>Ga0209698_10003580_pt1 | contig 17210 bp, 17 predicted proteins | sample LitLauG_LLR_2012_FD_187203 | JGI IMG/M metagenome (GOLD analysis project Ga0209698, IMG submission 187203) | Freshwater sediment microbial communities from Pennsylvania, USA - Little Laurel Run_MetaG_LLR_2012 (SPAdes) (version 2) | ecosystem: Environmental > Aquatic > Freshwater > Creek >...
TTCGAAACTGCTCCAACTGGCGTTGCAGTTGCGCAACTGGTTCTGGAATGGGTGTGCTTTCACGGTTCATGATCAGCCGCACCTCGGCGACTGAATGAATCTAACAGCGTGGGTTAGCGGCCGTCACGCAGGCTTGCCGAAAGGACACGACGGATTTCATTCTGTTTCGATCCCATGGTGCTCTCGCGTACCAAATGCTTTAAGCAGCTTAGACCTGAATCCTGCCGCTGGCGCTGCGCACTCTCGTTTGCCCAATTCGCCGGCAATCGTCGATAAAACCCTGAAGGTCGGTCGGGTCGAATCGCCGAACCTTCCCCAGCTTGATCGACGGTAAGACGGGGCGTCGCCGGCCGTTGGAATGTTCAATGACCCACGCGCGGCTGACACCAAGCTTCTTGCAGATATCGGCGACGGTGAGGCGAGTCGCACTGCGGGTTCCACCGACCGGTCCAGCCGAGGTTTCCTACGCAGGCTTGCCCTTCGATACCATCGAGGACCTGTTGCCCGCGTCTCCCGCGTACCGGCAGGTTGCGCGGATACTCGATCCTCAGCCTATCTCACTCAATACAAGACCGTTAACTCCGTTGCACAAGGGTCACATTGGCCTCCTTTCTACGGCCGGGCTCTTAAACGGGAAGTTTGGTTCTGGTAACCGTCTCCACGTCGCTGCCTGGAAGACCAAAAAGCGGGTCATCAGAACGGAAGACAGCGAAGACGAAAAGACCATCATCCGTGAGCGCGAGCAGTTCGTCCACGAGCTGGCCCTCGCGTTTGCGAATGGAGAAACGGCGCTGATCGAATGAAGAATGCTCACGAACGCTTTGGCTTTGCGGAATTTGAAAAGAAGCTGAGGGACACCACGACTCGCATCCGGCTTACCGCCGACTGTTTCATCGGTGAAAAGCCCGGAAATGGCCCTTCGGTGGGGCACTTGCTTTCGGCGTTTGGTACTGATGTCGAGGTCGCGGCTCTCTGGGCGGCAATCCTCGGAGAGGAGTCGATCAGAGTGGGCAGCCAGAATCTGAAACCGTATATGGTTCAGTTTGGCGAACGCCCCGCGGTATATCGTGGGACCTTGACACTGCCCGGGCGAAGACGCCCGGTTCGACACCTGGTGGTGGTCTCCACGCAGCTCCGAGCTGAAGGCGACCAGGCCCGCATCATCGTCAAAAGCAATTCTTCCGATCTGATTCTACGGGCCGTTGCTCACCTCCACGGTCTGCCACTACTATCCGATTGGAGCGAGTGGTTCTGTGCCCGTCTCCAAAAAGCTGGCCGTGTTCGGCAATTGTCCGGCCTGAATTGCGCCCCCGTGGCGATCCAGGGCACAAAGAACGAGTTTCTTGAATGGATCGGGGCCGGCCTCAAGAACGGCCAGATCCAAATTCCTCCTCCGTAGACCGGTGCGGCAGTGCCGTGGGTCTACATCCTTCTTTTGGAGTCAGCCCTATGGCAATCACAACGCTCGAGGAGTACCTGAGAGAGTTCTCGGTCGAAATTGGAGACCGCATCTTAATGAGCTTCCCCGCTCTGCACGCCCCCGGCGACCCTGTTTCGCCAATCCTGGGTAGACTTCTGCGAAAGCCGTTCGCCGCCCAAGCCGTGGCGATCTCCGGCGCGGCCCAGAGGCTCCAGCAAGCCAACTCCGTTGCCATCATCGCCGAAATGGGGACTGGCAAGACGCTCATGGCCATGGCGATCGCCCACGTATTCGCGGCAGGACGCCCGTACGCCTGTCTCTTTGTCGTGCCGCCGCAATTGCTTCAGAAGACTGCCCGCGAAATTCTGCAAACCATCCCCGGCGCCAGGACGTATGTAATCGACAGTCTGCGGTCGCTACGCCCAGGTCAATCTGCTCCGCAAGGAGTCAACGAACTCCGGCTTCGGAACGGCCGGATCGTCCGCGATGGTGTTCACACCGCTCACGGATATCAGGCTGCGCGGCAAATACAAATCTCCGTGGGATCGCTGGGTCGCTGAGCACGGGCCAGGACCGCATTTCGTCATCTGCGGCCGTGACCGAGCGAAGCTCGGAGCGTTTTGGCGTCATAGCTACCAAATCGCTCGATGTGACAATTACAACGGGGCCGTGGTCAACCCGGACAGCGGTCGTCCCATTGTTTTCGAGGACGAGCGACTGTTGCATGATGACTTCGGCAAGCAGGAGCGCTTCGCCGAGACTCTGGATTCGGTCGCGCTGTGTGGCGCCGAAAAGACCAAGCCCAGGAAACCTTTTTACAGTCCCCCTTTGGCAGGCAGACGGCTCCCGAATCCGCCGCTACGCACCAATCCAGTTCATCGGGCGTTTCCTCCGGCACTTTTTCAAATTTGGGATCGCCGATGAAGTCCATGAGGCAAAGCCGCCGACACCGCGCAAGGAAATGCCCTCGGAACGCTCGCCGCCGCCGTCGATAAGACGATCGTATTGACCGGCACGCTAACAGGCGGCATGGCCTCCGACGTGTTCAACGTCCTGTATCGCTTCGATCCTAGACGGATGGTCTCCCAGGGCTATGAATACGGCGACGCCGGCATCCGAAGTTTCACGGAGACATACGGTGTCCTGGAGACCATCACCACCATCGAACCGCAGGAGCATGCCTGCTCCAAAGCGAAGGTGACCAAGCGGGTCAAAGAGCGGCCCGGTGCGTCGCCCCTGCTGTTCGGCAGATTTCTCATGGATATAGGCGCATTCGTCTCGTTGGAAGACATCTCTGCCAATCTTCCGCCATACACGGAGGAAGTGGTTAGTGTCCCGATGGATGAACCACTGGCCGTGGCATACGCAGAGCTGGAGCAGGACATAGCAGCAGCCCTTCAGGAACACCGCGGCAACTCTTCCGTGGTGAGTACAGCTCTCAATGCGTTGCTGCTTTACCCCGACCGGCCGTTTTCTATTGGACCGCTGTGGGGTGTCGCGTATGACGAGGAGACCAAACGGCGCGAACGATTCTTGATTGCGGACCCACCGGATCTCGATGAGTCCGTCCTCTATGCGAAAGAGCGCAGGCTCGTCGAGATGGTTCAATCGGAGGTGAAAAATCGGAGGGCCGTCCAAATATATGCGACGTACACGCAGAAGCGTGACGTGACGCGCCGGCTCGAATCAGTTCTGAACGCAGCCGGTATCAAGGCTGCCGTGCTCACGACTCAAACGCCACCGGAGGACAGAGAGGCCTGGTACGATCGCCAGCTTAAGGCCGATGTGCAGGCATTTATCGGGCATCCACGTCTTGTTCAGACTGGGCTTGATTATGTGGAATATGGGCGCGGTCTTGAATTGTTCTTTTTGAAACAAGTTCGTTCAACCCCGATTTCAGTAACCAACACTTTCATGTGACGGCTCGAATGCGTCCTCGGACCCTATGGATCACCGTCGCCTCACGTATTACCCGCCAGCCATTCCTTGCGCGAGCAGCCTCCAGGACGAGCGCGGCCACTTCTTCAATTTGGCCACGGGGGAATGAGAAGGCACCCTTCTGCATCTTCTCGGCAAATGCGATTGGCGCTTTGCGCTCGCCGTGGAGAACCACACGGGCATAAGCCTCACAGGCATACGCGAATAACTCACGGTGACGGAATTCGATGTCTACGAACCGCTCCTGGTGCCGCCGGACATTCAATCCGAAATTCTGAGGCTTCAGGTAGTGAAGTAGGTGTGCCGTCTCGTGGACAACGACGTCGCTGTACGGGTCCTGGATCTCGTAGGCTAACCAGCGCAGATGGGCAAAGTCTTTTGCCAGGCCATCGCATACCATCTCGATATCGTCTGGTTTGAGCCCATAATTTTCACGCGCTCCAAGGCAAAATGCTAGAATGTGTACAGTGAGTACGCAATATGGAAACGGTTAAAGTCGGCATGCGCGAATTCCGCGAAAATCTGGCGGGCTACCTCGAATCCGGTACGCCGCTGGCGATCATGCGGCACGGCGAAACGCTCGGATTTTATATCCCTGCGCAGAAGCGAAGCCGGAAAGCCGAGTTGGAAGCCATGCGCGCTGCTGCGAAAGACCTGGACGAAATGATCGCGTCCTTGGGCGCCGGCGAAGAGGAGTTGATGCAGGAGTACAAGGAGATCCGCCGGGCTGCCCGCGAGAAGAAGCGGAATGCCAGGTAAAGCGCTGGTCGTCGACGCCAATATTCTCGTGCGAGCCGTCTTGGGGAAACGGGTTCGTAAGGTGATCGAGACGTACGCGGGCCAAGTGTCGTTTTTCGTCCCTGACGTGGCGTACACTGAAGCCGAAGAGCACCTGCCGGCACTGCTGATCAAACGTGGCGGCGATCCGAAAATAGCGCTAGCATTCCTACACTCTTTGGCGCATCTTGTAGAACCGATTGGCCGCGAAATTTACGGCGAGTTCGAGGCGGAGGCGCGGGAACGCTTGGGTGAACGAGATCCGGAAGACTGGCCGATTTTGGCTTCCGCATTGGCTATTGGCTGTCCGGTGTGGACCGAGGACACCGACTGCTTTGGGTGCGGAGTGCCCACTTGGACTTCCGGCCGGGTTGAGATGTTTTTGCGCGATCCTCAAAAATACCCAGGAACGCAAAGGCACTGAATCTGATCGGCGCACAGTTGGTCAGGCTGGCTGCCGGTTGGGACTTCGACAAGCCTGGTGGAGAGCTTGGCAACAAGGCGCCCGGCGATCGCCATGCCAGCATTGCGTCCCGCCTTGTCGCCGTCCATCAGCAAGACTACGTTCCGAAAGTGGCGTTCCAGGAGCTGCTCCTGCCGAAGAGAGAGCGCGCATCCCATCAGGGCAACTACGCAAGATAAGCCAGCTTGGTACACTTTGAGGCAATCGAAAAAGCCCTCGACGACGATCACTGTCTCTCCGTGGCAGATTGCGCGATGAAAATTGAACAGGACGAGCGATTTTCGAAAACGCGATGGGAATCGATACTTGGGTTCGGCTTGGCCCAGGGCCCGTCCAGCGTAGGCTACCAGCAACCCCTCGTCGTTGTGGATCGGGATCACGATCCTGCCAGCCATGCATCCGCCCCCCGGGAAGAACCCGATTCCGAAATGCTTTGCAGTCTCGGCGCTGATTCCACGCTCGACGAGATACGGATGATGAAAGTCGATTCTCTGAAGCACAAATGGCAGCGGGGGGTTGACCTGAATTTGGCCAAGGTCCTCCGTCTCCACAGCTGCCGGAGGCGGAGGCGTGCACGGTACAGCAGGCGCGGCGCTCAACCCGAACCACTCTTGAAGGTGGAGGGCCGCTTCGCGAACCGAGCAGTTTTCCATCCAGGCAACGAAGTCGAGAACATTGCCGCCGAGCCCTCCCCGGGTTGACGCGCAAGAGTCCGAATGGCAAACCCATGCGTTCTTCTCGGTATTGACGATGAAGCTCGGGGCACTACTCCGGGACCGGTGTGACGGGAGAGGACAGCGGCCACGCAGATAACAACGGTCAAGACGGTGGAGCATGACTCCGTAGGTGGCGAGAGCCATCTCCATCGATACAGCCTGCTTGACCGTCTTGAAGCTCACCCATCGTCGAGTCATGGCTCCCGGCCCTTCCCGGCGGGCGGTATCGCTCTGTCATCGATCTGAACCAGCGTGCCCGCTCGGAGTTCGCGTGGCGTTGGGCCCGCCGGTGTGGGTACATCGGCCAGTTGGGCGAGAAGCTTCTCAAATGCCGCCAAGCCGTCGTCCACGGCAGCAAGTTCCGCATCGTTTAGTGGAAGCTCCTGGCGCATGCGCAACAGGCTCGCCTTGCCTTCGACCATTTGGGCGCGCCCGGATCCTTTTACCATGTAGAAATCGCACTTCGCGCAGGCCATTCGGTGGGGGCACTGATCGAAGAAATCGTAGGAGCAGTAACCATGCCCCAGGTCGTAGAACTTCCACGGTTCCGGCGGAACGGCCCCATTCATGACAACCTCCCGGTCAATCAGCACCTCGATTGCGCGCACGTTTCGCTCAAAATATCCAGCTTTTTGAAACGACGTGGCCATCTTCGCAGGGCTGATCCAGATAGTGCTGCGTAGAATTGATCCACTTGTGCCCCAGCCATTTTCCGAGTTCGAATAGGGACATCGGCTCTTTGGCGTTGAACAATTGAGTCGCGATCGTCGAGCGGGCGCGGTGGCTCGTGATGTTTCCACGGGCGTCCTTCCGCGGTATGCCAGCCTTCTCGCACAAGATGGGAACGAGGGATTTGTTGATATAGCTCGGAGCGACCCGATTGCCACGAAACATGAACAGGAAATCGACGATTTCGTCGGTCTTCTCGTCGACGGCCGGAGGTTGTCCGGGGCGTTCTGCCTCCCAGTCCTGTACGGCCTCACCGACGACGTAGTCTACGGGTTTGGTAAACGCCGTGCTGGTCTTGTTCACCGGGACGGCCAAGTCACACATTTTCCCGGCGCCGCTGGAAGAGTCCTCATGGGAGCGCGTGCAGCCGATACGCAGCCTCCGAATCTCGTCCGCCCTAAGGCCGCCAAATAGCCAGACGATGGTCAGGGCCTTCACCATTTTCAGTGGATAGAAATGCCGCGAGCAGGAGAACGTCTTTGTAAGGTCGGCTTGAGTCAAATTGAGGCCGGCCCACAACAATTTCGCCCAGATGTCGTCCGCGATCACGCGCGGGTTCGGTCCGATCAACGCTCGCAAACTGCGGGGCGCCCCGAAGCAATGTCGGGGATCGAAGCGGCGGGGAATCCACTCCCACTCCTGAATGTCCCGAAAGAATGTGCACAAAGATGAGAGCAGATGCGTCCGAGACTTCGCCGACAGCGGATTGCCTCGCCGTTTCTGGGCTTTTTCATCGATTTGCGTCCACTCACCAATGGTCATTCGGCAAACAGCAGCCACCCATTCCGCGGCTACCTCGCGAGTCCAGCGATCCGGGGAGACGCACTCTGGATGCGTACTCGCGGCCCAGCGACCGGCCTTGAGAAGGTACACAAAATGGCGTTTGCGACTGCTCGGCTGCAAGGTAGAGGTATTGCGCCATCGTTCCACCCAACGGACCCATTCCGGGGGAACCCCGTTGCGAGAGTCGCCAAAATGCGATCTAGCAGTTGGCTTGGATAATGGATGTGCAATGGTGCCAAGACCGGCCAGTGCTCGTGACACGACCCCGATACTGGCTCGCCTGTATCGAATGGGGGTCAACTTCCTTTCTGTTTCCAACACGTCGAGCGTGATGTCTTCCAGGCGTGGGCTCCTGGTGGCCAGCAAGAGGGTACATACGGCCCACTGCGCGTCCTTTGCGCCAAATCGACTATAGCCCCAGGAGCGGATCAGATCGACAATCCGCTTGATAGAAGCCTCAACCTGTTGCCGGCAAAAGATCCTGCACGCAAGCGCCGTTCTATCGATGATCCCGAGTTTCCTAAAGTCGTCGAAGACCCCCAACAAGTACATACCGGCGGTCAACATCTGCCGGGCATGGCTGTTGGTGTGGCGATAGCGCTTGTGGAAGGCTCTTGCTGTGGTATGAAGGATCTCGATCCACTCGTCGGAACTCCAGCCCCAGAACGCCCGCTTGCGTTTGTGCATTTCGATCAGCATGATGGTCATTGCGCCCGAACGAGACTGTGGCGGCGGGTTTATGGCATTCATCACGTCGTGCAGCGGATCGGTAAGCCGCAGGAGGGCCGCTTTGGTGTCCACCGGGAAGTGACCGTATGGCCTTTGTCGTCCGGCAAGGTAAGCGAGTTCTGCGATCTCATTCTTTCGAAGCTTCGGAGACCGGTCGTACCTGCGGGGATCGACAGGCCAGAACCACTCTGTCTCCTGCTCTGGGGTAATTGACCTAGCGGAGTTGATGTACAACTTATTCAAGGAACGCCTCCTTCACTACCCGCGTACGCCAGGCGTGGATTTCAGCCATGCCCTTCGCGAATTTGGCCGCCAGTTCGCGGCCACTCAGGTGTATATAAAGGAGAGTCGTCTGAACGCTGCGGTGTCCAGCGAAGGCGGCGATCTCGTGGACATCCCAGTTCGCTCGTGCCAGATCCGTCAGGCATAAGTGCCGCGTGCTATGTGTCGTGAACTGGAGAACCCCGCTGCGATCCGAGATTCCTTCGACGACCTTGGACCATGTCCATATGGAGATCGGTTTCCCTACATTACGCCGCGATTCGGAAACGAACAGACGGCCCCGGTCATGCGTCAAATCACGGCGGCGCTTCAGGTAGGCTGCCAACAACTCCCCGGTCGGCGGAGAATACGGCACCACACGCGAGCGACGGGTCTTTGTATTCTCAGCTCGAATCCTGACGGTTCGATGCGCCGGATCGATATCGGAACTCTCCAGCCGGCAAAGCTCCTCTCTCCGCAGCGCCGAGTCGTACGAGAGTGCCAGCATCGTGCGGTTCCGAAATGATTCCTTTCGGGCCGCGTCAAGCACGGCTTGCCACTCCTGATCGTTGGGAATCCAGGGTAGCTTCGTAAACCGCGGGATCAGTCCCCGGTCCCTGGCGCCGCCAAAGCCCTTCCCGGGAGTGTATCGGCCACGGCCTACTGGATTGTTGGACCGGAGTCCTTCTTCCCTGAGGTAGTCGTAGAACAGGCGAACCGCCGTAAGCCGTTGCTGCAAGGTCGCATTGGCCAGCCCGGAGCCGGAATCCAGCACAACCACGTTAGCCCCGCGCGGATTCGGCCGAGACGTTAGGTCCCGGACGTACGCGGCGATGTGATCCTTGTTGGCAGTACAAACGGGGACGTTCTTGGCTGCGCTGAACGTAAGGTACTCCTCCAGGGCCCGTGCGTACGCGTCGAGCGTGTTTGCAGCAAGCCCAAGATTGGCTTGGAGCACCAGCCAGCCACGGGCGACTTCGACCTTATCAGTCCGTGGGTATCGTTGCCAGCGAATCTCGGCCATCCCGTCCTTCTTGCAGATTGGACGGAATACCCGTCGCGAGGTGCTGAAACAGAATGATGAATTTTTGGTTTCAAAACAGTAATGGTGCGTTATGTCTCATGCCGCTCAGTAGGCATCGAGGCGCGATAAGAAAGGTTACAACATGTCGGTTCCACACTCGATGCAAGACTATCTCCGGATGTTCGCCGGCGAATTGGGCGAGAGAATCCTGCAAAGTTTCCCCGCGCTGCACAATCCACAAGATCCGGTGTCGCCACGGCTTGCCACCTTGCTTCGAAAGCCTTTCCCGGCACAGGCTGTAGCAGCGATGGGTGTCGCGAAAAAGTGGGAGACGGACCGGAGTGCCGCCGTAATCGCGGAGTGCGGAACGGGGAAGACTTTGATCTCGCTCGCGGCCCTGCACGTTCATAGTAATGGACGGCCATTTACTGCGATCGTGATGGCGCCTGGTCACATCACACTGAAATGGTGCAAGGAGGCTCTCGAAACGATTCCCCGTCTTCGGGTGTTTATGATTGACGGTCTGCGAGATCAAGTTCGGGATAGCAGTTCGCCGTCCGGGGTCAACGAGGTGAAGTTGCGCCGCGGGCAGATCGTCCGCGAGGGCTTGCACACCACGCTCGCCGACCTTCGGCTGCGTAAGAACCAAAAAAGCGCCCGTGCGCGCTGGCAGCAGGAAGTCTGTTCCGGACCGGCGGTATTCGTGGTCGGACGAGATAAAGGGAAGCTGTCCCACTTCTGGCGCCATGCTTACCGCGTTGCGCGTTCCGGGCATTACCAGGGAAGTGTGGTCAACCCTGATACTGGCATGCGGGTAGAGTTGGGCGAGCGCTGGCTGATCGCTACCGACTTCCGAAAGGCTCGCCTCGGCGAGGTGATCGGCGACAACAGCCAGAAGGAAGCGGACGCCGATCTGAAACCCAGGCGGCCGATCTATAGTCCGTTATGGCAGGCCGACGGTAAGAGAATCCGTCGTGTAGCGCCGCTCGATTTCATTGGACGTTACGAGCCCGCGACATTCTGCACCACCTCGCTATGTAGCTGAAAACTTGGATCGTGACGTTATCGATTCTGCGTTGACGGGGACGTTTGACGGGCGGTCGCTGAGACCGCCTCCACCCAGTTCTTCGCCCGGAACCGAGCCCTCCGTCTCGAACAGCTCTATTCGTGCCGCACTACCTGAACTTACTCCTCTTCGCGCAGCCACCCTCTTGTTTGAATCGGAGCCCGGCCGGGATGAGAACTGACTGTCATAGGCAGTCCGCAGCGAATCCAGTAACACTCGCAATTCCAGAAGCGATCGCAGCGCGACAGGCATGATCGATGTTGATTATGCCATGAGACCGTGATCGCTGCACGGATTTGTTCCGCCTGACATGCCGCCTGCCGTTGCTCGTGTATGGGAAACCGATTGAGGCATGCTCAAGAAAGTTGTAGTATTGTGTTATGGCCCAGTCTCATCGGGAAGCAGCGCGGCGGCTTTTTGAGATCGCCGAACAGCAGCAGGGATTCTTCACCACGAAGCAAGCCAAGGCGGCTGGATTCGCCGAGAACACGCATCCCTACCACGTCCAGGCTGGAAACTGGATCCGTGAGCACCGCGGTATTTATCGGCTCGCCCTGTTTCCGATGGCCGATCGGCCGGATCTCGTCCTTTGGGCACTCTGGTCCCGTAACCGAGAGGAGGAGGTCGAGGGTGTATACAGCCATCAAACGGCGCTGAGCCTCTACGACCTGTCGGATCTGAATCCCGCAAAGCTCCACATGACCGTTCCGACCGATTTCCGGCGAAATAGCGACATTCCCGGAATCCTGGTACTGCACTATGCTGATCTGCCCGAGAGCGACGTACAGAACGCGCAGGGCTTCAAGTTTACGCGACCCCTGCGGACGATCCTTGACCTGATCGAGGCTGACACAGTGGAACGAAACTTCATCCGCCAGGCACTGAGGCAGGCTATCGACCGTGGTCTGATCAGCCGGCAACAGATTCGCAACGCGCGAATGAGCGGACCTGCTCGCAAGATCGTAGAGGACGTACTGCGACGAGTTGCGTAATGCCGTCACCCATAACATACACAAGCGCGGGAGCATTTCGGAGGGCCCTCGAAGAACGTCTGAAGCGGACGTCGATGAGCGAGCAAGTCGATCTCAACCGCCTTCGCCGACAGGTAGCATTCGACCGCCTGTTGGCCAGGTTGTTCCTGGAGGAACCGCCACCCTGGGTACTGAAGGGCGGCTATGCGCTGGAACTCCGCTTCAAGGCGGCTCGGTCTACGGTGGACATCGATCTGACGGTGCAGCGGGTCCCTCCATCGGCTCTCGACGACCAGAACCAGATCGTACGGGAAATGCTGCAAACCGCGGCGGCGATGCCTCTCGGCGACTGGTTCGAGTTTTCGTTCGGACCGCCTGCCATGGATCTGACCGCCGCGCCGTACGGCGGTGCTCGCTACCCAGTCGAAGCTCGGATGGACGAGCGGATCTTCGCTCTATTTCACCTGGACGCCGGCATTGGTGACGTCGTGTCGCCGCCGCTGGAAACGATCGTCTGCAGGGACTGGCTGGGATTTGCAGGCATCCAGCCCTCGCGGGTTCGGATGATCGCTCGGGAGCAGCAGTTCGCCGAAAAGCTCCACGCCTACACGCTGCCGCGCCACTCAGCGAACAGCAGGGTGAAGGATCTGTTAGACATGGCTCTCCTGATTAGCTCGGGTGGGCTGGATAGGCGGCGGGTTGCGGACGCGTTGCATCTGACGTTTGAGAGAAGAGGAACACACAACCTGCCTCCGAGTTTGGTCTCACCGCCAGCGGATTGGCAGATCCCGTTTCGTGCCCTGGCGGAGGAATGCAGGCTCACGGGCGATCTCGCCGCGGTGTTTGCGGAAGTACAGGAGTTTCTCGACGAAGTGCGAGCACAGCGCAGCAAGCGGTGAACGCGGTATGACCGAGAACGGATCAGAGTCCCTTCCATTCGAACCACCGGAGGAGGAAAACCCTCGTCTCCGCGAAGAAAATGCTCGCCTGCGGCGGCTGCTGGCCGCTCACAGCATTCCGATTCCACAACTGGCGCCCGAGAAGCCGCCGGCCACCAAAGCCGTCAAGCCGGCTCCTCCGGTGGACAAAGAGGAGCGAGCCAGAAGGAGAATCGCACTGTTTCGAAGCTTATTTCACGGGAGAGAGGATGTCTACGCAAGGCGATGGGAGAACGATGACGGCCGGCACGGTTATGTGCCAGCGCACGTGAAGAACTGGAAGGCCATCAACAAAAGCCGCCCGGAGGATCGCAAAAAAGTCGCACAGAAGACACGGAAGTTCCTCCCAATGACCGACGCCGTCATCGAGAATCATCTCCTGGGCAAGGAGACCATCGGCGTGTATCCGCTCCTGCCAGAGGAAACGTGCTGGTTTCTCGCGGCGGATTTCGACAAGAAGACCTGGGAGTATGACGCTTTGGCTTTCCTGGAGACTTGTCAGGAGTCGAATGTGCCCGCCGCCTTGGAACGCTCTCGTTCCGGAAAGGGCGGCCACATTTGGATTTTCTTCGACCGCGCGCTGCAGGCGATTACCGCGCGTAAACTTGGATGCGTGCTCCTCACTCGAACGATGGAGCGGAGACATCAGGTCGGCCTCGATTCCTACGATCGGTTCTTTCCAAACCAGGACACGATGCCCAAAGGAGGGTTCGGCAATCTGATCGCTCTCCCTTTGCAGTTCGCGCCTCGCAAGCTGGGCAACAGTGTTTTTATCGACGCTGGCTTCAACCCGTACCCGGACCAATGGCAGTTTCTATCTACGATTCGACGCATGCCCGGCGACGCCGCCGAGGAAATTGTTGCGGAGGCTCAGCGCAAAGGCGACCTTATTGGGGTCCGGATGAGCATCACCGATGATGAGGGCGCACAGGATCCCTGGACCTTGCCGCCTTCCCGCAAGCGCAGGGAGCGGCCGATCGAAGGGCCGCTACCAAAGACTGTTCAAGTTACTCGCGCGAATCTGGTTTACGTGGAAAAGAAGGACCTGCCACCAGCCATGCTGAATCGGTTGCTCCGGCTGGCGGCATTTCAGAATCCCGAGTTCTACAAGGCGCAGGCGATGCGGCTCCCCACCTACAACAAGCCGCGTGTAATCGCATGCGGCCAGGAATTCCCTCAGCATATCGCTGTGCCCCGTGGGTGTCTAACGGAGACAATGGCTCTTCTGGAATCGCACAAGATTCGGCCTGAGGTTCGCGACGAACGGTTCGCTGGGACGCCTATTGAAGCTGAGTTCCAGGGACAGCTTCGGCCGCTCCAGGAGGAAGCCGTCGCGAAAATCACCAGCCACGACGAAGGCATCCTGTGCGCGCCGACGGCATTCGGGAAGACCGCCGTTGCGGCCTGGCTGATTGCGAAGCGTAAAGTGAATACGCTGGTGGTCGTTCACCGACAGCAGTTGCTCGACCAGTGGCAGGGGCGCCTTGGCATGTTTCTGGATTTGCCGGCCAAGGCGATCGGACATGTCGGCGGTGGGAAAGCGGAACGGACGGGCTGCGTGGACGTCGCGGTTATCCAAAGCCTGTATCGTCAAGACGAGGTGAAGGACTTCGTGGCGGAATACGGTCAGGTGATCGTGGATGAATGCCACCATATTTCCGCTTTCACGTTCGAACAGGTGATGCGGCAGGTGAAGGCCAAGTATGTCGTAGGCCTGACTGCTACCCCGACCCGCAAGGACGGGCATCATCCGATCATCTACATGCAGTGCGGCCCCGTACGGTTCAGCATGAGCGCCCGGACGATGACCGAAACAACGCCCTTCGAGCACAAGGTGGCTCCGCGTTATACCGAGTTCCGGATGGCGCCTGAACTGACCGAAATCACGATCCAAGACATCTACGCCGCACTCGTCGGCGATGTCTTGCGTAACGAGATGATCGCCGATGACATCGTGCGTGCTGTAGAATCAGGACGTTGCCCGCTGCTTTTGACTGGGCGGACCGAACACCTCCAGTTTTTCGCAAGCCGACTCGCGGGCGTTGCCAAACATGTTTTCGTTTTAAAAGGAGGCATGGGAAAGAAGCAGCGCCGAGAGATAGCGGCGGCCCTGGCATCCGTGCCGGAGGACGAATCGCGGGTAATCCTGGCGACTGGGAGCTACATAGGCGAAGGATTTGACGACGCGCGCCTCGACACGCTATTCCTGGCGATGCCGATCTCCTGGAAAGGGACGCTGCAGCAGTACGTGGGCCGGTTGCATCGTCTCCACGACAACAAGCGAATCGTGCAGGTCTACGACTACGTGGATCACTATGTTCCGATGCTGGCGAGGATGTACGAGCGCAGGCTGAAGGGCTACAGCGCGATTGGATACGTGATCGAGGCAGAAGCCTTTCTGCCAGATTCTCCGGCGCCTTTAAGCGGTAGAGTGGGGAGCGCATAGAGGAACGGTATGGGTGTAAAGCGAGAAAGAGGACACGCAGCGGGTAAACGGCCTCGGCTGAGTAAGGCACAGCTCGATGAGCTTGTCGAGGAAGCGCTGGTGGATGCCTACGGCGAGTCGGAACAAGTGACCGGCTTCTATACCATGATGGAGAACGACCTTCGACTTCCTTTCGAGACGGAGATTCTTGGCATGACCGTGATTGTGGAAGGCATTGATATCACCGAAGACGACCAACTCGTTGCGGTGTGCCGGAAGAATAAGACCAAGCAACGGATCTCACTCTCGGAACTGCCGCTGCCCTTGGCGCTCCCGAAGGGAGCCGAGTGGATCGCTGCGTATCGATACTGGCGAACGGGCAAGATTCGATGAGCACGAGAGTTCGAAAACACTCGGGGACCCGCTCTGCCCGCCGGGACACCAGCCTACGCAGGGACGTGCAAGAGGCTGTCGACCGTATCTGGCCGGATGGAATCGTCGAGATGCCGCTTGATCCGGATGAGTCATATTTCATCGAACTTCGCCCGAAGCTATCAAGAGCCCTCCGCCGCATCCGGAACACGCGCCTCGTCTACGAGCGCGAAGCAGACGGAGGGCCTGTCTGGTGGGAGGAGTCGGATCCCGAAGAGGACCCACCGGATGAAATCGAGCGATCACGTTCGTATCACACGTTCTTCGTCAGCCCCGATGGCGAAGGCTTTACATTCGAAACGGAAGCCGAAGGCATAACAGAACCTGAGTTCATGACCGATGACTTTGCAGAAGCCGGGTGGGGAGAAGAACTGCCCGTAAGCCGAATTTCCGGTAGCGGCAGAACCGGCTGGGCCGTCGCGGTGTCCCTGTTGGCACCCTTTGCCGTCATCGAACTGGGCGACATGGTTACCTTTGAGGACGGCAGTACGACGGAGGCTGAGATTGAATCCTATGCCCAAACGGCGGATGGCGAGCTGATCGACCCAGAAAAGAACTGCCGGGAGGTTTATGGCGCCTCAGCATACAAGACCATTTTGAGCTTGCGCGCCAAGATCGCAGGCATCCTTGAAGGATTTGGAATTACAGTGCTGCCAGCGGAAGAATGGCGGAAAACTGTGCCCTGGTTGCGAGGCAGTGAGGAAACCCTCATAGGACTCGACGGAAGAGCGATCCGCGTGCTGGACACGTTCTTTTTCGAAAGCCTTTGAGAGAGGCCTCCCGATTTCTCACCTGCCAGACCCAGGATGTACTGCTCGCGGTTCCTGCCAAAATGTTCGTAAGCCACGTTCTTGAGCCAGGGTGGCGCGCTTCGGTTATCGGCACACCCCCCTATTGCTTATGTCTCAGCCGGCGGCCGGAACGTTTCACATTCCCGGAAGCCGAAGTACATCGTCATGTGGAATCGGCTGCACTCTTGACTGGTTGCCAGCGCGAATGCGCTGGATACGCTCCACGACGGCCGCGGAGCTCAGAGCCTCAACTGGAATCTGCCATGGCGCGAACTTGACCACCTGCGTTCCCGCCAGCACGTTGGTGCGGAGCAACTCCCGGACCGTCCGCATGCTCACGCCGAGGCGCTCGGCAGCTTGTTCGGCGGTCAGTGTGCCGCGTGCACGCATGTTGTTCGGGTCATAATTCGGCAGGTTTTGCTTGCTGCGCAGGGAACACACCAGATGTTTCCTCCAGGTGTTCCCATACCCCGTGACAAAGCCCAGCCGGTTCAGAGTGCTCGCGATGACGTCGTCCGGATAAAGGCCAGCCATTTGCTTCACGACCTCCACAGCCTCGAGCGCAGTGCTATGGTTGTGTTCGCCGGACTTCGGTTTCGAGACGCGCAATTCCGTGTGCCGTCCGCCCGACCAATGTACCAGCATGACCACGTGGTTGGCGGTCTGGTCTATATCGACGACGATCTCCTCAATAAGGGTTCGGATTATCCTCTGCTTGATCCGTAAGGCTGTCCCCGATGCGTTCCAGACCGACTCCAGGTCTGCTGCAAGCCGAAGCAGTGATGCTTTGTCCGGGATTTGCACGGCGTCCACTAAAGCTTGCACAGTTTGGAAGTTGGCCTCCAATGCCGCGACATGCGACAGCGCCGCATTCCATCTGGCCTCCAGTTCTCCGGTCACTAGCCGATTCTCGGGATCCGCCGCTTCGTAACGCCGTTCTGCCAACCGGGCTTGATAGCGTGCCTGCTCGAGTTCGAGCGAAAGAGCTTCCATTTGCGTCTGCTTTTGGCTTGCGGCGCGTTCTGCTGCCTGCAGGGCAGCTTCGATCGCGCTGCCCTCGACGGCACGAAGTATCTCAGCTGCAATCCGCTGCTCGGGCCGGGCACCAGCGAAAGAGATGCACTTCTGTCCACCAAGGACGATGTTCACTCCCCTGCAGGCGTAACGAACCAGATCGCCGCGGCCGGAATAGTAGGTGTACAGCATCCGGCCACACCGCCGGCATCGCAAGAGGCCGGTGAGCAATCCGTGGCCGCCACGGCCCGCCTTGCGCGTACTCCCGGTGAGCATGAAATTATTTTCGCTGAGCACCTTCTGATTGCGTTCGAACTGTTCCCACGTGATATAGCCCTCATGATGGTCCTTTATCAAGACGCCCCACTCGGCGACGGGCTTTCGGTGACCAACGGTCTTCTTGGCCCTGCCCTCAATAACGGCGGTTCGCGATCCTGTCTTGCCAAACGCATAGGCGCCCGAAAAAACAGGATTGATCAGAATGCCAAGGATGGTGTCGTAGACGGGTTGTCTCCATTGGATCTTTAAGCCCGCCGGATCAGGATGAGGAACGGGCAACTGAATTCCCTGGCTTCGGAATTCCATCAGAACTTGACGGGCACTCCCCAGCGCCGCGAACCGTTCGAAAACGGACCGGATCGCCTGCTGGACTCGACGATCGGGATTGAACTCGATTTTCCCACTTGGCGCCCAACAATAGCCCGCCGGCAGGTTGCATTGAAATTCGCCGCGC
>Ga0209698_10003581_pt1 | contig 17209 bp, 14 predicted proteins | sample LitLauG_LLR_2012_FD_187203 | JGI IMG/M metagenome (GOLD analysis project Ga0209698, IMG submission 187203) | Freshwater sediment microbial communities from Pennsylvania, USA - Little Laurel Run_MetaG_LLR_2012 (SPAdes) (version 2) | ecosystem: Environmental > Aquatic > Freshwater > Creek >...
GCAGAAGCCGGCACGGAAGGTGTAAGGTATTGGGACCTTCGAGGTCGGCCCCATGTCCAGCACGCCAAAGGGAAAACTGCCGTGGGGAGCGCCCACACTGTTGGGAGTTCCTTTCGACGCGAATTCGTCTTACAAGCGCGGCTCGGCCGCGGCGCCGCCGCTGATCCGGGATGCTCTGCGCAGCGACGCATCGAATATGTGGAGCGAGTTGGGCGTCGATGTGGGGGCCGAGGGCGCGTATCGCGATGCCGGAGACCTGCGATTCACGGAGACCGACCCCTTCCCGGCGATCGAGCAGGCGGTCGATGACCTGCTCGAGAAGCGGCAGCGCCCGGTCTGCCTGGGAGGCGATCACTCCATCACCTACCCGATCCTGCGGGCGTTTGGGCGGAAATTCAGAGACCTGACATTGATTCACTTCGACGCGCACCCGGACCTTTATGATGAGTTCCAGGGCAGCCGGCATTCCCACGCATCACCCTTTGCGCGGATCATGGAAGAAAAGCTAACCAAGCGACTCATCCAAGTGGGAATCCGCACCATGAATGCCCAGCAGGAGAAGCAGGTCAAGCGGTTCGGGGTCGAGGTTTACAAGATCGGGCACCAGCGCGCTCTGGAAGAGGTGAAGACCTGGTGCCCGGTCTACGTCTCGTTCGATATGGACGTGCTTGATCCCGCTTTCGCGCCCGGGGTGTCGCACCGGGAACCAGGGGGTATGTCGGTGCGTGAGGTGATCGAACACCTGCACTCGATCACCGCGACCATCGTCGGCGCCGACATCGTGGAGTACAACCCCAGCCGGGACGTCTCCGAGCTCACGGCCGTGGTAGCGGGCAAGTTGCTTAAGGAAATCATGGGAAAGATGATGACCTCGTGTACCTGCCCGTAGGTGTCGTGAGGATGCCATGAACAACGGCTTGATCCATACTGCCAGCCCGTACTCCGTCGCTGAGACTCTGGAGCGGCTGGAGGCAATCCTGAAATCCAAGGGATTGACGATCTTCGCGCGCGTGGACCACAGCGGAGAAGCGGCAAAAGTTGGGATGGAGATGCATCCCACGCAACTGCTGATTTTCGGCAGCCCCAGGGGAGGCACGCCGGTGATGCTGGCGGCCCCCTCGGTCGCGATCGATCTGCCGCTCAAAGCCCTGGTCTGGGAGGACGACCACGGGAAGGTCTGGATCGCGCAGAACAGCCCCGAATACCTGCAGCAACGCCACGGGATTCCTGCGAACCTGGTAGCGAATCTGGCGGGAGCAGGAGCGCTGATCCAGAAAGCTGTGGAATAATCATCCGGCACTGCTGCCCCGCATGCCCGACAATCCCAACCGAGCGCGCGACCACCTGGCCAATGAGCGCACCTTCCTGGCATGGGTTCGTACCGGGATCGCGATCGTGGTCTTCGGCTTCGCCATCGGACGCTTCTCGATCGCCATCCGCCAGTTCAGCATCGTGCAGGGCAAGCCACTGCAAACGACCGGAATCTCAGTTTGGTTCGGCATGGTTTCGATCGTGGCGGGCGTGGCGCTGACGCTGGCTGGGTTGGCGCGCTACCGCCGCACCCGGACGCAGCTGGACAGCGGCAACTTCGAGCCGGCAGGATTCGTGATCGACCTGGTAGCGGTGGTGACTGCGCTCTTCGGCCTGGCCCTCGGCGGTTATCTCATCTACATCGAAACGGGATGGCACTGATTCATGGCGAATGAAGCGGAGAAGGAAGCCGCAGCTCGGGCTAGTTTGAAATACGTTCACGACGGCCAGATTGTCGGCCTCGGCACCGGTTCGACCGCGACCATGGCGATCCGGTACATCGGCGATCGAATCCGGGCGGGCCTGAAGATCCGCGGGATCCCGACTTCTATCGCTTCCCGCGACCTCGCCCTACAACTCGGGATTCCGCTCACCAACTTCGACGAGGTTCAACAAATCGACGTCACCATCGACGGCGCCGACGAATTCGATCCCGCGCTGAACCTGATCAAGGGCGGAGGCGGCGCGATGCTGCGGGAAAAGATCGTGGCCTCAGCTACGAAAAAGCTGGTCATCGTTACCGATTCCTCGAAGCAGGTGCCGCTGCTGGGAGAGTTCCCTGTGCCCGTCGAGGTCATTGGCTTTGCCGAGGCTTTGGTCGCGAAGAAGATCGCGGACCTAGGGGCCAGCGTTGCCGAGCGAAAAGACGCGGCTGGAAAGCCCTACGTCACCGACGAAGGCCATCACATTCTGGATTGCCGTTTCGGCCACATTCCCGACCCGGCGACGCTGGCCCGGAAACTCAGCGAGATGCCGGGCGTCGTCGAACACGGGCTTTTCGTCGGTATGGCCAAGGTAGTCCTGATGGCGAAGGCGGGTAAAGTGGCAGAATTTTGCCGGCCATAAGAGGCTCAGCTATGGCAACAACGGTCACCGTTCCAACTAAAGACGACGCCCTCAGCGTGTACGCGATCAGCGCGCTCGCGGCGATGCTCGCCGACGTGTTACACGAAGGGATCGGGCACGGACTACTGGCGCTGCTTACGGGAGCGAAGTCGGGCGTGCTCTCCTCAGTTGCGTGGTCCAGCGAGTTCGATTCGCGGCTGGTGGCCGCGGGGGGCACGCTGGTGAATCTCGCGGCTGGCCTGTTGCTATGGCTGGCGCTGCGACGGGCCGCCAACGCCTCACCTGCAACGCGCTTCTTCCTGCTCATCAGTTGCGGCTTCAACCTGTTTGACGGAACCGGATATTTCTTCTTCTCGGGCGTCACCGATTTCGGCGACTGGGCGCAGGTGATTGCGGGAATGCAGCCGCACTGGATGTGGCGAACTTTGCTGGTTGTGATTGGAATTGCCGCGTACTACGGAGCAGTCCTGCTGCTGGGAGTGGGGTTTGTCCGCGAGTTAGGGATTGCGCCCAACGATGCCCGGTTGCGCAAGTTGACGATCCTCCCCTACGTTTCCGCGATCGTGCTCATCGGCGTCGCGGGACTGTTCAATCCGATCGGGATTCAGTTGGTGTGGCAATCCGCGCTGCCGGCGACCGCTGGTGCGTATAGCGGATTCCTGTGGTTCCGTTACTACGTTCCAAAAGAAATCTTTCCCAGTCGTCCGCTGGACGGAATAGGCCGAAGCTTCGCGTGGATTTCCGTCGCCACGATACTGGCCCTGGTGTTTGTGATCGAACTCGGGCGGGGAATCACGATTACGCTGCGGCCATGATGGCGCGGACCTACCTCACCACGATCTCGCACAGCGCCTCCAGCAGCCGGTCCACTTCCTCGACCGTGTTGTAGTGAAAAAGCCCGATCCGCAGGAAGCCACCGTCCTTCTCAACATCGAGCTGCTCGGTGACGTTCAGGGCGTAGTAGTTGCCGTCCCATGTAAAAAAGCCGCGCTCGCCCAGCTTGGTGGCGAGTTCGAGGGGCGGGAATCCCTCAATTCGCACCGCGATGGTCGGACAGCGCTGGGCAAAGCGCTCGGGATCGGTGATCCCGTAGACCTTCGAGCCAGGGATTGTTTTCATCCCCAGCAGTAAGCGCGCGCACAACCCGCGCTCGTATTTCACGATTTCTTCGTAGGCTGCGAGGATGGCGGCCCGGCGTGACGACACGGAAGGCCTAATCCGCCTCCCGATGTCTGCGATGTATTCGACGCAAGCCGCGATGCCCGCGATGCACTCGTGGTTGAGCGTCCCCCACTCCCACCGGTACGGACTTTCATTCGTGTTGGCGCGCACCTTGTAGGGATGCAGGCGCTTCAGGTGCTCGCGTTTTCCGTAGAGCACACCCATGTGCGGGCCAAAGAATTTGTAGCTCGAACACACCAAGAAATCGCAATCGAGCGCCCGCACATCGATCGGCCCATGCGGCGCGTAGTGGACGGCGTCGATGTACGCGAGGGCGCCCACCTCATGCGCACGCTGCACAACCTCCTTCACGTTGTTGATGGTTCCCACCGCGTTCGACGCATATCCCACCGCGACCAGCCGGGTATGGCTGCTGATCTTGCGCTCCAGGTCGTTCATGTCGAGGGTGCAGTCCGCCGGGTTGAACGCGACGCGTTGAACGGTCACGCCCCGTTCCTCGAGCGCCTGCCAGGGCGAGAAGTTGGCGTCGTGGTCGAGCAGGGTCAGCACGATCTCGTCGCCCGGGCCCAACTCCCGGCCAATCGCACGGCTCATCGCAAACGTGAGCGACGTCATGTTGAAGCCGAACACCACTTCATCGGCTTCGCACCCGAAGAAATCCGCCATGCCCGAGCGCGCCGCGGCGATGGTTTCGTTGGTGCGCTGGCTGCTCGCGTAGGCTCCATTGGTATTCGCATTCGAATGCTTCAGGTAGTCGCTGATCGCGTCGATGACCCGCCGCGGCACCTGGGTGCCTCCTGGGCCATCAAGATAGGCGGCCGGATGGCCATTCACCTTCTCGGCGAAGGACGGGAACTGCGAGCGGATCCATTCGAGATCAAGCGAGGTACTGATTGCGTCTTGCGTCGTGAACATGAAATTCCCTAGGTGCCAGTGATCGGATGAAATCCACTAACCCATCGTGGTGGTGTGTTCCGGCTTGACCTTGTACATCACGCGGACCTCGCCGGGTTGCCCGTACGGGTACTTATCCACGCCCAGGTATTTCTTCGCCATCTTGTCGATGTGGTCGTTGGCGCCCTGTTCGGTGATTTCGACCACCCGGCCGCGGATTTCAAGATAACGATAAGGGTTCTCCGGATCACTGATCGCGAGCGACACGCGCGGGTCGCGGCGCACGTTGCGGTCCTTCTGGCGGCCCTTGGCGGAGTTGAAAATTACGTGCTCGCCGTCAAAGTCGCACCAGACCGGCGTTACCTGGGGCCGTCCGTCGGGCATGAGCGTGCCCAGATTGGCGAAGGCGCGTTTCTGGAAGAGGTCGGTGTACTTGTCGGGGATGGCACCAGCCATGCAAAGCCTCCTGATCGCTGCAAAGGATAAGGCACCGCAGATTATAGCCGCGCTGGGGATTCACTGCAGTAATCTGCGAACGGAAACGATTTCGCTGCGCGCGCCGCAGCCGTCGATCAGACCTGAGGGAGCGTTTTCGGTAAACTGCCCCAGCGATTACAATGCTGGCTTACTCAAACGAGAGCAGTCTTTCATACGAGTGGAACCAGCGTCGGCGGTTCTGCTCCTGAGTTCAAATACAAACTAACGATCTCACTCGGAGGCAGGTTCAATGAGGAATCTGTTGGCTGGCGCGCACAAGCTTATTCTCTGGACGGTGGTGGTCTTGACTCTCACCACAGGGGCGATCCCCGCGTACCCGCAGGACGCCAAGTATCCGCCCACCATCGTCTTCATGACGGACTTCGGCACCGTGGACGACGCTGTCCCGATCTGCAAGGGCGTCATGTACTCGGTGATGCCCTCGGTGCGCGTGGTGGACTTGTCGCACCAGGTGAATCGCTTTTCGATTCTTGACGGCGCGCGCTTTCTTGAAGGCGCTTCGCCCTACTACCCGGCAGGAACGGTCTTCGTCACGGTGATCGATCCGGGTGTTGGCAGCAAGCGCAAAGCTGTGATCATCAAGTCGAAGCGCGGACAATACTTCGTTCTGCCCGACAATGGGCTGATCACGCTGGTGGCCGATCGAGACGGACTGGAAGGCGCGCGCGAAATCACCAATACGAGTTGGATGTACGGGAAGGCCCTGTCGTCCACCTTTCACGGGCGCGACATTTTTTCTCCCGCGGGAGCGCACCTGGCCCGCGGCGACGATTGGGCCCAGGTGGGTCCGGCACTCGATGTGAAATCCCTGGTGCGCCTTGACCTGGAAGCCGTCAAAATCGACGACCAGGGGTTGCACGGAGAAGTGATTGCCACCGATGGCCCGTTCGGCAACCTGATCACGAATGTCGCGGTAGACGACTTTCTGAAGCTGGGCTACCAGCGCGGCCAGACTGTCCCGATGATGCTCGGTGATATGAAGATCGATCTGCCGTTCGTGAATACCTTCAGCGACGTCCCGCTCAAGAAGCCGCTGATCTATATCGATTCGCGGGGATACTTTGCGCTCGCGGTGAACCAGGCCAGCTTTGCCGATGTGTACGGGATCAAGCCGCCGCTGAGGTTCACGATCCCGCTGGCGAAATAAGAGGGGTTCTCAAGGAATAGATCACAGGCTTGGCATACGACCATTGATTCGTATCAGGGCGCCTTCAGGCGCGCCGTAAGGCCGCTCATAGATGCGCCTTTAGGCGCTGGGGCGGGTAACTCGGCTCTCTGTGCGAGCGGTGAAGCCGGGGCCTCCGCAAAAACCGTTTTTCAGAGGGCCGCTAGCCCAGGTCGGCCACGATCCGTGGCAGCACGGCCTTCAGCAGGGCCTCGAAGTGGATGCGAACCTTCTCGCCGGTTTCCATCACTTCCTGGTGGCTTAGGACCTGATCAAGTATTCCCGCAGCCATGTTGGTGACGCACGAGATCGCGAGCACCTTGATTCCCATGTGGTGGGCGGCGATGACCTCCGCCACGGTTGACATCCCTACCAGGTCCGCACCGATGGTGCGAAGATATCGAATCTCGGCGGGGGTTTCATAGCTGGGGCCCAGCAAGCCGGCATAAATCCCTTCTTCGAGTGCGATGCCCAGCTTTGCGGCCTCTTCCCGGGCGGCCTTCGCGTAGGAACGGCGGTACGCCTGGGTCATGTCGGGAAAGCGCACGCCGAAGCGGTCGTCGTTCGCACCGAGAAGCGGGTTGTGTCCCTGGAGGTTGATGTGGTCGCTGATCACGACCAGGGCGCCCTGCTGATATTTCAGATTGATTCCCCCGGCGGCGTTGGTGATCACGACGGCGCCAATGCCCATGCGCCCGAACACGCGCATCGGAAAAGCGACTTCCTGCACCGAGTAGCCTTCGTACAGATGCACGCGCCCCTGCATGACGGCGACGGGGACGTCCCCGGCTTTGCCGATCACCATCTGGCCGGCATGTCCGATGGCGGTGGATCGGGGGAACCCGGGGATTTGCGCGTAGGGGATGCGGGTTGCGTCCGAGAGTTGGTCGGCGAAGGCGCCCAGCCCGGAACCCAGCACCAGTCCAATTTTCGGCGCGACGCGTGCCTGCGAGAGCAAGAACTGCGCGGCTGAATCTGCCCGTGAAAACAGATCATCGTTCGGCATGCAAACCCCTTTTTTAACCACAGAGGGCACAGAGGAAGTCAAAACACAAACTCTGTGTCTAATACTTCTTCTCAAACTTGGCGAACGCTTCTTCCAACTCCCACTGCACTCGGGCGCGCTCGCTGCCGTCGAGGAACTTCTGACAGGCCGCGGAATTTATCTCAGTATCGGGACGGTCCGCGGTGCATGCCGCGACCGCCTGAAAATTCCCGGGTGGCCGCCACAAGCTTTCGCCGGGCAGGAAGCTCTGTTCCACGCTCTGCCGCGCCATACGCTTCAGGTCGGCATAAGAAAAGTGGTAGGTCTGCTCCGCTCGTAAATATTCATGCGTCATGTCGGAACGTGAGACGCCCTGGTCGTCCGTCGCCAGCGCTACCGGCACACCGTGGGCGAGGTAGGCCAGTAAAGGATGATTCGTCCCTTCCACGCCCAGGATTACGTCGTTGCTGGTCAGGCAGATCTCGACGGCCACTTTGCGTTGTGCCATTTCCTTCAGCAGGCCGAGGGCGTCGCGTTCGTTCATAACGTCGACGCCATGGCCGATGCGCTCCGCATGCCCGCGTTCAATTGATTCGCGAATATGGAAACTTAGCCCCTCGGGAGGCACCAGCCCCATGGCCAGTTCACCGGCGTGCAGCGTGATATGGACCTTCGGATACACGCCGTGCAGGTAGTCGAGCATCTTCATATGCAGATCGAAATCGTGCATCGGTACATACCAGTCTTCCGGCATTACCAGGTTCAGGCCGACGAAACGGGGATCCGCCTGGGCCAGTTCAAATCCCAGCAGGATCTGGGCGAACACCATCTCGCGGGGCAGTCCACGAAGCACCTGGTAGAGAAAGCGAATCGTGACCCGGCATCCGGGATCGGCCTCGGCCGTGCCACAACGCAGGAGGTGCTGCTGCCTGGCGAGATTGCGGTCAAGGGCCTCGCGGGTGCTGGCCACCACGTCTTTGAGCCCGCCGGCCAGCAACTGGTCGCGCATTTTGCCGAAATCATCGTCCCAGCCGAGCTTCGCCCCGAGCTGAGCCGACTGCATTCCATCTGCGGTATGCATCAGTTCGACGTATTGCAGGTGATCGGCGGCGGCGCGGGAGGCTTCTTCGGCCAGCTGGCTGCCCACGCTATTCAGCGAAGCCAGGTTGAACTTGTCGAAGGTGGCAAAGAAGTGGTCGTGGCCGGAGTCTTCGGCCCGGTTCCAGTTGCGCATCGACCACGCGTCCACCAGCTGGTTGTAGAGCACATGGTCTCCGAAAGCGCAGCTCACGGCCGGCTTGGCCGTGTATCTGGCGCAGGAGGCATCGCAGGGCGGGGGCAGCAGGTTCGAGCTCGTCCGATCGACACACAAATTGTCCTGCGCGCCGTAGTCAATCCAGCTCTCGGCGTAGATCGCGCCGCCGAGGTGGTTGTGCAGATCGCCTCCCTTTGGCATTTCCCGGAGAAAGGGCAGCAGGAGGGAAGGATTCTCGCGGATCGACGCAAGATGGCGCGCCGTGCGCTCCTCGGCGCTCTGGGCAGCCGCGCCCACTGCGAAAACAATCCCGGCAAACAGAAGCAATGACCGAACTTTCAGCCCCACGGGCAGACCCTCCCTCTGTCAGGAAAAGGCGAATTGTACAGTTTCGCAGGAGATTTCCGTAGCGGGGGCCTGCGGCAGTGCGTCGCCACCCGCTGAAGGTGAATTTTCGAAACACGCGTGGTTACGCGTTTGTGACGAGATTTCCACAAGCGGAAAACGGCGTGCGCGCGCGAGGCAAACGAGGTCTCATCCGGGCAATGCCAGAAAAGACGGGCAAAGCGCGGTGGGTGTTGCGAAAACCATCGTTCCCGTTGCACCAAAATCCGGCAGGGCCTTGTGAATAGCCTGCACTCGATTGATTCTACAGGGGATAAATTCTTGGGGTTTTGATTGACTGCAAAATTAAAGAGCGTAAAAAGACACTCGTTCTTCGGCGCGTTCTGAAAGTTTTGCCGATTGGTGCAGCGTCCGGGGCTCAAGCACGATCACTTACTTTTCGAAAGAGAGGTAGGAAGGTCAGCAAGGGTCTATAGCAAAGCGCTGGTCGAGGAGAACAGGAACGAGAGCTGGAGGCAAGATAGAGTCCCGAGGCGTTGGACTGATTTATCCGGTTGGCGGTGAGCCCGGAGCCCGAACCGAGATCGCGCGTCTGCGACCCGCAAGGAAGCGACGAGAGCAGGTCGGCAAGGGTCTAACGCGAGCTACTGGCCGAGACGAATGGGACCAACATCACCTCGGGACTCTTAATTATTCGCCAGCTTCCCGGTTGAAGCTGCTCGCGAGCTCTCCCCCCTAGTTGGGTAGTTCGGCCCATTGCAACCCTCCGGTTGAGACGCGGTTCGCCGCGTCTCATTTCATTTACCAGCAAATTCTCAGCTGATCCTTACTCCTCCACAAATCCCGACTCGGCAGGCGGCAGCAGGTCGTCCGGTCGTGCCCAGAACACATACAGCGCCGGCAGCAGAATGACGCTGATAAACAATTCCACGATGAGCCCGCCCACAATCACGATGGCGAAGGGCCGCTGCGAGTCGGAGCCAATGTCGTGTGACATGGCGGCGGGTAGCAGTCCCAGGGTCGCCACCAGCATGGTCATCATGATGGGCCGCAGGCGCAGGGAAGCGCCTTCCTTCGCTGCATCGGGCACGGAACGCCCGCGCACGCGCAATTGATTGATGTATTCGACCATGATGACGCCAATCTCCACAGACACGCCGACCAGCGCCAGGAATCCCAGGCCCGACGACACGCTGAAATGCGTCCCGGTCAGCAGCAGGCTCACCAGCCCTCCGAGCGGCGACAGGCCCACCACGGCCAGAATCAATCCCACCCACTTCCACGACTGAAATGCCGAATAGAGAATGAACGCCATCAGGAGGATAGTGATCGGCACGATGAACGCCAGCCGCCGGTTGGCCCGCTGCTGGCTCTCGTACTCGCCCGTCCAGTCCAGGTGGTAGCCCTCGGGCAATTTCACTTTGTCGTGGACTTCGTCGATCGCCTCTCGCACCGTGCTGCCCAGATCCCGCCCGCGCACGCTGTACTTGATCGCGATATAACGGGAGTTGCCTTCGCGATAGATAGTCGACGCGCCATCTTCCAGCTTGAACTGCGACAACTGCCCCAGGGACACCCGCTCGCCCGAAGGAGCAAGGATGCGAATGTTGGAAATGTCCTCGGTCGTCTTGCGGAATGGAGCCTGGTAGCGGACGGTGAGGTCGTAGCGTTGTTCCCCGATTAGAATCTGGCTGACTGCTTTTCCTCCGACCGCGGTTTCAATCGCGTCCTGGATGTCGCTCACGTTGATGCCAAACCGGTCCGCGGCCGCGCGGTCGATCGCCAGGTTTACGTTTGGTTGCCCGCGCACTTGAAAGGTGCCCAGGTCAGCCACGCCCGGAATCTTCGCCATCACTCCCTGAATCTCATCCGCTTTCTCTTCCAGCGATTTCAGATCGGAGCCGAACAGCTTGACCGCCAATTCGCCCTTCACCCCGCTGACAGCTTCCTCCACGTTGTCGGAAATGGGCTGCGAAAAATTCCAATCGACGCCCGGTAAGCCGGCCAGGGCTTTGTCCATGGCCGCAATCAGTTCGTCCTTGGTCTGGAACTGGCTGCGCCAGCGCTCTCGCGGCCACAGGTCGACAAAGAATTCCGTGTTATAGAAGCCGCTGGCATCGCTGCCATCGTCGGGTCGTCCCACCTGACTGACCACCTGTTTGGCCTCGGGAAAACTCGACAGGATCTGCCGCGCTCGCCGCGCCATGTCGGTTCCCGCGGTAGGCCCCGTGCTTGGTGCCAAGGTCCCGCGCACCCAGATCGCGCCTTCATCCAGATGGGGCAGAAACTCCGATCCCACGATTCCGCTGAAGCCCAGGAATAGCATGATCGCCACCATGACGAGTCCCATCGACAGAGTGAAGATAAGGTGGGCAAAGCACCAGTCAAGGGTGCTGCGGTAGTGCCGGTTCAGCAAATCGAGTGCGGGATTCTTCCATTCCTTAATCGTGCCCTTGAACAGCAGGCTGCAAAGGACGGGCGCGATCACCAGTGCGAACAACAAGGCGCCCAGCAGGGCGAAAGCCACGGTCCAGGCCATGGGCCGGAACAGCCGGCCCTCTACGCGTTGCAGGGTGAAGATGGGGAGATAAGCAACGATGATGATGACGCGCGCGAAAAACACCGGCTTCTGCACTTCGTGCGCGGCGATAGAGATAGTTTCGAGAAACGTCGTCCGGCGCCCGGCAAACTCCATATGGCGCAGAATGTTTTCCACCATGACGACCGATCCGTCGACCACCATGCCGAAATCCAGCGCTCCCAGGGACAGCAGGTTAGCTGGAATGTGATTGAGATCCAGAAGAATGGCTGCGAACAGCAGCGAGAAAGGAATCGTGATGGTCACGATCAGCGCGCTGCGCACGTTCCCCAAGAAGAGGAACAGAATCAGGGTAACCAGAAGCACGCCATCCGTAAGGTTGCGCAGCACGGTGTGAGTGGTGTAGTGCACGAGGTCGCTGCGGTCCAAGTGCGGAACCAGTTTCACTCCCGCCGGCAGCACTCCATTGTTCAGCTGTGCAATCTTGGCATGCAGCGCGTCGAGCGTAGAATCGGCCTCCGCTCCCTTGCGCAGCAGAACAATGCCCTCGACCACGTCATCATCGTCGAGCACGGTGCCATCTTCTTTGCGGATGGCCTTCCCCAGCTGTCCCAGCCGCACTTTGGGCGCCTGCACGATGGTCGCAACGTCGCGAACCCGCACCGGCGTCCCGCTCTGTACTTTCACCACCGTGGCGCCGATGTCGTCGGTGGTCGCCATCAAGCCCACGGCCCGGACGTTCAGGGCCTGCTGCCCGCGCTCGATAAATCCGCCGCCCGCATTGGTGTTGTTCGCAGCCAGTGCCTGCTCCACCTGGATCAGCGAGAGCCCGTAGGCCACGAGCTTGCCCGGATCCAGTTGGACCTGGTACTCCCTCGTCGGTCCGCCAAAAATGTTTACCTCCACCACGTTCTGCACTGACTTGAGCTGGTTGCGTACGAGCCAGTCGTTGAGGGTCTTCAACTCCATGACGTCGTATTTCGGATTAGTGCTCTTGAGCGTGTAGAACATGATCTGGCCCGTCGGGCTGTAGTTCGGGCCGATGCTGGGATTCACATTCGCTGGGAGCGTAGTCTGCTCCAGCCGGTCGAGCACCTCCTGCCGGGCATTGAAGGTCGTGGTGTCGTCGTCGTAGATGATCGTGATCATCGACAGCCCGGCCAGCGAAACCGAACGCAGGTGCGTCATATGCGCAACTCCGTTCAGGTTTACCTCCAGGGGCACCGTGATCTGCTGTTCAATTTCCTCCGCGGCGTGACCCGGCCACTGCGTAATGATCTGGACGTAGGTGTCCGCTACATCCGGATACGCCTCAATCGGAAGACTATGAAAGGAAACAACACCCCAGAGGAACAGCACCACCGACCCGCCCAGCACCAGGAGACGGTTGCGGAGCGCAAAATCGATCAGCGCTCCAATCATTCCTTCTTCTCCGCCACGGCGGTGGAGAAATCGAGCGCGTTCAGTACCACCTGATCATCCGCCTTTACGCCGTCGCGAATCTCCTGCATGCCGTCGGAAGTCGCCCCCGTCGCCTGCACCTCCACGCGCCGGAAGCGCTTAGACCCTTCTTTGCGAAAGATCCAATCCTTGTCGTGCAGGCGCATGACGGCCGTGCTCGGCACCACCAGGCTCGGCCGCAGCCGGCGCGAGCGGAAGGTCGCCGCGGCAAACATACCGGGCCGCAGCGCACCATCCCCATTGGCCAGCACGATGCGCACTTTGGCCGTGCGTGTGTTCGGATCAAGAACCCGCGAGATGTCGGCGACCGTCCCCTTAAACATCCGCCCGGGAAAGGCGTTGAGCCGGATCTCCGCCGAATCACCCAGATGCACGTCGCCCAGACCGTTCTCGAACACATCGCACACCACCCATACCTGCGTCAGGTCGGCGATCGTGAACAGGTTGGGACTGTTGTCGATGCTCTTGACGCCTTCAAATCCGGCGACATTTTGCTCGACGATGGTTCCGGAAACGGGCGCCCGCAAATCGATCAGGGGCGTCGGATGCGCCGGGTCGCCGCCCAGCACGCGCACTCTCTGCTCCGCGGTCTGCACGTCCACCAGCGCCTTGTCTTCCGTCCCTTGCGCAACCTGAAGATCTTTTTCCGCCACCGCCCCGCGGTCGAAGAGCAGTTGCGCGCGGTCCAAAGCCTTCTTTGCAACCCGCTCGTCCGACTGGGCCTTCTGATAGTCGGCAAACGCCGAACCCAGATCGGGGCTCGAAATCACCAGCAGGACCTGCCCTTTCTTCACCGCGTCTCCGAGCTTGACTTTGAGATCCACCACCCGGCCGCCGCCCAGCGAAGTGACGTGGATGGTGCGGTTCACATCGGGATTCACCGACCCGTTGGCCGTCAGGGTCGTCGGCATCTGCCGCGTGGTCACGGTTGTCGTCTTGAACAGGTCGGGTTGATCCGTTTCAAACAGGTTGGGATCGAGCACCACTTCCTGCTTGGTGGGCGCGGCCTTCGTCTCGCGCGAGCACGACACCCCCAGACTGGCCAGCAGGAAACTCGTCACCGCCGCAGCGCAGCGCCACCACCCGCGCGTTTTCACTGGATTACCTCCCGCCCCACGGCGAGGTTCATCTGGCTTGCCGCCGTCAGGTATGAGCCCACCAGGCTCAGATAGCTTAATTGCACGCTGCGGTATTCACTCTCGGCGTTGAGAAAGTCCAGCAGCGAGGCTCCTCCGTGCTGGTACGAAAAGTACACGGTATCGCGGACCCTCACAGCTTGCTGCAGATATTTTGCCTTGTAGGGGCGCAACAAGATCAGAGCGCTGCTTAATGTCGCGTAGGACGAATCCACGTCTCCAAACACTTGCGCCTCCACAGCGGCCCGCAGCCTGTTATTCCGGTCGATGTCCAGCTTCGTCCGCAACTTCTCGCCCTGGTTCCGGTCAAAAATCCGCAGGGGAACGCCGACACTGACGCCGAGGGTATTGATGGCAGCCGGGTTGTTGTTGGATGAGTTGTGCGTATACCACGCGCTGAAAGTTGGATCCGTGGAGCCGTTGGCAATCGCTAACAGATGATCAATTTTCGCCTTCTCCACCGATTCCGCGGCTGCCCGCAGATCCGGCCGCGAGTCGAACGCCAGCTTGCGGAACTCATCAAGCGGCTGGAGTTGCTCATTAAAGTCAAACGGGCCGGCCACGTCAAACTGGTCCACAGGTGTGCGATCATTCAACAACTGCAGCAGCTGAATCTTCGACGTGCGCAAATTCACTTCGGCGCTCTGCAAGTCGGCCTCGAATTGCACTCGCTGCAACTCCAGACGGTCCAAGTCGATCTGCGCGATGTCTCCAGCTTTGTATTGCTCAGTGCTCACCGAAAGCACGTGGTCGTAGTAGTCCAGATTCGCCTTGGCGACTTCGACCACCGCTTTCGCCTGCAGGGTCTGGACAAATGCGCTCCGCAGATTGAAAAGGAGATTTCTCTCCAGGTCCTCCTGTTGCGATGTGGCAATCGAGGTTCCCTTCTGCGCGCTGTCCAGGCGCAATTCGCGTTTGTGCTGCCGTTCGTGCAGATAGCTCATGGCAGGCGACTCAAAAGTGCCAGCGAAGGGTCGCCAGACCCCTTGATGAGGAGCGATCTGAGTCGCATCCGCCGACAGAGTCAGCGTCGGATTCGGGCGAAGAAAGGCCGTGATCTCCTGCGCCTTCGACTCTTCAATATTCAGCTTGCCCGCAAGCAGCGTCGGGTTGCTGGTCTCAAACCGGTCCCGAACCTGTTCCCAGGTCAGGGGGAGCCTGCTCTGTGCTTCCGCTCCGGGCCGCAGCAGTAACGTCAGCATGCAGCTCCACCAAAAAATCTTTCTCATCATTACCCGTTGTCCACCCATCCACCGCAACCGCGGCACTGTCCGACCGGGACGCAGGCGTCCCGGGACCTCCTTCAGAATCTTGATTCCGGTTTGAGACTTCCGCCGCTGAGGATGCGGCGTCGGTACGTCTACCCCAGGGGGGGCGTCGGTGGCCCCCGTCCCGCGCGCGTGGGTACCAGTTCCGCTCCCGGCAGCAAGACCGCTGGGGAAACCACCTGCCCCCGCACCGACCGGTCCGGCGACACAAAAGCCCGGGCTGCCGACAAAACGTAGCTTCCGCAAATACCCACCAGAGTCGAGAGCTTCCCGTGGGACGAACTTCTGAGACCGTCGCGCGTGGCTGACTCCTCGACCTCAGGTCGCATTGCCTGTAGGTCATCGCTCGCCGAAACCACTGGGAAGAGCATGATCAGGAGGCAGGCGAGGATCAGCACGCACTGCCGCGACTGTCCGGCGCTATGGGCCTGCCGACACCTCGCTTTGCGCCATACCCATACGGCGGGTACGGCCAGCAGCAGCCAAAGCAGATTGAGAAACAACTCCATAGAAAAGGACGCTTGTGCGCCGACAAGGATGCCGGGAGCGCGGCGGAGGCACCCCCGAGATGCACCCTTCAGGCTCCCAGAATACCAGAAGGAGATCAACGTGACGGCGGGACTTGTACGGGCGTGCCCACCAACTTCCCGTCTAGGGGCCGACCATGACCTGCAATGCTTCTTTGGTTTGCAGGCGCACCCGGTAGATCGCCTCCTTTTCGGGGACTTCGGCAACCGCATCCACGTGCACGGTGTACCCACCCCGGGGCAAGGTCTCGCCGAACGGAATCTCGATCGACTCGACTCCGGCATTCAATGAGAAGCGCTGATACCCGATGGCCGTCGCCCGGCCGTTTTCGGCGACCGCCAACACAATGAGCGTGAAATCGAAATCGTCGTCGGTGCCGTTGCTCACCTGTACCTTACCGTCCACCCGGTTACCCGAGACTTTGGGATAGGTTTCCCATTCGAGGGACAGCGGCTTCACCACGCGCAGAATCATCTGGCGGGTCGCGGTTTGCGGGGGTGTACTGCTATCGCCTACCGACACGGTAAAACGGAAGGTCCCTGCCACCAGCGGAGATCCGGCCAGCACTCCGTCCGGGCTCAGGTTCACCCCGGCGGCCATCTCACCGTCGACCACGGTCCACTTCAAGGGAAGGGTTCCGTTGAGGGCGCGAAACTGAAAACGGTAGGAATGGCGCGGCATAGCGCGGGGCAGGACGGTGCTTTGCACCACCAGCGACGACGCATCGGGTGCCTGCGCGCCCTGTGCCGTTACCAACGTCGCCCCGCCCGTCAGAAGCAGCGTCAAGCTTAAAACCGCGCTCCGCGTTGGGTATCCCAGCAGCATTATCTCGCTTCCTTCACTTCTGTCCCCGGATGGTTCTTGGATGCGGCCCCATGTAAAAAATCGTCCACCGCTTTCACAAATAGTCCGGGTTGATCCACGAAAGTCATGTGCCCGGACTTGGGAAAGATCACCAGCTTCGATCCCGCTATTTTTTCGTGCATCACCTGCGCCAGTGAGGGATCGCATTCGTCGTGGTCCCCGACCAGGACCAGAGTGGGAACCTTGATGCTGGGCAGTCGGTCTGTGTATTCCACCGACTTCAAGTTTCCGTCGATCACGAACTCGCCATGCTCACCCCACATCTCGCGATACAGGTCCCAGGCTTCGCTCCCCAGGGCCGTGGGGTCATAGTTTGGATCGGGATGGCCCTGGTACACATAAGGGAAATAACCCTCCCCCCATGCGGCGATCATATACTCCGACGTGTAGCGGCCCTTCTCGTAGTCCTTACCGTGCCCAAAGAGGCCAGCGGCCTCCAGCCGGTCGATGCGGTCGCGCAGTTCCGGCGACATCTTCTCCTTCATTCGTACGAACACCTGGTTCATCGCCACGGTGCTCGACCAAGTGCTCCCCAGGATCAAGTGCCGCAGGTTCTGCTGGTACTTCAGCGCGTAGGCCTGCACCAGCGCCCCACCATAGGAATGCCCCAGCAGGTTGATCTTGCCGAGATTCAGCGCCTTCCGGACCGCCTCGACGTCTTCCACCATATTTTCAATGGTGTAGCCCGCGGGGTCTTCGAGCTTCTGGGACTT
>Ga0209698_10003582_pt1 | contig 17208 bp, 15 predicted proteins | sample LitLauG_LLR_2012_FD_187203 | JGI IMG/M metagenome (GOLD analysis project Ga0209698, IMG submission 187203) | Freshwater sediment microbial communities from Pennsylvania, USA - Little Laurel Run_MetaG_LLR_2012 (SPAdes) (version 2) | ecosystem: Environmental > Aquatic > Freshwater > Creek >...
GTCGCACACCTCCCGGGCAAACCCCATTTCGTGGGTCACGATCACCATGGTCATGCCGGTATGCACGAGGTCCTTGATGACCGCGAGCACCTCTCCGATCATCTCGGGGTCAAGAGCCGAGGTGGGTTCGTCAAACAGCATGATGCGGGGTTTCATGGCGAGCGCGCGGGCAATGGCCACGCGTTGCTGCTGTCCCCCGGACAACTCGGCCGGATAAGCGTCGGCCTTGTGCGCCAGCCCCACCCGTTCGAGCAGGGCCCGTCCTTGTTCGTCGGCCTGCGCCGGGCTGAGCCGGCCCAGCCGCACCGGCGCCAGGGTGCAGTTCTGCAACGCGGTCATGTGCGGGAAAAGATTGAACTGCTGGAACACGAAGCCGATGCGCGAGCGCAGCGCGTTGACATCGGTGCCGGGCGCGTGGATATCCTTGCCGTCGATCTCGATACGGCCGCCCTCAATGGGCTCCAGGCGGTTCAGGGTGCGTATGAGCGTTGACTTGCCAGACCCCGAAGGACCGCACAGCACCACGACCTCGCCTTTGGCTATGGTCTCGTTGACATCGACCAGCGCCTGATAAGCGCCGTACCACTTGTTGACGTGTTCGAAGCGGATCATGCGGGTGCTCCGGCAAGCGGCCGGCGCCGGCCGCGGGCTGCCACCCGCGCCTCCACCCAATAGGCAAAGCGCGACAGGCCAAAGCACAGCAGGAAATACGTGAGGCCCAGGCAAAGATAAACCTGGGTGGGTTTGGTGAAGACCTGGGTATTGATCTGGGTGGCAATGAAAGAAACTTCCGAGAGACCGATGATATAGCCCAGCGAGGTCTCCTTGATGGTCGACACGAACTGGTTCACCAACGAGGGGAGCATGTGCCGCAGTGCCTGCGGGAGCAGCACGTGGCGCAGCGCCTGCACATGGCTGAGCCCCAGCGATCGCGCCGCTTCCACCTGTCCCCGGCCCAGGCCCACGATGCCGGCCCGGACGATCTCGGCGAGGTACACCCCGTCGAAGATCACCAGCGCGATCAGCATGGTGCCGAACTGGCTGGTCTTGGCCCCCGTGAGCGTCGGCAGGAAGAAATACGCCCAGAAAATAACCATCAGCAGGGGTGTGCCGCGCACCACGAAGACGAGCGCGGTGACGGGCCAGCGCAGCGCGCGCCACGGGCTCAGTCGCGCCACTCCCAGGATCAGTCCCAGGGGCATGGCCAGCAGGAGCCCAAGGCTGGCCAGCGCGAGGGTAAGGGCAAGACCCCCCAGCGGCCCGTTGGGATATTGGCCAACCAGAAAGTACAGCCAGTAGGTATCGATCAGTTCAAGCATCGGAACACTCTCACGCCGGCCGCACGGGGTAGCGCCGCTGCTGCCACGCCGCCAGGCCGGTAATCAGCAGGGAGACCGACAGATAGCTCACGGTGGCAAATGCAAAGGGTTCGAAGCTGCGAAAGCTGGCCGACTCCACCGCGGCCGCCTGGTACATCAGCTCGGCCACGCCGATCACGGTGGCGATGCTGGTGTTCTTCCACAGATTGAGCGTTTGCGATATGAGCGGCGGGGCCGTGATGCGCAGGGCCTGCGGGAGGATGACGAAGCGCATGTTGGCCAGGTATCCCAGGCCCAGCGAGCGCCCGGCCTCGCGCTGCACCGCCGGGATGGCGCTGATGCCGCTGCGGATGTCCTCGGCCATGTAGGCCGCGGTGTAGAGCGTGAGCGCAATGACGGCGCTGAGGGCTTCGAAGTTGCCTTCATAAAGGCGCGCTTTCAGGGTCTCCGGCAGCAACTCGGGCGCGCCGAAATACCAGAAGAGCATGTGGGCCAGCAGCGGCACGTTGCGTATGCTCTCGACAAACGCGAAACCCATCCAGCGCAGCGGCCGCAGCGGTGCCAGGCGCAACAGCGCCACCGCCGTCGCGAGCGGCAGGGCCAGTACCAGCGTCACCGCGGTGAGCTTGATGGAGAGCAGCAGTCCGGCGACGAGCAGGTCGCGGTAGGGTCCGGCGAGCACCAGCGAGAGGTCGAACAAGATGCCGGAGCCCGCGTTCAGCCGTCTATCCTGTCGCTGTCGATGCGGAACTCGCGCTTGTCGAACTTGAGCCGTGTGGCGGGACCGTACCACTTGAGAAAGAGCTTCTCGGCTTCGCCCGATTTTTCCAGTTCGCGCAGTGTTTCATCGACCAGCGACTTGAGCGCGGGCTCGTTCTTGCGGATGCCCAGCGCGATCCGCTCGACGCTGATGTTCTGCGGCAGGATCTGATACCCGGCGCTCGCCGCGCCCAGCTTGGCGAAATCGTCGATCAACGAAACCTCGTCGTTCACATAGGCCACGCCCTTGCCCTGCTGCAACGCCAGAAACGCCTGCTGAGAGTTTTCGAAGGTGACCACGTTCACGCCGGGCACAGCCTTGCGGATATTCGGATCCTGCGTGCCCCCCTTTACCGTAACCACCTTCCTGCCGGCAAGCTGATCCAGGGCAGTGATGCCGCTGGATTTCTTCACCATCACTTTCTGGCCGGTCACCAGCGTGGTCAGCGAGAAGTCGATCTGCGCTTCGCGCTCCCGGGTGTGCGTGAGCGATGCCGACAGCAGGTCGACCCGCCCCTGCTGCAACTCGGGAATGCGCGCCGAGACGGCCAGCTGCTTCCACACCGCCTTGACGCCGATCTTCTTCGCGATGGCGTTACCCAGGTCTACGTCGTAACCGACGATATCCCGCGTCTTGGGGTCGATGAAACTATTGGGTTCATCCGTGCCCAGCGCGCCGATCACGATCTCCCCCTTCTTGCGGATGTCGGCGAGCTGATCGGCCCGGGCGGTAACGGCAAGGAGCAGGGCTGCGGCGGCCAGGACAAGTGGCGCGAGCGAGCGCGGTTTCATGGTGCTGGTGTCTCCCGGAAAGGACGGTGCCGGAGCGGGCCGCACGGCATGGCCGGCCCGGGCACCCCGGAAAACATGGTATTGGAATTTCGCCAGGCGTCGGGCCGCCGGGCCGTCTCACTGCAGAAAAAGCAACAGTCTGTCGCTATTGCATATGACGATTGCTTCTTTGTACTCCAGCGCAACAAACGGCGGTTTCGCCGCGCCTGATCAGGCCGTGGTGTCGACCACCGCGCCGGTGCTGCCGACTCCCTGCAGGTTTTGCGCAAGCGACTTCAGGAATCCTGGCAGCGAGGTCTGGTTGGTGGAGCCGCCAAAGGCCGCAACCAGGTTCTGAAAGTCCTGTTGCAAGGTCTGCGCTGCGGTGGTCGAACCGGTCGTGAGGGCGGCGCCCGTTCCCGTCGTGCTGCCCGTCAGGGCGGCGAGGGCGGACGCGCCGCTGTTGGTGGGCGTGGCTGCCGACGCGCTGGCGCTACCCGGCGCGGCAGTGAGTGACTGGATCAGTGCGTTGATGCCCGCTTCGATGCCGCTGGCACCGCCCGCGCCGTAGGAATGATGATGCCCGCTGCGTGCCGATGCGCCGCTGGCGCCGCTGCCGTCGTTATCGCCGTCGCTGTCGGTGGCGCCTGTCGTGCCGGATGCTCCGGTGGCTGTGTCACCTGCAGCCGCCCCCGCTGTCCCGCCAGATGCCGACGGGCTGCCGGCGCTCTGTAGAGCCGAAAACAGGTCCTGCATGAAAGTGCCCAGCGCCTGCAGCGGGTTGGGCGTGGTCCCCGTGCCCGTGCCTGCCGACGTGGTGCCGGCGCTGGAAGCGTTGGTGGTGTCGCTGGTGCCGGCTGTCGACGTTGCGTCCGTAATGGCGCTTGCGCCGCCGCTGCTGATGCCCGACTGCGACAGCGCCTGGAAGATCGCCGCCAGCAGCGCACTGGTGCTGCCCGATGACGATGAACCCGCGGAACGGCTGCCGTTCTTGTCGCCATCGCTATCCGCGATAGGGCCCGCAACCAAGCTGGTGCTCGCTGTGAGGCCCGTGCTCGCCGTGCCGGTACCCAGTGTGCCTGTGGACGGCTGCTGATAGCTTGTCGAAAAAATCGAACCGATGGTCATGCGTGCTGCTCCCGAATGCTTGCCTGGAGATACGCCCGCTGTTCATTGCTTCGGGACACCGTGGAGCGGACCCTGCAACCCGTTCGGGGAAGCGTCGGTTGCGTGCGGGCGCAATCCGGAACCCCTCGGCAATTTTGCTGCTGGCATGAGGGCCCCGATGGCTGGATAAGCGGCACGAAAGTCGCTATCCCGGCGCGGAGAAGGCGCCGTCGAACGGGCGCCTTGGCGTTTGCCAAGACCCCGGCGTGGCAAGCAGCGACGTGCACCCGTAGTTGTTGCGAAATGTTTCGGCGACCGCACAAAAGGACTAGCCCCGCAGAGGGACGGAAGGACGGCCTAGCGCGGTGTTTTATGCGGTTCGAATGCGCGATCATTGGTGCCCGTTCGCGACCACCCCATGTTTGCGGGTGCGCTTCGCGGGCCTGCAATCCAATCAAATTCCATAAAGGGTGCTTCATGAACAAACTCTCCTGGGCACGCGCCTCCCTCGCGGCCATCGTCACGTCTGGCCTGCTGCTCGCCTGCGGTGGCGGTGGCGGTAGCGGCAGCAGCAGCAACCCTCCCACTGCGACAGCCCCGGCGGCCGTCACCAACGTGGCGGGCACGGTTACCGGCTTTGCCAGCGTCGTCGTCGATGGCATTGAATACGCCGAGGCCAGCAGCGGCTCCGGCGCAACCACCGTCGCCAAGGAAGTCGACCCAAGCAATCCGAACACGTCCACCACGGTCGCCGATCTCCAATTGGGACAGAACGTGGAATTTGCCGTCGCCGCCAAGACCCTGGGGGCCGGTTACATACGGCCCCTCGTGGTCGGGCCCGTCGCTTCCGCCGTAATCACCGCCTTGCCGGCCGGTGCCACCGGCGGCTTCGTGGCCCTGGGCCAGACGATCTATGTGTCGGCCACGACCACCTACGCGGGCGGCTATCTTGCGCTGGCCGACGTCACGGCCGGCATAGGAACGGATGTCGTGGAGGTGCACGGCACGTTCAATGCCGATGGTTCCATTTCAGCCACGCGCGTGGAGAAGGAAGGCGCCACCGCGGGTTATGCCGTGGTGGGCAAGGTGGCGGCAACGCCGGCGCCGGCAAGCGGCACATTCGCGATCAACGGCCTCTCGGTCACCTACACCACGAGCGGCGCCACCCCCACCAAGCTCCTGCCCACCTCCGCAAGCATCAGTGCCGGCGAAACGGTCACGGTGTTTGCGCCGGTGGCCGATTACACCGCGGCCAGCACCACGCTGGCCGCAACGGCAATCCGCGTGCACGGTACGCAGGCACTGGCGGGCCAGACCATCATCGAGGGGGGCCGGGCCCACAATCTCGCGCCGGCGACAGGCACCCTGGCAAGCTTCACGCTCGAGGAGTTCACCGTCGACACGACGTCGAGCGCGCTGAAAGTGTTCAGCGCCAATAATGCGCTGAGCGACATCGTGGACGGCACGCGCGTCCTCGTGCAGGGCACCGTGAGCAGCAGCGGAACGCTGGTTGCCAGCACGATCTGGGTCAAGAACACGGCCGGTGCCTTGCTGGTGGGTCCGGTGAAGGCCATCGACACGACCGCCAAGACCCTCACCCTGCGCCATAGCACCGTCGATCTGAGCAAGATCGCCTTCACGGTCGTAACGCCAAACGCGAGCATTTCGGTGGGCGGCACCAACATCTCCGTGGGCAGTTTTGTCGTCGTGACGGGAACGCCCTCGTCGAGCGGTATCACCGCAAGCTCCATCACGCTCGCCGTGGTGCCCGTGGACGTGACGCCCGGCTCGTTCCCCAGTGTCGACCTCCCGCCGGGCTGGGTTCCGGGCAGCTCAGCCGGCCCCGGTGGCGCCAATATCAGCGCTTATGGCGGCACGGTAAGCACCGCGCCGGGCGCCGCCGCCGCGCCGGCCAGTTTCGCCCTTACGGATCGCGCGGGCAATGTCACCACCATCAACGTACTGGCAGCCACGTCGTTTGCGCCGGCCTCGGCAACGTTGGCCAGCGTGGTGGCTGGTGCCGACGTCCTGGTATTTGGCGTGCCGACGGCAAGCGGTGCCGCGGGGTCCGTCGATGCCACGATGGTGGTGGTGATGCCCTAGATTTCCCTGCCCTCGGGCGGTTCGGGCGGCCTCCGGGCCGCCTTTTTTCATCCATCACCCGCACCACAGGTAAAATTGCGGCAATCGCGGTTCACCCCGAATCGCCTGGGGAGTCCATCGTGCCCATTTACGAATATGCCTGCGGCGACTGCGGCAGCGAGTTTGAGACGCTGGTGCGCCCGGGCGTTGCGCCTGCGTGCCCTTCCTGCGCCTCGAGCGCACTCCAAAAGAGAATTTCCGCCCCCGCCGCTACCGGCCTCGCGGCCGCGCATAGCCACGCCGGTCCCTGCGGGTCGTGCGGGCATCCCAGTGGCCCGGGCTCCTGCGCGCTGAACTGACGCAGTTTCACAGGGGCAAGATTGAAGCGCATGCACACCGCAAAAGCCGTCGGTTTGCTGTCCTGCCTGGCTAGCGTTCTGTGCTTGGCCGCGCCGGCAGCGCCCGCCGCCGACTGGCGCAGCACTGTAACGCAGTTCGCCGCCCAGCACTTTCGCAACCCGGCCTGGGGCTATTCGCACAATCAGCGCGACTACGCCCTCGCGCGACAGCTGGCTGCGGCAGATCACGTAAGCCTCGACGATGATGTGCTGTTCGCAGCCGCCTACCTGCACGACATCGCCGCTTTTGCTCCCTGGGGTGGCGACGAACCGCCGGACCACTCCGACGTCGGCGCCGATGTCGTGGGCTCGGTCCTCAAGGACACGGGTTTTCCCATGGCCAAGCTCGATGCTGTGCGCGGCGCCATACGCACGCACATGTACTACCGTGACCCGGTGGGGCCGGAAGCCACCTACCTGCACGACGCCGACGCGCTCGACTGGCTGGGCGCCATTGGCGTAGAGCGCATCATCGCGCTGGCCGATCCCAATGGCGGCGACCCCGACGGCCCCAAGGTCGTGAAAATGCTCGAAGAAAATCTTGAGAAGGTACCCTCGCGCGTGGTGTCCCCGGCGGGCCGCGCACTGGCCGGGCCGCGGCAAGCCGAGCTCGCAGCCTTCCTTGAGCAACTCAAGCGCGAGTCAGCCGAGTACCGCAACCTCTGAGGCCCGGCGACGCAAAGTGCGCCGCCGCCCGTCCACAAGCCGCCCTACGGCCGGATTGCCGCCGCCCAGCCTTGCGAACCAGCCTACCGCGGCTGCTCTATCGTCGGCAAGTACTTGGGTGGCAGGCGCGCATGCGCCGCCTGTTCGAATGCGTATCCGTAACCCAGCAGCGCACCCTCGCTCCACGCCGGGCCGATGAACGACAGCCCCACCGGCAGCCCGGCGACCTGCCCCATCGGCACCGACAGGTGCGGATAGCCCGCGATCGCCGCCACGCTGCCCGCCGAACCGCTGACGAAATTGTCCTTGAGCACGGAGTCGATCAGCCACGCCGGTCCCAGCGTGGGGGCAATCAGCACGGCAACATCATAGGTTTTGAGCAGGGCATCGATGCCATTGGGCCCGCTGGCCTGGCGGATTTCGCTCAATCCCTTCAGATATTTCTCGTCGCCTAGGCCGCCCGTGTCCTGTGACTTGTCGAAGAGTTCCTGCTGGAAATAGGGCATTTCCTCATTGAGGTGCGATTTGTCGAAGGCGATCAGGTCCGCCAGCGTTCGCACGGGAACCTTCCCGGGGTCGGTTGACGCAAGGTAAGCGTTGAGGTCGACCTTGAGTTCCGTTATCAGTTCGACCAGTTCCGCCGGGCCGACATCCACCTTGTTGGGAAATTCCGTGATTTCCACAGGGACGGCTCCCAGCGCCTTCAGTGTCTCGATCGACTTGTTGAAGACGATGTCCGTTTCCGGGTGAAACCCCGCGGAGAACCGCATGACGCCAACGCGAACACCCGCAAGAGCCGTGGTCTTGAGAAATCGCGAGTAATCCGCGCGGTGCGCATCGGCCAGCACCGTCGCGGGGTCCTTGGGGTCGGATCCTGCAAGTGCCGAAAGTATCACCGCGGCGTCCGTGACCGAGCGCGCCATCGGCCCTGCCGTGTCCTGCGAATGGCTGATGGGCACGATGCGCGTGCGCGATACAAGGCCCACGGTCGGCTTCAGGCCCACCAACCCATTCACGGATGCCGGACAGGTGATGGAGCCATCGGTTTCGGTGCCGATGGCGGCGGCCGCAAGGCTGGCAGCCGCCGCTGCGCCGGATCCGGAGCTGGAGCCGCAGGGTGACCGGTCCAGCACATAGGGGTTGCGGGTCTGGCCACCCACTGCGCTCCAGCCGCTGATGGAATGCTCCGAGCGGATATTAGCCCACTCGGATAGGTTGGTCTTGCCCAGGATGATGGCGCCAGCGGCCTTCAGGTTTGCCGATACCGGGGCATCGCGCAAGGTGGTATTGGCCTTGAGCGCCAGCGACCCTGCCGTGGTTGCGGTTCCGTCGCTGGACTCGATGTTGTCCTTGATCAGGATCGGGATGCCGGCCAGGGGCCCCAGCTTGGCGCCGCTCTTGCGCAGCGCATCGGCGGCCCGCGCTTCATCGATCGCCTTGGGGTTGAGGGTGATGACCGCGTGCAGGGACGGATTGAGGACGGCGATTCTTGCCTGGTACGCCTGTACCAGTTCCACCGATGTGACCTTGCCCGCGGTCAGGTCGCGGTTCAGGTCGGACAACGACTTCTCGACGACGTCGTAACCCGGCGTGGCGTAAACCGGAATCGCAGCAAACCCAAGAGCCGCAAGGACCCACTTCCAACGCATAGCTACCATTCTGACTCCGGGGAAATTTCTTGCCATCGAGGACAGCGGTTCAATTGCAGACGCGCTGCGCTTTTGCGCTGGTATTGCAGGGAGCGTTGCATACCGGGCATCCGCGGTCAAGATGCGCGTGGGCAAGTGCGATTACTATCCCCGGCGCATCGTGTCGCTCAGGAGATCTCCCATGCATCAAAGATGGATGTACCGCTACGCTTGCCTGCCGCTCCTGACCCTCGCGTCGTCCACGGCGTTTGCCTGGGGCCAGGAGGGTCATTCCATCGTCGCTGAAATCGCCCAGCGGCGCTTGAGCGCCGAGGCCCAGCAGGGCGTCGCGGCGGCACTGGGCGCGGGCGTGTCGCTGGCGTCGGTTTCCAGCTGGGCCGATGGCCAGCGCGTTGTCCACCCCGAAACCGCCAATTGGCACTTTGTCGATATACCCCTGCAGGCGGGGACGTACGACGAGCAGCGCGATTGCGCGGACAGCCCGGGCCATGGTGACTGCGTGGTGCGGGAGCTGCAGCGCTTGCGCACCGAACTGCGCTGCCAGCCCACGGCCGAGGGCCGTCGGGACGCACTGCGCTATGCGGTGCACTTCGTGGGCGATCTGCACCAGCCGCTGCATACCGTCGGCGAGAAGATGGGCGGCAATCAGCAAGCCGTGCATGGGTCGATACGCGGCCTGACCTGCAAGCGCAACTGCGAGCTGGGCAACGAGACCGCCAATCTGCACGTGCTCTGGGACACCACGCTGATCCGCCGCACCGTCTGGGATTGGGGCAGCTACGTCAGCCGCCTGGAGGAAGGACTGCTCCGTTCGCCGGATGTACAGCGCGCTGCGGCGACTACATCATCGGCCGAGTGGGCAAACCAGACGCACGCGGTCGCGCAGTCGGTTTGGAACGACAGCATCTTCCCCGCCGATGGTTTGGTCGACGACCATTACTACGATGCCGTGTTGCCGCTGCTGGACCGTCAACTCGCCCTGGCCGGTCTGCGCCTGGCGGACTTTCTCAACCGTGCCTACGCGGCTCAGGCCTGCCCGGCCCCGCAAGGCTAGGCGGGGCCGGGCAGGTATCAAGCCAGTCTAGAAGGCGTAAACAACATTGCCGCTAACCGCGCGGGGTGCGGCGTAGATGCCACGCACGAAGTTGTTGCCGGCGGCATCCGTGTCCGTGAAACCCGTATTGAGATAACGGCGATCGAATACATTGTCCACATTCAAACCGACGCGCAGCGTCTGGTTGCCGCTACCCGCGCCCAGGACGAAGAGTCGTGACAGGCCCAGGTTGACAACCATATGCCCCCCAATGACAGCCGATGACGGTGTGCCGGAGTACGTCTGGTCCAGGTATTGGCGGCCAATGAAACGACCCTCGGCGTTGGCGCGCCAGCCGTCGCTTTTCCAGGTGGCGCCCGCGCTGATCAGGTTCTGCGGCACGCCAGCCAGGGGTGTGCCCGCCAGGACCTTCGAGCCATTGATGCCGTTGCCGCCGGTATAGTCGGAGTTGAAGGTGGACGTGAATCGCGCCTGGTTGCGGGCGAGGTTCAGGTAGGCCTCGATCCGGCCAGGGATGGGCAGGTGCTCGAACTTGTCCATCACCTGGGCTTCAAAACCCTGATAGACCGAGCTGCCGCCGTTTTGGTAGAGCGTCAGGTTCGTGACGGGATTGGTGGACGAGATGAACGTATCCCGGAAATTTTCCTTGTACGCGTTGACCTCGGCACTGTAGCTGCCGTTGCGGTAGCGCAGCCCCAGCTCGAAATCGTCAACGTGTTCCGGCTTGAGTTGCGGCTGGACGACGACGGCGTTGACCTGGAAATTGGGGTACTCGATGGAGTTGTAGTACGACGAGATATCGGGCAGCTTCGTGTTCTTGCCGAAAGCGCCAAACACATTGAGCTTGTCGTCCACTGCATAGTTGGCGCCAAACGTCGGCGAAACGAAATGCTCGCTGTCGCCCACGCTGCCCGCCTGCGAGTAAAAGAAACCCACCGAGTCGTTGTCGGATGTGTTCGCGTGTACATACTTGACGCCCGGCGTCAGGTGCAGGCGGCCATCCATGAGCGCTACCACGTCCTGCGCGTAGACCGACGCGAGGGTGCGGCTATCGTGTTCGTCCCAGGCGTCGTTGTATCCTGTGATCTGCGGCACCGGTTCGGAGCCGTACCAATATTCGCGCGAGTGCAGGCGGCCGTGCGTGAGGTTGCCGCCGATGGTTACTTCGTTGTTGTCCAGATTCAGTGTGACGGTGGGCGTATCGCCCACGGCCGTTGCGGTGTAACCGTAAAAATGAAAATCGGTTCCTCCGGAAAGGGATCCGAAAACGGCGGTGGGGTCGTATGTTGGTCCGTAAGGAAGCCCCACCCAGAAACCGGTGCCCGTCCCTTGTTGCGGTGAATCTTCCAGAAAATACGGTTGCGTGTAGGGCGGGTTCTGGCTTGCCTGGTACAGCGGATTCGAAAACGAGGTGCGCAGATATTCGTTACGCGAGAAGAAAGCCTTGTTCTCAACGACCACGGTCGCGCTGGCCCGCCACTTGGCCCCAAAGATCTCCAGGACGTTGGTGTCGTGCAGCTGCGAATTTGTCCAGTTGCGCGGCCACTGGAAGGTGGTGCCGTACTGATCGAGCAGTGGCAGCGGCATGTTGTAGACCGCTTCGCCGCGGTTGCTGTTGGCGAGGAAGTAATTCGTCAAGTCCACATCGGGACCGGCCTTGAACGTTGCGCCCCAGTAAAGATTGTTGTTGTAGTCGCCCGTATCGTTGATCCAGCCCCGGCTCCCCGCCTGCTCGATGGAAATGATCTGACGCAAGCCGCCTACGTCCCCGGTATTGACCGTGCCGTGCCATCCAAAGGTGCCAAAGCTGCCGTAGCTCACGCCCGCTTCGCCGCCGAAGGTGGCGGTGGGTGTGCGCGGATTGAAGTTGATGGTGCCACCCAGCGAGTTGTACGAATTGACCGACGGATTATTGATGCCGCGGTACAACTGCACCGATCCCATGTTGTTGGGGGTGATGAGTACGTTGTTGCGGTTCTCCGCCTGACCGGTAACCCCGCCATTGAAGACATCGTTGAACGAGATGCCGTCATAGGTTTCGGAAAATTGCCCGGAATTGAAGGCGCGAAAGTAGATACTGGTCTCCACGCCCAGCGGGCCGTTGGTGTAGACGAAAATCGACGGCTCGGCGCCCAGCATGGTCTGGGCCGTGGAGGCCGCGCCCGGCGACAGGTTGGCAATGGTCTCGCTCGTGATGACGCTTTCGACGTAGGCAGTGGATGGCGCGACCTGAGGATCCCGGTCGCCCGTTACCAGAATAGGTTCCAACGAGCCCGCCTTGGCCGTGGCATCCTTGCCGTCCGTGTCGGCTGCAGCGTCAGCAGCGAGGGCTAATCCGCTCAAGTTCGCGCCCAAGAGCGCCAGCGCGATGGTGATGGCGGGCATCCGCCGCGACAGGGGGAAAGCGCCGTGGCGTGTGCACGGGCGCGTGTTTGCATTTCGCATGGAGGTTCACTCGCATTCGGTTTCTGGGAATCGGCGGACCATAGTCGGTATTTGTTGCATTGGCATTTAATTTGCGCCATGCCGGGCATAGTGTTGTGCCCAGCCAACACGCGTTTGCACTTACCGGAACAACAGCCGCAATGGCCGGGGCGGACGTTTCGCGCGCTGCGCGACCTCGCCGGGAATTGCCGGCTGCTTGGGTTTCAGTCGTCGCTCTTCATCCAGCTCAACGGCGCCGCCGGGCGCTTCTGGGATTTGCGCGTGCGCAGTACCGCGTCGTAGGCCTGGCGCCCGCCATTGAGTATGCTGGTCAACAGGCCCTCGACATCGGCCTGCGTCAGCTCGGCCGCGTCGGGACGCAGCTGGCGCAAGGTGGCTGCCAGCGCATCGCGCGGTGCGCTCTGGTGCGTGGCGGCGACCACCAGCATTGCGCTGAAGAGGTCGGGAAACGCCTGGCAGATGGCGCCAATGCGCTTGAGCGATTCCTTGGCCGGTCCCTGGCGATTGGGCGTGAGCCAGGGAACCTGCACCGAGGCGTAATCGCGCTCCGCCTCCAACTGGCGCACGCGTGCCAGCAGAAACTCGCAATCGCCGGCTGCCGCGGCTAGCTGTTCAACTTCGGCCGCGTTGCTGCCGGCGGAGTACCGTTCAGCCGCAAGCCGCTCAACCGTGCTGCGCAATTCGGCGAGGGTGTCGTTGGCAGGGATGCTCATCGTCCTGGACTCGGTTGGGTTCGGGAGGGAACGCCTGGGAAAATGCGGCTGGCTAGTTGCTGATGCAAGCGGCGTTGAGCAGCCCGATCGCCACGGAAAAACTGGCCACCATGATGGCCGACGACATATGGCCTTCCTCGATGCGCCGTGCCTGGCGCCGCAGCACCAGGAACACCCCAAGTTGCACGCCGCAGGTTATGCCGGCCCAGACCAGCATTTCCATCAGCGACTGCGTGTAATAGATGGACGCCACCAGCGGAAAGGTAAATCCCAGGACCGCACCGGCCAGGGTGAGGGACACCGCGCTGTTGTCGTGTGCGATCAGTTCGAAGTCCCGATAAGGGGTGAAGCGCACGTAGATCGCCACGAAGGCCAGCAGCAACAGCAACGACACGGCGAAGTAGCTCAGGAATGCAATCAGGGCCTGTCCCACGGGGGGTCCTTTCAGTCCAGGATGTAATGGGGAATGAAGTTGCTCATGTTGGTGGTAAGCGGCGTGGCATCCTCGCGCAGGCACATGCCGGCTGGCTGGCCATCCACCACCCAGGAGCCCAGCACGGGATAGCGCCCGTCGAAGGCGGGTAGCGGGCAAAGCGCCTGGTACACATGACCCTCCGCGCCATACGGCCCTGGGCTGCGTGCCAGCGCAACGCCGCCGGATACGAGCTCGATGTTGGCGCCCTCGCGCGAATACAGCGGCTTGCGCGCGTAGTCCGTGAGGCCGTGGGGATCGAAAAACGCGGGCAGCAGGTTCGGGTGATCCGGAAACAGTTCCCAAAGTATGGGTAACAGGCCCTTGCACGACAGGACGGCTTTCCAGGGCGGCTCGATGAACCGGCATGCGCTTTGCAGGATGTGCTCGCCGAAGGGCTCGCGCATCAGCCATTCCCAGGGGTAGAGCTTGAACAGGTTGACGATAGGCGCACCGTCTAGGTCAACGAAGAGGTGCCGCTCGCTGTCCCAGCCGATCTGCTCGATGAAAATCTCGCGCGCTTCGCGACCCGCTTGCACAACCGTGTCCATCAGGTAGGTGATGCACACCCAGTCTTCCTCGTTGCCGTCCAGGCAGGCGAGGTATACCGGTCCCGTATCCGGCAGGGCGCGCCAGCGCTCGACGAGGCGTTCGTGCAAGGAATTGAACTGATCGTATTGGGGATAGCAGTCCTGCAGCCAGTACCACTGGCACACGGCCGATTCGAGCAGCGAGGTCGGCGTGTCGGCGTTGTATTCCAGCAGCTTGGGCGGCGAGCGGCCATCGTAGGCCAGGTCGAAGCGCCCGTAGAGCGAGTAATCGCGGCGGCGCGCGGATGCGGCTATACCCTCCCAGTAGGCCGGCGGTATGCCAAGTTGGGCCCAGCGTCCCGTGGCCACCACATGGTCCAGGGCCTGCAGGCACAGCGCATGCAACTCGGCGGTTGCCGATTCAATGGTCTCGATCTCGGCGCCGGTGAAGCGGTAGCAGACGTCTTCCTTCCAGTAGCCGTCGGCACCGTGAAACGACAGCCCCTGGTCCGCCAGCTTGGCAGCGAAATACTTTCTGGGTGCGCTGGGAATCCGCTGCATCACTCGCCCGCGGAAAAACCGTGGCCCAGGCTGCCAAAGCCCCCCCGGCTGATGGATCCCACGTGCATCACTTCGCCGCTGGACGCGTGCTCACCGCCGACGGCGGTATTGGCCAGGGGGTGCGTTTGGCCGTTGGGATCCACCGTTACCGGGCGGTTGTTTTCGGAGTCCCAGTAATAGCGCGGCCCGTAATAGTAGGAACGGCCGCCGCTGTCGTTGCGGTTGCCGGGCGCGCACGGCTGGTCGTTGCCCCAATCGCGCTGGCATTCTTCCAGCGTCAGGTAGCGTTTCTGCTGCAGGTCGATGGGGTGATCCGGCGCGCAACCGGGCAGGCTGGCGATGCTGCCAAGCACCAGTAGCGGTACAGCTCTTGAGCGCTTCACTTACCAACTCCTCGCGGCGACGGCGCGAATCCTTATACGCGCCGTTGTCATCGTCGGCAATCCGAATGGCAAATTGCGGGCCTCGGCCTGGCGAATTCGTGGCCGCGGCGACGAAAACGCTTGCGCGTGGTGCACGGGGTACCCCGACCCACTGAACTTGATCCCCTGTTTGGGAATGGCTAGCAATTGCCCCCGAATCTTCCCCATCAAAAGCGACAGTGACCGCTAACGATCGTTTCCCCCGTGTCGAAATACCCTTATCAAGCATCAGCCGAATGGAGGGCTGGCATGGAAACATCGGTGGACCTACTCATAACAACCGAGCCCCTTACCGGCGCTGCGGACCTGGTGCTGCACGCGCCGCCCGAGCGCCGCCTGGGACGCGAGCTGACGCCCGGCGCTGTGGAAGCCGTCCTCGCGCCGGATGCCGCGGCGCGCGACTCCGTCTATAACGCACTCATCGCATCGGGTGCACTGGCCATGGCGGCCCTGGATGCCGCCCATATCCGTTTTGCCTCACCCGCCTTCCTGCAACTGGTGGGGCTGAACTCCACGCGGGGTGAAACGGCCACCTCGTGGTGCCGCCGCATACACTCGGCCGACCGCCAGCGCGTGGTTACCCTGCTGGCCGACGCGGTCGACGCCGGCCATGCGATATCCACCAGCTGCATGATTACCGAACCCAGCGGCAGCGCCGTGCGCGTGCATCTGGCCGGATATCCGGCGGGGCCGCTCTCGCCCGGCGTCTACACCGTCTTGCTGCACGTCGATGTCGCGAGCCGCACCGCGCCCGTCGCTCCCAAGCTGCCCGAGCCGGTCCGGCGCGCGTTCGCGCGTAGCCGCAGCGAGATCCTCGACCGCGCGGGCGAGTTGCTGGTCGACGCGTGGCTCAAGACCGAATCCCTGGCCGTGCTCGCGGTTGGACTGAACGCGCCCGCGGCGGGCTGGACCGCGCAAAGCCGCGCGGCTGCCGCGGCGGATCTGATGGACCAACTGCGGCCGTCCCTGCGCGACAACGATGTCATCGGCACCAATGGCGACAATGGGCTGCTCATTGCCATTCCGAACCTGCGCGGCGCGAGCAGTGCCGGGATCGTGGCGGGTCGCCTGATCGAGGAGGCGCAAGCCGCCGGCCACGACTGGAATATCGGCATCGCACTCTTCCCCGACGACGACCAGGAGCTGAGTGGCCTGCTGGCCCATGCAGGCGCAGCACTGGAACTTGCCCGGCAGTGCGGGCCCAACTGCTATTCGCTGGCCGAAACGTCCCTCAACCGCAGCCTGAATCCGGCACCCATGCCCTGGGATGCGCAACTCAAGTCCGGCATGGCCGAACTGGACGCGCAGCACAGCCGCGTATTCGACCAGTTGCGCGCCCTGTCGCACGTCATTGGCACGGGGTCCGACCTGCCCGCTTTGCAGGCGGGCATGGACGAGATCATGGCGTCGCTCGCGGCGGATTTTCAGCTTGAGAATGCCCTGATGCAGGACCACCCCGGCTCGTCGGCCGAGGCCCATCGCAAGGAGCATGCGCGGGTGCTGCGCAATGTGCGGCTGCTCGCCCATGCCGACACGCGCCAGGGTCTCGCCCTTGCCGCCCGCTTCGTTCACGAGTGGCTCAAGCACCATATCCGCGAATTCGACGCGCCACTGGTGGCGTCTACCTACCGGCCGCTGTGGTGAGTCAGGCTTGGTAAGTCAGGCTTGGTAAGTCAGACTCGGTAAGTCAATGCAAGAGGTCCGGCTGCCGGAGCGCCGGACCCTCGCCTACTCCAGCACGATAGTGGCGGCTAGCAGTTGCGCCCGATCGGCACAGGGTCCGGCCAGCACCTCCACCTCGCCGGGTTCGTAGACCGGTTCCAGATCGGGCCCCAGAAAGCGCAGGTCGTCGGCTGACAGCGGCAGGTGTACCGCGCCGCTTGCGCCCGGTGCCAGCGTTATCTTGGCAAAGCCCCGCAATTCGAGCAGTGGCCGGGCCACGCTGGCCACTTTGTCCCGGGTGAACAGGAAGACGGTTTCCTCGGCCGCGCGACCGCCGGTGTTCGTAAGCGCTACCGAAACAGTGATGGTCTGGCCGGGCCGGATCGTCGTGGCCGATACGCGCAGCGCGTCGATGCTGAATCGGCCGTACGTGAGACCGTGTCCGAAGGGGTAGAGCGGATCGTTTGCCACGTCCAGGTACTTGCTCGTGAACTTATCCTTGGAATCGGCGGGCCGTCCGGTGGGCCGCTGGCCAAAGAAGACCGGAACCTGGCCCACCGAGCGCGGCCAGGACATGGGCGTGCGGCCGCTGGGCGAA
>Ga0209698_10003583_pt1 | contig 17207 bp, 15 predicted proteins | sample LitLauG_LLR_2012_FD_187203 | JGI IMG/M metagenome (GOLD analysis project Ga0209698, IMG submission 187203) | Freshwater sediment microbial communities from Pennsylvania, USA - Little Laurel Run_MetaG_LLR_2012 (SPAdes) (version 2) | ecosystem: Environmental > Aquatic > Freshwater > Creek >...
CAAAATCATTTGAAGTTCGGTGAACAGGCCCGGGTACTGCGGCTGATTCCTGGGCTTGAAAATGCGCGTTTCCTCCGCTACGGGCAGATTCATCGCAACACGTACATCAATGGTCCGACCCTTTTGCGTGAGACGTTGCAGATGAAATCTCACTCACAGGTGTTTTTCGCGGGCCAGATTTGTGGTGTGGAAGGCTATGTCGAGTCAATTGCCACCGGATTGCTGGCCGGTCTTCACGCCGCCCAGTTGGCGTCTGGTGGCGAACTCCCGCCCGCCCCCCGCGCGTCCGCGTTCGGATCGCTCACGCACTACGTCACCCATTCCGATCCCAGGCACTTTCAACCGGCGAACATCACGTTCGATTTGTTGCCCCAGCTAGCCGCAAAGATTAGGGACCGCAAAGAACGCCACCGAATCCAATGCGAACTGGCTCTCCGCGACTTCGACCGCTGGCTTACGCAATTAGAAGTCGCTGTAAAGGCCTGATCGGCAGCCCGTTGCGGCTCGCGTCATTTTTTCACCTGGCCTCGCGAACAATCACCCTGCCTCTTGCGTATCTATAACTGTCGACTCCGGGGATGACCTTCGCCTCCCCAGTTCGTCCAAATTGTGTCATGACGGTACGCGACCTCATTTTTGACGTTCTGCGAACCCTCTGGGCCCATAAACTGCGCGCCTTCTTGACCATGTTCGGCATTGCCTGGGGCATCGTCTCGATCGTGCTGATGGTGGCTGCCGGCGAGGGCTTGCGCAAAGGGCAGGAAGAACAAGCCCGCACCCTCGGCAAGGACGTGATGATTGTTTTTCACGGACGCACGAGCCTACAGGCCGGCGGCACGCATGCCGGACGCATTGTCCACTGGGAAGATCCCGACGTTCCGGTCGTGCAGGCCGAGTCTCCGGATTGCGAATACGCGATCCCTGAACTTGAGCAGGATACGGTTCGCACCCACTCTAATTTCAATAATGCGGCCTTTACCGTCACTGGATCGTATCCTGCGTTTGCCAATATTCGCAGCCTCGACGTCGGCCAGGGCCGGTTTTATGACTGGGACGACATGCGCGAGGCGCGCCGTGTTGCCTTTCTCGGCTCCGATGCTGCCAAACAATTATTCCCCGGACGTAATCCGGTTGGCGACACGATTTATCTGAATGAGTTTCCCTACACCGTCATTGGCGTCATGGCCAAGAAGAAGCAGGATTCAAGCTACGACGGTTGGGATGTGAACAAAGTGTTTGTTCCATTCGCCGCGATGCGCCGCGACTTCCCTGACAAACCGCCGGGGACAAACTCCACGTTCGATCAGTTGCTGGTGACCCCGAAGTCCGTCGAGCAGCATGAGGAGTGCAAGCGCGAAGTTCGAGTAGCGTTGGCCCGCATGCATCGCTACGACCCGAACGACAAAGAAGCCTGTCCAATCTGGGACACAGTCAAAGAAGCTCAGGCCTTTAAGACCATGACCGATGGCATGAAGTACTTTCTTGGCGCGGTCGGAATTGTAACGCTACTGCTGGGGGGAATCGGTGTCATGAACGTCATGCTGGTTGCGGTGAGGGAGCGCACGCGCGAGATTGGCGTGCGCAAGGCAATTGGCGCGCCGGCCGCGACCATTCTCCGCCAGTTCTTCATGGAAGCGCTGATCATCGCGTTTTTGAGCGGCGGCATCGGCTTGGGCCTCGCCTTCGGATTCTGCGCGCTCGTGAACTTGCTTCCCATGCCCGATTTCTTTGCCGGCCTGCTGCCGAGTTGGAGCGCCGGTTTAACTGCCGCGGGGTTGCTGGGAGCGATTGCGGTCGGAGCCGCGTTGTATCCCGCCCGCCGCGCCGCCTCGATCGATCCGATCGAGGCTCTGAGATACGAGGCCGGCGGTTAGAAATACTCGTTTTCTGTGGCTACAGATTTTGGCAATGTTATTTGAAATCATCCTCGAAGCCTGGATCGCGCTGAAGCGCAACATGACGCGGAGCATGCTTACCATGCTCGGCATCGTGTGGGGGATCGCCACCGTCACGCTGCTGATCGCCTATGGCAGCAGCTTCCGCAGCATTCTGGTGCACGGCTTCGACGCGTTCGGGAAAAGCGTAGTCATCGCCTGGCCGCAGCAGACCAGCGAGCAGCCTGGAGGACAGCGCGCCGGCAAGAAGGTCGTTCTCGAGCAGGCAGATCTCGACATGGTCAAGGCCACTGCTCCCATGGTGAAACATGCCTGCCTCGAAACGGTGCGGCGTCCCGGCATCGCTTATGGAGATCGCTTGGTTGGCACCGCCCCCGTTCGTGGCGTGTGTCCTGAATATGGCGAGATGCGCAACGAAGTGCCCGCGGAAGGCCGCTGGATTAACGGCGAGGATGAACTCGAACGCCGCCGCGTGATCTTCCTCGGCGGTCGGCTGAAGGAGCAACTCTTCAGCGGGCGTCCAGCGGTCGGCGAGACTGTGCTCGTCTCGGGAGTGCGTTTCACAGTCATCGGTGTAATGGCGCGCAAGATTCAGCTCAGCAATTACTTCTCCAGCGACGATGAGTCCTCGTGGATTCCGTATTCTGCGGCCGGCGATTTGTGGAACACCCGCTATGCCGCGGTGATGGTCTTCGAACCGATTGCCCCGCAGTTTGAGAAGAAAGCGATGGCACAGGTGCTGGCCGCGGTCGCCACACGCCAAAACTTCTCCCCGACCGATCCCAAAGCATTTCAAATGTTCGGGCGCGACGAATTCCGCCCGATCATTGACGCTCTGACCATCGGCCTGCAGGTTTTGCTGACGTTCATTGGAACTTTGACGCTCGGTATCGGCGGCGTCGGCGTGATGAATATCATGCTGGTGTCGGTGGACGAGCGCATTCGCGAGATCGGCCTGCGCCGCGCACTCGGCGCCAGGAAGCGGCACATCAAGCTGCAATTCCTCTCAGAAACACTGCTGATCATGCTATTGGGCGGTGCGATCGGCGTCCTGCTGTCCTATTTGATCGCATGGGCTGTCGGCACGCTGCCCATGATGGGGCCGCTCTTTGAGGACGAGTCGGGCCAGGGTGATATTCACCTGCGTATCTCAATGATGACGATCATCCTCTCGACCGTCGTGCTGCTGGTCGTAGGAGTGATCAGCGGACTGGTTCCCGCGATGCGCGCTTCAAAGCTCGACCCGGTTGAAGCGCTCCGCTATGAATAGCATTGCGGACCTCTGTGATGAAACCTTAGTCGTTCCCGATTTCCTTTGCTCCCTGCCTCCGTTAGCATTACTCTGATGCGTTCTCTCCGAGGTGAATCTTGCCGATTGGTGCAGTAGATACAATCACCCTGGCCTTCCGGCACACGAAGCGACAACTGATCGAACCCTTCCGCTTCGGGCAATGGACGCGGCTTGCCCTGGTCGGCTTGCTGGCCGGAGAAATGGGTTCCAACGGTGGCAGTTTCAACGTTCCCTCGAGTTTTCCGCACCAGGGTGGCGGTTCTTCGCGTCACTTTGCCCAGCAGGTTCTTCCCAACATCGATCCCGTGATGTTAGCCGTTCTCATCACGATTCTAGTGATTGCGGCCTTAGCTTTCGGACTTCTGATGATGTATATCGGCAGCGTCATGCGCTTCATCCTCTTCGATAGCATTCTCGCGAAGGAGTGTCACATCCGGCAGGGATGGCGACGCAGGCAAGGGCCAGGCTGGCGTTTGTTTCTTTGGCAGTTAGGTTTTTCGTTGGTGACGCTTTTGGCGATGGCAATTCTGCTGGGAGTTCCAGCTGCCATCGCCTTCGCCTTGGGATGGTTCAAAGCTCCTCACGACCATCTGGCTGGATTGATCATTGGCGGAATCATCTTGTTTTTCCTGTTGGTCGCCTTCTTCGTAGTCGTGGCCGTGGTTCATGTTCTTACCAAGGATTTCGTAGTGCCGCAGATGGCTCTCGAAGAGGTCGGCGCGGTCGAAGGCTGGCGGCGCTTACTGCGGATGCTGGAAAACGAGAAAGGTGGCTACGCTGCCTACATCGGAATGAAGATCGTGCTCGCCATCGGCGCGGGCATTGTGATTGGATTGGCCAGTGTTGCAGTTATATTGCTTTTAGCGATTCCGGCAATCGCGCTCGGCGTTGGGGCGGTCATCGCCGGCAAAGCCGCCGGGATTACCTGGAATGTTCTGACCATCACTCTTGCCGTGGTCGTGGGATGTATTCTCTTCGCGATCCTGATGTACCTGATGGCGCTCATCTCGGTGCCAGCAATCGTATTCTTCCCCGCGTATTCAATTTATTTCTTCGCCGCCAGATACCGACCGCTGAGCATGGCGTTGTACCCGCCACCGCCTCAAGCCCCGCCAGTGGAGCCTCCTGCTGAACCGCCGCCGCTGATGCCGGCACCAGAACCAGCCTAGGTGTAGCGCCGGCACCCTGCCGGCAGTGGAGGGAGCGTCCCGCCCCCGGGCTTGCTGTCTGCCGCCCAAGACACGCGCCAATACGCGATTACGGTTCCTGGGCCTTAGCCTTTATCTTCGCGTGCGGCCACGAAAATCGCCGCCCCACGATGCATTTCACGATGAGATGATCCGTCGAGCGCGTCGCACCTACGCCCACGCCGAAATTGAATTCCCATTGCGGCGCGAAATCGATATCAATCGACGGAAAGAATTGTTGCTGCTGATCGCGCAGCGGATCGAATCCTGTGATGGAACCGTACGATGCGTAGTACTCCAGGCCGCCCGCAATCTTCTTCGTGAAATCGTAGCTGAACTTGACGTTAGGCGAAAACGCCACACCCTGGTTCACACTCGGCCCATGGAAGGAGCGGTCCAGCGCCGGATTAAAGGAGAAGTACCAGGGCCCGATTTTCTTATCTACAATCGGACGAATTTCCCAAGTCCACGTATCCGGGGAAAAGCCGGGGCGCTGGTATCCGAATTCCATGGACAGGCTCACGCCCACCGGCCAATGCCAGCTTTCCGGCGCCCGCACGCGCGGACGAATGTGGTCGCCTACCCACTGCCAACTCCCGTCGGCCTGAATGCTCGAAAAAACGTAGAAGCCCACTTCGGACCAGTCTGTAATCCCCTGCGTCAGTTCAAGCGTTTCGTGCTCCGCGTGGTTGGTGGGAAAGAGGCTGCCTTGTTTCGTCTTGCTTCCGTCTACCGTGAAGTTGGAATGAATCTCGACCATCGTGGAACGTGGCGGGATTGTGTCGTAGCCGTAGACCTGGATTTCGTAATTGTCCTGGGCACGGGCAAGCGGCGACACGAGGACGATCGCGGCGAACACTCCTGAGAGGAACAGCAGTCGTGATGGAAGCGGCATGGGGCTGGGAGTCAGGCCGCCGATTCGGTGCGACCGTGCTTCCATCATGCACGGGAGCAGCAGAAACACGCAAGGCGGACAGGCCTCTTCGGGTTTCTTCTCCGCAACTGCGGAACTTCCCGCTCGCTCCTAGTGTCTGATGTTGCAGACACGCGCGTGCCCGAGGGGAGCGATATTTTATGGCTTTCTCAATGGCAGGCGGAGGTCCGCCTCGCGCGCAAATTAACGTCACGCCGCTGATCGACGTGCTGCTCACGCTGATCGTCATGTTCATGCTGGTCGTGTCGATGGACAAGCAGTATCAGGAAAAGGCGCAGATTCCCCAGCCCGATCAGAAGCAGACTGCGTCGGAGGGACAATCACGCACGATCGTGATTCAGGTCGTCTGGACCACAAAAGAACAGCCACCGACCGTGAAGATCAACCGCGAAGATGTGCGTTGGGAAGACCTGGACATGCGGCTGGCGCAGATTTATCTGACGCGAGCGGAAAAGGTCGCGTTCGTTCGCGGAGACGCGGATGTAGATTTTCAGTATGTGGCCGACGTGATTGACCGCGCGCATCACGCGGGCGTGCAGCGTATCGGGCTATTAACAAAGGGACAGGAAGTCGAAGGCGAGGATTGATCGGAGGGGTAAGGTAGCATCATTCTCTTGCCCGGTTCTTAATCCAAATCGGCGTGCCCACAAACCCGAATGCCGCCCGAATCTGGTTCTCCAAAAAACGCTGGTAGGCGAAGTGCAGCTTCACGGCACGATTCGTAAACAACACGAACGTCGGGGGCGCAACCGACGCCTGCGTCATGTAGAGAATCTTCACTCGCTGGCGCATGGGCACCGATGCGCGTTCGAAGTCCACCTGCTCGATAAAGCGGTTCATCTCCGACGTACCGATGCGTTTTCGGCGTTCGGTTGCGACTTCCTGGAGTAGAGGGAATATCTTGTCTGTGCCCTTGCCCGTCTGCGCCGAAATGAATACTAACGGCGCATAACTCAAGAATTTCAGCTCATATCGCAGGCGCTCTTCGTAAGCCTCACGATCGCCTGGCCGTTTCGACTCGCGCATGCGCTGGGCCTTCGTTGGTCGCCCAGAAGGTTTGTTGCCGCTGATCATCAGGTCCCACTTGTTGACCACGATAATCACGGAGCGCCCGCTTTCATGCGCGTATCCCGCGATGGACGCGTCAAGCTGGCTCACACCTTCCGTCGCGTCGATTACCAGCAGTGCGATGTCGGCGCCCTCCAGGTGCTTGCGTGCCATCACCACCGAAAGCTTTTCGGCCATCAGGTGCGTCTTACCTTTGCGGCGGATGCCCGCGGTGTCGATGAACCGGAAGCGGCGCCCGTTGTACTCGACAACCTCGTCCACTGCATCGCGCGTGGTGCCGGGGATCGGCGAAACAATCGCGCGATCGGAAGACGTCAGACAATTCAGTAGCGTCGACTTGCCGACGTTGGGGTGGCCGATGATGGCGACCTTCACCTCGTGAACATCTTCCGCCTCTGACGTTGTTTCCTCGCCCGTAGATTCTGCGGCGGTCTCTGTGTCTTCTGTGGCTGCAGCTTGTTCTGGCAGAACTTCTACCACCGCATCGAGCAGGTCATCGATCCCGCGGCCGTGTTCGGCAGAGATGGGGAACATTCGCGGAATGCCGAGGCGGTGAAATTCGTCGATCAGCGTCGATTGCTTCTCGCTGTCGACCTTATTTACCGCCAGAAACAGCGGCTTGTTTGCCTTGCGCAGCAGCCGCCCGAGTTCCAGGTCAGGCCCAGCGAGCTCGGTACGCCCATCCACTACCATGATGATGGCTGCGGCTTCGTCGAATGCGACGCGGGCCTGGCGGTAAATCTCCGAGGGAATGAGATCTTTTTCTTCCGGCAGGATGCCACCCGTGTCGACGATGCGCAGCTGCCGGCCGCCCCACTCGGCGTCGCCGTAAAGGCGATCCCGCGTGATGCCGGGTTCATCTCCGACAATGGCCCGGCGAGAGCCCACGATGCGGTTGAAGAGCGTAGACTTGCCAACGTTGGGACGCCCCACGATCGCGATCGTGGGAATTCCGGCGGCTGTGGCGAAAGAACTAGTCGAGTTGTATGTGGGTTGGGTCAAAATCTGGCAACTGGCAACCGGGAACTGTTTATTATAGAGACTCCTGTGGCTCTGAGTTCCCAGCCCGCGTCCTCCGCCCCGACGGCCCGTACTTCCCCAAGGGGGAAAGACGCCACTCTCCACCAATTCTTCGCCCCTGGCGGCGTGCTCTCGCGCACCCATCCCGCGTACGAATTCCGCCGCGGACAGCTCCAGATGGCGCAGGCCGTCGAGCAAGCCTTGGAAGAACGACGCCATCTGATCGTCGAGGCCGGCACCGGTACGGGCAAAACGCTCGCTTATCTGATGCCCGTGATCCGCTCTGGCAAGCGCGTCATCATCTCCACCGGCACAAAAAATCTCCAGGAGCAACTTTTCTACAAAGACGTTCCCTTCCTGGAGAAAGCGGTCTTCGGCGATTCAGGATCTCACCTCTCGGTCTGCTACATGAAAGGCCGAAGCAACTATCTGTGCCGCAAGAAGCTCTACGACCTGACCGATCAGCCCGTGCTCAGCGGTCTTGAGGAAATCGAACAGTACCGCGCCATCGCCGCTTGGGAGAAGAACACTGCCACCGGTGACCGCGCGGAACTCGCTGAACTCCCCGAAGCCAGCGCTCTATGGTACAAGCTCGACGCTCGCGCGGACGCCTGCATTGGCCAGAAATGCAGCCAGTGGGAGCGCTGCTTCATCACCGAGATGCGGCGCCGTGCGATGGAGAGCGACATCATCATCGTCAACCACCACCTGTTTTTCGCCGACCTCGCCATCAAACTGCAGGCGGAGGGCGCGCCCGATGCCGGAATTCTGCCTGAAGCCGGTGCGGTTATTTTCGATGAAGCCCATGAATTGGAAGACGTTGCCGGGAATTACTTCGGCATCACCGTCAGCAATCTCAGGATCGAAGACCTCGCTCGCGACGTCGAGAATGCTCTGCAGCATCACCATATATTGTCGGCATCGCTGTCTGGAGCGCTGGGCAACCTGCGCGAACGCTCCCAGTTCTTCTTTTCCGTGCTGCCGCCCGGCGACGGACGCTTCGCCTTCGAAACTCGCCGCGAATTTCTCGAGGAAAATGGCGACGAATTCGTCGCACTCAATCAAGCGCTCACGCGGATTGGCGGCGAACTGGAAGGGCTCGCGCAAAAACCGGAAGAGATTTTCAATTTTGTCCGCCGAGCTCAAGAAGTTCAGGTGCAACTCAACTTTGCGATGGAGTCCGAAGACAAAAACACAGTTTTTTGGATTGAGCGGCGCGGAAAATCGTTTGCATCACAAAAGCACAGAGGGACGGAGAAACAAAAAGATACCTTCTCCGGCGGTCGTCAGAACGTTTTCGTACAGGCGACTCCCATCCACGTCGGCCCCATCCTCCGCGAATGCCTCTGGTCAAACCTGGAGACCGCTGTTCTCACGTCTGCTACTCTCGCCGTCGGCGGAGGATTCGACTACATCCGTCAACGACTCGGGCTCGAGCACGCTCGCGAATCCGTGCTGCCTTCGCACTTCGACTACCAGAGCCAGTCGGTGCTTTACGTTCCACCGGACCTGCCCGACCCGCGTACTCCACAGTTCACGAGCAAAGCCGCGGGCCTCATCCGCAAACTGCTCGAGATCACCCGGGGTCGCGCCTTTGTGCTCTTCACCAGCTATGCGCAGATGAATGACACTTACCAGCGCCTGTTGGGCGAAGTCGAGTTCCCCCTCTTGCGGCAAGGCGACGCCCCCAAGAGCGCGCTTCTGGAGGAATTTCGCCTCACTCCGAATGCGGTGCTTTTTGCCACTTCGTCGTTCTGGCAGGGCGTAGATGTCCAGGGCGAGCAACTCAGTTGCGTGATTATCGACCGCCTGCCCTTCGCGGTTCCCAGCGATCCTGTCGTAGCTGCGCGTGTCAAAGCGATCGATGCCAACGGCGGCAACGCCTTCCTCCAATATCAAGTACCCTCTGCGGTCATCACGCTGAAACAAGGCTTCGGACGCCTCATCCGCTCCCTCCATGACCGCGGCCTCCTCGTCTTGCTCGACAATCGCATCCTCAAGAAGCAATACGGCCGCGTCTTCATTGAAAGCCTGCCGGACTACAAAAGGACGACCGACATACGAGTGGTGGAAGAATTCTTCGGTGTGGCGCCGCAGAGCTGAGAACTTTTTGAGAAGCCGCATTCCCGCTAATCGGAAAACCCTCCAGCTGGAAGGTTTACCCAAGCTACATTCCGGCGAGGAAAAGAGTCCAGGGGCACACGGCAGCCGGCCTCGGCAAAACAGGTACAATAATCATTTGTGCATATGGCGCAGCCCGCGCTGAGGCCGGCTGCTGAGGGATTCATGTTCGAAGTCACCGTTGAAGACACATTTGCCGCAGGCCACTACCTGCGCAACTACAAGGGCAAGTGCGAGAATCCGCACGGCCATAACTACAAGATTCGGGTCACGCTAGCCGGCGCCGAACTCGACAAAGCCGGGCTACTGCTCGATTTCAAGGACCTCCGCGAGGTCCTGAAACACGTCATAGACCGGCTCGATCACCAGATGATCAACGAAATCGAGCCCTTTACGGTCATCAATCCTTCGGCGGAGAATCTGGCCAAGTACTTCTACGACGAATCGAATACGCGCCTGCGGACCAAGACCAACGGCCGCGTGCGGGTAAAAGACGTGACTGTCTTCGAGACCGATACGACTACCGCGAAGTACTCCGAGTAAAGTCGTCGGCCATTCGTCTGTAACCATGCAAATCACTGAGATCTACAAGTCGTTGCAGGGTGAATCCACCTACGCCGGACTTCCCTGCGTCTTCGTCCGCCTCACCGGATGCAACTTGCGCTGTACCTGGTGCGATAGCGAGTACACGTTTCAAGGAGGCCGCAAGATGGCTCTTGACCAGGTCGTCGACGAAGTCTGCCGTCTGAGCCCCAACGGCGGCTTGGTCGAGATTACCGGCGGTGAACCCATGCTTCAGGAAAGGGAAGTCGTACCCTTGATGCTGCGACTGCTGGAACGAGGGTTTGGCCTGCTGCTCGAGACCAGCGGAGAGCGGCCCCTCGAGCCGGTTCCAGCCGATGTGGTCAAGATCGTTGATGTGAAATGCCCGGACTCCGGCGAGGCCAACACGTTCCGTCTGGAAAATCTAAAATGCCTCACCGCCCGCGATGAGGTCAAGTTCGTCCTGAGCAGCCGCGCGGACTACGAGTTCGCCCGCGATTTTGTCGAGCGCCATCGGCTGGCGAAAAATGTGAATGCCGTGCTTTTTTCGCCTGCGTTCCGCAAAGACGCTACTGGCGCGCGCGATAGCTCGCATTGCCTGCTCGATCCGCAGCAACTTGCTGAATGGATGCTCGCCGATGACGTTCCAGCGCGCCTTGGCCTGCAATTGCACAAGTTCATCTGGGACCCCGCAGTGAAGGGGGTGTAGTGGTTAGTCGGCGATGTTCGCGTATGCGATGTCATCCTGGACGGAGCGAAGGACCTGTGCACTCGCCGCTAGCAGCATCAGCGCCAGCGCGTGCATAGGTCCTTCGTCGGGCAAACATCGCCCCTCAGGATGACAACGCAAGTGTGTCACGGCTACGTAGAAAAGAAATACCGGTGCCCGATCGCCTCAAATCCCGTGCCGTCGTCCTCCTCAGCGGAGGCATGGACTCCTGCGTCTGTGCCGCTCTGGCTGCCCGCGATCATGACGCTGCAGCGGTCCACGTCAGTTACGGTCAGCGCACCGAGGAGCGTGAGCGTAATTCATTCCTGGGGATTTGCGAGAGCTTGAAGATTCATGACAAGCTTCTTGTCAGAAACGAAGCCCTGCGCGCAATCGGAGGCTCGGCTCTCACCGACAGCAAGATCGCGGTTCCCAATGCCGAAGGTCCCGGCCAAGGCGTCCCTGTGACCTATGTCCCGTTCCGCAACGCGCATTTTCTGGCGGTGGCGGTGAGCTGGGCTGAGGTCCTGGGCGCCACCAAGGTGTACATTGGTGCCGTCGAGCCCGATAGCTCCGGTTATCCCGACTGTCGTCCGGCCTACTACGAGGCCTTCAATCGCGTCGTGAAGATGGGTACAAAAGAGGGATCAATCGAGATCGTCACCCCGCTGATCGCCATGCGCAAAGCCGAGATCGTGCGCCTTGGCCTTGAACTCGGTGCGCCCTTCGATTTAACTTGGTCATGTTACAGCCGCGAAGACCGGGCCTGTGGCGTGTGCGATAGCTGTGCGCTGCGCTTGCGTGCGTTCGACGCAGCCGGAGTTCGGGACCCGATTCCTTACGCGGCCCAAGAGATTCGTTCGCGTTGATTTCATCGGAGGGGACGTTGGCTCTCCGTTGAGTCAGCCAATTCGAGTTTGCCGGGAGGCAAAATGAAAAAACACTACGCAATTCTTCTATTCGCAGTACTGGCTCTGACGCTGTGGGTTCCGCCGGTGTTCGGCCAGGCAGGAACCATCAAAGGTGTGTGTAAAGACATTCAAGGCAATCCCGTTGCTGACGGGGTTGTCGTCTGGACCAACGTGGACAACGGTCAGAAGTACACGCTCAAGACCAACAAGAAAGGCGAGTATTTCTCCCTAGGAATCACAGGCGGCAAGTACAACATTCAGCTCTTCAAGAGCGCGGATGACGCGAAGGCCGGCAAAGAGTTGGACCACGTGAACGGCTTCACGGTTCAACTCGATGAGAACACGCTCGACTTCGACATCAAGAAAGATCAGGAAGCTGCTGCCAAAGGCCAAGGTCTGTCTGCCGAGCAGGTGAAGCAGATGCAAGAGCAGCAGGCCAAATCTCAAAAGGAAACCCTGACCGTCAAAACGCTGAACGAAAAGTTGAATGCTGCAAAGACTGCCGCTGATGCCGGGGATTACGATACCGCCATCTCCACCTTGAACGACGCGAACCAGATGGATCCGACCCGTGACCTGATCTGGTTCAAGCTTGGCGACTACTACCGCATGTCGGCCACCAAGCAAACCGATCCCGGGGAAAAGCAGAAACGCCTCGATTCGGCCGTCGCCTCGTATCAAAAAGCAGTTGAGATTAAGAAGTCGGTAACGAACGACAAGGATCCGAACGCCTCCAAGAACCTTGCCGCCTACTACAACAACCTCGCCGACGCCTATTACAAAGACAAGAAGGTTGACGACGCCGTGAAGACCTACGAGATGGCGGCCCAGGTCGATCCCAGTTCGGTGGCGCAGTCGTACTTCAATATCGGCGCCGTCTTGACCAATTCCGGTCGTCCCGACGATGCCAATGCCGCATTTGATAAATGCATCGCCGCCGATCCGACCCGCGCCGAGGCTTATTATCAGAAGGGCCTGAATCTGCTGGGCAAGGCGACCCTCCAGGGAGATAAGACCATTGCGCCTCCCGGAACTGCCGAGGCTTTCCAGAAGTATCTGGAACTCTCCCCGACGGGGCCGAATGCCGACAGCGCCAAAGCATTGCTTGCCAGCATCGGCTCTACGGTAGAAACCAGCTTCGGTACGAAGAAGAAGGCTCCGAAAAAATAACGCCGTCTGAGCGGCTGTCCTGGCGGGTGTTTTCGCCTGGCCAGCCCAAAACCTACCGATAGCAGGGCGGCTCCGCAGCTGCCCTTTTTCTTCGATTCCGTTTCGCCATTACCAAGGTCTATGACCTGCCGTCCCTTCGCCTCGGCCTCCCAGCGGGGTAGAGTTAACTATCGGTGTTTTCAGTCCCTTCTGTGGTGCGTGCGATTCCTGAACGATAGAGGAGCGAATGGCGGCACCAACCATTGCACCAATCCCTGTTTCATTGGAAGGCTTTTCAGGACCCGGCAAGGTCGCAACTCCGGCTTTATTGAGCGCGATGTTGCGCGCCGCCGATAAGATCAGCGATTTGATCTTTTCCCCTGGCCGTCCTCCGCAGGTGCAGGTTTACGGGCAGATGATCCCCGTGCAAGTACCAGGTTTCACCATCCTTTCGCCCGACGATACGCGGCACATTGCCGCCGATCTCATCGGAGATAATAAGCAAGCCATCACAACGCTGCGCGAGCATGGAGCCTGCGACGTTTCCTTCGGCCTCCCCGGACTGGCCCGCTTTCGGGTGAACATCTTCATCCAGCGCGGCAGTTGTGCGGTGGTGATGCGTGTCATCCCCACCACCATTCCCGAGTTCGGCGCTCTGCGCTTGCCGCAACAACTCTCCGACGTCACCCGCCTCCGCGACGGAATCGTGCTAGTCACCGGTGCCGCAGGATCCGGTAAATCATCCACACTGGCCGTGCTTCTGGACGCCATCAATCGCGAGAAGTACTACCACATCATCACCATCGAAGATCCCATCGAATTCCTGCACAATCACAAGTGCTCCACCATTCACCAGCGCGAGCTGCACAGCGATACGCCCAGCTTCGCGCACGCCCTGCGCTCGGCCATGCGCCAGGCTCCCAAGGTCATCCTTGTCGGCGAAATGCGGGATCGTGAGACCATCGAGATCGTTCTTGAGGCGGCCGAGACCGGACACCTCGTCTTTTCCAGCCTGAACACGATGGACGCCTCGAAGACCGTCGAGCGCATTGTGAGTTCTTTTACTCCGTCTGAACAACAATCGGCTCGCGAACGTTTTGCAAAATCCTTCCGCTACATCATTTGTCAGCGGCTCATCTCCAAGACCGACCGTACTGGACGCGTCCCCGTCTTTGAGGTGCTGAAGACCAATGCGCGTACCCGCGAGTGCATCGAAAAAGGTGAGCGCGAAGACAAGACTCTGCTCGATGCAATGAAGGCGGGGTCTTCCGAAGGCATGCAGTACTTCGACGGCGAAATCGCGCACCTGGTCCGCGATCACGAGGTGGATCTCGAAACCGGCCTCTCGTTTGCCAGCAATCCTGCGCTGCTCGGGCAGGAGTTGGCACGTTAGGCCCTAACAGTTTGCTGAAAAACGAAATTCGAGGACCTCAGGGGCTAAAGCCCCGGCTGAAAGCAAAGCCTTTAACGCAGCGCTAAAAGCGCTCCGCCACCCAAAAGCAGACTTTTCCGGCAAACTGCTAAAGCGCGGCTTTTGGGCACTCGATTCCAACGGATGCCCCCCAACTCTCGTCTCTGCCGATTCGACTTTCCTCTATCATCTTCCTATGCCCGCCGCAGCCCTCAGTTCGATCGTCCTCAGCTTCGAAGATGCGCGCCGTGTGGTCGAAACACACGCTCGATCCATTTCTACGCCGTTGACGGAACTGGTTGACTTGCTCGCTTCTGGGGGACGCGTGTTGGCTGAACCGATCGTTGCCGACCGCGATATTCCACCGTTTCCTCGCTCCACGCGTGACGGCTATGCACTCCGCGCGGCGGATTTATCTCCCCTTCCTGCAACCCTCGCAGTGATAGCAGAAATTAAGGCCGGCGAAGCAGTCGAAGCAATCCCCGCCAGCATTGCGCCGGGACAATCGGCTGCCATCATGACCGGTGCGCCCGTGCCCCCTGGCGCAGACGCTGTGGTCATGGTCGAGTACACCTCTCGGATCGGCTCCGACGTTCAAGTCACGAAGGGTGTTTCCCCGGGGGAAAACGTAGTTCCGCGCGGCGCAGAGGCCACGCAGGGAAGTACTCTGCTGATTCCGGGAACCCGTCTGCGCGAATCCGCGATTGCTGTTGCTGCCTCCGTCGGCAAATCGCAACTACGCGCTTATATTCGCCCGCACGTCGCCGTGCTCACGACTGGAGATGAAATTGTTGGACTCGACCAGACTCCTGGCCCCACCCAGATTCGCAACTCCAACAGCTACTCGCTCGCCCTGCAGATTCAGCGTGCCGGTGGAGAACCAATTCTGCTGCCCATCGCGCCCGACGAACCAAAACAACTTCGCTCCCTCATCGAACAAGGCCTGGCCGCCGACTTGCTGCTCATGACCGGCGGCGTTTCCATGGGCCGTTACGACCTCGTCGAACAAGTACTCTCCGAAATGCAAGCCGAATTCTTCTTCACGGGCGCCAAGATCCAGCCCGGTCGCCCCGTAGTTTTCGGCAGATGTGTAGCAGGCCAGTGTGGCGCGGACACTCCCGTCCGCGAGAGGCCGGCCACCTATTTCTTCGGCCTCCCCGGAAATCCCGTCTCCACCATGGTGACCTTCGAACTCTTCGCCAGGCCCATCCTCGAAGCCTTAGCCGGACAAACTCCTGCCACCCTGAAATTCCTCCACGCCCGCCTGAAATCAGAAATCCGGGTGAAGCCCGGCCTCACGCGATTCCTGCCAGCGATCCTCTCCGGTGAATTCGAAAACTCCGAAGTCGAACTCGTCGCCTGGCAAGGTTCCGGCGACATCGCGGCCACCGCCCGCGCAAACTGCTACGCCGTCATTCCCCCGGACCGCGATCGCATCCCGGCGGGCGAGTCGATTTCCGTAATGCTTCCCTAGCAGTTTGCTGAAAAATCTTCTTTTGGGTGGCGCAGCGCTTTCAGCCGAGGCTTTAGCCCCTGAGGTCCTCGAATTTCGTTTTTCAGCAAACTGCTAGGAATTTGAAAAAGATGCGTTTGCAAACTACGCCACGAGCACGTAACCGAGCATGTAAGATAGACCTTTACTCCATGCCGCAGAAGCTCTCGCACTACGACAAAGCCGGTCGCGCCCACATGGTCGACGTCTCCTCCAAGTCCCCCACGCGTCGCGAAGCCGAAGCCAGCGCCTTCGTCCTGCTGAATCCCGCGGTGCTCGAAGCGCTCCCGAAAAATCCCAAAGGCGACCCGCTCGAAGTGGCGCGCATTGCCGGCATCATGGCCGCAAAGCGCACGGCGGAGCTGATCCCCATGTGTCATCCGCTTCCGCTGGCGCTGATTGATGTGGACATCCGCCTGTGCGAGAATGGCGTCGCTATTACCTCGAAAGTTACGACCACTGCCGAAACTGGCGTGGAAATGGAAGCGATGGTCGCGGCGAGCGTCGCCGCCTTGACGATTTACGACATGCTCAAGGCCGCCGACAAAGGTATTGTGATTCAGCAGATCGTGCTCGAGCGTAAAAGCGGCGGTAAGAGTGGCGAGTACCGTCGCGCAAAATAATTCATGGCGAATAACGTCAAACTCCTGGTGGTGGATGACAATCCGATGGTGCTCGATCTCCTTCATCAGGCGCTGAATCCGCTGGCCCAGGTCACCACTGCCACCGACTCCGCCGACGCACTGCTGAAGGCAGTTGACGATACCCCGGACCTGCTCGTCTGCGATTACCGCATGCCGGGCATGGACGGCCGCCAGCTGATCGAGAAGCTGAAGAGCCGCCCCGCCACTGCGAACTTCTCTTCCGTGCTGATGGCCAGCAAGTCCGACATTGCCGAGCGCCTCTCGCCGCAGGACGCCGCCGACGATTACCTCGAAAAACCGTTTTTTCTCAGGGACGCCACCAAGCGCGTCAAGCGCATGATCGACCGCATCGCGCTCGAGAAGATGGCCAAAACCGCTCCCTCGGACGGAGTGGTCCGCGGCAGTCTCACACAGATGAATGTCATCGACCTGATGCAGTCGCTCGAAATGGGACGCAAGAGCTGCCGCATCTCGCTTAGCAACGAAGGCGAAAAGTGCGAAGTCTTCTTCGTCGAGGGCCAGGTCAAACACGCCACCTATGGATCACAGGTCGGCGATGAAGCCGTCTTCAAGGTCTTACGCTGGACCGGCGGCAGCTTCGAACTGGATTTTGAAGGCAAGACCGACAAAGAAACTACGCAGCTCAACACCCAGGGACTGCTGATGGAAGGTCTGCGCTTGCTCGATGAATCCCAGCGCGACGCCGGTGCAGAGCCAGAACCCGCGCCAGCCTCATCTTCGCCCGCTGCTCCGCCCGCTGCTTCTGCTCCCGTCGCGCACAAGCGAGAAGAAGAGGAAGATGTCCTCCTCGACGGCTGAAAAGCCTTCAGAA
>Ga0209698_10003584_pt1 | contig 17205 bp, 17 predicted proteins | sample LitLauG_LLR_2012_FD_187203 | JGI IMG/M metagenome (GOLD analysis project Ga0209698, IMG submission 187203) | Freshwater sediment microbial communities from Pennsylvania, USA - Little Laurel Run_MetaG_LLR_2012 (SPAdes) (version 2) | ecosystem: Environmental > Aquatic > Freshwater > Creek >...
GACCAGTCCCCGTGCTGAACACCATGGCCTTGCTCAGGCTCGTCACGTTCGAAACATGGAGTCTCTTCCCATCTCTGTAGGCGCCTTCTCCGCGATACGCCCACCACCGCGAACGCAGTCCCGGCGCGCTCACCATCGCGGCCACGATCTGGCCGTCTCGCTCGATTCCCATCAGCGTGCCAAACGTCGGAATCCCGCGAGAAAATTCCTCCGTGCCGTCAATCGGATCGATGATCATCCGTGCTCGCCCCGAAGTACTCGCAGACTTCGCGTTTTCTCCGCCCATTTCTTCACCGAGAACATCCAACGCTAACCCGCTCGCCGCCACCTTGGCGCGCGCCATCTCTTCCACGGCGCGGTCCGCCTGCGTCACCGCGGTGCCGTCTCCCTTTCTGTCTACGCGCAATTCGTCTGCGCGGAAATAACGCAGCGCAATTACGTCGGCCTCCTGCGCGATCGCCTCCAGCAAACCCCCATACTCTTGGCCGTATCCCATTGGTTCTCCCTATTCGAACTAGGTCATCAGACAGGAAATCTTCAGCCGTCAGTATAGAATCACCAGTCACCGCATTTGACTCTCACTTCCCACACCCCTAGCATACAAAGTTATCGGAATGTCTGCTCAAGCCAACACCGGAAGCGTCCTCGACCGCATCATGGAAGCGCGGCGCGCCGAGGTGGATCACCGCAAGCGCGTGCTGCCGGAAACCGCGCTGAAGTACGGCGTGAAGGCGGCTACGCCGTTACGCAATTTTACCGCCGCGTTTGAACGCGATGGTTTGAATGTTATCGCCGAACTCAAACCTGCCTCACCGTCGCGCGGTGTGCTTCGCGAGCCGTTCGAACCGGTAGGACTCGCGCAAGCGTTCGAATCCGCGGGCGCTTGCGCGCTTTCCGTCTTGACCGAAGCAGAATTTTTCCGCGGCACGTTGAAAAATCTTCGCGATGCCCGCAAAGTGGTCCAGCTTCCGGTTTTGCGCAAGGATTTTATCTTCGACCCCTGGCAAGTCTGGGAAACCCGCGCCAATGACGCGGACAGTTTTCTTCTTATCGTTGCGACTCTCGGAGATGAACTTCTCCGCGACCTTATCGTGCTGGGACGCGAACTGGGAATGGAGCCGCTCGTCGAAGTGCACAACCGCGAGGAACTGGACCGCGCGCTTGCCGCTGGGTCACGCATCATCGGTGTGAACAATCGCGACCTCAAGACACTGACGGTGCGCGTCGAAACGTCATTCGATTTGATTGGCCACATTCCGGACGACTGCATCGCTGTGAGCGAATCCGGCTTGCGCAGCCACGAAGACCTGACAAAACTCCGGGCGGCCGGTTTCGACGCGTTCCTCATCGGCACGCACCTGATGCTCGCGCCGGACCCCGCTGCTGCCCTGGCCGCTCTTCTCATTCCCGCTGCCGGGACACCGTAAATGGCCATGGTTCGCGTCAAAATCTGCGGCATTACCAACGCGGCTGACGCCCTGGCAGCTATCGACGCGGGCGCCAATCTCCTGGGCTTCAATTTTTATGCAAAAAGCCCGCGCCACATCAGCGAAGCGGAAGCCGCAAAAATTCGCCCGCAGCTCCCCAAAAAAGTCGAAGCCGTGGGCATTTTTGTGAATTCCGCGCCGGCTGATATCGCGGCACTTCGCAAGTCGTTGAAGCTTGACGCGGTGCAGCTTCACGGCGATGAATCGCCCGAAACCGTTTCAGAAATAGCCAAGAGCGGCCCGGTTATCAAGGCGTTTCGTGTGGAGCCGGATTTCCCCCTGGCCACTCTCGACGAATTTCGGGAGGTGTTTGCCTTCTTGTTTGATGCCGCGCACACAGGCCAATATGGTGGTACGGGCCGCACCACGGATTGGGACGTAGCGCGCCGGGCCGTGCTGAGCCACCGTATTATTTTGGCAGGCGGGCTGAAGGTGGAGAATGTGGCGGCGGCGGTTCGCATCGTGCGTCCCTACGCTGTGGATGTCGCCAGTGGCGTAGAATCGAAGCCGGGAAAGAAAGATCACGCGCGGATGCGGGAATTCATTCAGGAAGTTCGCCGCGGCGAGAGAAAATAGAGAAACTTGACAGAAAATAGAAAAGTGAAAATAGAAAATAGAAGATGAGCTCGATTCTGCAATCACCGATGACAGCGCCGGGGCGCTTCGGCCCTTACGGCGGGCGCTATGTTCCGGAAACGCTGATGGTGCCCCTGTTCGAACTCGAACGGGCCTACGAAGCGGCGAAATCGGATGCCACGTTTCAAGGGCAATTCCAGTACCTGCTGAAAAATTTTGCCGGCCGCCCGACTCCGCTGCAATCTGCCTCGCGGCTTACGGCCCACCTGGGCGGGCCGCGCATCTACCTTAAGCGCGAAGATTTGCTGCACACCGGCGCGCACAAAATCAACAACGCCATCGGCCAGGGGCTGCTCGCGGTGAAAATGGGCAAGCCGCGTATCATCGCGGAAACGGGCGCGGGGCAGCATGGCGTCGCTTCCGCTACAGTGGCTGCGCATCTCGGGCTCGAATGCGTCGTTTACATGGGAACGGAAGACATGGCGCGGCAGGCACTGAACGTCTCCCGCATGCGCATGCTGGGCGCGCAAGTGGTGGGCGTAGAATCCGGCAGCCGCACGCTGAAGGACGCCATCAATGAAGCCATGCGCGATTGGGTTACGAACGTGCGAAGCACGCATTATTTGCTTGGCTCCGTGCTCGGCGCGCATCCTTATCCGACGATGGTCCGCGATTTTCAGGCTGTCATCGGCCGCGAAGCGCGCGAGCAGATTCTCGCGGCCGAAAAGCGCCTCCCCACGCATCTGTTTGCCTGCGTCGGCGGCGGTTCGAATTCGATCGGGCTATTTCACCAATTCCTTCGCGACACAGAAGTGAAAATGATCGGTATTGAAGCGGGCGGCCGCGGCGCAGGGCTGGGCGAACACGCGGCGCGTCTTGCCGCGCATCAGGGCTTCACGGGTGCGCGTCCGGGCGTCCTGCAGGGCACCTACACTTACGTTTTGCAGAACGAAGACGGGCAGATCGCCACGACACATTCCATTTCGGCGGGGCTGGACTATCCTGCGATCGGCCCCGAGCACGCATGGCTCGCGGACCAGCGCCGCGCGGAATATTCCGCTATCTCCGATCAAGCCGCACTCGATGCCGCTCGGTTGCTCTCGCGCACCGAAGGAATTATCCCCGCGCTCGAATCCGCGCATGCGATTGCCGGCCTCATTGAGCGTCTCCCCAAAATGAGCAAGAATGACCTCGTCATCCTCAACCTCTCCGGCCGTGGCGACAAGGACATGGACACTTACTCGCGCCTGCTCTAATCTTTAGGCTTTCCCGAAATCCAATGTTCGCCGCACCCTCCAACTCGACGCGCATCTCCAAACGTTTCGCGGAGCTGCGCGCTTCTGGCGCACTAGGCATCGTGGCGTACATCACGGCGGGCGATCCGTCGCTAGATGCCACGCTGAATTTTGTTCTTGCGCTCGCTGAGGCCGGGACCGACGTCATTGAACTTGGCGTGCCGTTCAGCGACCCGCTTGCTGACGGCCCTACTATCCAACGTGCTTCCGAGCGCGCACTGAAATCCGGCACGACTTTGGCTGGCGTGCTTGATCTAGTTCGTCGCATCCGGCAATCGTCACAAGTTCCGCTGGTGCTTTTCAGCTACTACAATCCGATTTTGCAAATGGGCCTTGAGAAATTCGCTTCCACTGCTGCAGCTGCTGGCGCCGACGGCGTTCTTGCCACGGATCTCACGCCCGAGGAATCGGAGGATTATCGGCGCATTCTCGGCGTACATCAGCTCGACACGATTTTTCTTGGAGCGCCAACTTCCACGGACGAGCGGCTGGCCAAAATCGCGGCTTGCTCTTCCGGCTTTCTTTACCTGATTTCGCGGACCGGCGTCACTGGGGCGAAAGACACTTTGCCCGACGATCTGCCGGCGCTCCTACGGCGGGCTCGCGGCGTTACACAATTACCGATCGCGGTGGGCTTTGGCATTTCGCTTCCTGGGCATGTTTCGGTTCTTGGTGGCTTGGCCGACGCGGCGGTCGTAGGCTCCGCACTGGTTTCTGAGATCGAAAAGGCGAAGTCCTTGGATGCCGCCGCTTCTGCTATTGGTGAGCGCATCCGTTCACTGAAAGAAGCCGCTCGGCACGGCCTGTCCCGCCGCGAGGTGGCGCCATGAACCGCAACTGCTCGCGACGCTCACACTTTCTTGGTAGGGGCACAGCATCCTTCGGCTCCGCTCAGGACAAGTGCTGCGCCCCTACTTGGCAGATGACTCAGCCGGTGTGCACCTGGCGATGGCGAGGAACTCGGTCATGAGCCTTGGTGATTGGCGGCGGCGAATCGATGAGATTGACAAGAAGCTTGTGGAGCTTTTGAACGAGCGGTCGCATTGCGCGCTGGAGATTGGCAAACTCAAGCAGGCGGCAAAAATCCCGTTGTACCAGCCGGACCGTGAGAACGAAGTGCTGGAGAACGCGGAACGCAACAATTCGGGGCCGCTGACCGATGCTGCGGTTCGCCGGTTGTTCGAGCGCATTATCGACGAAGCCCGCGCTGCCGAACGTGACGCCATGCATTCTGGGGAAGGTAGCGGCAAAGGCGGGAATGAATGAGCCGCTGGCGTGGTATGCATTGGTGGAACAGATGTAGAGGCCGGGCTTAAGCCCGGCCTCTACAAGATAAGCTTGTGTAGTAGCGGGATTCCAGTCCCGCGCTTTTCGGTCGAACGCTCAGCGAAGGAAATAGGAAACTCAATGGTCATTGTGATGCAAGAAGGGGCCAGCGACGCCCAAATCCAGCATGTGATTGACCGCCTGGTCGCCAGCGGTTTCAATGTCCATCGCTCGACTGGCGAATCGCATACCGTTCTAGGCGCTGTCGGCGTGCACCGCGATTTCGATCATCGTGACTTCGAATTGCTCGACGGCGTGCGCGAGGTCATGCGCATCACCCAGCCGTTCAAACTGGCCAGCCGCCAGTTCAAGCCGGAAGGCACGATCGTTGATCTGGGCCGCGGGGTGAAAATCGGCGGACCAGAGGTCGTCGTCGCCGCCGGCCCCTGCTCCGTCGAATCGCGCGAACAGATTTTTTCCGTTGCCGAGAGCGTCGCCAAAGCCGGTGCAAAAATTCTGCGCGGGGGCGCCTTCAAGCCACGCACTTCTCCCTACGCCTTCCAGGGGCTGGGCGAACCCGGTCTGAAGCTGATGCGCGAAGCCGCGGACAAATTCGGGCTGTTCACCGTCAGCGAAGTCATGGACCTCTCGCAAATCCCGATGATGATGCAGTACGTGGATCTGTTTCAGGTGGGCGCGCGCAACATGCAGAATTATTATTTGCTTCGCGCGCTGGGCGAAATCCGCAAGCCCGTGCTTCTGAAACGCGGCCTTTCGGCCACCATGGAAGAGCTGCTGCTCAGCGCCGAATACATTCTCGCGGGCGGCAACTACAACGTTGTTCTTTGCGAGCGCGGCATCCGCACGTTCGAAACCTACACGCGCAATACGCTGGACATCGCGGCCATCCCGGTCATCAAAAAACTTTCTCATTTGCCGATGCTTGCGGACCCGTCGCACGGCACCGGGCGCCGTGACAAAGTTCCGCCCATGGCTCGCGCTGCCGTGGCCGCGGGGGCCGATGGACTGCTCATCGAGGTCCACAACGACCCCGACCACGCGCTTTCTGATGGCGCGCAATCTCTCGAACCGTCGACTTTTACGCAACTCATGGCTGAGCTGCGCATTATCGCTCCCGCTATTGGCCGGCGCATCGCCTGAACCCATGCCGGCTGGTCACCTCATTAATCGGGTCACCATTCTTGGCACTGGCCTTATTGGCGGCTCTTTTGCGCTTGCGCTTCGCAAATACACTTCTGGCATACACATCACCGGATGGGATCGCGCCAGTGTTCTACTTGACGCGCGGAGTCGCGGCGCTATCGACGAGGCCTTCTCCGAGGAACTCGCGCCCGCTCTGCAAAAGTCGGATTTGATCTACATCGCCCTTCCGATTGCAGCCACGCTTGATCTTCTTCCGGAAATCGCGCGTCACGCGCCTGCTCACGCGCTCGTCACCGACGCTTGCAGCACCAAAGTCCGCATCGCCCAAGCCGCCGCCGAACTTTTTTCCAACGAAAAACGTGCGCTGTTTCTTGGCGGACATCCCATGGCTGGCAGGGAACTCTCCGGAATCGCACACGCCAACACCGATCTTTTTCGCGAGAATACCTACGCGCTCATCGGGGCTTCTCCCGCGCAAAGCGATCCGCGCGTCTCTGCGTTTGTGAAGATCCTAGAAAAAATCGGCGCGCGCCCGCTTTGGCTCGGCGAACAGCAGCATGACTACGCCGTCGGCCTGGCCTCTCATCTCCCGCAACTTGCGGCCGTCGCGCTGGCCGGATTTCTCTACGACCGTCTCGACGAAAACGGCCTCCCCATCACGCTCGCCGGTCCCGGGCTCCGAGATTCGCTACGGCTGGCGGGCAGCCCGTACTCCACCTGGCGCGATATCGTACTCACGAATCAGGAAGTGCTTTCCGCCGCGCTCGATCTTTTTGCGCGCCGCCTCGATGATCTGCGCGAAAAACTCACTTCCCGCGAACTTGAAGCCGACTTCGACGCCGCTAACGAACTCTACAAACTTCTCCGCAGCCTCTAAGGTCATCGTTTTTTTTCGTTCGAGCGCGTATACCTTGCTCTCTAGCCCGCCCGCTTACAATCTTGTCTACCAAGCGCCTTCTTTCCTCCCCACCCACCAGATCACCCCGACGGTCGCAGTCTGCTGTTCTTTGCTCAGCGCGCCGTCCCGATCGGTGAAGAATGACGGCTGATTCGAGAAGTCCCGGCGCCATTCGTACCGCATCAGGAATCCCTCGGCAAATTTGTAATCGAACGTGGCGGTGGTCTCCTTCAATGCCTGTGTGAGCCCGCTGAAAAGTCCGCCGCGGTCGGAGAGATATTCTGCCCGACCGGCCACGGCAATCTTTGGCGTGAACTGGTAGCGCGCGTAAGCCGCGCCGCCGATCGTGTGCGCAGGGGCAGAGGAATGCCCCGGGGACGAAGTTCTCCACTCGCGTTGGATCACGTAATCGCCTTCCAAGGCCAATGTAAACTTCGGTATGGCCTGCCAACTCACGTAGCTGTCAAAAATGTGCAGCCTGCCGTCCGGAGCCGGCCGGATCGACACAAATGTCAGCCCAGGCTGAACTGGAATCGTTCCGCTTGTCGACACGGGGAGACGGTCGGGATGCTCCTGCCCCAAGTAGTAATTCACATTCCAGGTAATCGTCTTGTGAGGCGTGGCCGTAAAGCCGAACAACTCGTCTTTAAATCCGTTGGTGGCTTCGGCTTGGTTCGTGCCGTTCACCAGCCAGTAGTTCAATGTCAGCGCATCGTTGAGTTTGTAGCTGGCGCGCACGCCCATGTGATAGAAGGGAAGGAAATCGAACCAGTACGCTCGAGAATAGTTCATCTGGTCTTTGGTGTAGTTTCCTTCGATTCCGATGGAGCTTCCCCATTTGCCGACATCCAGGGTCAGCCCTTTGCCGAGCGGAGCGACGTATGTTCCGTAAGCCTGAAATATATTTCGATAGATTTGCGGTCTTGGTTCGTTCGCGGGATTTCCTTGCAAGGTGTCCGTAGCTTGGCCGAATTGTAAGTCGAGACGGATTCCAAACGGGCGCCCGGTGGTGGCGTCGGGAGCGCGCTCGAAAACCACATCGGCCTGATTCAAACTGATGTTGTTGCTCAAAACGTCTTACGCTCGCAGCGCGTTGACCCGGCCTACGGGGCGGTTGAAGTTGTATCCATAATATTCATCCAGTGCGAAATTCAGAGTTGCTCCGTGAAGGTAGTCAAGGATTTCGCGATCCGCGGCGATTACTTGTTCTTTTTGCGCCGCAGGGGAGGCGCTTTGGGGCAGGCCTGTTACCGCTGTAGCCGTTACGTTGGCTGCGGCGACTGGCGCAGCGATGGAGTCAGCGGGATTTCTGTCCGTCTTCTCCGGGGAAGCGGGCGGCCGCTGTTTCAGCTCGTTTTCTAATTCGGTCACGCGTGTTAGCAAGCTCTGCACCACGTCGCGCAATTGCTTGACCTCCTCGGCCGATGCCGGAGCCCGATTGCTGGCCTGCGCGTGGCCCAGTGGACACCACGCTAACAGTGCGAGAAACGTCCTGATCGCGTAACAAAGCGAGGTGTTGCGAACCAGCGTCTGACTGCCCTGTGAGGTGTGGTTGATCATGAGGAGGCATCTTTCCCGGCTGGCATTCACCCGCTCCAACCGCGCTATGGTCTCCGAGTTTTAACACGGATTGCGCCGAAAATGACTCCACCTGCGAACTCGAAGCCGTCTTCGACGTTGCCAACGACCTCTACAAACTTCTTCGCTCGCTGTAGTCTGGCGGCAAGGACTACAAATCTTTCTTTTGACATATCACTCGGAAAGCGATATATCGGATTCCGTATGATAAGACCGCATGTGCACCAATTCCTCCCGCTGTCCCCGGCAGTGCTGCAAATTCTGCTTGCTCTGGCCGGCAGGGATCTGCACGGTTACGCCATCATGCAGGAAGTTTCGCGCCAGTCGGAAGGCAAGCAGAAACTGGGGCCGGGCACGCTCTATGACAACTTGCAAAAACTGATTGACCGCCGCTTGATCCGGGAACTGGGTGGCCGTGCTGACGATGAAGATCCGCGGCGCCGTTATTACCGCATTACCGCACTCGGAGGTTCCGTACTTGCCGCCGAGATTGCCCGCCTTGAAAACCTGATCCGCGACGCCAAGCTGCGTCTCCCGGCGGCGAGACCGAGGAGTGCCTGATGCTTCGATTCGTGTATCGCGGGCTTCTTTGGCTCCATCCTGCATTTTTTCGAGAGCGCTTCGGCGACGAAATGCTTTCCATCTTTGATCAGGCCACCGGGCGAATGGCCGCCGGCAAACTCGTCGGAGATGCATTGGTATCCCTGGTGCGGCAGTGGGCTTTGCGACCTGATTACTGGCAGGACCCGGTCAAGTCCGAGCGGTTCCCGTTTGTGTCCACCGGCATGCCAACTTTCTTTACATTCGATCACTCCAGGCTGAGCAATGCTGTACTGTTTGAAGCGACGACGGCGGCTAGTATCGTTTTCCTCATAATTTCTCTGGCTATCGTGCGAAGCAAACCTTCGACTCTCAACCTGTACGTTCCCAGCATTCAATTCGAAGAGTTCACGAGCGCATCATCCAACACAGAGGCTGGTAGTTCATCAAGCCAGCCGCACGCGCCGATTGCGGAACAAGCGCCGGAGCGCGCCATGCCGCAACGCGAACAAGGGCAGCTGCTGGATCCGTCATCCAAATCAGCTCCCGCAAGCGGCAGCCGCACAACTCCGTCTACGCCCGCCTCGCCGCCTTCTCGGCTTGCTGGCACTATTATTTCGCGCGCGCGAGGAGCGAACTCAAGAGATCCGCTCGATTTAAAATCGCCCACTTTTTCGGCGGCCGCGCCACGGGGGATTGTCTCAGGGCATGCGGTGACAGGGCCTTTCGAGTCTTATGCGGGAATCTACGTAGCGGAGCCGCCAGATTCCTTCACCGCCCGCATTTCAGTCGAAGACGGGTGGCTTTTCATGGAGAGGCCGGGACAAAAGAAAACTCGGCTGACGATATATTCGGAGACCTTATTCATCGTCCCGCAGCCGCAATGTCATCGGATTGTGTTTTCGGAATATCGCGAAGGAAAGTTTCACCGCCTCAAACTCGATTGTGGCGGCCACCTCATATCAGCACGTCGCAAGCCGGACCAGCAGCAGGCGCCTTAACCTCGTCAATGAGGTCTACAAACTCTTCGGCAGACTTTAGGTGGTGCGATTCAACCCAGCCTGTTTGCGGTATCGTTGTCCTGTAACAAACGCCACGTTGCTTACGTCAAAGAATTTCAAATGAATTGGCGCGCACTACCCGTAGCTCTTCTGCTGGCGCTCACTGCCAGTGCTGCTCTCGTGGCCCAAACTGCGCCGTTGGAGACGGCTTCGATCACGCATGTCACCGTGGTTGACGTCGCCGCCGGCAAGGAACTGCCGGATCAGACTGTCGTTCTTCAGGGCGATCGGATTTTCTCCGTTTCAGCATTTGACGCCGCGAGCCGGCCGCAGGGCCGTGTTGTAGATGCCCACGGCGGTTTCCTTATCCCCGGACTCTGGGATATGCACGTGCACATCCAGGATCTGGAGGACCTCCCGCTCTATATCGCTAACGGTGTGACCGGAGTTCGCTTGATGTTCGGGAGCAAGAACACAGCGAGCCTGCGCGCAAGACTTGCTGCCGCACCGCTGACGCCGGAGATTATCGTTGGTAGCGCCATCGTTGACGGTGACCTTCCTGTCTGGGAGGGCTCGATTATCGTCAACAAGCCCGACGAAGCCCGCCGCTCCGTGGACGAAATCAAGGCCGGCGGCGCGGACTTCGTCAAAATTTACAATGGCATTCCGCGCGACGCCTTTTTCGCACTCGCGGACGAAGCCCGCATGCAAAACATACCGTTCGTGGGGCACCTGCCTTACGGGGTGCGCGCTACGGAAGCTTCCGCCGCCGGGCAGCGTTCCATCGAACATCTTGATGGCATCGCCATCGCCTGCTCGGAGCGCGAGCAAAGCATCATCAAGGAACTGCGGCCGCTCCATTACCTCGAGAAAATGAACCTGGTCGCCGAAGCTCTTAACAGCTTTGACGCCGCGCAATGCCAGGCACTGCTCACGCAATTTCGCCGCAATGGAACCTGGCAAGTCCCGACGCTCACCCTACACCGCGGGATGGCATTCATGGACGACAGTCATTTTACTTCCGACCCGCGACTGGTTTACATGAGCGGGGAAGTGCGGCGGCGCTGGGAGCCCGGGAATGATTTTCGCTTTCGCCGGTGGAGGCCTGCCGAATTCGAATTGCACCGCCAACTCTTCACAGCGGACAAAAAGTTAGTCGGAATCTTATTTCGTGCCGGCGCGCCACTTCTCGCCGGAACCGACGCCATGAATCCATACTGCATGCCGGGGTTCAGCCTGCATGACGAGCTTGCTCTGCTTGTCGAGTCCGGCCTAACGCCGCTGGCCGCGCTGCAATCCGCTACGGTTCGCCCCGCGGAATTTCTCGGCCGCACCGAAGAGCTCGGCCTTGTCGCCCCGGGCAAGCGCGCCGACCTCGTGCTCCTCAGCGCCGATCCCCTCGCCGACATCCGCAACACCGCGCAAATCCAGGCCGTGTGGGTCCAGGGGAAATATTTTGACCGCGCCGCGCTCGACCGACTCCTTGAAGCCGCCAAGCACCGCCACGGCAAGTCCAAGCTCCACTGAACTATGCTCACCGCTCAACCGGGAAGATTCGTAGTTCTTGTGCCTTACTTTTCTGCCGGCTTGCTGCTCTCTTCTTTCAGATACGCCGGGCTCAGGGTGTTCTTTTTTTTCGCGATTTCCAGCAGCGTGGGATAAAACTGCACGAAGGTCGTATCCACCGCGGCGTGTTGCGCATGGCACGAATAACATTCCATCTCTTTCGGCAGTAGATTTCCCGTCACGCCGTTATCGGCATCGAAAAACGCCCAGCCTCCTTCGAATCGCGCTACGTCCTTAACGTGCACCTCGCGGGCCATCACTTCCCCGGTCTGATAGTGGCCATTCTTATTGATGGACGCTTTGCCTCCCGCGACACGCGCTTCCAGCACCAGTATGGTCTTGTCCGGCCACGTCCCCGTCTCCAGAAAGGCCCGGTACGCCTCGGGATTCACGAAGACATTGTCGAACATCGAATGATCCATTCCGCCCATCGGCCGGTAGCTCATGTCGATTCCCGACGTCAGATACACCCATTCCCGATAGTTTGCAGGGAACTTCAGTTTTCCATCCGGCGTATACATGGGTGCATTCGAATTCTTGTCGCTGTTTGGATTTGCTTGCGGTATCGCCGCTGCGAGCCCCAGTCCCAGCACCGAAAGAGCAGTCACTATCCATGCGTGCTTCATTGATTCCCCTCCTGAGTTTGGCCTGCGCCCTGTTCGCAGCACCTTCGCCCCATCAGTGCCACGCTAACCGATGCCCGCGCAGGTCGTCTAGAACAAAGACAACATCATCTTCCGGAATGTTTCCCTATGCCTACAACGGCTCACCATTCAACGGCTGACAACATGTCTAACGGAAAGCACATGGGAGCAGGCAATTTCTTCGGTGCCATCCACGGCAAGCGCGAGCAGTGTGGCGCAATCTTCACCGATTTGCGTCACGCCGCTCCTCGCAAACTCCCTATGCACTCTCACGAGCTTCCGTTTTTTGCGCTGCTTCTGGATGGCCATTACGGCGAACGCTACGGCCGGCAGAATGCCCAGTTCGGCCCGTTCACCATCATGTTTCGCCCCGCCGGCATTCCCCATCAAGACGAAATTGGTCCGCGCGGCGTCAGGCTTTTTGAAATCGAGATTCGCCCGGCCTGGCAAAGGCGGCTTGCCGACTGCTCCGCGGCTCTCGATACTGCCCGCGAAGACATCGGCGGCGGCCCGCTCCTCTGGCTCGGCATAAAGCTCTTTCGCGAGATCACTGCCAGCAGCGCTCCCGACGAATTCACTGTGGATACTCTTCTTGCAGAGACTCTCTCCGTCAGTGCGCGCTGGCCTCGCTCCGAAACCAGGCACGCCCCGCTCTGGCTCGCTCGCATCCTCGACAAACTGAAAACCGAACACTGCCGCCGGCTCACTCTCGACGAACTCGCCCGCGAAGCCGGCGTTCATCCTGTTCATCTTTCTCGTGTCTTCCGCCGCTGCGTTGGCGAAGGCATCAGCGAGTACGTCCACCGGCTTCGCGTCCGCACCGCTTGCCAACAGATGCTCACGCCCGAAGCCTCTCTCGTGGACCTCAGCTTTTCTGCCGGCTTCGCCGATCAAAGCCATTTCACTCGCTCCTTTCGCAGCATCACCGGCATGACCCCCGCGTATTTCCGCTCCACTCTCTTCCGCACCGCCCGATTCAACACTCCGTAAGCGACTCTGTTTACTGAGAATACGCCGCGAACATCCCGAAGTGACTGCCGTCACTGCCCTCCGTGCGCTTTGGGCCTACAAGAGACAGAAGGCTCATCTCGCGTGGACGGCAACGCATCTCCGCAAGTCAACCCCTGGGTCGTCACCTTCTCCGTGATGCTGGCGACGTTCATGGAAATCCTTGACACCACGGTCGTCAACGTTTCCATACCGCATATCGCCGGAAACATGGCTTCCACCGTGGAAGAGGGTACTTGGGTAGTCACGTCCTATCTGGTCGCGAATGCCATCGTCTTACCAATCTCCGGATGGCTAGCCAACTATCTGGGCCGCAAGAGGTTGCTGCTGATTTGCGTCTCGGGTTTCACGATCACTTCGCTCCTGTGCGGCGTCGCCGGCAGCCTTTCGTGGTTGATCTTTTTTCGGGTGCTCCAGGGGCTGACGGGTGGAGGACTGCAACCATTGGCCCAGGCCATCATGCTGGAGACGTTTCCTAAGGAAAAGCATGGGCAAGCAATGGCGGCCTATGGACTGGGCGTTCTCCTTGCTCCAATTCTCGGCCCTACGCTCGGTGGCTGGATCACGGATAACTACTCGTGGCGGTGGATTTTCTATCTGAATTTGCCCGTCGGAGTTTTCTCGCTCTTCATGATGAACCGTTTCATCTTCGACCCGAAATACATCAAAAGGAGCGCATCTCGCATAGACGCGTGGGGCATTGGCTTCCTGGCGCTGGGCATTGGCAGTCTGCAGGTTATCCTCGATACGGGTCAGCGCAAGGATTGGTTCGCATCGAACTACATTCGCTTCTTCGCCACACTCTGTGTCGTGGGGCTGGTCTCTCTGATTATTCGTGAATTGATGGCAAAACACCCAGTCGTGGATTTGCGCGCGCTAAAAAACCACACATTCAGCGCAGGAGTGTTCCTCATCAGCATGCTGGGGTTTGTGCTCTACTCCAGCCTGGTGCTTCTGCCGATCTATTTGCAGACACTCCTTGGATATCCCGCTTATAACGCGGGACTTGCGCTTTCTCCGCGCGGCATCGGGGCGCTGACAACTACACCGCTGGCCGGATATCTGACCGGCAAGACGGATCCGCGCCGCCTGCTCGTGTTCGGACTTGTGCTCGGCTCCATCACCATGTTCAACCTCTCGGGACTGAATCTCAACGCGGGTTATTGGGACATCCTCTGGCCGCAAGTTGTTCAAGGCATCGCGCTGAGCTTTTTGTTTGTTCCGTTGATGACGCTGAGTATGGCCGGGATTGCCAAAGAAAAAATGGGAAACGCCACCAGCATCTTCAATCTGACGCGCAACATCGGCGGCAGCGTAGGGATCGCCATCATGACAACGTTTCTGGCGCGGCGCACCCAACTGCACCAGAGCCGGTTGGCCGAACACATCACGGCCGGCAATGTGGCGACCCAACGAATGCTGCACGAGACACAAGCCTACTTTGTAAGCAAAGGCTTCGACCAGTACACTGCATACCGAAAAGCCCTCGGAGCTTTGTATGGCATGCTGCAGCGACAAGCCTCCATGATTTCGTTTGTCGAAGCTTTTTGGATTATGGGAGGAGTGTTCCTGTTGATGGTGCCGCTGCTGGCACTGCTGCGCTATACGAAACCCAGCGTGACGGAGGGCGCTTCAGATGGCGACGAAGAGGGGCCAAGTGCGGCAACGCCAGCCGAAGAGCCTAGCGCTCACGAAAAGACTCCCGAAGAACAATCGCTCGCCTACCGGTGAGGCATCACCTCCCGGGTCATGCTGTTAACCAGCCCAGTGTCTACACGATTTTCAATCGATTGGAGTACACTGCCTCTTTGCAGAGGCCATTCTGAGGCTCGCATTTCGGTGGGGCCCAGAGATTTCATCCTCGAGTTTGAGCACGACTTGAGATTCCTAGCCACTGCAGGTTGTTCGAGGCCCCATGGATAAACGCATCGCCTCCGCCGACGCGGCCATTGAAAAACTCACCGATGGCGCCACTCTCCTCATGGGCGGATTCGGCCTCTGCGGGATTCCGGAGAATCTCATTGCCGCGGTGCGGCGCAAGGGCACGAAGAACCTCACCATTGTCAGCAACAATGCCGGCGTGGACGATTTCGGGATCGGCCTGCTGCTGCAGCAGCGCCAGGTCAAGAAAATGATTTCCACCTACGTGGGCGAAAATAAACTTTTTGAGCAGCTTGTCCTGAGCGGCGAACTGCAAGTGGAATTGAATCCCCAGGGCACGTTGAGCGAAAGGCTGCGCGCCGGTGGCGCCGGCATTCCGGCGTTCTACACACCTACGGGCTACGGGACGATGGTTGCCGAAAACAAAGAGACGCGCGAATTCGACGGCCGCCAGTACGTCATGGAACGCGCCATCCGCGGCAATTATGCTTTCATAAAGGCCTGGAAGGGCGACCGCTGGGGCAATCTCATCTATCGCAAGACCGCGCGGAATTTCAATCCCATGATGGCTACGGCCGCGGACTACGTCATCGCCGAAGTCGAAGAACTCGTTGATCTTGGGCAGCTCGACGCCAATCAAGTTCACACGCCAGGCATTTTTGTGGACGCAATATTCCAGGGCCCGAAATACGAAAAGCGCATCGAGCGCCGCACCACCCGCAAAGCCTAGCTGGTCATCCTGAAGCGATCCAATGAGGAGTGCCGAGGGAACTCAGCCAAGGAGAACAGGCGTCATTAAGGCGGAGAAACAATTGCCACTGATGGAAGAACAAAATCGCGAACGCATCGCCTGCCGCATCCTGGCGGCTGCGTTATTGTTAATACGGTCTTCACCCGCGCTTGCCGTTGGTTTCCCCGTCAATTCGCCTACCAACACCGCAGATTTCAGCGGTGCGCGAGCGTATGAGCACGTGCGCCATCTCGTGGAAATCGGACCGCGCCCGCCGGACTCCGACGGAATTCGCCGTGCACAGGCCTACATCATCAGCCAACTCAAAAGCTACGGCTGCCCGGTCGAGGAGCACGACTTTCATAGTTCGACACCGCTCGGCAATCTCGCCATGAAAAACATTGTCGCCAAGATTCCCGGTACGAATCCGGGTATCGTCATTTTCGCGACGCACTACGACACCGTGCGCCTGCCGAATTTCATCGGCGCGGACGATGGCGGTTCCGGTGTTGGCATGATGCTGGAACTCGCTCGCTTATTCTGCGGACGCAAGTGCTCGCTCAAAGTGTGGGTTGCATTCTTCGACGGCGAAGAAGCGCAAGGAAGATGGACAGATGCGAACAGCGTCAACTGGACCAATACAAACAGCACTTTCGGCAGCCGGGAAATGGCCGCGAGCATGGCCTTGTCCGGCGATCTCAAGCGCCTGAAGGCCATGATTCTTGCGGACATGATTGGTCCTGCAAACCTGAAGATCAAGCGTGACACGAACTCGACTGCCTGGCTTACCGATTTGATTTGGACGACTGCAGCGCAACTTGGCTACGGCAAGGTTTTTGTCGATGAAAATTACCCCATCGGTGGCGACGACCACCTTTCGTTCATTCGCCGAGGCGTTGCCGGATGCGACGTCATCGACTTTGACATTCCGTACTGGCACACGCCGCAAGACACGCTGGATAAGGTGAATGTAGGGAGCCTCGCGATTGTCGGCCAGGTTTTCGCGGAGGTATTGCCTAGCTTGGAGAAGAAATTTCACTAGGCGCAAGGACTGAGGGGCTTACATGCCACTGACTGAAGAGCAGAAGCGCGAACGCATCGCACGGCGTATCGCTCTCGAACTGCGCGACGGCTACTACGTCAATCTCGGCATTGGCATGCCCACGCTCGTGGCCAACTACGTCCCCAAAGGTATGGACGTCATTCTGCAATCCGAAAACGGCATGCTTGGTGTTGGCCCGTATCCGCTGGAATCCGAGGTTGATCCTGATCTGATCAACGCCGGAAAAGAGACTGTTACAGAACTACCGGGCTCCGCTTATTTTTCCTCCGCGGATTCCTTTGCCATGATCCGCGGCGGCCACGTTGACCTCACAGTGCTCGGCGCGCTGCAGGTCGATGAAAAGGGGACGCTCGCCAACTGGGCTATCCCGGGCAAAATGCTGAAAGGAATGGGCGGCGCGATGGACCTCGTCGCCGGCGCCAAGCGCGTCTTCATCGCCATGGAACACGCCACCCGCGACAATAAACCCAAAATCCTGAAGAAGTGCACTCTCCACCTCACCGGCGTG
>Ga0209698_10003585_pt1 | contig 17201 bp, 16 predicted proteins | sample LitLauG_LLR_2012_FD_187203 | JGI IMG/M metagenome (GOLD analysis project Ga0209698, IMG submission 187203) | Freshwater sediment microbial communities from Pennsylvania, USA - Little Laurel Run_MetaG_LLR_2012 (SPAdes) (version 2) | ecosystem: Environmental > Aquatic > Freshwater > Creek >...
ACGCGGCTATTTCAACGCCTCCTACACTCGGTCACAATCGAAGGACGACGCTCAGATCTATCCCACCTTCGACAATATCAATCAATACTATGGGCCATCAATCTGGGATGCTCCGAACCGCGTGTCTCTTTCCTATTCGTATGAGTTACCGGGGCTAAGCGGTGACAACGCAGCCGCAAGATTGTTAACACGAGGGTGGGTCTTCAGTGGTGTCACGATCTTTCAGAGTGGCACGCCCTTCGTCGTCTTCACGAACGCCTCGTTCCAACCAACCTTTAACAGCAGCGGCCAAGTGAACGGATTGGCGCCGGGCAGCGGCGACTACAACGCCGACGGGGTCAACTACGACTATCCGAACGTAACAAGCTATTCACAGCCGACAAGCCGCAGCGCGTTCTTAAATGGACTCTTTTCAGCAAACAACTTTCCCGCTCCCGCGCTCGGCACAGAAGGAAGTGAGCGTCCCTACCCGTTCCGTGGCCCCAACTACCATAACTGGGATTTAAGTCTCGCCAAGAATACGCAGATTTACGAACGCCTGAACCTGCAGCTCCGCTTCGACTACTTCAATGTCTTCAACCGCGTGAACCTGCAAGGGGTGGATAGCAATCTGGCGGATGGTACTTTCGGTAAGTCTACTTCACAATTCAATCCGCGGTGGTTGCAACTCGGCGTTAGTTTACAGTTTTGAGGGGGCATTGTCGGGGAGGGCCCTCGCTCGGCATTCCCTGATCGAATCCGACGATATACATCACGGTGGGTGGAATGCGGAACGCGAACAAGCCGCTTCCAGTTGCTTTATGATCTTTCTTCTGACACATATATGGTTCATTCAACGCGCCGATCGTTCTTGAAAGTTCTGGCTGGAGCTGCTGCCGCTTCAGGTGCAAACCTCTCCAAAATCGCTGCTCTGGCAAATTCTGAAGAAAAACCAGGTTTGGCCGATGTGGTGCTGAATCGGTTGCCCCTCGCGGAGAATCATTTTTGTCCGTTCCCCCTGACCTCCATCCGACCAAAGGGGTGGCTTCTTAACCAGCTTCACATCCAGGCGAATGGGCTCAGCGGCCATCTCGATGAGTTCTGGCCCGACGTTGGGCCGCAAAGCGGATGGCTTGGTGGAAATGGCGAAGCATGGGAACGCGGTCCCTATTTCTTGGACGGCTTACTGCCGCTCGCCCACTTGATCCAAGACGACAGGCTGCTCGAAAAGTCCAGGCGCTGGATTGATTGGACACTAACCCACCCGGCGCCTAGCGGAATGTTCGGTCCCGCACAAAATGATGACTGGTGGCCTCGCATCGTGATGCTGAAGGTGTTGACCCAGCACTATGAAGCGACTGGCGATTCACGGGTCATTGAGGTGATGGAGTCCTATTTTTCGTATCAACTAAGAGCGCTTGGATCACGGCCTTTAAGCGACTGGGGAAAATATCGATGGCAAGATGAGGCTTTGACCGTGGTTTGGCTCTACAACCGTACCGGCAACCGAAAATTGCTCCAGCTCGCTGAGCTTTTACACCAACAGGGATACAACTGGAGAAAGCAGTTCGAATCATTCGAGTTCAAACAAAAGACTCGATTGCAAGACCTAGGCTTGGCCAATGGCAAATTGCCGCCCGACCGCGCCATGCAAACCCACGGCGTGAACAATGCCATGGCCCTTAAATCGTCTGCGCTCTGGTGGTTGATTTCGCATGACCCAGATGACCGGAGCGGGGTCGATCGTCAACTCGCGGCCCTCGATACGTACCACGGAATGCCAACGGGGATGTTCAGTGCCGATGAACACCTCGCCGGTAGGAACCCTTCACAGGGCGTCGAGCTTTGCGCCGTTGTTGAGACTATGTTTTCTCTGGAACAAGTCATCGCGATTTTGGGCGATGCGTCGCTTGGCGATCGACTCGAGAAGATCGCTTACAATGCCCTCCCCGCAGCCTTAACCCACGACATGTGGGCTCATCAATATGATCAGCAGACCAACCAGATCGAGTGCACTCTGGCGCAACGCCCCTGGACGACGAACGGCCCTGAATCGAATCTTTTTGGACTCGAACCAAACTTTGGATGCTGCACCGCAAACATGCATCAAGGATGGCCAAAATTTACTTCGAGTTTGTGGATGGCAAGCACGGAAGGCGGTATCGCAGCGATTGCCTACGCCCCTTGCGAACTCAAGACTCGAATTGCTGGGGTACCGGTTCAAATTGAAGAGGAAACAGAGTATCCCTTCGACGGACGTATCAGTTTCTTGATGCACACTGAAAAGCCCACACGATTTCCGCTCGGGCTCCGCATCCCAAGGTGGGCAGTAGGCGCGAAGATCGTCCTCAACGGTGATCCACCGGAGGCAGCGCAAGCAGGTTCTTTTACAGTCCTGAAGCGCGAATGGAAGTCCGGCGACCGAATCACACTCGAACTGCCTATGGCAGCTCGTACACGGCGCTGGGACGATAATTCCGTGGTGGTGGAGCGGGGCCCACTTCTGTTCTCATTGCCGATTGAAACCGCCTGGGAAAAACTGAGGACACGTGGAATGACTGCCGATTGGGAGGCGCGACCCAAATCGGAATGGAACTACGCTCTAGAGGTGAACGAGCTCAATCCAAGGCTGGCGGAGATGTCCCGTAAGTCGACGACGGGCGAAAGCGTGCTTGAGCTTGGTGGAGCGCGGATTCGAGTCGAAGTTCGAGGGAAGAAAGCTTCTCAATGGAAAGCCGAGAACGGAGTAGCAGGGGAAATGCCGTCGACTAAAGTGTCGAGCCCGGAGCCGCTCGAAAAACTCACCTTGGTCCCCTACAGTGCAGCAAAACTGCGCATCACGGTCTTCCCTGTAACTGGGCCATCGGACCCTTCTGGCGAGTGATGCGAACCACGGATGACGGAGCCCACAAAATAGCCAGACAGCCGAACTGACTCCAATCGTCTTGGCATTGAAGTGACACGAGGGGGGTCATAAGCGATCGTGTAGAGCGTCGCCCCTGGAATATACAGAAATCTGAGGTACATCTGCCCGACAATACTCGCGATCATTCCGTTAGAAACGCGAATACCCATTAGGAAGACTTTCCGCATCACAGAAAACGGATTAGCCTTCACGTTGGGCGCCAATGCATACAACATCCTCAACCATCCGAACTTTGGCAATCCCGATAGTTCGTTAACTAGCGCTACCTTCGGCACCGTGCAAAACACTGTCACACCGGCGAGCAGCCCCTATGGCAACTTCTAGGGTGCAGAGGTATTCGTGCGGCACAAAAAGCGCGGTGGGCGAGATGGAGAAGGGCCCAGCAAGCAGCTTAACTCTGCAGATCGAGGCATACTCACTGGCGCAATAATCGCGGCCAAATTCCTCGATAAAACTCCGGCGAGGTTATCACGTTTTTATCACGTCAGACCCTTTTCGCCAGGCGCTTCTCACTTTGCGACGCCAGCTGACATCTCTCCATCTCTCTGAAAATAAACTGGCGGAAGCGTGTGCGAGTCGAACGCACCGGCGACACCAGAGGTGCCGCCCGCCGGTTTTGAAGATCACCAGGAGTGTTCTGACCGGTTATGAAAATTCTCTACTCTACCCCATTCTTTGCGCCCTTTCCAGGAATGGGGTTCTGACGGGTTTTGCTCCGTTCTGAGCCGTTTGGGCCATGAATCTATCACGTTTTTATCACGGCAATTCTGTTAACCTTTTAATCGGAAGGCGTCGAGATTGCCGAATTCCGCAGTTTCGAAGCCACCATCCCTCGACACCTGAGCCCGCGTGCAATCTATTTGTGCAGCAACACTGTCACGCTCAGGGGTCTAAAGGTATATCCAAAGTCCAGAAACGCGAGATCTGGTTTCCCGTCATGATTTAGGTCAGCAGCGACGGAGAAAAACCGAATTGACTCCTATCGCGTAGCTTGTTATTTGGTACTTGCCCGTCCCGTCGTTCGTGAAAAGAACCAGATCATCGCCACCGATATGCCAACGGCAATGTCGGTTAGGTTGTCTCCGTTAAAGTCTTGTACCGTTAAGCCATCGGTCGTTTTGGGTAGAAAAGATTGGAATATTCCGTCGCCGCAGATCCTCTTCCCGCAGACCAACGGTCCTTTATCGACTGGTAACGCGTTTGGAGATGGCCATGCCGCGTCGTAACTGTTCCCCGCAAAACCTCCGGCCGCCAACGCCGAACCGGCGATTAAGAGTAGGAGATCTGGAAGTTCGCGGCCTTGACTCCCGGCAAGCGGACGGTGTTTGAGTTTCCTTGCCCAGTCCCGACCAGTGGAGACTATGTTGATCAGATTCACAAAACACAGAAGAAATGGAACGGGACGGGAACTTTTGGCTTTCTTGTGACATTAAAGAAGCATGAACGGTGTGAAAAACGCCGCAGCAGGACTGCGCGGATTGAGCTGGCGCACGGACTATGACTAGCGACGAAGCCTTAATGCTGGAATTCCAGGGCGGATCACGCGCAGCCTTCGAGGAGCTGTTTGCCCGCTATCGCAAGCCACTGTACGGCTTCTTCGGGCGCCGGCTGGACAACCCCGAGCGGGCGGAGGATCTCGCCCAGGAAACTTTCCTCGCGGTGATCCGCGCAGCCTCCCGTTATGAGCCGCGAGCCTCGGTTCGAACGTATCTGTATGGCATTGCGTTGAAGCTGCTGGCTGCGGAGCGGCGCAAGTTCTTGACGAGTAGCACATTCGGACAGTCCGCTTCGGAGCCTAAGACTGACGGAACTCCCGAGTGCGTGCTTTGGGTCCGGCAAGCCATGGAAAGGCTGGATGCACAAGAACGAGAAATCTTGATGCTGCGCGAATACGAACAGCTGAGTTACTCCGAAATTGCGGAGCTGTTGCGAATTCCCGTAAACACGGTCCGTTCCAGGCTTTTTCGATCGCGTCTCGCCTTGAAGAGTTACCTAGAGTCGGAGGGGAAAACCAATCCTGCCCTGAGAGCGAGTGGCGTGCAGCCGCACCCAGGCAAACGAGGCATGCAATGAGCACGAACAGACATCCGATCGAACAGGAAGAACTCATGGCTTATCTCGACGGCGAACTGCCTGCGGGCCGAGCCACGGAGACCCTGTCGCACGTGGAACTGTGTCCCGAGTGCCAGACCCTTGTTGCCGATTTCCGTGGTGTTTCCCAAGATCTAATGGCCTGGGAAGTTGAGCCACCAGAAGTAGGCATCTCCTCGGAGATCAACGTGGCGCTTGGGGAGCGCCTCCAGAAGCGGGAAGCGGCAAAGGTCAGCTCGCCGGGACTGGGAAACAGAGTGCTGACGAGCCGTCGGGTCTGGGCCGGAGCCTTGGCTATCGTCTGCGTGGCTGTGGGACTGAAGTTAACGCTTACGAGCCCCAATCGGAATGAAAACCGCTCGACAGCGTATCCCAGCATGGCTTCGATCGAGCAATATCTGATGCCGGATCGCAACGCCGAGATCGCCATGGCGCGAAGCGCTGCCCCGGAATCTATATCCAGCGACGCTAAGATCCTGGTCCTCGGGTGGCGGGGCTATGAGACCGCCATCGAAGGAAAGAACGGTTTTGTTTGTGTTGTGGAACGATCATGGACGTCCCCCTTCAACTCCGCCCAGTTTTGGAACCCGAAGGTGCGTGGGCCGGCCTGCTTCAATCCGGCAGCCGCGCGATCCATTCTGCCTCTCACCATCAAGCGGACGGAGATGGTATTAGCCGGTTTGTCGAAAGCTCAGATGATCGACAGCATCAAGGCCGGATTCGACAATAAAGAGCTATCGGCTCCGGAGCCGGGCGCGATGTGTTACATGATGTCGCGGGAAGGCTACCTTAATGACGCCGTTGGACACTTCGTACCTCATTTGATGTTCTACTTTCCACCGACAGACAAATCCTCATGGGGTGCGGATCTGCCCGACTCGCCGGTCACGCTAAATCCGCAGTTTGAGGGCGGTCCGGAGCCCATCACCGAGTTTGTGGTTCCGGTTAGCAAATGGTCGGATGGAACGGTTGCACCGGTTATGTAGGAATGTCTCATTGAGGAAGAGCGCGACAGCGGTTTCACATCAGCCAACAGGGAGTGGAAATCAGGAAACCAATTCAAATGGGCAGCATAGGTCTCGAAGGTGTATTGGAATCGGTATCGAAGGGGAAAATCATGAACCGAAAGATGGTCAAGACAATCACACTTAGAACCTTCGCGTTGGTTGCCGTATTATGCGCGGCGCGGACAGGACGCGCAGCAGATGCCGAAACTCCATATCCCAGCATGGCTCCGCTGGAGCAGTACCTGATGGCGGACCGAGATGCTGAGATTGCTCTGGCACGGTCAGCCGCTCCGCCGTCCATCTCCAGCAACGCCACAGTTATGGTTCTCGGAAGGCATGGTTATGAAACGGCGGTGGAAGGCAAGAACGGCTTCGTCTGCATCGTAGAACGCGCATGGATGGATGCGTTCGACAGTCCCGAGTTTTGGAACGCTAAGAATCGGGGTCCGAGCTGCTTTAATCCGCAAGCCGCACGATCTGTTCTGCCAATCACTTTGAAGAGGACAGACTTGGCATTGGCTGGGCTGTCCAAAGTTCAGATCATGGACGGTATCAAAAAGGCATTTCAGAACAAGGAGCTGCCGGCCCTCGAGCCGGGTGCGATGACCTACATGATGTCGAAGCAAGGGCGACTGAACGACCGCGCCGGGCACTGGCTTCCCCATCTCATGTTTTACGTTCCAGTGGCAGACGCGATGACTTGGGGTGCAGGCGTGCCGGGCTCCCCGGTTCTGCTGAATCCACAATTTAATGGTGCTCCGGAGCCAGTGACCGAGTTCATCATTCCCGTGTCCGAGTGGTCGGACGGAACACTGGCATCCACGGATCATCACTGACATCCGGTCTTAACACGAAGTTACGGAAGCAAAACATCGTCATGTCAGCACCAGAGGTCTCACACTCGTTCCCCACCGTGGATGCAGTAAACATCCCTCAGCCACTGCACAACCATGATCTGCGAACTGTAGTGGAGCACGCACAAGTTCAGCTGATGCAACTGATGCGGGAGCGTCAACAGATCGCCCAAAGGATTGCCACTATAAAGCGCACTATCAACGGCCTTGTATTTTTATATGGTGAGCAGTTGCCACGTGCGCCCAACAACGGCGCAAACCGAGAGCGCAGGCGCGGACTCACAAATGCATGTCGTCTTGTGTTGACTCGGGCCGACACATCCCTGAGCGCCCAGGACATTTCTGCGATTCTTAAGGAAGAGTTCCCCGATCTCTTCCGCAGGCCAGGGAATTCAGTATTCATCGCTTGTCACTATCCTGAACAGATTGGTGGAGTATGGAGAAGCTGACACGTTCCTTCGCAACGGAAGCAGATTTTGGCAAAGACAACAGTCGGTTGATCGCCGATCGGCTTGACCGTCTGGCACCCGAGTTGGCTCATACTCGTATGACTACCCGAGGATGTGCCGAGACGGCGGGAGCCTCGGCACAAATGGGAGAAGTGTTCGTAGATGATGATGGTCCCACATCTAAAAATGGGGCAGGCGCGATTGCGCGAATTGCAATTAAGGCAAAAGGCAGGGTTCTCTTTGTAAACCCGCTGGATGTGACCGTGGCCAAAGCCGAGGGGAACTATGTCGCTCTTGTGCACAAGTCCGGTGCCTATCTTGTGCGAGAGACGATGGCTATCACTGAACAGAAATTGGCACCTTTTGGATTCGTGCGAATTCATCGGTCTATTCTGGTTAATACAACCCTGGTCAAGGACTTGCGACGCCACAGCACAGGGACGTATGTCCTACGTACAATTGATGGCAGCGATCATCCCGTGGGCCGTGCCTACAAGCGCAATCTAAAAATAATCGCGGGGTCCTGGCTTGGCGTGGAAATTGTGTGAACGCGAGCCGGATGTCTGATTGAAGTTCAGGAAAGAAGGCGGAAAAACAGAAGACCCTGCAATAGCGTTCGATCCCTTTGTCAATCGCTCCTCCCGCTTCTTGGCGTCGACACCCTCCATGTCCAGACGTGCCTTCCTTTACGTTGTTCTCATTGATTAGCTCACCGGCCAGAGCGCCAAATCATGTCGACACTGCCCTTGTGGAATTACGCCACTACTGGTCGGTGCATCCTCAATAGATAGAGATAGCTCCTATCCGTACGAGAGCAAGAGACAAAGATGCGACGACCACCCATAGCAACCCGCCGAGAACAAGTGGACGAACACCGACTTGCTTCAACATCGGCTTTGAGATGCCAGAACCGATGAGATACAAGGTGACGGTGAGGCCGATCTTCCCAAGACTATTGAGGCGAGCATAGACAGCGAGGAAGGAGGGTGCGTATGTGGTGAGCGCTGCCGCCCCGCAGAAGAGCAATATGAACCACGGCCACTTCACGGTGCTTTGACTCTTCCTGATAGTCGCCACTGCGATTGTCACGGGAACAATCCAGAGGGCTCTCGCCAGCTTTACCGTGGTTCCCACAAACAGCGCTACCGGGCCGTACTTGGCCGTCGCTCCGACGACAGAACTCGTGTCATGAATCGCCAGTGCGGACCACAATCCGAACTGAGGCTGCGTGAGATGCACGGCTGCGCCAATCGCCGGAAAGGCGAGCAAAGCGATTGAATTCAAGACAAATATCGTCCCGAGTGAAACCGTCATCTCCTCTTCCGAAGCATGAAGAACCGGGCCGACAGCTGCAATCGCACTGCCGCCGCAAATCGCAGTACCGGTGCTGATGAGCAACGAAGCCTTGCCGTCGACCTTGAAAAGACGACCGAGGCTCACTCCCACCAGCATCGTGACGCCGATGCTCACCGCCGTATAGAGGAAACCTTTCTGTCCCGTCTGTACGATTTCACGCAGGTTCATCCCAAATCCGAGACCTACCACGGACGCCTGCAGCAGCAATGTCGACAATTTCTTAGCGTCGAGCTGATATGGATGCGTAAAGCACAAGCCGTAGATGATCCCAACCAGTAAAGCCACTGGCGTAGAGATCAGCCCGCTCGCGGCCATAATCAGCCCGCACCAAAAGATGTTTTTCGAATTCATTCAGGCAGAACTATGCCGTCACAACTGTAGAACTTCAGGGAGCGCCGCCAGCAGAGATGCCGTTCCATATCGAAAGCGACGCATGAGTCAAACGGCTTCGAGTAAACGTGCAGGCTCACGCATCCTGCGTCGGCCTGGTCGGCATTTTCAATCTGGTGGATCGTCTGGAGTTTGTCGACCGTGACGACACGACCATCGTTTGCGCAACTGATCGTATCTAAGCGTTCGAGTTCTACGTGATTAGCACCCGCGAGGCAGTCCATGCCAACGACATTCTGATTCTCCGGGGCACTGCATCGCAGGTATCGGTAGTGGTGGGTGAGGATCTCACCCTGGACCACAGTCATCCAGCCCAGCTGCCCATTGTGTGTATGGACGGGAGTTTTCTGCCCAGAACGCCAACAGATAGCCATCACTTCAAAGAGCCCGTCCCTGTAGATCAGATTGCGTGTGTAGGAGTTTTCCCTCCAAAAAATGTACGGAGTGAGTGCCTCCACTCGCACATGTGCATCTGCAACGAACTGCGCAACTCCGCTTTTCGTGATCATGTCGCTTTCCAGGCGACGGAGACCTTCGATGAAGTCACGCACGCTGGTCCGAAGCGCGTGCGTATCCGACACTTTTGGCATTACAAGTACTCCCTGCTCGTAGAAGCGTTGGTTGAAAAAACACCTTTGACAGTCGACGGCCTACCGACGTGGCGGTCGCCATTACCCGCGATCCCAATAAACAGACTGGTGCGGGCAGGGCCTGCTTCGGGCGTGCGATGGGGGTGCCGCCCATCGTTCGTTACTGCAGAGGCACTTCGATCAACTTCTCGTCCCAGTGTTCAGTGGTGAGTTCCCAACGCTTTTTGTCTGCGGCTTCAAATTCTTCTGTGTTCGGAAACACCTCTTTCATTACTTTGGCGCGTTCTTTCTGAACTGTAACTTCCGCATCCATGTCGCGGTAAACGATCACCACAAAGAAATCCCAGGCTGGTGAAAGTTCGTGGATGCCACGCTTGTACATGGTTTCGCTCTTCATCAACCCCTGCTTGATTTCGTACTGCATGATCGGGTAGTGATACTTCTTATAGAGAGCAAGCCATTCGTCCTGGTGACCCTGAGCAATGTGATAAAAGCTAGCGTTCGTGACGGGGCCCCCGGAATATCCAGTAGGCGTTTGAGCGTGAACGCGAATCGGCCCGGAAGATGAAATCACCAGTAGCAGTAACAGGCATCCGAGAACAACCGATGAGCGCGATACATATTTAGCCATTTTGGTCTCCCTTGCTTTCACTTTTCTTCGCTGAGCTTCTGAACATCTCAATATCGACCACACAATCCGACACCCTTTCTCTAATCAAGGTCCACGTTTCCCAACCGACAAGCGTTTCCCATCCGGATGAATCTTGCCTTTTTACTGGACTTGATAGACCAGGACCCGGGCCTCCTTCTCAAAGTGAGGGACTGAGACGAAGACCCGATTCAGCTCGGGGACGAAGAGTGCTGTCTTGGCCCGTGGAGCGGTGGCGATCTTCGCCAGGAGGTCGTAGTGCCCCTGATTGCCGGCGTGGTAGACATAGACATAGCCCCCGTCCGTGACGGGTGCCCCACATGAGGCATAGATCCGCTGGCTCGTGGGATCGTAAGCGATGTAGTCTACCCAGCCGCCGATGGGAAGCGTATCAAGTTCCTTGCCTGTTTCTGTGTCGAAGACATCAATCATCCCGCTGGTCTCGGTGTCGCGGCAACCGACGTACAACCTATGGTTAGCTTCATCCAGACCTGCTGCAATGTTCTTCTTGCATTTTGTGACAGGCCAGGTTGTAACCAGTTCCTGCTTCTTGCGATCGACAACGGCAACGAGGTTACGATCCATGAGATCCACGAAGATCCTAGGACCTTGACTTTCCATTGCCATCGCCTCCGGACTGAGTGCCGGCAACTTGATGTCGCCGATTCGCTTTCCCGTCGTGGTGTCCACCACCGTCAGAAATGCATGATCGAGACCAGCGTCCTTACCTCCGTTCGTCACGTAAAGGTATTTCGTCACCGGGTCATATCCGATGGAGTCTGCGTCCGGAAGATGATCGATGGACTTGACTTGGCTGTAGTCGCTCCCGTTGTAGATGCGCAGCAGCCCGGCTTCCCCATCCGTGACGTAGATCTGGTTGAGGTCGGAGCGGTACAGCACTGAATGTGGATTCTCAATTCCAGTGATCGTGTGTACGAGTTTGCCCGTAGTGAAATCAAATACCTGCACGCTCTTCTGTGCCTGGGGAGTGGCGAACAGCCGATGCCCTTGCAAATCGACGGCGAGGTGGTCACTGTACGGTCCTTTGGGAACGTCGGGCATGACCATAGTCTGAACAAACTTCAACGGCTCGTTTCCGGCAGTTTGTGCACCAGATATCAGCGGTATGAACAATGCCGCCAAGACGCCAATTTTCGTCAACTGTTCCTCCTGTTTCTTCTTGGACCTGAGTGGACTCGAATTCATCCCCAGAGGTGAAAGACGAGACCTCTGAGACAAAGTTCCAATCACTCGCCGTCCGGCCGAGTCCGAGCTACTGCACGGCCACTTCCTCGAGAATGTCGATCCACACATCCGTCTGGAGCTCAAACCGGCGCTGATCGGCATGTTCGTAGTCCGACATGTCGGGGTACATCGTTTTGATCACTCCCGGCTCTTTCACATGTCCTTCTTCAATCGCGTTCCAATCGCGCCAGAGCAGGACCACCTCATAGTCCCAAGCTGGAGCCTCGGCCCTAAAGCGGCGTTGGTAGATCTTCACACTCTTGATGAGGCCGTCCTTAACGAACTGCTGCATGACTGGGTAGTGATATTTCTTGTAGAGCGTGAGCCACTCTGTTCGTTTCCCTGGAGGCACCTTGTAATACACCGCCATTGGGACTACAGAGTCTGCGGGCGGAGGTATCTCCGTGGTCTGAGCGCTGGCCAAGCTGCCGCCAAGCGCAATCAGGATAGTGAGGATGAAACGCAATGGGGTCGCTTTCATTTTTCCTCTTATCGTCTGGGTAGATCAGCGTCGGACATGGCGGACGCAATCGTGCCGGATTGCGCCCGCGCACTACGTCAGAACATCAGCTTTAGCCCGAACTGAATTTGCCGAGAAGGCGTCTGAGTCGCGTCGATGATTCCGGCGCTCCCGACCGCGCTGCCGTCCGGGTTAAAGAGCACGTTGTTGTCCAGCGGCGGAGCAAAGTTGGTGTGGTTGAGGACGTTGAAGAACTCGGTGCGAAACTGGAGATTGAAACCTTCCGATAGTCGAGTGTTCTTAAACAAAGAGAAATCCAGGTTCACAAGGCCCGGACCGGTGAGCGGGTTGCGGCCGCTGTTCCCCAGCAGCGTGTAGATCGGGCTGCCGGTGGTGGTTACTCCTTGCGATGGTGGCATGGTAAAGCACTGGAGCTTGATGTAGTTGTTCGGATTGCCAGGGTTTACCCCTGAGCCGCATCCCGATCCTGCCGTCCGATTGGGGTAAGCAAAAGGGTCGGTGTTGTTGAGGCCCAGCGGATCGCCACCGACTAGTACCGTGAACGGAGCGCCTGAACTAGCCTGCAGGACACCACCAACCTGCCAGCCGCTCATGACCCAACCAGCGGCTCCCGATTTTGATTTGAAACCGGGAATCTCCCAAGTCCCGCTGACCACGAGATTTTTTCCCAAGTTGAAATCGGATTGACCCCTCCTCAGCCGTGCATCGAAATAGAAAGGAAGGCTGGACGGAGAATTGGAGAACTGGTCTCCGGCAATCGTCGAGGAACCGGTATCAATGCTCTTCCCCCACGTGAAAGAGCTTTGCAATTGCAAACCATGACTTAGTTTTCTTTCAACGCCAACTTGCAAAGCGTCGTAATAGGAGTCAGCGCCGAAGACGAGCCGATCGATCCTGCCCACATTCGGATTCACCCTCGTTCCGATGCCGGCGCCCACCGTGGAATTGCTTGGCCACAGGTAACCTGCGGGCGTCAGAGTCGGCAACACAATGTCCGCATCATCCGTTCGGAATGGCAGCCGGACGCCGCGCGAACCTACATATGCGAGCGTCATCGACGTTTGGGGAGCAATCTCGCGCTGCACGTTGAGGTTCCACTGCATCACATAAGAGCGATGAGGGTTGGGATCGATATACGCGGTGCGATAACACGAGAGGTTCGGCAGCGGGCAGTTCTGGATGGACGTGTTGTACGCATTTGTCGGAAAATCGCCGGGTTGCAGGCTAGTGATCGTAAGATTCTGCGCAACTGGAGCCGATGCCGAGGAAATAATAAGAAATTCGTAGGGCAGTGGCAGCACGTCGAAGAGCCCAAAGCCTCCCCGCACTGAGGTCTTGCCGTCGTGCAACGGATCCCACGCGAACCCGACCCTCGGCTCAAAATTCTTCGTGGTCGGGTTACGACTGAAGTATGGAGCACCGACCGTGATTTGTGAGTCCGTCATGCTCTTCAGGGATGCTTGCCTCCCATTGGCCTCGGTCGGTATCGTCGTCATTTCGTAACGCAGCCCGAGGTTGAGCGTCAGATTCGGCAGGAACCGCCAATCATCCTGAACGTATCCGCCAAATAGGGTCTCTCGGATATCCCGGGGAGTCGCCGAGGAGGGGATGGTCGCGCTAAATACGATCGGTTGATTTGTCAGGAACGCCGAAAGCGAGGGGAACACAAAGTTTCCATCATCGAAAAAATGGAACAGGTTATTCGACTGCATACGCTCCACGGCGAACCCGAACTTGATCGAGTGCGTCCCGTGCGTCCAAAAGGCGTCGTCGTAGCCTTGGAATGAATTCCATCCAAAGGTGAAGTTTGGAAAACCGTCTACCCCGCCAAAGAACGTACTGATCCCCGGCACCACCATGAACGGCGCAGGCTGGCCGGGAATCGATCCCAGCGTGGTGTCAGTAACCAGAGGATTCGCCCCTGGTGCCGTCAGAATGTTCGCCCGGTTCCGGCTATAGCCAAACCGCACCGAGTTCGTAACTTGCGGACTGAAAATGTGCGTCTCCTCAAGACTTCCGAACGGCCGTGAGTTGCTATTGAAGAACGTCTCGTTATTCAACGGGTCGGGATTGGACAACTGTGTTTTGTCATACAAGAACGTGGCAGAAAAAATGTCCTTGGATGAAAACTCGTGATCAACCCGGGCAGTATAGAAATTCCCACTCCCCACCTGCTTGGTCACCACACTGTAGAGGGCCGTATCACCACCGGGAAGGAGCGCCCCATTCGGAACATGCCAGAACGGCAGGAAAGGTGCGACAGCCGGGTCCACAGTCACGTTGCCTGTTGAAAGAATTCCCTGCCGCGCGTTCAGTGAGGGCACCGTGTTTACTTGCGTGCTGCTCAAGGATTGCCGCAACCCTTCGTAGTTGAAGAAAAAGAACGTCTTGTCTTTGATGATGGGTCCGCCAATCGCCCCACCAAATTGGTTCCTTCGAAACGGGGGCACGCTCGGACCGTCAAAGTAGTTACGCGCATCCAGCGCGCTGTTGCGGAGAAATTCGTACGCATCTCCGTGAAACCGATTCGTTCCAGAGCGCGTGATCGCGTTGATCACTCCACCAGAAGTCTTCCCGTATTCGGCGGAATAATTACTCGTAAGAACAGAGAACTCTTGAATCGCATCGACCCCGGAGAGCGCGCCCAGCACGCCGCCCGGTGCGCCGTTGGTGTAGTCGTTGAAGCTTATGCCATCCAGGCGGTAGTTGTTTTGGGTCGGACGCGTCCCGGAAACACTTAGCTGATTCCCGAACCCACGCGCGCCTCTTACGACGTCCGCCGAGCCAACTCCACCGATGGTTGACTGGTTGCGCACTTGCGCGACGCCCATGTCTAAGGTCGCGAGCTGGGACCAATCCCGCCCATTCAATGGGAGGTCTCGGACTGTGTTGCCGTCCACTTCGTCTCCCAGACTCGATGTAGCCAGCGCGACTCCTGAGACAGCATCGGTTACGTCCACGACCGTGTTGGCCTGTCCAACCTTGAGCACAACGTTTACAGTTTGCTCAGCGCCGACCGTCAGCGTCACTGCGGCCACGCCCACCGAAAACCCCGTCGCCGAGACCCTCAGTTCATACTTGCCGGGCAGCAGGTTGGGCGCAGTGTAAAAGCCAGAGGAGTTCGTGTTCATGGTGCGCGCCCCACCGGTGGACGCGTCCCGGATAGTCACTTGAGCATTGGTGATGACCGCACCGCCCGGATCGGTGACCGTGCCGAGGATCGTTCCACCTGCCACCTGGGCCATCATCGGTTGCACACCGAGGATCACAACGCCAATCGCCGACAGCATCCACATCGAAGCGAGTCTGAGCAAATTCGATTTCGTCGTCACGGTGATTCCTGCCTTTCCCGTTCGGGAGGACTGTTAGGAACTTACAAGCACACTTGGTTAACAGAGAGGCCGAGGCGAATCGCCCGGTCGAAAACCTGCGTTAACGCGGAAACATGCAGTCACGCTGTTTGAACCTCTGCTTTCCTGGGGCTCTCCAGCAAACCAAACCAGACTCTCCTTGGAGGCTCGTTTGGAGTTCGCGACTTGTCAGAGCGATGTGTGACAACGGAGTCACGGATTGACACCACACAACCGGCGCACCCTGGACGTGAAGGGGCCGGACAATTCAGGCACCGCTCGCTCAGGCTCACGTCGCTGACTCGACTACTTTGGCGGTGCAGATGGGCGAATTCGGCTGTGACAACCGGTGCGGCTGAGCAAATGCCATCACTACGCTCAGCTTGGCCGGCAAGCGGACCGTGGAAGGGAGCAGCTACTCTGTCAGCTTTGCCTACCCCGCAACCGTTGCTCCGCTGATAGCTTGCCGAACATAAGAAACAATACTTTTGCCTGACTCCGATAAATGTACGCGTAGAGCTTCGACCGCACCTTCCTCGTCCTGTGCCCGGCAGGCTTTGAGGATTTGCCGGTGGCCGCCTTGGGATTCTCGCTTGAAGTCCAATGCAACGAAGCCCACGAGGTGATACCGCAACGCATGATTGTGCAGCGTCTTGACTATGTTCAGCATCCTGGGCAGGCCAGCCGGGATGTACAGGCTCTCGTGAAACGCCCAGTTCAGTTCCGCCGAATGCGCGGGATTGGGATCGTTGTCGGTTTGATCGAGTACCGCCTCCGCCTTCCGAAAGTCCGGATCGGTCATCTTGGGCACTGCCAGCCGAAGCACGGTCGTTTCGAGCGTGATCCGGATCAAGAACACTTCCTCGATATCCTCGGGAGACAACTCCGCCACCACGGTGCCCCGGTGAGGGTACGAAACAACCAGTCCCTCGGCCTCTAGCTGCCGCAGAGCTTCCCGAACCGGGGCGCGACTGAGACCGAACTGTTTCGCCAGCTCCTCTTGCCGGAGTGCCTGTCCGGGAGCGAGTTGTCCTCTCAAAATCGCCAAGCGAATCCCATCCGCGACGAGTCCCGGCGTCGAGCGCTGCTGCTGAAGGACACTTGTTGCTAGCTTGCTGATGTCCATTGATGCCATGGCTACAAGTATACAGCACCTTGCTTCCCCCTCAGAGCCCATTCATGCCCAATAAATCAAATGAGTTACTGGAAATTATCAACCCCAACACTCGATCAGTGCGTACACTGATACATGGATTCATGTATACATGTCAAGAAAATTCTGCAATATTGTTTACTTGGATCCATATATTCATCCCTGTGGAACAAGCCAGGAGGAGCTGTGCTTATCGACAAGTCTCTCGAACCACGATTTCGCGCTCTTAGTCGCTTGGTGGGCAATACTCCTTTGTTAGGCGTTCATATTGAATATCGCGGGGATCGCCGTGTGATCTACGCGAAATGCGAACAGCTCAACTTCACTGGCAGCATCAAGGATCGAATCGCGCTGTACATGCTCAGGAAGGCGTACTCCCGCGGTGAGATTCATCCGGGTGACACCATTGCCGAAGCCACAAGCGGGAACACCGGCATATCGTTCTCTGCCCTTGGATCCGCGCTTGGTCATCCCGTGAAGATTTTTATGCCCGATTGGATGAGTCGCGAACGAATGGACCTTATCCGAAGCTATGGGGCAGAAATCATCACGGTTAGCAGTGAACAAGGTGGATTCCTCCGGAGTATCCGAATGGCCGAGGAATTTGCAGCGGGCCGAAAAGACGCGTTCTTGCCACGTCAGTTCTCAAACGACGACAACGCCGAAGCGCACGGCCTCACG
>Ga0209698_10003586_pt1 | contig 17201 bp, 15 predicted proteins | sample LitLauG_LLR_2012_FD_187203 | JGI IMG/M metagenome (GOLD analysis project Ga0209698, IMG submission 187203) | Freshwater sediment microbial communities from Pennsylvania, USA - Little Laurel Run_MetaG_LLR_2012 (SPAdes) (version 2) | ecosystem: Environmental > Aquatic > Freshwater > Creek >...
AACGCCTCGGCGCGGCGGCGGATTTCCGCGGGCTCCAGGCCGCGCTGCTCCTTCACCACCTTGAACTCAATCGGCAGCCCGTGGCAGTCCCAGCCCGGCACGAACGGCGCGCGGAAGCCGAGCATCGAGCGCGACTTCACCACGAGATCCTTCAAAATCTTGTTCAGCGCCGTGCCCATGTGGACATCGCCGTTCGCGAACGGCGGCCCGTCGTGCAGCACGAAAAGCGGCGCACCAATCCGCGCATCGAGAATCTGGCGGTACAGCCCCGCGGCCTCCCACTTCGCGAGCCGCTCAGGCTCACGCTTCACGAGATCGGCCTTCATCGGGAAGTCCGTCTTTGGCAGCAGCAGGGTGTCTTTGTAATTGGCGCTCATCGTGGAAAGGGCGCGGACGATGCCGCCCGTCGCCACGCTTGTCAAAGCGAGGACACGCCCGTGCTTTGACAAGCGATGCCCCGGTCTGGCACGCATCGGGTGTGAAAATGTTCCTCCTTCTGCTTCTCACCGTCCTCACTACGCACGCCGCGGAGCGTCCGCCAAATGTGGTGATCATTTTCTGCGACGACATGGGCTACGGCGATCCGCACTGCTTCGGAGCGCCGTATGCTACGCCAAACCTGGATCGCATGGCCGACGAGGGACGGAAGTTCACGAACTTCCACGTCTCGTCCGCGGTGTGTTCCGCGTCGCGCGCGGCGCTGCTCACGGGGTGCTACCATTCGCGCGTGGGCATCCACGGAGCGCTCGGGCCGGGTTCGCTCATCGGGTTGAATCCCGAAGAAACGACCATCGCCGAAGTGCTGAAGCAAAAGAACTACGCGACGGGCATCGTCGGCAAATGGCACCTCGGCTCGCTTCCGCAATTCCTGCCGATGCGCCAGGGCTTCGACGAATGGCTCGGCCTGCCCTACTCGAATGACATGTGGCCGCATCACCCCGAGGCAAAGCCGGGCACCTATCCCGATCTGCCGATGTATGACGGTGACAAAATCATTATCCCCGCGATGACGCACGAGGATCAAAACCAGATGACCACGCGCTACACCGAGCGGGCCGTCTCATTCATCGAGCGGAACAAGGAGCATCCGTTTTTCCTCTACCTCGCGCACTCGATGCCGCACGTGCCGATTCATGTGAGCAGCAAGTTTGCGGGCAAGTCCGGCGCGGGTCTGTACGGCGATGTGATTCAGGAAATTGACTGGTCCGTCGGGCAGGTGCTCGACGCGCTGAAACGCTCGGACGTGGATGACAACACGTGGGTCGTCTTCTCCAGCGACAACGGCCCGTGGCTGAGCTACGGCGAGCACGCGGGCAGCGCGGGTCCGCTGCGCGAGGGAAAGGGCACGAGTTGGGACGGCGGCGTGCGCGTGCCGTGCATCATGCACTGGCCGGGAAAAATCCCCGCGGGCACGGTGTGCGACACTTTCCTGATGACGATAGACATGCTGCCGACCATCGCCGGACGCACGGGGACGAAATTGCCGGAGCGGAAAATTGACGGTCTCGACGTGTGGCCGCTCATCGCCGGCGAACCCGGCGCGAAGAACCCGCACCGCGCCTACGCCATCTGGTATGCGAACAACGAACTCCAGACGGTGACCGACGGACGCTGGAAGCTCCTGCTTCCGCATGTGTATCGCACACTCGGCGATCAGCCGAAGGCGAAGGGCGGCATCCCCGCCAAGTATCACAATTTGAAAATCGAAAAACCCGAGCTGTATGACACCGCCACGGACATCGGCGAAGCGCACGACGTCTCGGCCGCGCATCCCGACGTGATGGAAAAGCTCACCGCATTCGCGAACGAGATGCGAAGCGAACTCGGCGATTCGCTCACAAAGACTCCCGCCTCCGCCGCCCGCCTTCCCGGCGGCGCCGCGAAATAGCCGCAGATGGATCCGAAGGCCCCGCCAACCTCCACACGAAGCAAGTGGCTGCTGCTCTTCGCGGCGGCGCTGACGGTTCCCGCGCTGGTCGGCATCGCGGAAATCGCCGTGCGGCTGTTCGGGCGGCGCATTGATCCGCTCTCCATTTTTGTGACTTCGCCGCAACTGCGCTCGGACACACAGGGCGCGAGCACGAACGGGATGTTTGAATTCGATCCCCTGCTCTGCTGGCGGCTGAAGGCAAACCTGCGCGGCATCTGGTGGGACTTCACGCCCGTGACGACGAATGCGCAGCACCTGCGAATGGACCGCGACATCGGCGCGAAGAAATGCATCCGCATCGTCGTGCTCGGCGACTCAGTCACATTCGGCTACCGCGTGCCCGTCGCGCATGACCGCCAGCAACCGTGGAAATGCGACGACACGGAGAAACCGTACCCGATGCTGCTGGAGCCTGCGCTGCGCGAAAGATTTCCCGGACGCGAAATCGAAGTCCTTCCCCTCGCCTGCCCCGGCTACACGAGCGGCCAGGGCCTCGCGTGGCTGAAGCGCGACATCGCATCCCTCGCGCCGGACATCGTCGTCGCGTGCTTCGGCTGGAACGACGTGCGCGCCGCCGGTCTGCCAGATCGCGCAACGATGCCCGCCGTCGGTGCGCAGGTTTTCGTGCGCGGTCTCATCAGCCACAGTCAGCTTTTGCTGAACATCGCGGAATCGGCGCCGCGCCGCGCGCCCACCACCGCGGCGCAGGTGCAGCCGGAGCCGCGCAGTTCTGAGGAGGAATACGTCGCCCACTTTCTCGAAATGGAATCGCTCAGCCGCACACACGGTGCCTGGTTCGGAATTCTCCTCCCCGTGTATCGCGATCCGAACACGCCGGGCATTGATCCCGATCACAAGGACGATCCCGGCAATCCCGACGAGGGAGGACGAATGACACGCTACCGGGCAAGGCTGCGCGATGAGGCCCTCGCCAAAAAAATTCCAGCGCTCGAAATCCCAGAACTCACCGAGCACTCGTGGCCACAGACCAAGCCGCTTTTCGGCGAGCGCATTCACCCAAATGCCACGGGGCATCGCATCATGGCCGAACGGCTCACGGCATTCCTGTCGGAACCCGTCGCGCGGCTGCAATCAAAGTAGCGTGGGCAGATCGCGCAGTGAATTTGCCGGACGGTTCAGTTCAAACACACGCAGCCCTGCAGCGGCAGCACCTCGCCAATCGGCTTCGGATTCATCACCGGCGTGAATCGCCTCCGCGGGAGTAATTCCGAAACGGCGCAGAGCCTCGCCGAAAATATGCGGCGACGGTTTTTCCGCTCCAACTTCCGCCGAGAGGATCAGGTCCTCAAAAAAATCCGCAATACCAAGGAGTGCGAGGACTTCCCGCAGCCGGCTGTCGAAATTGGAAATCACGCCGAGCCGGAAGCGCCCCCGCAGTTTGGAGAGCACTTCAAGCGTTTCGGGATACAGCGCCCAAACTCCGGGCTGGGTGAACTCGGTCCACAGTTCGTCGAAATACGCATCGCGATTCAGTTCGCGTCCGACGCTGCATTCATCGAGCACTTTGAAAACCAATTCGCACCACCATGCGCGCTCCCCCTCGCCGCGATGCGTGCGCGTCTCGCGCAGCGGCGGCATGTTTTTCCACACGGAACGAAACGCGACGTTCAACGCCGCCTCATCCAAATCCGCCCCGTGACGCTGGGCAACATTACAATAGTGCCAGCCAACACCGCGCGGCGGGTGCAACAGCGTCCCTGCGGCGTCAAAAAAAATCACGCGCATCATTGCTTCGGCAAGAACGGGCGGATCGCATCCGCGAGGATTTTGTAGCCGTCCGCATTCGGATGCAGGTGATCCTTTTCAAACAGCTCCTCGCTCGGCTCGCCATTCGAGCCGAGGAATTTCTCCCGCACAGCGATGAACTTCACGCCGGGCGTCGCCTCGCAGAATGCGCGGATTTGCCGGTTCGCCTCGATGACCTTGTCGCGCTGCGCCCAGCGCGACGCGCTGCTCGTAATCTCAATGTAGCGGATCTCCGTCTTCGGCAGCGCAGCGTGAACCTTTGCCACGAAGGCCTTGAAATTTTCCACGACGGCATCGGGCAACTTGCCGGCGTTGATGTCGTTGCTCCCGGCGAAAATCACGACCGCCGACGGCTCGTGCGCGACGAGGATGCGCTCGGCGAAATAAAGCGAGTCCTCCATTTGCGAACCGCCGAAGCCGCGGTTCACAACGCGGTAGCCGGGAAAGTAGTCCGCGATATCCTTCCAGCGCGCGATGGTCGAGCTGCCGGTGAAGACGATACCGCCCTTCTGCGGCGGATGCTCGCGATCGGCCTGCTCAAATGCGATGATGGACTTCTCCCACTTCGCGGGATCCGCGGATGCGCGGACGGAGAGCAGCGAAAGCAGAAGGGCGAGGACGGGGACGAATTTCATCGCGCGATACGAACATGCGTGCCGTGCGTGACAAGGCGCATCTTTGCACTCCCTTCCGGCGCGTTGTTCTGCGAAACGCTGCCATGCTCCATCGCGCACATGACTACCGGCATCTCATCGCGCGCTGGCGTCGTGTCGCACGCGAGGCCGGCATGCGTCTGCGGCTGCTCGCGAAGGACGACAGCTTTGATTTGTTTTACATCGAGACGCCGAAGCTCGCGGGAAACACCGGACTGTATCTTTCCGCAGGAATCCACGGCGACGAGCCCGCCGCACCCGAGGCGCTGCTGCGGTGGGCGGAGAAAAATGCCGCGCGGCTTGCGCAATGGCCGCTGCTGATTTTTCCGTGCCTGAACCCGTGGGGACTGCGCAACAACGTCCGCACTGATTCGCAAGGGCACGACCTCAACCGGCTGTTCCATCTCGACACGCATCCAGTCGTTGCAGCGGTGCGCAGGCTCACGTGCCCGCACCGCTTCCAAATCGCGCTCGCGATGCACGAGGACTACGATGCGCAGGGCATTTACCTTTACGAAGTGCAGCGCGGGCGGCACGGCTTCGGCGACACGCTGCTGCGCGGCGCGGAAAAAATCCTGCCGCGCGATCCGCGACGGACGATTGACACAAGCATCGCAAAACACGGCCTCATTCGCCGGCGCATCTCGCCGGCGAGGTTTGCGGCGATGGGACATCCGGAGGCAATCTGGCTGCACTTGTTCCACTCGGAGCACACGTTCACATTCGAGACGCCGTCGGAAGCGGCGCTGGAACTTCGTGTGCGCGCGCACATGGCTGTGCTCGATGAGTGCGCGCGCCATGTCTCGCAGCGCAGTTAGAGCAGTTCGGGATAGTGATCCCGCGCGACTTGCTCGCATTGCACAAGAACTTCCGCGCCAGTGTCCAGCTTCAATGCCGACTCGGCGAGGTTGCGGCATGCGGCCATCGAGAGCGAACAGATGGCCCGCTTCACACGCGGGAGCACGGCGGCGCCGCAACTGAGTTCATTCACGCCGAGGCCGATGAGCAGCGGAGTCACGGAAATGTCACCTCCCATTTCTCCGCACAGGCCGACGTGGATTCCAGCGGCATGAGCGGCGTCCACAGTCATCTTGATCAGGCGCAAAACAGCAGGGTGCGTCGGCACGTAAAGGTGTGCGATGCGTTCGTTCGTGCGATCCACGGCGGTCGAGTATTGCACGAGATCATTCGTGCCGAGGCTGAAGAATGAGACTTCCTTCGCGAGCAGGTCGGCGATCATCGCGGCGCTCGGGACTTCGATCATCATTCCGACTTCGACACTCTCGTCAAAAGCCACGGCTTCGCCGCGCAATTCGGCACGGCATTCTTCGAGCGCGGCCTTTGCTTCGCGGAGTTCCGGCAAGCCGGAGATCATCGGGAACATGATCTTCACCTGTCCAAATGTGCTGGCGCGGAGGATCGCGCGCAACTGCGTGCGGAAAATGTCGCGCCGATCGAGGCAGACGCGGATCGCACGCCAGCCGAGGAATGGGTTGTCCTCACGTTCTGTGTGGAGTTGCTCGTGCAGTTTGTCGCCGCCGAGATCGAGTGTGCGGATGATCACGGGCTTTGATTGCGCGGCCTCGACAACGTTGCGATAGGCGGTAAACTGTTCCTCCTCGCCGGGCAGATCGTCGCGGTTGAAATAGAGAAACTCCGTGCGAAACAGGCCCACGCCCTCGGCTCCGCTCGCGAGCGCCTGCGCCATGTCGTCCGACTGCTCGATGTTTGCCGAGAGCACCACGTGCGTGCCGTCGCACAGGTTTGCGGCCGTGTTCCGCAGGCCGGTCAGTTCCTCCTCGATCTGCCTGCGCCGGGTCTGCACCACGCCATATTCGAAGAGCGTCTGCTCGCTCGGGTTCACGATTAAGATGCCACCGTAGCCATCTAGCAGCACTTCCGCGCCAGACTCGATGCCTGCGATTTTCCCGTGCAGGCCCACGACTGCCGGGATGTTCAGCGAACGCGCCATGATGGCGGTATGCGATGTCTTTCCGCCCACCTCGGTGGCAAAGCCAAGCAGGAATTCACGCGAGACCTGCACGGTGTCGCTCGGCGTGAGGTTGTGGGCGATGACGATCCTCGGCGCATCAAGCCCGGCGAGCGCGGCGAGTTCGCGGCCAAGCAGATTGTGAATCACGCGCCTACCGACATCGTGAATGTCCACCGCACGCTCGCGAAGGTAGGGATCCTCCACTTCGCCCAGGCTCTTCATATAGCGGTGGACGACGGTATGAAACGCGTGCTCCGCATTGCACGATTCGCGACGGATGAGTTTTTCGACTTCGTCAATCATCACGCCGTCCTCAACGACCATGACATGCGCCTCGAAGATCGCTGCATCCTTCGCGCCGAGCGATTTTTCGACGCGCTCCTGCAGTTCAACGATCTGCCGTCGCGTGGTGCAGAGCGCCTCGCGCAGCCGTGAGATCTCGCGCTCGCTTTCCCCAGCGGTGATTTTCCGCGGCGGCGGATCATCATCGGGACGGTGAACGAAGGCGATTCCACGGGCGATACCGGGCGATACCCCGACTCCCTGGAACCTTCGCTCAGTCTTCATCGAACTTGGAAATGATGAGCTTTTCGATTGCTTCGAGCGCCTGCTCAGCGTCGGCGCCTTCGCACGTGATCATGAGCCTGCTGCCGAATCCCGCAGCCAGCATCATCAGGCCCATGATGCTTTTCCCGTTCACCGTATCGCTGTCCTTGCCGACCCACACTTCGCACCTGAAGGTGTTTGCAAGCTTGACGAATTTTGCGCTCGGACGGGCATGAAGACCGAGCTTGTTCAGTATCTCGATTTCCTTTGCGATCTTGTTTCCGGCGTTGCGACTCAGAAGGCCCATTCAGCTTTCTTTCTTCTTTTTCTGCATGGATGCAAGAAGGCGCTCATTAAATTCCATAGCGCTGTTGTGCCCCACACTCTTGAGTTTCTGGTCGAGCGCGGCGACTTCCACCAGACGCGCGATGTCGCGGCCCGGACGCACGGGAATCGTCACATGGGGGATGAAAAGATCGAGAAGCTGAAAATATTCGCTCTCCAAGCCTGTGCGATCGATTTCCTCGATCTCCTGCCAGTCCTTGAGCGTGACCACAAGATCGAGCCGCTTTTCCCGACGGACCGCACCAATGCCGAAAATGGCCGTCACATTGATGACCCCAAGGCCGCGGACCTCCATGTAGTTGCGTGTCAGTTCTGAACTGGTGCCCATCAGGTGCCTGCCTTCGACGGCGCGAAAGTGCGTCATATCATCGCTCACAAGCGAATAGCCGCGCTCGATGAGGCCGATGACGCATTCGCTTTTTCCGATCCCGCTTGAACCACGGATGAGCACACCCATGCCCTGGATGTCCACCATGCTGCCGTATTCGCTTTTGCGCGGGGCAAAGTCGTACTCAAGCGCGAGAGTCGCCGCGTTGATGAAGCGCATCGTCACCATCGGCGTCGAAAACACCGCGATGCCGTTTTCCTTCGCGACACTCAGCAGTTCCTCGGGGACACGGTAGTGCCGCGCCACGATGAGGCACGGGATTGGCCGCTCACACATGGCGGTACAGCGCTGGCCCATTTCCTTTTCCGAAAGACTCTTGAGGTAGGAAAGTTCAGCCGAGCCAAGCACCTGAATGCGCTTTTCCGCGAAATACGAATAGAAACCGCAGAGCGCGAGACCGGGCCGGTTCACGGTGGGCTCGCGGATTCGCCTGTTGAATCCGACTCCCTCGTCTGTGAGCACCTTCATCTGTAATGCCTCCGAATGGCGTGTATAGAATTCGCCGACGGTTAGGGTCGGATGCTTTTCAGGCGAACTCATGGGCTCCTATTACCAGAGAACCCTCGGGCGATGGCAAGGGGGAACATCCGGAGCCCCGGAAAACAGCTTGCTCTCGACATCCCAGTTCCATTTGTGGCCTCTGTCCGCCTTCAATTCTGAAAAACTCATGAGCACCCCCCGAAATGGAATCATCGCCGGCGGCAACTGGATCGTGGATGCCGTGAAGATCGTGGATGTCTGGCCGCAGCAGGACACCCTCGCGAATATCTTCAGCACGGCCAAGGGCTCCGGCGGATCGCCGTTCAACATCCTCGTGGACCTCGCGCTGCTCGGCGCAGATTTTCCGCTCAGCGGTTCCGGACTTGTCGGCGACGACGACAACGGACGCTGGATACTCGATCTCTGCGCAAAGCACGGGATTGACTGTTCGCACCTGCAAAAGACTGCCGATGCGCCGACGAGTTTCACCGATGTGATGACGGTAAAGGACACCGGGCGACGCACATTTTTCCACGCGCGCGGCGCGAACGCCCTGCTTGATGCGCCTCACTTCGACTTCAGCACGACGAACGCGCGCATCTTCCACCTCGGCTACCTGCTGCTGCTGGACAAACTCGACGCGCCGAGCGCGACGCACGGCACCGTCGCGGCGGAGGTGCTCGCCAGCGCGCAGGCCGCTGGGCTGAAAACCTCCGTGGATTGCGTGAGCGAGGACAGCGACCGTTTTCCAAAAGTCGTCATGCCCGTGCTGAAATTCGTGGACTATTGCATCATGAACGAATTCGAGGCAGGGCGCTGCACCGGGCGGCGCGTGCGCCGGAATGAAAAGATCGATCCCATCCAAATCCGCGAAGCCATGCAGTTGCTGCTCGATGCGGGCGTTCGTAAACGCGTCGTCGTACACTATCCCGAAGGCGGCTGTGCACTCGGTCGCGACGGTGAATGGGCCGAGCACGCCTCGGTGAAGCTGCCAGCCGGCTACGTGAAAGGCGCGGCAGGTGCGGGGGATGCGTTCGCGGCCGGTGTGCTGCTCGGCTGGCACAAAGGGCGGCCCGTTGCCGAACAACTGCGCTACGGAGTGTGCGCGGCGGCCGCAAATCTTAGCGAAGAAACCTGCACCGGCGGCCTGCGTCCGCTCGATGACTGTCTTGAAATCGGAAAGCGCTTCGGTTTCCACGGATAGCGCTTCGTGACAATTACGAGCGTAAAGCGGCGGCGCGGGATCAGCCATCGTGCAAAGAACCCGGATGCTTACGGTGCGCGTGCTGCCGGTTCCAATTTCATTCACCGCTTGGGACGGCACGGGCAGCTTGCCGAAAACGCCGCTCCTTGTGATGTTCCCGCGCATTCTCACCATGCGACCTCTCCTTGCCCTCCTGTTCACCAGCGTCCTGGCCTTTTCTGCCGACGAGGTGGACACGCCGAAAACGCCGAAGAAAAAAGACGACCGCACGCCAAAGGACAATGCGGCCATGGACACGGCGGAAAATGCGATGAAATCCTTCGCCGTCGCGCCCGGACTGAAAGTGGACGTTTGGGCCTCGGAGCCGCTGCTGGAAAACCCCATCGCGCTTTCATTCGACAATCTCGGGCGCGCATTCGTCGCCGTCACGCAGCGCCGCCGCACGTCCGTGCCGGACATCCGCAAGCATGAGGACTGGATCATCGAGAACCTCTCGCTGCGCACGGTCGAGGAGCGCATCGCGTTTCTGGAAGCAAAAATGCCCGAGTCGCCCGCGAAGAAACCGAAGAAGCCGGAAGATGACATCAACAAGGACGGGCAGCTCGACTGGCGGGACTGGGCGGTGGAATCGGAGGAAATTCGCATCGTCGAGGACAGCACGCGCTCTGGCCGCGCGGACAAGTCGCGCGTGCTCGCGAGCGGCTTCAATTCGATCGAGACCGGCCTCGGCGCGGGCGTGCTCGCAATGCCGGATGGCGGCGCGATTTACACCTGCGCACCGGATCTCTGGCGCATCGCTCCCAACGGCACGAAGACAAAGCTCGCGACGGGATTCGCGGTACATGTCGCATACGGCGGACACGACATGCACGGCGTGAAAATGGGGCCGGACGGGCGCATCTACTTCACCATCGCCGACTGCGGCGCACACGTAGTGTCGAAGGAGGGAAAAGTGATCGGCTTTCCCGACGGCGGCGCGGTCTTTCGCTGCTGGCCGAATGGCGACACGCTTGAACTTTACGCTTGGGGTTTGCGCAACCCGCAATGCCTCGCGTTCAACGACGTGGGCGACCTTTTCACCGGTGACAACAACGCCGACGGCGGCGACAAGGCGCGGTGGATTCACGTCGTCGAGGGTGCGGACTACGGCTGGCGCATCGGCTGGCAATTCCTGCCAAAGCTCGGCGCATGGAACAGCGAGGGCATGTGGCACCTCGACGTGGCGGAGACGAACGCCGCCATCCTCCCGCCCGTCGCGCACATCACGCACGGCCCCGCGGGCATCGCGCACTACCCCGGCACCGGGCTGCCGGAAAAATACTGTGACCACTTTTTCGTCGCCGACTTCCCCGGCGGCGTGCGCCACTTCGCACTGAAGCAAAAAGGCGCGAGCTACGAGGTGGACGGCATGGCCGGCGACGATCCGATTTTGCAAAACAACTCGCCCAGCGAAATGCGCGGCAAGCTGCTGTGGAACCTGTATCCGAGCGACGTGCAGTTCCCGCCCGGCGGCGGCGTGTGCGTGCTCGACTGGGTCTATGGCTGGGAAAAAACCGGCAAGGGCCGCATCTACCGCGTGCATGATCCGGTCGTGGATGCGAGCGCAGCCGTGCAGGAGACGAAGAAACTGATCGCGGAGGGAATGGCGAAACGCACGCCGGAGGAACTCGCGAAGCTGCTTGGGCATGTGGACCAGCGCGTGCGGCTGGCGGCGCAGTTTGAACTCGTGCAGCGCGGCGATCCAATTCCGCTCGCACAGGCAACGCTAGACACGAATCCGCGCATCATGCGTCTCCATGGAATCTGGGGCATCACGCAACTCGCACACACGAAACCCGAAGCTGCGCAAAGACTCATGCCGCTCGCGATGGATGCCGATGCCGAAGTGCGCGCGCAGTGGGCGAAGTTTGTCGGCGAGAGCGTTTCGGATGAAAGCGACCTCTGCTTCCAACTCGCTACAGACAAGGAACCTCGCGTGCGATTCTTCGCAGCGCAGGCGCTGGGCAAGAGGCAGCCAAAGTCCCCGTCCTTCCGTCTGGACATGACGCTGCTCTCGGCACTGGACGCCAACATGACTCACGACGCCGCGCTGCGTCACGCCATCGTCGTTGCGCTCTCGCACTCGACAACTGCGGAAACTCTCGCCGCGAATGCGGAAAATTCATCCGAAGCCATCCGGCTCGGCACACTGCTCGCACTTCGCCGACTGGTCTCGCAGGAAGTCGCGCGTTTTTTGAACGACAAAAATCCGCAAATCCGAATCAACGCAGTGCGCGCAATCCACGATGCACCGATTCCCTATGCGCTGCCGAAACTCGCAGCGTTGGATTTGGATGGCGCGGGTGCCCCGCCTGCCGGTTCACGCGTCGCGCACGATCAATCGAAGAACGCTGTCGCACCGAAATCAAAGGATGTCCCTCGGAAATCCGAAGGCCGAGGCGCGAACGCTCCGACCGGCGGGGGGGATGACCATCCTACCCGAGACACGCAGGACGGACTGCAATCGCGTCTCGCGATGATGGAGAGTGCGCTCGCGCGCCGTGTCATCAATGCGAACTACCGCCTCGGCACCGCCGACTCCGCAAAGCACCTCGCGGCGATGGCCGCGAACAGCGCGATTGCGGAATCCGTCCGCCTCGATGCGCTCGAAGCACTTTCGCAATGGCCGGTGAAACTCGGACGCGACCGCGTGCTCGGCATCATCGTCGCGGGCGATGGACAGCGGAATGCTTTGGATGCGGCGGCGGCACTCGCACCAATTGCCGCCACACTGCTCGGCGAGAACAGCGCCACTATCCGCATCGCCGCGCTGAACGCGGCGGGCGCGAACAAACTCACCGCGGCGGCGGAGACAATCACGATGCTTGCGACAAACCCGAAGGCCCCCGGCACAGTCCGCGCCGCCTCGCTCGATGCGCTCGCGGCGATGGATTCGCCGAAGCTCGGCCCGCTCGTCGTCTCGCTGCTCGAATCCAACGACAAGACGCTCGCCGGGGCCGCGCGGAAACTGGCGGGAAAAATTTCCCCGGCGCAGGCGGTGAAGGCGAATGCGATGATCCTCGGCAAAGGCGGCGTGCGCGAGCAGCAGGAGGCGCTCGCAACCATCTCCGCGGAGGCCGGCCCCGAGGCGGATGCCGTCATCGCGCAGCAGCTCGATCTGCTGCTCGCGGGAAAAATGAAACCGGGCCTCGTGCTCGATTTGCTCGAAGCCGCCGCGCCAAGGAAGGACGCCGCGATTCAGAAAAGGCTCGCCGCATTTGAAGCCAAGCGAAACGCGACCGATCCCCTCGCCCGCTGGCGCGAGTGCATCGAGGGCGGCGACTCGAAAGCGGGGAAACAAATCTTCGCCGAAAAGGCCGAGGCCGCGTGCATGCGCTGCCACAAGGTGAAAGGCGAGGGCGGCGATGTCGGCCCGGACCTCGCAGATGTCGCGAAACGCATGGGCCGCGAATACGTCCTGCGCAGCATCGTGGACCCGAATGCGGACATAGCAAAAGGTTATGACAACGTGATGGTCACGCTGAAAAACGGCGACATCGTCGCGGGCCTGCTCAGCGCGGAGACGGCGGACGAACTCAGCCTGAAAAATCCTGCCGACGCAAAACTTCAACGCGTGAAAAAGGCAGACGTGAAGGAGCGCGCCTCGCTCCCGAGCGCGATGCCGCCCGGCATGGGCGAGGTGCTGACGAAGCGCGAGCTGCGCGACGTGGTGCAATACCTTTCCGCTCTCAAATGACCTGCCGCCGTCGTTGGACGATTGACGCCTGACGCGTGCTTTGCTTCCCTGCGCCGCCATGAAGTTCCTCTTCCCCGCCCTTGCCATCATCCTGTTCACCGGTTGCAACTCCAACATGGCTACGCATCGGAAGGATTTTTCGCCGAGCAAGGGGAAAGGGGCATGGACGGACTACCGCCGGACAATCCAGCGGGGCGAGCAGCCCGAGGCACCGAAGGAACTCAAGGACAGGTAAAGCTTGGCCGGCATCCGGCGGATGGGGCAAAATCTTTTCACCAAGCTGGAACTCTCTGCGCTCGCAACGTTACGGGCGCGCTTTCTTGACGGATCAAATAAGGGCGGTGGTTACTGGAAAAATGAGGCGGAATTGGCACTTTACGACGCGACTTTTGGCGAGCGCATCGGTTGGAAATGGGATGCGACGCTCGGTGAATTGAAGACGCGCGGCTGGCGTCCGGCGGCAAAGCATGCGGTGGACTGGGGGTGCGGCAGCGGCATCGCAGGACGGCGCGTGCTCGCGTCGTGGGACGGCTTCGAATCGCTGACGCTGACGGACATCTCGCCGCACGCGATGCGATTCGCGGAGGCACGCGCGCGGGAAAGTTTTCCGGCGGTGCGCGTGCAGATGAAGGCGAACGCAGCCGATGCAGCTACGGACTCCCTGCTGCTCGTGAGTCACGTGCTGAACGAAATGGACGACGATGCGGAGCGGCGTCTCATCGCGGCGGCCCGGCGCGCGACGGAAATCATCTGGGTCGAGGCGGGCACGCACGCAGACAGCCGCCGGCTGATTTCCGTGCGCGAGGAATTGCGCGCGGAGTTCGACATCATCGCGCCATGCACTCACGCCGCGCGCTGCGGGATGCTCACGCTTGGAAATGCGTCGCACTGGTGCCATCATTTTGCAACGGTGCCGTCGGAGGCTTCGCGCGATGCGCGCTGGGCGCAGTTCGGACGTGAGCTCGGGATAGACATGCGCTCGCTGCCATACAGTTTCCTCATCCTAGCGCGGCGCGGCGCGCGCACGGAGGAAATGGGAGACTTTTCGCGAATCATCGGCCGACCACGCGACGAGAAGGGGCATTTCAATGTGCTAAGTTGCGGCGAGACGGGTGTCGAGGAACTCATGGCACAGAAGCGCGACGTGCCGGAGCTTTCCAAGGAACTGCGCAAAGGCCGTGCGAATGCCGTACAGCGCTGGACGCGCGACGGACGGCGCATCATTGGCGCGACGCCGCTTGTTCAATCAGACTGACAAGGCGCCCCCGCAGAAATCGCACGGGCCTCGACACGGGGCGGCAATCGCATGAAGGTGCGGTGATGTTCGTTGACCACATCCAGATTCACGCGAAAGCGGGCAAGGGCGGGCGCGGAGCCGTCTCGTTTCGCAGGGAAAAATTTGTGCCGCGCGGCGGACCGGACGGCGGCGACGGAGGACGCGGCGGCAATGTCGTGCTGCGACCGGATCCAAACGTGGACAACCTCGTGGAGTTTCACTACCAATCGAATCTGAAGGCGAAGAATGGCGAGAACGGCGGCTCGAAGAACTGCACCGGACGCGCGGCGCACGATACGATCTACAAGGTGCCGATCGGCACGCTCGTGTACCGGATGCCGTTCGAGCGCGAGGAAACCGGCCCCGCTCCGCGCGACACGACTTCATTCCTGAATCTCGAAACACTCACGGATGAGGAAGCCGCGAGGCTCGAACGCCGCCACGAACCGCGGAAAAAGGTGAACCCGGATGAACTCGAAATCGTCACGGATCTCAATTTGCCCGGCGTGGATTTCGTGCTGTGCAAGGGGGGCGACGGCGGCAAGGGCAACGTGCATTTCAAGAGCAGCCGCAACCGCGTGCCGCGGCAGTACACCGATGGCGGGGAGGGCGAGGAGGGCGTGTTCTACCTCGAACTGCGGAAGATCGCGGACGCCGGGCTCGTCGGCTACCCGAACGCCGGCAAGAGCACGCTGCTCTCACACATTTCCAACGCGCACCCCAAAATCGCGCCGTATCCATTCACGACGCTGACGCCGCATATCGGCGTGGTGGATCTCGCGAATTACCGTCGCGTGACCGTCGCGGACATCCCCGGACTCATCGAGGGCGCTCATGAGAACGTCGGCCTCGGTCACGATTTCCTGCGGCACATCGTGCGGTGCAAGCTGCTCATCTTCGTGCTCGACATGGCGGGCAGCGAAGGACGTGAACCTCTCGAAGATTTGCAAAAGCTGCGCAAGGAACTCGACCTCTACGACCCGACGCTGAGCGAGCGCCCGTGGATCGTCGTCGCAAACAAAATGGACCTCACCGGCGCAAAGGCAAAACTGAAGCAGTTCAAGGCGCGCTACAAGAAGCTGGAGATTTTTCCAGTGTCCGCGGAACAGTCTGAAGGACTCGATGCACTGAAGAAACGTCTTGTGGAATTGATTCCCGAAGAGGAGTCGGCGGGCGCACAGTAGGCTTTGCGTACGCAAGACAGCCCTGTATTTTCAGACCATGAACAACGCCGACATCATCAAGGAACTGAGCACCGCCTATGCGATGGAACTCGAGACGGTGCAGAACTACATCGCCGCATCCGTGAACCTCGACGGTGTGCGTTCCGATGTGATCAAGAAGGCGCTGGCCGCGGATGTGGCCACCGAGATCATGCATGCGCAACAGCTTGCATCGCGCATCAAGACCATCGGCGGCATCGTCCCCGGTTCGCTCGCGCTGCCGCGAGGCCAGGAATCGCTCCAGCCGACGGAAGACACGACGGACATTGTCGCGGCGATCAAGGGCGTCATCGCCGCCGAGGAAGCTGCGATTGCGCAATACAACAAGATCATTAAACTTTGCGATGGGCGGGATTACGTGACGCAGGACATGGCCATCGGAATTCTCGGCGGCGAGGAAGATCACCGGCGGGAATTCATTGATTTTCTCAAGGAATATCAGTAGGCGCAATGACCGTTTTGAGAGCGCGGTAATTTACGCCGAAGTAACAAGCCGGAAAACGATGCCTCCGCGTTCGTGCTGGAAATTCCGCATTTCACCGGCATCATTCGTCCCCATGAGAATAGCCCTCCTCGCATTTGCCATCCTGCTCGCTTCGCAAGCCGCGCGTGCGGCCACCGCCTACGAGGCGCTGCGTGTCCTCGGCAAACAGAGAGGTGAAACACTTCTCGACAACGTCACCGAAGTGCGCGGGGAAAAAGGCGCGCCACAGCCGCGTGTGTGGAAGATCATCGTGAAGGACGCGGCGGCGCAGGGCGGTGCGAAGGAATTTTCCGTGCAGGGCAGCCGCATCTTCGGCGAACAGACTGCGCACGCAGGCGGAGCACCGATGAACATGAGTCAGCTCAATCTCGACAGTGACGGTGTCAACACGGTTGCCGAACGCGAGGCAAAGAAAGTCGCCTTCACCTACGACCACGCGAGCTACACACTGCGCGCAGGGAGCAATGGTGGATCGCCCGTCTGGGAAATCCGCCTCACGGACGAGCGGGGCGGTGACACCGCTTCGCTGAACATCGCGGCAACTACGGGAAATGTACTCGCAACCGAAGGCCTCGTGAAACGCACCAAGCCCGTAGCCGCAGCCCCGGCTCCGGCACCCGCACCCGCTCCTGCCCCTCGCACCCAATCCGATCCCGAGGAGCGTGCCGCGAAGCCTGCACCCCACGGCGCAATGAACCCCGCCATCCAGCAGGCAAGCGACGACACGAACCAAGCCCTAGATAACTTCGGCCATCGCGTGAACAACCATCTCCAGCGCCGCGGCAGACAAATCGGCGACTTCTTTCACAATCTCTTCACAGGCGACCATCGCGACACCGCCGGTCCGCACGGCTCGCGTCCGGGAGCGACGCCGCTGCCGCCGCGTGGAAATGACGACGACTATGTCCGCCCGAGCCGTGTCCGCGACTGACGCATCGAGGCGGCCCCGATTTTTTCATTTATGATCAGCACGGTCATCGCACTTGCCACGGCCGGCGTTGCACTTCTCTTCCTGGAAATGTTCCTTCCCGGACTCATCGCAGGCATCATCGGCGGAATCCTGCTCATCGCTTCTGTCGTCACCGCCTATCAGGAAATCGGCCCTGCAGCTGGCAACATCACACTCATCTCGACGACTGCAGTCACCGCCGTGCTTTGGTGGTTGTGGGCGACGAA
>Ga0209698_10003587_pt1 | contig 17198 bp, 13 predicted proteins | sample LitLauG_LLR_2012_FD_187203 | JGI IMG/M metagenome (GOLD analysis project Ga0209698, IMG submission 187203) | Freshwater sediment microbial communities from Pennsylvania, USA - Little Laurel Run_MetaG_LLR_2012 (SPAdes) (version 2) | ecosystem: Environmental > Aquatic > Freshwater > Creek >...
CCCAGGCGGACCGCGCCAAGATCGTGAGAACCGAGCAGCGACGCCATTTCCTGGCCCCCGGCGTGGAGAACGCGCGCGGCGAAAATCGGCATCAGGACGGTATAAGGAGTACCGACCAGGCTGACGATGCCGAGCAGCAGCACCAGCGCTTTCATGGGGGCGGTCTCTTCGACGAAGCGGAAGCCCTCCAGAATGTGTTCGAGCGGAGAGGCGTCAATGGGAGCGCGAACGCGCGGGCCGACGCGCATCATCAGCAGGCCGGCGATGACGGCAATATAGCTTGCTCCGTTCACGAAGAAGCACCAGCCTTCACCGAACCTTGCCACCAGCAAACCGGCGATGGCCGGTCCCAGGATGCGGGCTCCGTTAAACATCGACGAGTTGAGCGCGATGGCGTTCATCAGGTCTTCTCTGCCGACCATCTCGACCAGGAACGACTGGCGGCCGGGAACGTCGAATGCGTTGACCACGCCGAGCAGCGTCGCCAGAACAAATACATGCCAGACTTGCACGCGCCCCAGCAGAGTGAGCAGCGCGAGCGTAAAGGCGAGCAGCATGGATGCGACCTGCGTACCGATGACGACGCGGCGACGGTCGAGGCGGTCGGCGGCGATTCCGCCGATCGGGGCCAGCAGAAAGATGGGGATTTGCCCGGCAAAACCGATGGAGCCCAGCAGAAGTCCCGAGCCGGTGAGGCGATATACGAGCCACGCCTGTGCGACGCTCTGCATCCATGTGCCGGTCAGCGAGATTAACTGCCCGACGAAAAAGAGCTGAAAGTTGCGGTGACGCAGGGCGCGGCCGGTGGATTCAAAACGCAGCGAGCCGCCGCGCGGAGGCGCGTGGGAAGTACGGACTTTTTCGGCGTCTTGATTCACGTGAAGTGGGTAGTTCCATTTTACCCACGGGCTGTGTTTATGGGAGATCCCTCACGCGCCTGAACTACGCCGCGTTTCGGGATGACGCCCTCTCAGGCTCCAGGGCGGAAGGCTGGAGTCGAACGGATTAGTTCGATCGCAACGTGTGTGCAAGTTCTTGCCCATTCGGCCGAGATTTCCACGCGGAGTCACCAACTTGCAACTTCCGCTACGACCAAAGGTGCGGTAGAGTGTCAGCAATCTGTGCTTGAGTAAAGCGCCTATGACTTCGCCTCCAGTCCGTGTGGAACGCCGCGCTGGTCAAAGGTTTTCGTTCGCCCTTCCCGTTTCGTTGCGACTCTTGGAAAGCGGCCTGGAGACCATGGGCTTTACGCTGGACGTAGGCTCGCGCGGATTGTTTCTTTCCACTGAGGGCTCGATGCCGGTGGGTTCCGAATTGGAACTTATGTTTTCCATGCCGTCGGAAATCACGCTGGGCGATTCGATGGCGGTGCGGGCGCGCGGGCGTGTTTTGCGCGTGATGCCGGCTCAGGATGCGGCGAGCGGCGCGAACCAGAAGATCACTGTCGCGATCCGCCTGTTGAGTTACGAATACCTTCCGGACGCCCCCAACGCTCCGGCTGCGTTTTATCGAATTTCCGAACTGCATCGCCATGCCGGCGTGCCCGCAGTGGCGCTGTCCCGCTAGCGTTTCTCCACCCACCTCTAGAAGTTTTCCACAGTTTAAGCGGCTGGCTGACGCGAAAAAGGCCCATCCGGACGTTCCGCCCATGACCGGGTTGGGCTTACAATTATGAATAAGCGCTACGCGATCCGGGATTTCCAGCGTTGTCCCCCACTTCGTAGGAATCGCCCACAGACTTTGTTGCACCCGCCGGCTTCCCGGCACGCCGCAAAGGGACGGTTACCCAGGTCACTTGGCGAGAGGCAGGACGTTTTCTACCATGCAGACTCCGAGAGAAATCAGCGAGAGAAGGGCCATGCATGGAATCGCTGTAGCCCTCCTGACCGAGGACCGCGACAAGATCTCTGTTCTGCAGGACCGGCTGGAGGCGACGAACCTGGCCCAGGTGGTGTATGCAAACGCCGGGCTGCCGGTGTCTGCCACCGATCCGATCCTGCGGCAGATTCAGGAACTGCACGCCGAGATTGTGATGATCGACGTTGCGCCGGCAAGTGCGCAGCGCGCGATTTCCGCGATCGAGGTCCTGCACGCGACAACGCGGATCGCAATTTTCGCCAACGGATCGATGCAGCAGCCGCAGAATATTGTGGCCGCCATGCGCGCCGGGGCCGGCGAATTTCTCGACGATTCCGCGGGCGTGGAGCCTTTGCTGGAGGCCCTGACGCGCTTCAGTTCGGTACGCACGCGGGCGCGGGCGGGCAAGGCGCGGATCTTCACTTTCGTTGGCGCCAAAGGCGGCGCGGGCACGACCACGGCCGCGGTGAATACCGCGGTGGCCCTGCAGCAGACGCAAGGCAATGTGGTGCTGGTGGATTTTGCGCCGATCGGCCATGCCGCTCTGCACTTGAACCTGCGGCCGCAGTTCGGCGTGCTTGACGCGCTGCAGAACCTGCACCGGCTGGATGCTTCGCTGCTGGAAGGCCTGATGACTTCGACCAAAGACGGCCTGCACCTGCTGGCGGGGGCACAGCAGCCGGCTTCGCTGGCACCTACAGCTGCAGAACTGGCTCGCCTGTTCGACCTGCTGGTGAATCACTACCGTTATGTGATCGTGGACGGATCGAGCCAGCTCGACGCAACCACTCATGTTCTCTCGGACCTTTCGAATGCCGTGCTGCTGGTGGCCCAGACCGACGTGGTTTCGCTATGGAGCGCGGGGCGCATTCACGCGTTTTTGGAAGAGGGATCGGGGCGTGATCGCATGCGGCTGGTGCTCAACCGCTACAAGAAAATTCCCGGCTTCGATGACGATGACGTGCAGAAGGCGACCAGCTGCAAGGTTTTGTGGAAGGTGCCGAACGCATATCAGATCGTTTCTCCTGCAATCGATCACGGCCAACCGGTCGCGGTGCAGGAGAACTCGGAAGTGAGCCGCGCGTTTCGAGCTTTAGCGTCTGCTTTGGCCGAGGCCTCGAGCAGCGGGGACGGGCCGGACCTGGTCTACTCTCACGACAAAGCCGCGGCGGCGAAGAAAGCGCCCGGACGGCTGGTGGTCTCGCCGGCGCGGACCGGTCAATCCAACTAGGAATCAGGTTTTCAGTTTTGTGGTGGTTGCGGCGCGTTCAGATCGCCGGGAAACCGCTTCAGCAGGACGCCGCGCGATTGCGAAGAGGTGTGTTTGTTCACGTCGGTGGTGCTCTCGGTGAGCGTGCCTTTTAGGGCATAGTAGTCTTCGTCGGCCGGCGCTTTGCCGGAACCGCGCTCGATCGTTCCATCAAATGAAAACCATGTCCCGTGTACGGTTTGGGTCGTGAAGCTGAGTTTGTTCCCCGCCAGTTTTCCGGTCTTGAAAAACTGATCGAGAAACTCGCCCTTGTCGCTCTCGCCGTCCCCGTACCGTGAGACGAACCCGGTAACGCGCGCGCCTTCCTCGATCGTGACCTGGACGAATTCGCCCTCTTTGCGAAACGAGTACATGCCGGAATACTCGCGGCCGGCGGCTGCATCATCGACGGCTGTGGCCGGAGGTTTGGCGGCAGGCGGCTTTTCATCCTGTGCGCCTGTCGGGCAGGCAAGGCACACCCCGAGACTGACCGCAGCAACCAATGAAAGCGAGTTTCCATGCCGGCGTTGCGAGAACAAGTGATTTCTCCGTCGCCCATTATCTTACTCTGAAGTTGCGGCCTGAATCGCGAGCCGATGATCGCCAGTCATCGGGATGCCCCACTGGACAGCCGTAGCGCGTGCCAAGCATTTAAGATAGTCGGATGCAGGTTTCAGAGCGGCCCGTAGTGGCCGTGGAGGGCGTCAGGGCGCAAGACGCAGCCACGCTCTCCTGGGATGACGTATTCGTAAAGCGACGCATGCCGTTTCTGCCGTTCGCGCAATCGGCTGTGATGCACGGGTTCGCTCTCGCACTGCTGCTGGCCGCCTCGAGGCTCAACTGGGTGGAGCATGAAATTGCGCCTCAACGCGATCCGGCACAGGAGACGGTCCATTATGTTCCCACGCCCTATCTGCCGCCGCTCGATACGCGGACCGGGCCTTCCCCACAGCGGCAACCGGCGGACCCGGCTTATTCGCCGCAAGCGATCATCTCGCTGCCGCCTGATCCCGACAACGATTCCCAGACGGTCGTAACGCCGGCCCAGGTCAAGATGCCCCGGCAGATGGCGATGCCGAACGTTCTGAACTGGCCCGAGAAAGCGCGCATGCCGGTCGAGCCCGCACCGGTGCTGGCGGCGGAGATCGAGCACTTGGACAGGAATTCGCCGCGGCTGGAAAATTCAGTGGTCGCGCCGCCACCCGACGTGAGTTCCAACGCGCGGCAATTGCAATCGCCGCAGGAGAGCGTGATTGCGCCGCCGCCGACCACCGTGGAATCGCGGACGCGCAATTTTGGCGACATCAGTATCGCGCACAGCGAAGTGATTGCTCCCGCCCCTCAACTCGCGGTGAGTGAGCGGCGATCTTTCTCGGGTACGCATGGCAGTTCTACTACGGCCGTGGTTGCGCCGCCACCCTCGGTTCCCGGAGGGCCCCGCTCGGGGAAAATTCTCGCCCTGAACCTGCAACCGGCGGTGGGCGCACCGCCTGCGGCGGCGGGCAACCGGCGGGGCAGTTTTGCGGCGACTCCGCAAGGCAAGACGGGAGCGTCAGGCACGCCGCCCACGAATTCTGCCAAGTCCGGAAACGGCAGTGGTGGGAACGCCGCAAAATCCGGCTTGCCGTCGGGACTCTACGTCGGGAAGCCGGCGGCGGCTCCCTCGGCCGTTGCCACCGCGACGCCACGTGTCGCGAAGGCGGCCGATGTTCCGGCAGCAGCTCCCGACGGTTCCCCGAAACTCACGGGCGCGGAGCGGCAAGTTTTCGGCGACCGGCGCGTCTACTCGCTTACCCTGAACATGCCGAACCTGAACTCGGCGGGAGGCAGTTGGATCGTGCGATTTGCCGAGCGCAATGCCCCACCCTCGCCGCGCCCAGGTTCCGGCGAGTCAGCAGTCCCTGCTCCGGCTTTGTCGGCGCCGCTGGCGGTACACAAAGTCGATCCGGCCTACCCAATTGAACTCATGCGCGAAAACGTGGCGGGGACCGTCGTGCTTTACGCGGTGATTCAAGCCGATGGCAGCGTGGGGCAGGTGCGCGTGCTCGACAGCGTGGATGAGCGCCTGGATCTATATGCCAGCCAGGCGCTGGCTCGCTGGGAGTTCCGTCCGGCAACCAAAGACGGTTCGCCGGTTGATGTTGAGGCGACCTTCCGGATTCCGTTCCGACCCTCGAAGCGTGCGGGATTCTGAACAGCTTTATTTGGCCGCTGCGTGTTTTTCCAGGGCCGCATAGATGGCGGGATTGGTGCAAACTTCGTAATAGGTTCGCTCGCTCCAACCCATGAACGAAAAGTCAGTGGGATCCATGCGGGGCACTCGGCTCTCGCGGACCACAATCGAGCGGAAAATATCGCGGTCCACAGGAACCATGCCGCTGAACAATCGGTATTCCGCAATTTCCGACAGCTTGGCTTCGGTGCGCAGCCGCACCTGCATCGGCTGCAGGGAAACTTCCTGCTGCATCTTGCGGAACGCGGCTTCGTTCATACGGATACCGCCCAGGTTGTAGCTCCAGGTGAAGTCTTCGGGGCTGGCGCCTTCGGGCACGTCGGCAACCTGGAAGGCATAGACGCGAAAGAATCCGGCGTCAGACTCCATCATTTTGCGCGCCTGCTTGTGGCAGCCGGAGAGCCGGTCGCTCTCGTTGAGCGCTTCCGAGATCATGATTTTACGGTCGCCGTCCATCAGATAGAGAGGTGCGGCGTCCTGCAGCGTGATGCCGATGCCAAGTTCGAGCCCGGGCATGCCCGAACGCTGCACGATGGCGTTGTAGCCGCTGACGATTTCGATGATCTCGCGCGCCAGGACGCAGGTGCGGCTGACAGCAAGCGAAGCTTCGCCCTCGCGCTCCAGAATGGCGAGAATGAGCGCGTCGCCTTCCAGAAAGACTTTTTCGGCGCCGTACTTTCCCAGCAGCTTATTGACCGGGCCATAAAAATTCAGGCTGAAGTAGGACGCCGGGTTGAGTCCTTTTTCCGTGAGCGTCCGCGTAAGGCGGGTGGAATCGCGCACGTCGGCTTTGAGCACCACGTGGCGCAGGATGCGAACCTCCTCGCGGCGGCCGGATTCGTCGGGAAGCAAGAATTCGTAAAGCGTGCCGTTGAGCCGCGAGAGTTCCTGCACGCTCCCTGCCGAGGCCAGATTGACGGTGTCGAGTGCCGCGTTTAACGTTTCCTGCCGGCGCAGGTCGCGGTGATAGCGCAGAAAGTCGAAAAGAAAACGGGCAGCGATTTTGGCGCGCTCGGCGCCGCGGCATCCGGCCACCTTGCTTACGGCGGAGTAGAGCGAAGCGGGCGACATCTTCCCGTTTTCCTGGATGAGCCGCTCCACCCGGTTACATTCCTCGCGCGAAATCAGAGCATTTTTCAGCTGCTGCGGGTTGACCAGCGGCGAGTATTCGCCCAGCAGTCCTACCACGTGATACGAAGCGATAATGCATTCCATCACGGCTTCGTCTTCCAGCAGGCGCACCCAGGCGTTAAGGCGCTGCTGCTGGCCCTGGCTCTCGGAGCTGGAGTCGGGCGAGCCGCTGCCCACCAGCCGGTGCGAGTTTTCGGGATGGTAGAGCCAGCCTTCCAGAACATCGTCGGCCGTGTCTTCGCCGTAGAGTGAGCGCAGGAAGGTGGTGACAATCTCACGCATGCGTGTGTAGCGGTCGGGATCCCGCTCCCAGTTGCCCAGCATGACGTAGTGCTCGGCGCACAGGTAGTCGTCGCGGCCATCATCGGAGAATGCCAGCCGGCTCAGCAGCAGCGAGTAGCTTTCTTCGTGAACGTCGTTCAGCCCGAACAACGAACGGCGGGTGCGGGCGAGACTTTCTTTTTCGATTTCACGCAGCGTCAGAAACAGGTCGAGCGCGGTCTTGCGCAGAATCATTTTGCGGCTGACTTTCAGCCTGGTGACGCGCTCCTGATATTGCTGCAGAACGTTTTGCCGGGTGCAATTCTGGCGCAGCGCGTTACACCGCTCCACGGCCAGCGCGAATTGCTGCTGCATTTCCGCGCGCAACTGTTTGATCATGGCCAGGCGCGCCAGCAGGTCCACCGACTGGTTGCCTTCGCTCTTGGCGCGGTTCAAGGCGGCCAGTCCCAGTTCTTTGAGCAACGATTTCCAGTCGCCCGGAGCGGCGTCGTTGCGTTTTTCGCGCTTACCATGCGCCTGCTGGGTACGCATCCATGCGGGCACGTTGGCCAGGGCGGCGGGTTCGATGGCTTCGGCCATCAGGTCTTTCACTTCGCCATACTGGCCGACCAGTCGTGCGATCTGGACGCGGGCGGCCTCGACACAACGCGCGCTAAGGACAACATCGTGACGCAGATTGTCGACACCGACGGTGAGGCCCTCAAGCCGGAGCGATGGAGAGCCTGCCGTAAGTTCAGGCAGGTCGGACTTGGGGGCCTGCGACCCCAGCCGGAAAATGGGAAGTCTGGGCATTGCTGTCGCACCGGAATGTTGCTTCAGCAGGCTTCGTCAGACAAGCGGGGTGATTTTTGCTCAATCCCGCTGGAAGTCGCTGATTTCACACCCGATAGGGCGAGGCTAACATGCAGGCAAAAAGGCGGGCAGATTACTGAAGTTACCAGCGAAAACTTGCTACGCGCTCAAGAGTTTATTTCGTCCCGCCGAACCGGCGGGATCAGTTCTTGGAGCCTCAACCGGCCTTGAAGTCTTGCACCTGCTCGCCCGGCTTGAAAACCGGCATTGTGGGCTGGCTTCCAGCCGAGGCCATGCGCTGGGCGATTTCCTGAAAGTCTTTTTTCAGCCAGCCGACGCTGGAGACTTCGATGGTGCCATCACCGGCAATCCAGAAGATGGTTGGAACGTTGGTCAGGCCGTAGGCGTTGGAGACGGGATAAGATCTGGTGTCATCGAGCAGGACCGGGAAGGTGACGCTGAAGTCGCGAACGAACGCGGCGGTAGCTTTAGCGTCGTTTTGCGAGATGCCGACCAGCTTGTATCCCTTCTGCTTGTAGGCCTGGTGCAGGCGCTCAAGGAAGGGGAAAGCATACTGGCAAGTCGGGCACGAAACCTTAAAGAAAGCGAGGACTACCGGACCGCGGGCCAGCTCGTCGAGCAGGACGAAGGGGGCACCGTCGCCGGTTTTCAGCTTGAATTCGGGAGCTTTGGTACCGGCCGTCAATGCCGCCATGTTTCGTCCTCCGGCAGTTCCGCTCAGGATTTCGCGCAGCCAGCGCATGGGAATCTGAAATTCATTTTATCGCAGATGATCTGGAGGTGCCTTCACTCGACCTTGACGACATGGCCCGCGCACTTCCACAAATAGAAGCACTTTGCCGAACGAGCCTTCGCCTTCGTAACGTCACTCGGAGGGTCGCATAAACAAATCTGCGAGACCGAGATTGTGACGCGGTCCTGTAGCTCGGTGACTTCTGGCCCACGAGACATTGCGCTGCAGCAGTCACCGTCATCGCGCAGCTGGAACGAATAGGTTAGAACGTAAGGACTCACATCGCTACAACCCCGGCACTCGAATGTGGATTTTTGGGCGCTGTTCAGGGCGGCCTGCCTCAACATGGGATGACCGCTGACTAGTTCGACGGACGCAACACTTCCATCCTGCCGAACTCTGACCTGGATTATTACGTCGCCCCAAATGTTTGCCTGGTGCGCCAGGGGCGGGTAAACCGGGGGAACAGTTTAGTCAGCACGACTGCCGGCGTTGAGCTGCCGGGCGACTCTTGATTTTGACCAATCGCGCGAGCCCCGAGCAAACACGCGGCCACAAAACCGATTTGGATAACTCGATATAAAAAGAGCCGCTTCATGGCGCAAAGTCTAAACCACAGGTGCTCGTTTTTTCTTATTATCCTCCGTGGCTCCGTGCCTCCGTGGTGGGTGTCGTCCATAGCAAGTCAGCCTTGCGCGTTATCTTCCTCGCTAAGCCAGTGAGCGCAGTCTTGTCCAGCCGATCCAGCGCGACCCACTTCCCTGCCGCCGATGACGCTGCGGGCTCGCGCCAGACTTGCACCGTATAGTCCGTCACTGTGATGGAATGGCGCAGCGTAAACGATGGACTGCCCTTGCCATTCTTCTCTGCCCGTTCCGGAAGCTCCCACATTCCTGCCATGAGCGACGCCTTCGGCGGCCGCTGGACCAGGAAAACTTCGCCATCCCTCAAATCCAGCGTGTAGTGAACTTCACGCTTCTTCTGGGGCGCGGCTTTCACAGCGCCGGCCAGTTCCCCTCGCGTCGCGCAGAATGCGTGCAGCGGACAAGCCAGACACAGCGGCCCTCGCGGCAGGCAGACGGTTGCACCCAGCTCCATCATGGCCTGGTTGAAATCGCCGGGACGCCTGGGCGCGAGCAGATCCTCTGCTGTCTGCCATAGCTGCTCGCCGGACAAGCGTTGGCCCGTAAGCCGCCCCAACACGCGCTCGACGTTGCCATCCACTACCGCCACTGGCTCACCAAAGGCGATGCTGGCGATGGCGGCGGCGGTGTAGCGGCCAATGCCGGGCAAGGTCTGCCACTCTTCGGCGGTGGTTGGAAACTTCCCGCCGCGCTCGCGCACGATGACTTTCGCCGCCGAGTGCAGCATGCGGGCGCGGCGGTAGTAGCCGAGGCCGCTCCAGGCTGCGAGCACGCTGGCTTCGCGCGCCGCCGCCAGCTTCTTCACCGTCGGGAATCGCTTTAGAAACGCGTGATAGTGCTCCAGGACCGCAGCCACGCGCGTCTGTTGCAGCATGATTTCCGAAACCCAGATGGCATAGGGATCGCGCGACCTGCGCCAGGGCAGGTCGCGGGCGTTCTGGTCGTACCAGCGCAACAGGCGTCGTCTGACCTGGCTTTTCTCAGACGCGGAAAATGTCATGGCTTCGTATCCACACCGTAACTTAGGCATGGGAGTCTTGTCACCAAGGTTACCGCCTCGTGTTCCCCGTGATTGACCAGCAGCTAACGACAGGAAATAATCCTGTTACACAAGATGGGCCCAGCGGAGCACATTCCGCTTCGGTCTCCACAGGGGGCTGTGATGAGCGATTTCAACCGGAAAGTTGCCGAAGCGACGGAGCGGCTGGAGAAAGAGTCGGCCGAGTTTATCAAGTATCTGAACGACGAAGTGGTGCCAGCGGTGAGGCAGCAATCGACGCAGGCGCTGCGCACTGCGGCAAAGAAGATGGCCGAACTCGCCGACCAGATGGAAAAACACACGCCCTCTCGGAAAGGCTGATGCCGCAGCCTCTGCGAAAATACGGGGTGGCTGCAGTAGCGATGGCTTCGCTGCTGTCGCTGTTCGGCTGCGGAGGCCCGAAGCAGGCGCGGGTCAGTCCTACTCCGCCTCCGCCGGCGATTGCGGCACCTGAACCGACGGCACCGGCACCTGAGGCGACGATTCCAGCGCCACCGGCCAAGCCGAACAAACGCCGCACGACGTCGCAACCTGCCGACGAAACCGCTGCAAATCCGGCCGAGCCGCAGGTCCCCGATGGCACACCGGTGATTTCCAGCGAGAGCGGGCTGGCAAGCTGGTACGGACCGCCCTATAACCATCGGCGCGGATCGAACGGCGAAATCTACGATATGAACGCAATGACGGCGGCACACAAGACGCTGCCGCTGGGATCCATCGTTCGAGTCACCAACGTGAACAACGGACGCTCTGCCGTGGTGCGCATCACCGACCGCGGACCGTTTATTCCCGGCCGCGTGATCGACCTGTCGCTGGCCGCAGCCCGCAAGCTCGACGTGTGGCGGGTGGGCGTGGCACCGGTGCGGCTCGAAGTGCTGCAGACCCCGGCGCCGCTCGAAGAGGGCGGCAAGTGGGCAGTACAGATCGGCGGCTTTCCGGACGCGAACGAAGCTACATCGCTGGCGGACCACCTCACCCGCCGCTACCGCACGGCAAAAGTGCTCAGTTTCGCCAGTCCCGCGGGCGATTGGTGGGTCCGCGTGCGCGTGCTCGACGATGACCGTGCCCGCGCCGCACAGCTTGCAGCCGAGACCAAAACGACTGAAGGCGCGGTCTTTCTGGTCCGGCTGGATTAGGCTGCGCTCGAGGCTCTGGGCGTTCGGCGCTGGCGACTGGCCGCAGTTTCGAACCGATGCTAACCTATGAGCACTCATGACCGATCCGAGCCCAGACTGCCTGTTTTGCCGCATCGTGCGGGGAGAGATCCCGGCCAAGAAAGTCTATGAGGACGAGCACGTAGTTGCTTTCGAAGACATTCATCCGCAAGCGCCAGTGCATGTGCTGGTGGTGCCGAGGCGACATTTTGCCGGGTTGAAAGAGGCGCAGCAGTCTGATGCAGACGTGATTGGAAGCTGCCACCTGGCAGCGGCAGAGATTGCTCGACAGCGCAAGATCGAGAGCGGATACCGGACGGTGATCAATGTAGGGCCGGGCGCCGGCCAGTCCGTGTTTCACCTGCACGTACACCTGCTCGGCGGCAGAGCGCTGGCCTGGCCACCGGGATAGTCTTGCCGGCTATTGAATGCTGATCTGGGGCGGCTGCTGGCCTTCGTCTTCGACCTCGGCAGCGCCGTGACGACGCAGCAACTGCGGCAGGTTCTGCGAAAATGCCGAGCGCGGCACCACCATATCGCAGCCCGCTTCCTGGGCCTTCATCTTCAAATCGCCTTGAATGTGCGACAGATATCCCACAATCGACGTGGCCTTCTTGAACCGCGCTTTGAGCTTGGGAATCAGCGTCAGGGGCTTGGAGGCGACGCTGTTGAGGTCGAAAATGATCAGGGACGGCTTTTCATCGGGCCCCAGCAGCTCGATCCGGTCGTTGAGGTCTTTTTCGGTCTTCAGGAATTCGACCTTCACATTCAGCTTGCGGGCGGTTTCCTGAATCTTGGCGACGAAGAAAAGGTCGTCCACGAAGGCAAAGATGCGGGCCGAAGCGTCAGCGCGCAGTTCGGGAAGCGGATCGGGATCTGGCAAAGGTACAGCCGAGGAATAGCCGTGCCGGCCGTTGCGGCTGGCGGGGCCACCACCGTTTCCGTTGACCGACATGGCGGCCCGGTAGCTGTGGTCCATGGGCGCGGTGTAAATGCCGTCAGGATTGTGGCGGCTGTTGGACTTCGCTTGCCCGTTATTCTGTTGTTGCTGCTTGCCGTGACGACGGCCACGACGGCGGCGATGACGGCCCGAGCCGCCCTGCTGCTTGCCTGGTCCTGCGTTCATACGCCTCTCAGGTTGGTTGACGTTCTTCGATCTGGCTTATGGCTGCGCTTGTCGGATCTTCCAGTCAGGAAGGACCGAACGCGCCCTGCTCCCTTGAACTTATAAAGGCTTCCGCTGTGCAAAGGCCGCCCGGCTCATCTTGCCTTCCCGGGTTCACATGGCCAAGCAAAGAGTTTCAATGCACCTGCAACTAACAGTTTCGCGTGATTCAGCTTCAGCGGTCCGTTATCGGATTCCATCGCGCCGCCTGGAATGGGCTGGGCGCGGGAGGCCTGCGCGGGAACGAGGCGACTAGGAACACCCCAATGCTACCGCTCCCAGCGGCCGAACGCAAGTGGCAAAGTTACCAAGGTTTTGCACAGAAGGCAATGGCAGGCCGGTGTTCAGCCTAGACTCCCGACGACACTTCCCGTGCCCACTGTTGCGCCTGCCAGTAGGTTGCCGCCGACTCTTCAGGATCCAGGTGCAGCGACGTCGCCAGTCCGACGACGCTATACCACTGCCCGGACTCGTGCGCGAGCACGAGGTCGAATACCGGCCGCAGCGGGCTGGGTTCGCCGATGAGCACGGCTTTGGTATCGCGGTCGACTGCGATGTGCGACAGCAGCCGCTCCATCGGAAGCTCCAGCATGGCGTCGAGCAGCGAAAGCAGGCCCAGCAGGAACAAATCGCTGTCGCCGTGGGGAACGCGCGGCGACAGCAGCTCGCAGAAACGCGCCCGCACCAGCGCCGAGAGCAGCAGGTCGCTGGAGCAGTCCTGGCCGGCGGCCACGGTGCAGACCAGCCGCACCCAGCGGCGGGTTTCGCGGTCGCCCAGCATGGTCAGGGCGTGCCGCACCGAGTGGATCTCGTTGCGGAACCCGAACGCAGGCGAGTTCATGTAGCGCAGCAGGCGATAGCACACGGCGGCGTCGGATTTGATCAGCCGGTCCAGCGCCGCCGCATCCAGCTTCGTGGCCGACACTTCCTTGATCAGCCTCAGATAGGTCAGCCGGTTCGCCGGCACATCGCGGGTGGAGAGCACTTGCGGCCGCTTGAAGAAATATCCCTGAAAATAAGTAAATCCCATGTCGCGGAACGCGTGGAATTCCTCCAGGGTCTCGACTTTTTCCGCCAGCATCTGGCACCGGCCACCGAGTCGCTTCACCAGCGACGCCTGCTGCAACGGCGTGGTCAGCTTGGTTTCCACTTTGATGATGTCGGCCACTTCGGCCAGCGCCTCGCGCGGATCGTTGTGAATGTAGTCGTCGAGGGCGATCATGTAGCCAGCATCTTTGAGCTTGCGGCAGGCCTGGCGTACTTCCGCGTCCGGCGGAGTGCTTTCAAGAATTTCCACCACGGCCAGGGCCGGGGGAAGCAGGAAGATCAGGTCGCGCAGCAAGGCATCACGCGTGACATTGACCATGGCCCGGCGGCCGTCGCAGAGCACGTCCAGACCGGCCAGCAGCGAGCTGTCAAGCGTGGCGCGGCAGGCCGCATCCGGGTCTACTTTAGGGAAAAAGTTGTCGACGCCATCGCGAAACAGCAGCTCATAGGCAAACACCTTCTGCCTGGCATCAAGGATCGGCTGGCGCGCCACGTAGCGCAGCGACCCGCCGCTGGGCACCGGCGCGGGACTAGCGGCAGTTTCGGGCACGAACGGCCCATCGGCATATGCGGACCAAAACGTTAGGCGGGGGAGCAGCCGTCAGCCATCAGCCGTCAGCTTTCAGATCTCTGACATTCGGCGAATACTGATTCGTATCAGGGCACGCCTTCACGCGTGCCGGAAATCCGCGCGCCAAAATACCCTGTCATTCCGAACGCCTTCAGGCGTGAGGAACCCGCTTTTTCTTGGCGGCCGCAACTTGACCCGCGGCAAACTTCGCCTGCTTCGCTCCCCTGCGGTCGGAACAACAGAGTTTTGAGGCTGGAAGCACAAAAAAGCGGCCCCTTGCGGGGCCGCGGGTTTGAATACAGACTGCGGAGTTATTGCACCGTCAGGGTGAAGGTGGTCTGCCCGGTGATGCTGGAGTTGACCGAGTCAACTCCGTTCACCGTAACCGTGTACATCCCCTTCGGCGTCCCCGGGTTGGAAGTGGTGCTGCTCGAACTCGAGCACGACGACATCCACATGGTTGACGTCGTCAGAAGCGCCACAAAGCCCAGCATCATCAGCACGCGGCCTTTGCGGTTGCTCCTGCCCACCAGGACAAGTCCGAACAGGCCCGGCAGCAGCAGTGCGTAGAAGATGCGTCCGGCGCGTTCGTTCTTGACGTGGAACTGGGCGCTGGGTGCGGTGGTTGTGATGGTGACGCTCGGATTGCCGGTGGTCGGGCCGGTTGGCGAAACGGTGCAGGTGGTCTCCGACGCAGGAAGCGAGCAGGTGTAAGTGATGGCGTCGGTGAAGCCTGCGGCCGGGGTTACGGTGACGACGATGGGGCTGGTCGTCTGCCCCTGCGTAACCGCCGTGGCCGAAGCCGACAGCGAGAACGCCGCGACCACGGTTACGGTCTGGGCCGGGGTCGAAGTAGACCCTTGGTTGAATCCGTCGCCGTTATAAGTCGCGGTGATGGAGTCCGAGCCGATGGGCAGTACTGGGTTGGTTAGCGTGGCCACTCCAGTCGCTGAGTTCACGGTCGCCGGCTGTCCAATGACGCTGGTGCCGCTGAAGAAGGTCACGGTGCCGGTCGGCGATGCGCCCGTCACTGTGGCCGTCAGGGTGATGGCCTGCCCCTGGTAAATGCTGTTGCTGGAAACAACCAACGCTGTCGTGCTTGCTGGGCGAGCAGTCGCCCATGCATTCGCGAACAGATCAACGTCGAGGATGCCTAAGCCTGTGGCTAGGTTGTAACCGGTGTTGGCGTCGAAGTTGGCCGTGGAGAAACCAAATAATCCACCAACCGGACACTGCAATGCTGCAGGCTGTCCCACAGGTGTACCACTCGAACAGTACATAGTGTTGTCGCCGGTCGTAATCTGGACGATCGGACCGGTCTGGGGCGCAAGCGCATATAGCGTCGGGTTGATATTGCCCAGCCCGAAGCCCGCTTGAAAAGTGGCTTGTTGATATAGGTACTCGTTGAGCAACGCTACGATGCCAGCCGTCACTGGCGTGGACGCCGAGGTTCCGCCGATTAGTGACTGATAAGTCTCGATCGCATCCTGGATGCTGACGGCGCAAGTACTTGTTGTAGTGCTTCCTCCCACCTCCGACTGCGGCACGCAAACGATGTAGCCGGGGAAGTTCGGGGAGGCCAGACCCGCGAGGTCAGGAACCAGGCGGGTTTTGGTTGCGCCTATCTGACCGGCAGTAGGCACGAAACCGCCAGGCTGCCACGATGGTCGCGGAATGCCGCCGGTACAAACGATATTTGGGGCAGTTCCTGTTTGCTGCGTGCAGTTGCTGGGGCCACCGCCGCCGCCGCTCAAGCCAATCGCTGCCTGCGCGGATTGCTGGTCGGTCACGCCGTTGTTTACGCAAAAACTGTTGGTCGGATTGTTGAGGCAGAATGTTCCCAACTCGGAGTCGTCGTTCCAGGCCTGCTGCGGGACCGGGCCCAGGGCGCTGCCGCCCTCCGTGCCGTTGGTCGTACTCCAATAAGTCGCGCCCAAGGCCGTCAGCGGCACGGCCGTTCCGCCGATGCCGGTCACGTTGGCACTGCTGGCCGGGAACTGCACGGCAAGGCCACGCTGCGCCAAGGACCCCACCGCAGTATTTCCATAGTCGCAACCAGCGGCACCCTGATCTCCAGAGGACGACAGGAAGGTGATTCCGCTCAACGTCGCAGCCAAGAGTTCCCCGTCATCGCCGGAGAACGATGATCCTTCATCAAGTTCGCAAGCACCATAACTGAGCGAGATGACCGGCGCAACATCATTGTCAATCGCGTAATAGAACGAGTCCACCACGCCGCCTGCGGTGGGGAAGCCCGGCGAGGTAACAAAGATTATGTTGGCCTGCGGGGCAACCGCGTTCGACCATTCCAGATCAAGATCGGACTCAGAAAGATCGCCGGAGGATACGCCCGGAGCGGTGCCGTCCGCATAAATCACCGTGAAGTTGCCGGTGCCGCTGCACGTCGTTGGGGTCAAAAAGCCATTGGAATCCGCTGAGCATCCGCTGAGCGCAGGTAGAGAGAAGCCGCTGCGGAAAGCTGTCAGATCAGCACCGTAGACGTCAGTCTGGCCCATGATGGCGATGGTTTGGCCGGTTCCAGCGCTGGACGGAGCATACAGTGCATTGATGTCGTAAATGGTGGCGATGTCACCCGGCGCAAGGAATTCGCTGTTGAAACCGGAATCGTAGTAATTGCCGTGGAAACGGCCAGCTTTGCGCTGAACGCTCTTGTATGCCTTGGCGTCATAAGCTGCCTTCATGCCAAAACTGTTCAGCCCGCGGATGCCGGTGACCACGCCCGCAAAGGCAGCCGGGATGGCTGGATTGCTGACGTTGGAGAAATGTCTCTCGCCGTTGATGTTGAAGCGGTGAATCTCGGTGCCGAACGCGGCCTTCACCTGCGACGCAGTGCCGCTGAACTGAATGAAGGTGCGGTTGTTGGCGACGCGGATCACTGTGAAGCCCTGCGCTTTCAGCCATGTCGTCAGCTTGGCGAGGTCGCCCTCGCTTAGGCCAAAGCGCTCTCCAACCTGTTTCGGGGTCAGCCAGTGGTGGTAAGTGGGCGAGTGCGGGTTCTGCAAGTCGGCGATTGTCTTGGCAATCGCGGCGCGCTGCGCCGTACTGGGCGGCACTTGAAGGATCATGGAATTGAGCTTGAAACTTGGCTCAACCGCACCACGATCAAACCTGGCCTGGGCGCGAACGGGTACATGGTTGGCTATCTGCACTGCCGATCCCGTTTGGCTGGTGATGCGGTCGGACTGGGCCGCGAAGGCGGACGCTACGGCGAGGACGAACAGGGCGATGACGCTGGAAACCGGTTTCATGATCACTCCGT
>Ga0209698_10003589_pt1 | contig 17194 bp, 13 predicted proteins | sample LitLauG_LLR_2012_FD_187203 | JGI IMG/M metagenome (GOLD analysis project Ga0209698, IMG submission 187203) | Freshwater sediment microbial communities from Pennsylvania, USA - Little Laurel Run_MetaG_LLR_2012 (SPAdes) (version 2) | ecosystem: Environmental > Aquatic > Freshwater > Creek >...
CGAACCTTTTCCCCAATCCCGATCTGACTTTCACCGGGCCGTATGCAATGTGCGGGAAGTGTCACGACCTGACGAACGTCGTCGGCAATAACAGCTTCACCCAACATGGGCTGCATGTCTCCCAATACGGCTTCAGTTGTTCGACATGCCATACTGCCCACGGTATGGGCGCGATCTCCCCGAGCGTCAGCGGAGAACGGCTGGTGAATTTCGACGCGAACGTGGTGGGATCAAATAACACCGCTCCGATTGCCTACAACCGCAGCAGCAACACGTGCACGCTGATGTGCCATGGAGCCGCCCACAACCCGGATGGATCCGTGGCCGCTGTCCAAAAGAAGCTTGGTCCGATAAAAAAGAAGTAGGTCACAAGGCGCAGTCCGAAACAGATGAACTCCGGCCCGCGAACCGATCGTCCGAACTTGCGACACGGTCTGTTCGATGTGGCGGCGGTGCGAATCGGGGCGATGTTGCTGTTGTTCGCCTCAGCGGCGGCTTTCGAGGCGAAGAACCTCACTTCTCTATCGGCCCTCTCCAACGACAACATCTGGTGGCACCTGCGCACGGGAATCTGGATCCTGCAAAATCATGGTGTGCCGCATAGCGGACTCTTCTCGCAGTCCGCAGAGCTTCCGTGGTCGGCTGCAAGCTGGGCCTACGATCTGCTGCTTGCTCTCGCCTTCAGAATGCTGGATCTGCGATCCATCCCGATCTTGCTGATGGTTTTCAAGCTGGCATTTGCGGTAATGACCTTCCTTCTGGCGGGTGGGTTACGGGGGGGAAGATTTTGGCCTGCGATTGTCTTGTCAGTCACCGCGCAATACATGCTCGGCGGCGCTCGGCCGGGCCCGTGCTATTTTTCGATACTCTTCTTTGCTTTCGAACTGCTCCTGCTGAATGAAAGCCGTCGAACTGGCAGCGTCCGACTTCTTTGCTGGTTGCCACTGCTTTTCGTGGGGTGGGCCAATCTGGACGTCCAGTTTGTGTATGGAATCCTGCTCCTGGCGCTGTTCCTGATCACATCTTTGTTGCAGGACTTTGGGCATCGCATGGGAGTGACGGGGCAACAGAGATGGGCTCCCATTGTGCCGGCGAACGCAGGAATTGCAGCCACTGGGTGCGTGATCGCTACCCTGCTTACGCCTTATACCTATCATCTCTACGGAATTTTCTTTGCGACCGTAACCAGCGGCGCAAACCGCTACTTGCCGGACTTCCATGCTCTGAGCTTCCGCCAGCCGCAGGACTACGTTCTAATGCTCTTGGCCATGGGAGCTTTCCTGGCGCTCGGTCTGCGTCGTTCGCGAGACCTATTCCAGATCGTGCTCATGATCGGCTGCACGATGCTTGCGTTCCATGCGCAGCGCGACGCTTGGCTGGTTGCGCTAGCAGCACTTGCGGTGATCGGCGAGGCAATTCGCGATGCCAGTGATATTTCATACGCGGACCAAGGGCGCGCGTGGCAGGGGCAGCTGCTGATTGCTGGCGGATTGTCAGTTGTGGCAGTGATGCTCACGGCCGCTCTTGGAATTCCGGGGAGCCACGAAGCGCTTTTGGCGAAGGCCGCCCAAACCTATCCAGTTGGCGCCTGTAACTACATTCGGGAACACCGGCTTCCGCAACCGCTTTTCAACGCTTATCAATGGGGCGGGTTCCTGACCTGGTACTTGCCGGAGTACCCTGTGGCCATCGACAGCCGTCCCGGCTTGTACGACGACGACTTAGTCATCCAGTACTCTAAGGCGATGAACGCCGATGTGCCTTACACGGCTTATCCAGCCATGGCCCAGGCGAGCACGCTGTTGTTGCAGAAGAACTCACTGATGGGGGAGGCGCTCAGCACGCTGCCGGCGTTTCGGGTAGCGTACAGCGACGGTGTGGCCGTTGTGCTGATCAGACCGTAGTTCGATTCTTAGTAAAACGCGGTCCTGATGTTGAGACTGTTGTTGCCTTCGTTCGACAAATCCAGATGACACTGGCGGCAGAACTGCGCCGTGGATGGGGCGCGGGTGCCTGGCGCGGTGTCGAACTTGGGATTGTAGGGACCGTTGACGAAGAAATAAGTGCTGTAGACGCGGCCGCCACCCTCGCCCCCGATCGGGCTCGCGGCGGTTGACGGATAGACCGCCATGAGGTGCTGGTTGTGGCAGGTGGTGCAGAGCAGGTAAGGCTGGCCCGCTCCGTTGACGCCGTAAGCCGCCAACCGTGTTCCCCGCTCCAGGGTCGGCAAACCGTAGTTCTCCACGAAGCGGGCATACGGACTGCCAGGAATCACGGCGAATGCTCCGTTGCTAAAGACCAGGCCGTCGCTCAATGTGATGGTGGCATCCGCTCCCAAGGGATGGTCGAAGGAGTATTCGCCGCCGAACGCGCTATCGACGAGCAAGGTGGGAACCGGCTGCCTGCCGGGGTTACCTAGAAGGCCCACTTTGCGGGCATAGGACTGGCTGGGCATCATAGTCTGGCGCGTGAGGTTTCCGTCGTGGCAACTCAGGCAAAGCAAAACGCCGACAACTTCCTCACCCGGACTGGCGACGCGGGCAGGCCGAAGCTCGACATAGTTCTCGGGATCGCCGAGGCGCACCGTCGATCCGTACGAGGGAATGGCGTTCTGCCCCCATAACGCAATGTTGCCGGCTTCAGCGGTTGCGCCGGGCAAGCCAGTATGGGGAGCGTGACAGCCCGTGCATCCGCGGCCGCCATCGTTATGCACGCCGAGGATGCTCGCCGCCGGAGAGCCGGGGCAGCCATCGCATTGCGCGGAGACGTGCTGCGACGCCATAGCTATGAGGATAAGTAGGACGAATGCCGATGCGGCTGCGCGGGATTGCGGGCGCATGTCACGCTCCGATACGGACGCTCTTATGATAGGGGTGCCATGGCCAGAGTGCGGTGATTGGGATCACGGTGCCATGGTAAATCATACTCAGATTCACTCGTAACAATTTTGACATAACCATGGCCGAGCTAGGGGCGGGTGCGGCGCAGGATGAAGTAAACCTGGCGGACGTAAACTCCTTGCTTATAAATCATGTATCCGTCGGAGACGTGCACGATTTCAAATCCTTCGGCGCGAAGCGGCGGAATGCCGGTCTCGATTAGCATCTGTGGCTGCTCCGTAAACGCGATTACATAGTCGGGACTCAATCGTCGGAATTCCTCCGGGTCCACTGCGAGGCCGTGAAACGGCATACCATGGTGATAGTACGCGGTGGGCATGTTAACCAGAATGTTATGGTCGAAATAAGCTTGAACTCCAACGACACCGTAAAGGAATCCGAGTATTCGTTCTCGATCCGCTCCGACTGACTTAAGGTAGTTCGCTGCGTCTTCAGCGCCGCTGTAGGGGTAGACGTATTCGTGCCGAATTGCTACTTCGGCATCCCAGACATTTAGCGCGCATAGGCAGAGTAACGCGGCCACCATGGCCTGCAACGCGCGCCGCTCGAGCACGCTAAAGTTGCGCTGCTCGTTCCAGTCGGGCCAGGCAACCCACAGCGCGGTGATTGCTGCAATTAGCAGCGTTCCGTGGTGGTGCGCGTAACCGTGAATCAGTGAATACAGAGCAGTCAACAAGAGTATCGGCAATGCGAAGATCAGCAACCTGCTGCGCAGGAAACACCACCAACCCGTGAATAGGATGAACAAGACCGAAGGCTGCCAGTAATCAAGGAAAGCACCTGAAATATTTGACTCCAACTTGACGAGCGTTGTGGGCTGTACGGCCTGAATGGACGCGGGCATCGCTTCGAGTGCCTTTTTTTTGGCGAACTCCCCAACGTCCGGCGTGGGCTTCAAGATGAGGAAGATGAACAGAAAGGTCAGCGTCATCACAGCGACGCAAATCTGGTAGCGCTTCCGTACTCCGCCTTCCAGAGTGCGCCACGAGCGGACCGCCTCGATCAAGTACGCCAGACCAAGGCACCCGGCGAGAATCGTCCCGTGAAGACTCAAGTTTGCCAGCAAGACCAGCACCACCGTGATTCGTTCGGGATGCTTTTGGTCCTTAAACAGAATCGCTGCCGCAAAGCAGAATAGCGGCAAGAGCGTGTAGGGCCGAGCGATCACCGCGTACTGATAAACCATGAAATAGGTGAATGCCAGGGGCCAGCGGATAATCCTCGGAAAGGGTGCTTTGAAAATCAGGAGCGCGACCCCGGCGGTTGCGCCGGCCATGCCGATGTAGCCGAGCGCTCCATATTTTGCGTGGAACACGTGCTGCGCTACCCATAGGATCGTGTGCCATAGCCCCGGCGATCCCTCGTAACGGAGCTCGTGAAACCAGATGGTACGCAGATCGAGATCGCGAGCAATCAGCCAAGCCTGCGCTTCATCCGCCCATTTTTCGTGATATCCAATCGTGAAGGAGACAACGGAAATCCAGAGGCCGAGCACACCAAAATCCCCGATGCGCCACCAGGCGTTGAGCGAAGAAACGGCCGCGGAAGACGGGGACACGGCGCTGGGGGCGGGCGGATCAGCCACTTCGCAGAGAGCGTTGGTCGCGCCGGTCATGATTTGGTCAGTCATGGTTCACTCAGTCATAGCTCACTCAGTCATGGTTTGGTTCGTCGTTCGTCATGGGTTCGATCCGTCGTGACGCCGCGCGAAAACGGTCGCGATCTCATCGTGAAAAACTAGCCGGAAGCGGGGGTCCACAGTCAGCACCTTCGCCAACGGCAGTTTGGAATCCAATAAGACCACGCCCGCCTCGTCCAGATAGGGATCGGTCTTGTAGGACTCGCCCGCGGACTCCGATTCATAGAAAATCTTGTCCAATTCGTCCCCGTAAAGATCGTTGCGGCCATCAATGGCTACTGGGTAGTCGGGCATGTACCACATGAGGAAGCCGCCCCAGTTGAGATTGTTGTAGAGCGGGCCGGGCACCGGATTGCGCCGCAGGAAGTTGATCGCGTTCACCGGATATTGAGCGCTGATCGCCCGGTCGAAGCCACGCTGGTTGAAGCCAGTGCCGCGGGCGAACAGCGCCAGCAACAGAACGACGGCGACGGCCAGTCCGATTTTCTCAATCCAGCTCTCGGGGCGCTCGTGCTCGGTGCGATCTTGGTCGGTGCGGCCGTGCTCCGACTCCAGCGCGGGAACGTCGGCGATACATGCCGCCGCCGAAATGCAGATGAACCAGGCGTCGCGCATGGTGCGAAAGGCAACCACGCTGGCGACGGTCAACAATGCCAGCTTGAATGGGTCGAGCTTCTTCTGCCACCCCACGGCGAAGAATCCGGCGGCGGCAAGCAGAAGTTCCGCGTAATCGTGATACCAACGGAAGGTGAGCGGCTGCAGTTCCTGAATGACGGAGTAGGCAAACTTTGCCTTCGAATACTCGTAAACCGCCACATAGGGATGGTAGGAGTTGGGACCGACGCAGGTTGCTACCAGACAGGCACCGAACAAGACCACGAGCTTCGTGGCCGGAAGCGTCGGAGAGAGCAAGACGAGGGGAGCGATCCCGAACTTGTATGCCAGCCGCTGCGCTACCGATACGGCCACGAGCAAGCCTACGAGGAACAATCCATAGATGAACTGGATGTGCAGGTTGACCCAGAGCAGAAAAATCGGGGGTAGCCAGTAGAGGATTTGCACGCGGCCGCTGCGATTCGCCTCCAGAAGGAGCGTCAGTGTGATCGAGAACAAGACCATGGAAAAGAAGAAAGGCCGCGGCATTCCGTTGAAGAGAAACGCCGAGCAGACGAGACCGGTCAGCACGCAGGCCAGCCAGAACCGGCCGGAAAGGCGGCGGATCATCCAGTACAAGGCATAGGCGACGGCGAGGGTGAGAAAGGTTCCGAAAATTCCGATGCCGAGGAGGCCGAACCAGGCGTAGGCCCGCGACAGCAAGACTTCGTAACCCCAACTGTACGCAACCCACGGGCGGTTCGCCGCGGTCCGCGACAGGATGCCGGTATGCGGAACGGCAAGATGCTCGACGATCCAGTCACCAACTTTGAGATGCCACCAAGTGTCGACGTCGAGAACCGAGAATTTCAGTTGGAATGCAATCACTCCAACTCCGGTCAGCAGCGCGACCAGAGCGCACAGCTGCATCCAGCGCAGCCGCATTAGCGGGCGTAACTCCTCAATGAAGCTCATCGCTTGAGTGAACGAGGGCGGGCGCTCCTTGGCTTCGAGGACGGGCGCAGTGTTCACGATGCAAGGGCCGGGACTTTGCCGAGTTCAGTGGTCTGCTTCGACAGTTCGTAGGCGGCGATCAAGCCCGCTGGTCCGGCGCCGACAATTGTTGCTTTGAAGATCGCTTGTTCCATTGTTCGTGGGACTCCCCAAGAAGGACGATGGCAATCAGTATGCCACCTCAATACATTAAAGCAAGTGCAGGAAAAACAAGGACTTGGGCAATCAATGTGGAACGAAAGGTGCTTGGATAGGAGGGGCAAAACGCGCCCCCGGTGGGGAGAAAAACCCGATCCGAGGTCTCTTTTCAGCGGTTGAATCGCATCCGTTTCTACTCATAACTAGCTGAAATCAGGGCCGCAAGGGGCCAAGCCGAGGGGGAGGTTCCTTTGGCAATTCCGATGCACTTGGAGTCTGCTCGGACACTCACGCTTAAGCGATCACGCAGACCGCTTTGAGTCACGCAAGATCTTGGCTGAATGGCGCTGGGATCTTCACTTTCCTCGGCCGGACGATTATCAGCTCAAGCTGACTAGCGTTTTGCCATGGGGACAATACAGGGCTGGATCACCCGGGTCTGAGGACGCGGTTAGGCCCACGGAATCAGATCCGATCCAGCCCTGTTTCGTCGGTTTACAGCACCAGATCGCAAGGAATGACGACCTCGACTGAAATAAAGAAGCCGGTGCACGGGTGGCGTTTCTGGGCGCCGCGCGTTGCTACCTCTATCTTCGTGCCCGTGCTGCTACTCGGCATTGTCGAAGCGGCGCTACGCCTGTTTGGCGTTGGATTTCCCACCGACCTTACTGTCCCTTGCACGGTGCGGGGGCAACGCGCGTCCTGCTACAACCTGTTTTTCCCTGCACCGTTTTTTCCTCCGGGCATGATCAAGACACCTCAGGCGTATGCGATTGCGACCGAAAAACCGCGGGGCACGTTCCGAATCTTTGTGCTGGGAGAATCCGCGGCTATGGGTGATCCCGATCCTGCCTATGGCTTCAGCCGGTATCTGGAAATGATGCTCCAGGAACGCTTCCCTGCCATGAAGTTCGAGGTAGTCAATACGGGCAGCGTCGCCATCAACTCCCATGTTCTGCTATCGGTCGCCGAGGGACTGGCGAAGGAACGGCCGGATCTATTCATCATCTATTCGGGCAACAACGAAGTCGTCGGACCTTACGGTCCCGGCACCGCGCTCACCTCCTCTGGCATGAGCCTTCCGGTTATTCGCAGCAGCATTTTCCTTCACTCGACCCGCATCGGCCAGCTTCTCACCAAAGTGGGAACGCAAAAGCGGGAATGGGGCGGGATGGAGATGTTTCTTGACAAACAAGTGCCGGCCCGCTCGCCACTCATGCAGCATGTGTATGAAAACTTCGAAAGCAATCTGCGGGACACGATCGCCATTGCCCGCAGTTCGGGTGCGAGGGTCATCGTCGCAACCGTCGCTACCAATCTGAAAGACTGTGCCCCGTTCGCATCCATGCACCGCGCCGATTTGAGTCAAGATGCTTTGCGATCCTGGTCGGCGCTAGTACAGCAGGGGTCCGAGTTGGAAGACGGCAGGTCGTACCCGGACGCGCTAAAAGCTTATCTAGCCGCGGCGAAGATTGACGATCAGTACGCCGAGCTCGAATTCCGGATCGCTCACAGCCTGTGGATGCTGGGAGATTATCGCGCGGCGCGTGAACATTTCTCTCGCGCCCGCGATCTCGACACGCTCCGCTTTCGCGCTGATCGCAGGATTAATGACATCAATCGTTCGGTAGCCGCTTCGTCCTCTGGCGCGGAACTGGTGGATGCCGAGGAGATTTTCGATAAAGAAAGCCCGAACGGGATCGTCGGAAGCGAACTCGTTTATGAACACGTGCACTTGACTCCGGAGGGCAACTACCTTCTGGCGCGTGCCATGTTCCTCCAGATCGCGAGCAAGCTAACCGCGGGTTCGGGACAAGCGTTGCCAGCGGGCGATGTCCCTTCGCAAGCCGAATGCGAGCAGTGGCTCGCCTTCACCGGCCATGATCGTCTCCGTATCACCCGGGAAATGCTGGAGCGATTGCAGAAGCCCCCATTCACAAATCAGCTCAACCACTCGGATCAGGTTTTGAAGTTGACGATCAAGGCGGGCGCTCCCGACCAAAACCCGGACGAGACAGTTTCTGAATATCAATGGGCCATCGGGAGAAAGCCAGACGACCGAATTCTGCGTTACAACTTTGGACTCTTCCTCTTCGACTACGACCGCGGAGCAGCTGCGGAGCAACTCCGCCTGTCTCGACCTTGGGATGGGTTCCCCGTTTTTGCACCCGACGGCTCGCTGCTCTAATAGCTATCTTAGACTCTCCAATCAGCACCCTCAAAAATTTCGATACATGAACTGAGCCGCATCCACGCCGCGCGAGTGCGTCACGATTACAACGAGAAGCAACGCCAACACATATAAAGGAGGGATCCAGAACCAGCGATTGCGAGCGACAATCACGATCATCTTGGATCGGGAGACGCCATTCGCCGCGTCCGAATCCACCGAATAGCGATCAAGCACATCGTTCACCACCAGCACCATCGCATACCCCGCCGCCAGCGCCATGACGAGCGCATAAAAACTTCCGCTCAGAAAGTGCGACGAATAGCTCCCTGGCGACAACGCCGCCGATAACATCTGCCGCGCCTCGACTAGAGAATTGGCGCGGAAGAAAATCCATCCCAGGCTGACCAGAGTCATCGTCGCAAACCATGAAACCGCCGCCCAGAGCGTTGCTGGAGGCATCCAATCGAATCTCCGTTGGAACTGCTGCACCTGACGATGCGAGACAAGCAGCACTCCGTGATAGCAGCCCCAGAGCACAAAGAGCACGCTGGCTTTGTGCCACAACCCGAACATAATCATCGAAATGACTAATACGAGATTTCGCCACCACACTTCGCGGCGCATTACCGCCAGCGGGAGGAAAACGTAGTCGCGAATCCAGAACGAGAGCGACATGTGCCAGCGCGTCCAGAAAATCGAAGGACTCGTGGATTCGAATGGTCGAGCGAAGTTCTCGGGCACGGTGAACCCGAGGGCCATGGCAGCGCCGATGGCGATGTGCGAGTAGCCGCCAAAATCCAGGAAAAGCTGTAATCCGTACCCCAACGCCAGACACCAGACGTCGGCGCCGCTCCAGTGGGTGACATGATCGAAACCGGAGTTAATGCCATCGCCCGCGAGAATTCCCTGCCCCAATAACCGCGCCAACTGCATCATGAGCACACCAGTTGCGATGCGGCTGAACCCGCGCCCGATATCGTCCCATGACGTGGTTCGTTCGGAGCGGAATTGCGGAAGCATTTCGGGCATCCGGCAGATCGGCCCCGAGATCACGATTGGGAAGAAAACCATGTAGAGGGCGAATTCGAATAACGACGGGTCGAGTTCTTCGCCACGGTAAAGGTCGAACAGGTAACTCATCGCCTGGAAGGTCCAGAATGAGATCCCCAGTGGCAGCGCGAGATGGGACCACCTTTGCAGTGAGGATAGAGGAATGTTTACCGCAACTTCCGGAAAGTACTTGAAACTCCCAAGCAGCACCAGGTTCAGCAGAATACCAAGCGAAAGAACAAGTCCGGACGGCTTCCGTTGGAGCCACTTCCCCAACAGGAAGTTCATCACCGTGGAGGTGAGCAGAACAACCGCGAACCAGGCTCCCCAAGTGAGATACAGCACGGAGCCACTGATCAGAAGAATAGGTTGTCTTACCGCTCGCGAGCGGACCTTGGCAAAGATCACGACGCAAAGCAGAAGCACGAGAGCGTACAGGACTCCTCGGAGCAACATTCCTCACCTGCGTTGACGGCAAAGTCACAGGAGACTCTAAAGCACAATAATCAGTCGCAAAAGCATTATTGCGTATTCGAGAGCCTCCCGCATCTGCGCTCTCGCATACCAGCAGGTTGGCTGCTGTGATCCAGATCGCGGATTTCCGTCCCTCTCACCAGCTACAATGACCGGCAGCGTGCCCAGATTTCGCAATCTCATCGACGCACTTTGCGCTGCCCCAAGCGAGCGGCCATTCGTTACTGCTTGGATCGACGAAGACGAGCGCGAAACCCTGACTTTCGCCGAGTTCCGGCGGCGCGCCCGCTTGCAAGCGAAAGTACTCCACGACGAGCGCGTGACCGTCGGCGATCGTGTGATCATCATCATGCCGCAGAGCATTCCGGCGATGACAACTTTCGTGGGTGCGATGATGCTAGGTGCAGTGCCTGCCTTTCTGGCCTATCCCAATTTCAAGGTCGAGGCTTCCAAGTATCGGTCAGGACTGGCCGGGGTCACGGCAAATCTCAGGGCCAAGCTCGTCGTCATCGACGATGAATTTCCTGACGACATGCTCGGCCACGTTTCTCTCGGTGAGACAACAAGGCTGATTCGTGCCAGCGACAGCAGCGGCCCGAACGCTGAGGAGAAAATGCCTGCCATCAAGATTCACGCCGAGAGCCTGGCATTCATCCAGCATTCGGCCGGTACCACCGGACTCCAGAAGGGCGTAGCGCTTACCCACACCGCCGTACTGCGCCAGCTCGAACATCTGTCGTACGCATTGAAGATCGACGGAGCGACGGACTGCATCTACAGCTGGCTGCCTCTCTACCACGATATGGGACTGATTGCCTGCTTTATGTTGCCCTTGGTTTGCCATATCCCGGTCGTGATGCAGTCGCCGCTCGACTGGGTGATGCACCCCGAAACCATGCTGCAGATTATCAGCGAGTGCAAATGCACATTGGCGTGGATGCCAAACTTTGCCTTTCAGTTCGTTCCCCGGCGCACGCCGCAGAGCCGATGGGCACAGTACGATCTGTCGTCGGCTCGCGCGTTGATCAATTGTTCGGAACCGGTCCGGTCCAGCAGCATGCAGGAGTTTGAGACTGCTTTCTCCACGATTGGATTAAAGAGGCGAGCGCTGCAATCCTCTTATGCTATGGCCGAGAACGTCTTTGCCTTAACCCAATCGGACATCAATCGGCCGTCGGGTCCGGCCACCATCTGGGCGGATGGCCAAAGATTTCGCAGCGCGAATCTCATCGTCCCGGTTGCCAAGGGGACTTCCGGAGCAGTTTCTTTTACATCGTCGGGCCGGGTGCTGCCCGGTAATGAAGTTCGGATCGCGTCCGATTCCGGCGCGCCCCTTGCCCCCGGCCACGTGGGCGAGATTGTCGTCAAGACCGACAGTCTGTTTACCGGCTACTACAACCGCCCCGATCTGACCGCGCGGGTGATTGTCGATGGTTGGTACTTCACCGGTGATCTTGGTTTTACCCTGGAGGACGAGCTCTATGTGATCGGCCGGAAGAAGGATCTTCTCATCGTCGGCGGCGAAAACCTTTATCCGCAAGACATCGAGGAGATTGTCGCCAGCCACCCGGCCATCCACGATGGGCGGGTAGTCGCGATGGGTGTCTACAATCCCGATCTCGGGACCGAGGACATAGTTGTGATTGCCGAAGTGGAAAGCCAAGAGCATCTCGCAATTGCCACGGAAATTGAACGAGACATTCGCAACCTGGTTGTCGCCGGACTGGGAGTGGCGATTCGGACGATTTTCTTGAAGCCGCCGAAATGGATCGTGAAGAGCACCGCGGGTAAGACCGCGCGTTCCAACACGCGCGAAAAGTTATTGAAAGAGCATCCGGAACTCAACGTCGAGTCTTAGGAGAACAACTCGCATGACCGCAGAAGCACAGCAAATGATTGAGCACATTGTCGGGCTGATCCGAAAACCGGGCCTAAGGATCGATGACAATACGCCGCTGGTTTCCTCCGGCCTGATCGACTCGATGGCGCTTGTCGATCTTCTACTAAAGCTCGAGGATCTTACCCACACCCGCATCCCGCCGGGGAAGGTGCAACCGAAAGACATGGACACCGTGGCGAAGATGTTCGCGACGGCAAAGCGCGTTGGAAAACCCCGGAAATAGTGGCCGTGACGCCGTCTTTGCTCAGGGCCGGCACAGCTCATTGATGCATTCTTGCACGGCATGCCGTGCAAAGCGTGATCAGGTTTCTTCTGATGGAGCGTCTCCAGCGGCAGCGCCGAGGAGAAAACGTGCCGCCGCCTCTCAGCATCAATCTGGGAAGAAGGAAATAGCAGTTTTGCCAAACAAAGCCAAGAAGTGCTTCGTCTTCAAATCGACATGTGACCGTGGAAGTGCCGTCATCTTGAGCAGTTTTTTGCTTGCGAAGCGGCCGCGCGACTTCTGGCGATAGCTATCACGATGGGCTCCGTTCGAGGGCGGGGCGGCTCCAGCCCGCCAGATTGGCTCCGGCTTCGTACGTGCTCTGCGCGAACTGCAGGATTTCTTCGGGTGGAGATTGGGCACGGCGCACCTCGTCATACATCAGCACGAACTCGTGTAGCTGGTTGTGATACGACGACGCCGGCGGCCGAATCCGCTGCTCGCCCAGGCCTCCGGGTTCCGGAGCGGTGTAGGCATAGAAGGCCGGTCCCGGCACGTCTCCCCCGCCGGGCCACCATCCGACGCTGCTGCATTCATGCGAATACGATTCAGATGTGATGATGCCTTTGCGGGGCGGAGCCGGGCGACCGCTGAAACGTGTGCAACACAAATCGAAGCTTCCCCAAAAAAAGTGCACCGGACTCGACTTGCCGATAAAGCGCGCGCGAAACTCCTGCAGCACAATGTCGGTGGACCGCAGAATGCGCCACAGGCGGTTGGCGTACTCCGGATCGTAGGAGGCGTGAGTGTCATCCTGATCCAGAGGAATTGGATTGGGAACCTCCTGCGGGTTGGGATTGATTTCGACCTCGATGCCGGCGCTTCGCAACAACGCAAACAGTTCGTGATAAAAGGCGGCCACGGATTTGGGCGCGAGGGCGAAGGCGTGGTCACTATCCGAAGTTCGAAGCTCGAGGCGATGATGGACGAAGTCGAACTGGATTTCGAACGTGCTTCCTCGGTAGGGGATCGGTGAGGTCGTCAAGCCTCGGGTGGTGACATAGAGAGCAACGTTCCAGAAATGGTTCTGCAGCGGCGTGAGGGCCAAGCGGATCTTCCCGACGACCTGGGTCCACATGTGCAGCGTCCGATAGGTAGCTTCCCATTCTTGCAGCGGTAAGGCGGGCCAGTCTTGCTCGGCGACATTCATCGAAAAGGCTCCTTCATGGCGCGCTCGGACATTATTCGGACATTATATTGCTGTTGTCTGGCGCAAATTGTTGGCCGAGTGATTGTTGGGTCGTGACTTCGGAACCTACCATACAACTTTTTGACAGTTTCCGGGTTCAATAGTATGTACGGGTGTGATTGTCAGGAGGAGACCTTTGAAACTGTCACTATGGTTTGGCAAAGCGATTGGTTTCGGACAGGCGGCCAGAGCCGCTCTTTTGTCCCTTTTGATGGGCACAGCAGTATTGGCTTGCGCGCAGAGTGGCGCCATGACTCCTTATCAGGGCGAACAGGACGGCGTCAGCGCCGGCGGAAAATGGCTCGAGTTTGAATCCACCGACAAGATGACAGCCGCGAAGAAGACGCGGTTTGAGCTGCAGTCGGACAATTATTTTAAGGAGGATCCGGATTACAAGCCCAGAGTGAATCTCATTTGCGAAAACGGCAAGTTCAAGCTGGCGGACTTCAATCCCGGAGTCCGACTGCCTCCCCCGAACCGCCCCGGTTTTTGGGGACAGCCCCAGTTGGAAGTCGAGGTCCGGGTTGATGATGTCCACTATCACAAAGGCTGGAACTGGATGCGCGGGCACTTCCTCTCCATGGACAAAGGCACGGTTCGGGGCATGCTCGGAGCCAATGTTTTCAATATTGCCCTTCCCACGCGAAGCGGGCGGCAGATCGCCGAGTTCTCTCCCGGCGGGCTGAATGTGGATCTCGTTCGGCAAGCTTGCGATCTGACACCGAAGAAGCCGAGCAAGGACTAGGGCCGTCGTGAGGGACTTCGCAAGGCCTAAAGGGGGCGCGGCGAGGATAAATAAGGCCGATGAATAAGGCCTTTGCATTTGTTCTATTGCTTGGGTTATTTGCGACCGCACGGCCCGTGACGGGCCCAGATTAAGCTTCGAAGCTTGAGGTCTATGGCGGGTACTACCTGACCTGCCCGTCGCTGCATCCCCAGCCCTTCCCGCGAATCCAATGATGGTACCTTGGACACGCTCCAGGACCCGCGTCGGGAGGCCCATGAAGATTGGCATTACCTGTTATCCAACCTATGGCGGCAGCGGAGTGGTCGCCACGGAACTGGGGCTTGAGTTGGCCCGCCGCGGCCACGAGATTCATTTCATTTCTTATTCGCAGCCGATTCGCCTGACCGGGCCAGAACCTAACATTCACTATCATGAGGTCGAGGTCACGCGCTATCCGCTGTTTGAATATCCTCCGTACGATCTGGCGCTGGCGACGCGCATGGCCGAGGTGTCGCAGCTCTACGAGCTCGACCTGCTGCACGTGCACTACGCGATACCGCACTCGGTGAGCGCGATGCTGGCCAAACAGATGCTGGCGGCAACTCCGCCGCGCAAGCACTTGCCGTTTGTCACCACCCTGCACGGCACCGACATCACCCTGGTCGGGCTGGACCGGTCGTATCTTCCGATTACGCGGTTTTCCATCGAGCAGAGCGACGGCGTGACCGCCGTTTCGCAATATTTGCGCAATCGCACCCTTAATATTTTCGACATCAAGAACCACATCGAGGTCATCCCCAACTTCGTGAATTGCGACGACTACATGCGCAAACCGGAATGGATGGAGAAACGTAGTGAGTACGTCTCCAATGAGGAACGACTGCTGGTACACCTTTCCAACTTCCGCCCGGTGAAACGCGTCCTCGATGTGATCGAGATCTTTGACCGTGTGCGCAAGAAAATTCCCTCTAAGCTATTACTGATTGGCGACGGACCCGATCGGTCCCAAGCGGAATGGCTAGCGGTGCAAAAAGGCATTCACGAGCACGTGCTGTTTCTGGGAAAGCAGGACCAGGTGCGGGAGAAACTCGCCCTCTCGGACGTGATGTTGCTGCCGAGCGAACTCGAATCATTCGGACTGGCGGCTTTGGAAGGCATGGCCTGTGAAGTGGTCCCGATAGCCACCCGTACCGGAGGAGTGCCGGAAGTGATTGAGCATGGCGTAAGCGGATTTCTGGCCGATGTCGGAGACGTGGACACCATGGCCCGTTACGCTATCGATTTGCTAAGTGACGAGGCCGCCCTGCGGGCCATGGCGAAACGGGCGCGCGCCTCCGCCCAGGTGAAATATTGTTCCAGCAAAATCATTCCGCTTTACGAAGACTTTTACCGAAAGGTGCTGGAACGATCGCCGAAGTCGTCATGAGTTCTTCGGGATTCGGTAAGATGGGCAGGCGCAAGCGGATCAGTGTGCCACCACCTTCGCGGTTTTCGATGATCATCCTGGCAGTATCCCCGTAGAGCACTTTCAGACGTTCGGCGACATTGGCCATGCCGATGCCGCCGGCCCCGAAACCATCGGGCTGTTCGAGCAATTGCGCCGCTCCCATGCCGATGCCGTCATCCTCCACTTCAACTACCAAGCGCGACTCGAACAGACGGCTGCGCAGGGTAATGCTGCCGCCTTCGATTTTGGGAGCAAGTCCGTGCTTGATGCAATTTTCGACCAGCGGCTGCAGCAGCATGCTGGGGACCATGGCTTCGAGCGACGCCGGGGCGAGATCCTTGACGACTTTGAGCTTGTCGCGTCCGAAGCGCACGACTTCAATGTCCAGATAATTGTCGATGAACTCCACTTCCTCGCGCAGCGGAACGAACGAATCGGTGCTGTGCAGCAGGCGGCGAAGAATAGTGGCGAGCTTCAGGATCATCTCGCGCGCCGTGTCGGGATCGAAGCGCACCAGCGACGAAATGGAATTCAACGTATTGAACAGGAAATGGGGATTGATCTGATTCTGCAGCGCCGCCATGCGCGCCTGTAGCAATAATCGCTCCTGCTCTTCGAGTTTGATCTGGATGCGAACGCTGTTGAAGATTTTCAGTTCCGTGCCTACGACCATGACCACGGTGAGGTAGATGGCGCTCTCCACCAAATAGCCGTTCAGAGTTCCGCCATTCGCCCACAGCTCAGGGCTTTCCAGGCTAAAGATGGAGTTCGGCCAGAAGCGCCAGATTTCGGTCTGCAGAAAGCGCAAACCGACTATGGTTGCGAAGAAAGCGATCTGCCAATCGAATACGCGCGGCCGCGGCAGATTGCGGCGAATCATGCGATAGAGGCTGAGATCGATGAAAGGCGAGAACAACCAGATATCCTCCTGTTCGGGCGCGAACCGTCGCAGCCACCCCGCGACAATCCCGGCAAACACATTCAACGGCATGGCGGCCCACTCGCCGTGCAACGCCGCGGGCAGCGACATCAGCGCTCCGCCGACGCCTCCGGACAGCCGCCCGCCAATGACACCCATCAGCAGTGCGGTTTCGAGGGACAGGTCACCGGCGAGAAAGCTCTTGGCGTTGAATCGAATCCAGACGCCGAGTGCGATGGGAATCGCCATCCACAACGCCAGATAAATCTTGTGCCGAGTTTCGCGCTCCTCGCGGAAGAGCAGACTCTTGAATTCTTTGGAGCGCACCAGAGCGCTCGACAAGGCTGCGGCCACGCCTAGCTTGATCAGAAGATTGACGAGTATCAGGCGCGGTTCCAGCATCGAATGAAATTCTGCTTCGTATCAGCGCATCGCTTCAGCGATGCCGTTCGTCAATCACAGTCAAGCGCCTTGAGGGGCTGCTCGTCGAACTCGCCCTCAAGGCCAGCCCCTGAAGGGGCTTCTCATTTCGCCGGCCCTACGCTATCGCTAAAGCGATAGCCTGATACGAAACACGTCCGGGGTCAGGCTCCGATTGTACCCGCTGCTTCGCGCAAAAGCTGCTCAACGTTGATACGCGAGCCCGCCGGAACTCCGCCTTGGGCGAAATCACGGCTGCCACCGCCGCGGCCTCCGACCGCCGACAATACTTGCTTGAGCAACGCGCCCATGTCGGGAGTCGAGTCGGGCTGCGAAGCCTGCGACGAC
>Ga0209698_10003590_pt1 | contig 17187 bp, 10 predicted proteins | sample LitLauG_LLR_2012_FD_187203 | JGI IMG/M metagenome (GOLD analysis project Ga0209698, IMG submission 187203) | Freshwater sediment microbial communities from Pennsylvania, USA - Little Laurel Run_MetaG_LLR_2012 (SPAdes) (version 2) | ecosystem: Environmental > Aquatic > Freshwater > Creek >...
GAGGTCACTCCGATCCAGGTGGTGGTCTTCCCCGCCAGCGCCGCGCCCACCAAACCCTGCGCCCGGAAGGTCCGGTCGAGCACCGGACGAAACAGGTCGTAACTGAAGAAGCCGATTCCCCACAGCCCCACGATGCCGGCGAAGCCGAGCAGGAAGCCGACGATCGAATTGCGCCGCCACCGCGGGTCAGAAAACAGCTCGGCGTAGGAGCCCATCTTCTTCTTTTCGCCGCGCGCCTTCAACCACTGTTCCGGTTCTTTGAGTTTGAGGAACACCACAATCGCCAAGGGCGCCGGCACCGCGCCGGCGAGAAAGAGGTAGCGCCACGCTCCGGTGATGGAACCCGAAATCTCCATTTGGCCGAGAATGATTCCGGTCAGCGCCGCCAGCATGTTTCCGACGGCCGAAGTGGCCTGCACCATTCCGAGCGCATACGGACGCGCGCGCGCCGGCACAACCTCCGCCACCAACGCCACGCCGATCCCGAACTGGCCGCCCACGCCCAGCCCGCACAGGAAGCGGTAGACGTTGAAGTCCCACACGCTGGTAGAGAGCAGACTCAGGCCGGTGAACAGCGTGTAGGAGAGGATTGTGATCATCATGGTCTTGGCGCGGCCGAGCCGGTCGCCCAGGACGCCGAAAAACACGCCGCCCATCGCCCAACCCACCATGAAGATCGCGGTGGCCCACGCTGCATGCTTGCCGACCTCGGCGGTGGTTGCACCCTTGCCCAGCAGTTCGCGAATGGCCGGGCTGCGCGCCAGATTGAAAAGCTGCTGGGCCATGGTATCGAACATCCACCCCATGCTGGCCACGCTCAGCACGAACCAGTGGTATCGGGTGAGTTCGCGGTACCAGGCGTATTTCCGCTCGCCAGCGCTTGCTTCCGAAGAAGAGGCTTGAGACATGAAGCTGCTATTTTACATCGCGACTTTCCATAACGGAGGTGACGCGATCGCCGGCTTTGAGCGGAATGTCGGCCGGCAGCGCCACCGCGTCGCCATCGGCGAGTCCCTCCGTCACCTGAACCGAGTTGATGCTGGAGGCTCCCTTCTTCACCGGGCGGCGCGCCAGGGCGCCATCCCGGAGCGCAAACACGTAGTCGCCCTGGGCGTCGTGGCGCAGCGTTTCCTTAGGAATCACCAGGGCGTTCTCCACTACGGCGGTGCGGATCTCGGCGTTCACGTTGGTGCCGGGAATCAGTTCACGGCCTGTGTTTTCGATGGTGCAGACCACTTCGCCCACCTGTCTTGTGCCCAGCGCCTGAATGGAGGTGGGTTTCTTTTCCACCGTGCCATGCCACTGCTTGCCAGGCAGCGCGTCCCAGGTGATGGTAACGGGCTGGCCTTCGGCCACGCGGCCGAGCTCGGGCTCATCCACGTAGACCCGAACGCGCAGTTTGTCGAGACGGCCGATATTGGCGGCGCTCTCGCCGGCTTGCACGAACCCGCCTGGCCGTGCCTCCAGGCTGTAGACGACGCCCGCCAGGGGCGCGTGCAGTACCGATTGGGCGGCCCGCTGCCGCGCCAGGTTCAGCGTCGTTTCCGCATCCTGAACCCGCGCCCGGGCCGCGGCCACGTCGGGCTTGGCCACCAGCGCGCCACGCCGCTTTTCCAGTCCGGCGATTTCAATTTCGATCTGCTGCACGCGGTCGCGCGCCGCGTTGGCCTCCTGCGTGGTGGCTGCCTGCTGTTCCACCAGCCGCTCGAGCGACGCATACGTCTTGCGAGCCTGCTCCAGGTCGAAACGCGCGCGGCTCAAACTGTTTTCGATGTCTGCGAACTCGGCCGGTTTGCCGCCCGCTTCCAGCGCCGCCAGATGGGCCTGCGCCTCCGTCACCTTGGCGGCAGCGGCATCGATTTCGGCCTGCAGCGCGGGGTCGCTGATGGTGGCGATGACGGCGCCCTTCGCAACCGCCTGGCCCGCCTGGACTGGCACGGTGCTGACCATGCCGCCGGCTTCCGCACGCACTGCCTGCCACTCGAACGGTTCCACCTTGCCGTTGGTGGGCAGGGTGCTCACCAGCGTCTGCCGCTTCACTTGGGCGAAACCGACCTTGGGCGGCTCGTTTTTGCGCAGGATCCCCCACGCCACCACTGCCACCACAATCGCCAGCAGCAAGAGCAGCAATTTTTTCAAACAATGGTCTCCAAGAAACCATTCTAGCTGGCCGCCACTTTCCCGAAACCGCTGGCCGGGCCCACGGCTGTCCCGCGATGCCCGCCCCCTCAGGCTCGCGGCGTTTGGTATGGCTCGCTTGGAGGCGATTGGTGTATACTCTCAAAAAGTCCCAGGAGGGCACGCGGGAAGGCGCCACGCGGATCTCCGGGGAGTGATTTGTGATTAACGGGGAGGGGGAATGCATCAACGCTTCCGGGCGTGCCTGGTGGTTTGCGCGCTCGCGCCAACCTTGGTCCCGTCGTGTCTCGCGCAACGCCGCTTTGGGGAACTCCCGTTAGCCTTCGAGCCCAATCTGGGTCAGACTGATGGGCGCGTCCGGTTTCTAACCCGCACTGCGGGGATGACGGTTTTCTTCACCGATACCGAAGCCGTGATGCTGCTGCGGCGGAGGCAGGCCCAGCAGTTAGAGCAGTCCGTAGTGCGCATGAAACTGGAGGGCGCGCATGCGCCGCGCGCGGCGCAGGGGCTAGACCGCCTGCCGGGCGTCAGTAACTACTACCTCGGCAACGATCCCTCGCTCTGGCGCACCGGCATTCCACAGTACGCGCGCGTGCGCTATAGCGAAGTCTACACCGGCGTGGACCTGGTCTGCTATGGCAACGAACGAAACCTCGAATACGACTTTGTGGTTGCCCCCGGAGCCGACCCGCGCCGCGTGCAACTCTCGTGGGAGGGCGTGGAGAGCCAGACGCTGAATAGCGCAGGCGATGTGGTGCTGCGGACTTCCCTGGGCGAGATCGTGCAGAAGCGGCCGCGGGTCTACCAGGAGACGGCATCGGGGCGGGTGGAGGTGGCAGCGAGGTACATATTGGCGCCCGGCCGCAGGGTTGGATTCGCGGTGGCGCGTTACGATCGCGGGCGGCCGTTGATCATCGACCCGCAACTGATCTACTCGACTTACCTGGGCGGGAGCAGCGTGGACGAGGGCCACGGCATCGCCGTGGATTCTTCGGGTAACGCTTACATTGCCGGCAACACGTCCTCTGCGAACTTTCCCATCCAGTCGTCGCTCAAAACTACCAATGCCAGCAGCGATGCGTTCGTCACGAAGATATCGGCGAACGGAAATTCGCTGGTCTATTCGACCTATCTGGGTGGCAACGCCAACGATCACGGGCTAGCCATCGCGGTGGACTCTTCCGGTTCCGCCTACGTCACCGGCGATACGCAGTCCGCAAACTTCCCGGTGGCGTCCGGGTTTCAGGCGACCATTGGCGGCGGCTTCTGGGATGCCTTCGTCACCAAGCTTACCTCGACCGGAGCGCTGGCGTATTCGACTTATTTGGGCGGCAATGGCGACGAGTATGGGCAAGGAATCGCGGTAGACTCGTCCGGTTCCGCGTATGTCGCCGGATACACGTCTTCCACGAACTTTCCCCTGAAGTCCCCCATTCAGAGCTCGTATAATGGCGGCCAAGATGCCTTCGTGGCCAAGATCTCACCTGCGGGTAATTCGTTGGTTTACTCCACTTACCTGGGCGGTAAGAGCCAAGACCAGGCTGCGGCGATCGCGGTGGACAGTTCAGGGGCGGCGTATATTACCGGTCCAACCTTTTCTTCAGATTTCCCCACCGTGTCCGCCTATCAATCGACCTTTAAGTCAGCCGATATCTTCGTCGCCAAACTCGCGCCTTCCGGCGCCAGCTTGACTTACTCGACTTTCCTGGGCGGCTCCAGCGAGGAATCCGCGACCGGCATCGCGGTGGACTCGACGGGCTCGGCCTACGTCACAGGCAGGACGCTCTCGGCGGATTTCCCGGTTGTGGCGGGAGCTTACCAGTCGAAGCTGGCTGGCAATTATGACGTCTTCGTGACCAAATTCGCGCCCGCCGGGAACGCGCTGGTGTACTCCACGTACGTGGGGGGAACGGGAACTGACGAGGCAAACGCCATCGCTTTGGACAGCGCAGGCTATGCGTACGTGACGGGCTGGACCAATTCCACCGACTTCCCGACGCTCGCCCAGTTTCAGACCGCTCAGGGAGCCGACGACGGCTTCGTTTTCAAACTTTCGCCCGACGGCAGTGCGTTGGTGTACTCCACCTACCTCGGCGGAAGCGGTAACGACTACGCCCAAGGCGTTGCCGTCGATCCCACCGGTGCGACGTACGTGGCGGGATGGACCGACTCCACGGATTTCATCACGAAGTCTCCTTTCCAAACCGACCAGTCGAGTACGGATGCCTTCGTCACTAAGATCGAACCCGCCGTACCCGCCGGAAGCAAAGCGGTACTGATCTCGCCCACGCCGGGAAGCACCCTCACCGGTTCGACGGTCACCTTCACCTGGACTTCTGCGACCGGAGCCACGGCGTACGGGCTTGGAGTCGGCACCGGGCAGGGTAATGACAACATCTACAACCAGGAACTCGGACTGGCCACCAGCCAGACGGTCACCGGAATCCCCACCGACGGGAGCACGATCTGGGTACGGCTGGTGACGCAGGTCAGCGGCTCCGTGGTCTGGAACGACTACAGCTTCAAAGCCTACCTCAACGGTTCCAAGCCCGTGATGACGTCTCCCGCTCCAGGCTCGCTGCTGGCCGGATCGAGCGTGACCTTCACCTGGCTCATTGGCACCGGCTCCAGTTCCACCCAATTGGACGTAGGCACGGCGGTTGGCAAAGGCGACATCTTCACGAAAAACGTCGGCCTGGCCACCAGCCAGACCGTTACCGGGCTTCCCACTAATGGGAGCACCGTATATGTGCGCCTCACGGCTAGCGCGGGCACGCTGCTGCTTTCGAACGACTATACCTATACAGCGGCGGGCGGCACCGTGGCTCAAACCAAGGCAGTGTTGACGACGCCGGCGCCCGGCTCCACGCTAACCGGCTCCAGTGTCACCTTTACCTGGACGGCAGGAGCCGGAGCCGTCCTTTACTGGCTGGATGTGGGCTCTCTGGCTGGCGGAGTCGACTACTTCGACCAGAATCTAGGACTAGCGACATCGCAAACCGTGACGGGGTTGCCGACCGATGGCAGCACCATCTACGTGCGGCTGTGGACGGGGTTCGGGAGCACCTATCAGTACAACGACTACACGTATAAAGCGTCCGGCGGGAATTCCAGGGCGGTCCTCACCAGCCCCACGCCTGGTTCCACACTGACAGGAGGCAGCATCACGTTCACCTGGAGCGCGGGCAGTGGCGCTACGGCCTACTATCTATACGTGGGCACGGTGCAGGGCCTGGGCGACGTCTACTCGCAGAATGTCGCGCTGGCTACCAGCCAGACCGTCGGCGGAATTCCGACCGACGGCAGCACCGTCTATGTGCGGCTGTGGACGCTCTTCGGCGGCACCTGGCAATACAACGACTACACGTTCACGGCATCCGGCGGTAACGCCAAAGCGGTGATGCTGCTCCCGACGCCAGGTACCGTACTCAGCGGCGCCAGCGTCACCTTTACCTGGAGCGCGGGGACGGGTGCCACCGCTTACTACTTGTACGTTGGCACGGTGCAGGGCTTGGGCGATATCTACTCGCAGGGTGTCGCGTTGGCCACCAGCCAAACCGTCAGCGCGATTCCCATCGACGGAAGCGCCGTCTACGTGCGGCTGTGGACGCTCTTCGGTAGCACCTGGCAGTTCAACGATTACACCTACACGGCGCAGGGCGGGGGGGCCAAGGCGGCCATCATCAGCCCCACGCCCGGTTCCGGATTGAGCGGATCGACCGTCACCTTCACGTGGACCACCGCCACCGGCGCGAGCGCGTATTGGATCGACATCGGGACCACGGCTGGGGGATTCGACCTCTACAGCCAGGGCCAGGCTCTGGCGACCTCCCAAACCGTTTCGGGCTTGCCCACCGACGGCCGCACCATTTACTTGCGGCTGTGGACGGCGGCGGGCGGCACGTGGCAGTACAACGACTACACGTTCAAGGCAGCCGGCGGCGGCACCAAAGCGGTGATCTTGACACCGGCCCCCGCTTCCACGCTGAGCGGTTCCAGCGTGACGTTCACCTGGAGCACCGTCACTGGCGCGAGCGCCTATTGGATCGATATCGGAACCACCGCCGGCGGATTCGATCTGTATAGCCAGGGCCAGGCGCTGGCTACTTCCCAAACGATCAACGGCCTGCCAACCGGCGGCGGCACGATCTATTTGCGGCTATGGACGGCCAACGCCGGCGTCTGGCAGTACAACGACTACACCTTTAAGGCGGCCCCATGAGGCAGACCATACTTTGCACCATTGCGTTGCTTGCGGCGCGGCCCGGCCTGGCGCAGGATCTGCAACTCGACGCGAGGTCCATTTCCAACGCCGGAAGTTACATCGCGTCGAATTACCCGAATGGCGGCATTTCCCACGGTGGCATGTTCATCGTGAAGGCGGCGCCCGGCAGCGGCGCGCTCGGCGCCTGCGGCGTGAAAGTGGCCGACCAGTTTCCGATCGCCACCACCATGAACGGCACCAGCATGAGAATCGCCATGGGTGGAAGCTCGTTCGATGTTCCCATGATCTACGTGGTCGCCTGCTCGGGGACCGACCAGCTAGCCGGCATCGTCCCTTCGAGTGTGCCCCCGGGCACCGGCACGCTGACGGTGACTTACAACGGACATACTGGAAGCGCGGCCATCATGGTCGTGGACCGGACGCCAGGCTTCTTCACCATTAACCAGGGCGGCACCGGGCCGGCCATCATCCAGAACTACAATTCCGCCAGCGACCTGGTCATCAACACCCTGGCCACACCCGCCAAACCGGGCCAGTACGCGATCGCGTGGGGCACCGGCCTGGGGCCAGACGGCCACTCGGATGTGGACGCGCCCCAGCCAACGGACCTCCCCGTCAACCTGGAGTTCTTCGTCGGCGGCAAGCCCGCCAGCCTAACCTATAAGGGCCGTTCGGGCTGCTGCGCGGGTATCGACCAAATCGTGTTTCAGGTGCCGGACGGCCTGGATGGATGCTACGTGCCGGTAGTAGCCAAAATCGGAAACGCGGTGAGCAACTTCACCACCATGAGCGTATCGGCATCGGGCGGGCCGTGCTCGGACGCTGGAGGACTGAGCGAGTCCGATATCCAGACAGCGCAGCGCAACAACAAAATCCGCTTGGGGATTCTGGACCTGTTCCGGGCCGACATCGAGCTGGTGACAGGAGCTAGCAGCGGTTCCGTCACGCGATACGATCAGGCCACCGCTACCTTCGCCGACCTGACGTTCAGTGCCCTGCTGGGCATGCCGGTGCGCGAGATTTCGACCCCGGGCTCTTGCACAGTCTGGCGCGGGAGCGCGAATGACGCCATTCTGAACCGCCCGCCGCTCCTGGCCCCCCACATCAACCTGGACGGCGGGACGATCACGGTGAGCGGCGCGGCGGGCTCGGGCACGATGAACTATCGCGCCGATTACTATTACGGGCCCTTAGCGACCGCGGCGTATGCGGAGCCGCAGTCCGGCCCTGGACCAGTCACCGGATTTCTCGAGCCTGGAACATTCACGGTGTCCTCGCCGGGCGGCGGCCCACTTCCCGGAGGCACGCCGGTTGGTGGATTCAGCGCCCAGATCGCGGTCGCGGCGCCGCCGAAGTTCGACAACCGCTTCGCGGCCGGAGACGTGCAGCGCTCGCAAGGAGTGACGGTCAACTGGTCCGGTGTGGATGCGGGAGCGCTGGTGGAGATTCGGGGGGTTTCCGCTCCCAACGATCCGGCAGTGGCGGCCGTTACGTTCTTTTGCGTGGAGAAAGCCAGTGCCGGCCAGTTCACCATCCCTCCGCATGTTTTGCTGAGCCTGCCTGCGGCGCCTGGCGCCACCACGGTGGCGAACGGAAGCGCGCTTGGCCTGAGTGTCGGGGTGACCAGTACGTCCCGCTTCACCGCGCCCGGCGTGGACGCCGGCCTGCTGCGCTTCAGTGGAGTCTTTGGACGGAATGTAAGTTTTCACTAGGAGCTTCGGTATGCGGTTGTCACCTTTCTTAGAGAACCGCGCCCCCTTGCTCCCACACCTCCGCTTGCGCTATGACTAGTCAATGCTCAGAACAGCCTTGCTGCTGGTCCTGCTGTCTCATCTGGCCTCCGCCGCCGACGTCCGCGCCTTCACTAACGCCCGCATCATCGACGGCACCGGCGGGCTCGTCCTCGAAAACGGAACCCTGATCATCGAAGACGGCCGCATCTCGGCCGTGGGCACAGCCGCGCAAGTCAAGCCGCCGCGCGGCGCGACCATGATCAACGCCGCCGGGAAGACCATCATCCCCGGCTTGATCAACGCCCACGGCCACGTCAGCGACGTCCAGGGACTCCGCTCCGCGCCCGAGTTCTACACGCCCGAAAACGTCTCGCGCCAACTCGGCCTCTACGCCCGCTACGGCGTCACCACGGTCTTCAGCCTGGGTGGCGATGGCCCGCCCGCGTTCCGTATGCGCGATGAGCAGAACACGCCGGCGCTGAAGCGCGCCCGCATCTACGTCGCCGGCCCGGTGCTGACGTCGGCGACTCCCGAGGCGGCGCGCCACGACGTGGACGCCGTGGCTGCCATGAAGGCCGACGTTGTGAAGATCCGGCTCGACGACAACCTCGGGGCTTCCAAGAAAATGCCTCCCGCGGTCTACACCGCCGTGATCCAGGAAGCCAAGCTCAAAGGGATGCGCGCCATCGTCCACATTTTCTACCTGGACGATGCCAAGGCCGTCCTGAGACTGGGCGGCGAGATCACGCACAGCGTCCGCGACCGCGAGGTCGACAACGAATTCATCGCACTCCTCAAGCAGAGCGGCTCCGCCTACTGCCCGACCCTGATGCGTGAGGTTTCGACGTTCGTCTACGAATCGACGCCCGACTTCTTCGCCGATCCCTTCTTCCTGCGCGAAGCCGACCCGCAGGTGCTCGCCCAACTCAAGGAGCCCGGGCGGCAACAGGCGATGCACGACAGTGTCGCGGCCCAGAAGTACAAAGCCGGTCTGCAGGTGGCCAATCGCAACTTGAAAAAGGTTCTGGATGCGGGTATCCCCATCGTGATGGGAACCGACACGGGCCCGGCAGCCCGCTTCCAAGGCTACTTTGAGCACATGGAACTGGAGATGATGGTGCAAGCCGGCATGACGCCGATGCAGGTTCTGGTCGCGGCAACCGGCGGCGCCGCGAAATACATGAAACTCGCGGGCCAGGTGGGAACCCTGCAGAAGGGCGCCTGGGCCGATTTGCTGGTGCTTGGCAAGAACCCGCTCGAAGATATCCGAAACACCCGGAGTCTGGAATCTGTGTGGGTCGCCGGCAACCGGCTGTAGTCACTGATCTGATCGGCTCCGGGTTCGGCACGGCCGAGACCCTTCCGCATTAGACATGCCGGGTATAAGGGCAGATGGCCCGTGATCCGTGAATTTCAAAGCTCACCATATATAAAGTTTTCCCCTCCGTGGCCGATAATTACTCAGCCTGGGCTGGCGGCCCTGCCCCACCGTCAAAAGCCAGAACGAAGGGGAGAGAAGCCGCGGTGCGAACGCACTAAGGAATAGTAGGGAACCGTTTTCGGACTCCGGGGAGAGCCATGCTTATGCAAGATCAGGACATGATTCGGGAATTCCTAGTCGAAAGTTATGAGAATCTTTCGCGCCTGGATCAGGAACTCGTCGAACTCGAAAAGCGGCCGAAGGATGCGGGTCTGCTGGCGAGCATTTTCCGCACCATTCACACCATCAAGGGCACCTGCGGTTTCTTCGCGTTCTCGACACTGGAGAGGATCACCCATGATGCCGAGAGTCTCCTGAGCCAGTTGCGCGACGGTCAACGGGAACTCAGTCCGCCGTTGGTGTCCCTCATCCTGGAAACAGTCGATGCCACCCGAAAGGTGCTGGCCTCCATCGAGGCGAGCGGGGAGGAAGGTCCCGAGCTCTTTGAGGAATTGGCCAGGCGTTTGCGCGCCGCGGCGCAATCCACGGCAGGCGTCGAGAGCCTGCCCGGTCCCGGCGTGTTGCCCGGCCCCGTGGCGGAACCTCCCGGCCCCCCGGCGGAAGCTCCCGGCTCCCCGGCGGAACCTAAGGATGACAACGGCTCCTCCCATCTTGCCGTGAGCCAGAAGCCCGAGGAGGACACCGCGAGGTCTTCCGCCGTGGCGGATGCGAACATTCGCGTCGGCGTGGGGTTGCTGGACAAACTCATGGACTTGGTGGGGGAACTGGTGCTGACCCGCAATCAGATCCTCCAGTTCAACGCCGAGCGGGAGGATGCCGCACTCAACGCGACCTCACAGCGGCTGAACCTGATCACTACCGAGTTGCAGGAAGGCGTCATGAAGACGCGCATGCAACCCATCGGCATGGTGTGGAACAAGCTGCCGCGTGTGGTGCGCGACATGGCGGTGGCCCTTGGCAAGCAGATCCGCCTGGACATGGATGGAACTGAGACGGAGCTCGATCGGACCATCATGGAGGCTATCAAGGATCCGCTGGTCCACCTGGTTCGCAATGCGTGCGACCACGGCATCGAACCGCCGGAAGTCCGCGTGCACGCGGGCAAGCCGCCACAGGGCAGACTCACCCTTCGCGCCTATCACGAAGGCGGGCAGGTCAACATCGAGCTCGGCGATGACGGGTCCGGGATCGACGTTGCGCGGGTTAAGCAGAAGGCCATCGAGAAGGGGCTGTTACGCCCCGAACAGGCCCAGAAGTTGAGCGACCGGGAAGCTTTCAATTTGATCTTCCAAGCCGGGTTCTCGACGGCGCAAACGGTGACGAACGTTTCCGGGCGCGGCGTCGGCATGGACGTGGTGAAATCCCACATTGAGAAGATCGGCGGTATCGTCGACGTCTTCAGCCGGTCCGGCGAGGGGACCACAGTCAAGCTAAAAATCCCGCTCACTCTGGCCATCATTCCCGGCTTGGTGATCACTAGCGGAGGGGAGCGGTTCGTCATTCCCCAGGTCAGTCTGCTTGAGTTGATCCGCCTGGAGGGAGATTCCTCGGAAAAGCGTATCGAGTATGTGCATGGAACACCGGTCTATCGCCGGCGGGGGAGTCTGCTGCCCATCGCCTACCTGAATCAAGTGCTGGGGTTGAAATCGGCGGAGCAGGCCGAGGCGGTCAACATGGTGGTCCTTCAGGCGGAAGACCGGCAGTTTGGCCTGGTAGTAGACGGTATCAACGACACCCAGGAAATCGTGGTCAAGCCCTTGGGTAAGCAGTTGAAAGGGATTACCGAGTACGCCGGAGCGACAATTATGGGCGACGGCCGTGTGGCCCTCATTCTCGACGTGCTTGGCATCGGCCAGCGTTCCGGGGTGCTAGCCGAAACCCGCGAGCAGGCGCGCGCGTCGGCGGAACAACAGACGCCATCGGGGATCGAGCAGCAACGGCTGCTCCTGTTCCGGGCCGGTTCCTTCGAGCGTCTGGCCATTCCGCTCTCTTTGGTCGCCAGGCTTGAGGAGTTTCCCCGAAACTCCATCGAGCATGCGGGCGGATCCCAAGTGGTGCAATATCGCAACCAGATCCTCCCCCTGGTGCTTCTCCGGGCCGTACTGGGATGCGGCGGGCCCGATCAGGACGAGACGCCCGATCCGGTGCAGGTGGTTGTTTTCAACGACGGCGACCGCAGTGTGGGTGTGGTGGTCGACCAGATCCTGGATGTTGCCGAAGAGGAAGTCACGGTGCGCCGGAAGTCGAGCCGTAAAGGACTGCTCGGTTCGGCTGTGGTAGGCAAGCGAGTTACAGATTTCCTGGATCTCAACCAGGTCATTCACGCGGCCACGGATAGTTGGTTTCAGCGCGCGGGCGGGTCGAGCGGCAAGAGGATCCTGGTCGCCGAAGCCTCGCCGTTCTCGCGCGGCCTGATCCGCAGCGGCCTGGATATGGCGGGCTACCGGGTCGTAGAGGCCGGGAATCTGGACGAGGCGGTTCGCGGGCTGGAGCAGCAACCGGTGGACGTCGTCGTGGCGGCGCTCGATCTACCGCCCGACGGAAGTTCCGCTCTGCTCGCCGCTATGCGCCGGCGGCCCGAGTGGGAGGCGATCCCGATCCTGGCGCTGGCTGACTCGGCCGAGCAGATCCAGGCGTCAACCGTCCGGACGGCGGGCTTTCAGGACTGCCAGGCGAAGTTCGACCGGGAGGCCATGCTCGATTCGGTGGCGCGGCTGGCCTCGGCGCTGGCTTCTTCAGAGAGAGCACCCGTGTGCGCGGGAGAGAAGAGATAACCCATGGCGGCCGATACTGCGACCCTGAAACCCGAACTGGCGCAGACCAGCGGACAGTTCTCCACGTTCTTCGTGGCGGACCTGTTTTTCGGCGTGGATGTTCTCCGCGTCCAGGAAGTGTTGCGTTTCCAGCAAATGACCCGAGTGCCCCAGGCGCCGGAGGTCATCGAAGGGCTGATCAACCTGCGCGGCCAGATCGTCACCGCCATTGATATGCGGCGGCGGCTCCGGTTGCCGCCGCGCGCCGGGGACCAGGCGCCCATGAACATGGTGGTCCGCACCGAGGACGGCGCCGTCAGCTTGCTGGTCGACGAGATCGGAGACGTGGTGGATGTGGACGCCGCCTCCTACGAACGGCCGCCGGAGAACCTCGATCCCGCCGCGCGCGGACTCATTCGCGGCGTCTACAAGCTCAAGGACCGGCTGCTATTGGTTCTCGATGCGGAGCGAACGGTGGATCTCGCGGGCGGGAGGCCAGCCTAGTGCGGGGGACGGTCACCACTGCGAGGCAGAGACCATCGGACAACTTGCATCAGGGAGCCCGTTCGGGAGGCGCCGATCTAGAAAGAGACGTTCCACGGGAAGAAAAGCTCGGCGCGTTCTTGCGCCATGAGCGAGTTGCCCGAAACCAGGGCGGCGGAAGGGGGAAGCCCTCTGCAGCCCGACAACTTTCGATTAAGGAGAAACGAATGGCAAAGCAAGCGAAAAACGGCGGCCAGCCGGTGTTGAGGTCGAGGCGCACGGCCAATGTGGCTGAGATGGATCGCCGGGAGAACCAAATCTCAGCGGCGGAAAAGGGGTTCTTATTGGATTCGTTGCCGATACCAGTCGTGGCAATGGACACCACCCACACGATCGTGTATATGAACCTGGCCGCGGCCGAGGTTGCCGGGCGCCGGCCCGAGGAATGCACGGGGAATAAATTCTGGGACGTTCTCTACGACAGCCCGGCATGCCACGCGGGAACCTGCCCGGCCGGAGAGGCGGTGCGAACCGGCAAGGTCTGCACCGGCGATGCGCACTTCATGGTGAGGGGCAAAGACTGGCCGGTCAGAGTGATCTCCTCGCCCCGCTACGACCGCGATCACCGGACTATCGGTTGCTTCCAGGCGATGTACGACGCTCACGAGGAAATTCACGTTTCCAACGAGATTCTGCGGCTGGTGAATGCGGGGCGGGACGGGCATCTGAAGGAGCGTGGCAAGGTGGAGGATTTCACGGGTAGCTATCGCACCGTTGTAGAAGGTCTGAACGCCTTGTTGGATGCCGTCGTCCAGCCGATCCGGGCGGCCTCGGCCGTTCTGGGTAAGATCGCCGCCAAGGATCTCAGGGCACGGGTTGAGGGCGACCAGCAGGGCGACTATACGCAGCTCAAAGAAGACATCAACAGGATGGCAGCGGACCTTCAAGAGAATATGCGCAATTTCAGCCAGAATACACAGGCACTGTCGTCCTCTGCCGAGGAACTGTCCGCGGTAAGCCAGCAGATGGCAGGGAACGCGGAAGAGACCGCGACTCAAGCTGGCGTCGTCTCGGCCGCCAGCGAGCAAGTGTCGGAGAACGTCTCCGCCGTTGCTTCCGCTGCCGAACAGATGCAGGCTTCCATCCGCGAGATCGCCAAAAACGTCAACGACTCGGCTCGGGTGGCCAGGAATGCTGTCAGCGTGGCGCAGTCCACCAATGTAACCGTGAAAAAGCTGGGCGAGTCCAGCCAGGAGATCGGCAACGTGATCAAGGTGATTACCTCGATCGCGCAGCAGACCAACCTGCTGGCCCTTAACGCCACCATCGAGGCCGCGCGCGCCGGCGAAGCGGGCAAGGGCTTCGCGGTTGTGGCCAACGAGGTGAAGGAACTCGCCAAGCAGACCGCCAAGGCCACCGAGGAGATCGGCCAGAAGATCGAGGCGATCCAGGGCGATACCAAGGGCGCGGTCAAGGCGATCGAAGACATCGCCACCATCATCAACCAGATCAACAACATCTCCAACAGCATCGCCACGGCAGTGGAAGAGCAGACGGTGACCACCAACGAGATCGGCCGCAGCGTGGCGGAAGCTGCCAAGGGGGTCGGCGACATCGCCAAGAACATCGGCGGTGTGGCCGTGGCGGCGAAGAACACTACGCAGTGCGCGAACGACACCCAGAAGGCGTCGCACGAGCTGAGCGCGATGGCAGCCCAGCTCCAGACGGTCATCTCGGAATTCATGCTTTGACCGTTTTCGAAGGTAAGGGGCGCGGTAACGTGGCTGGCATTCCTCCGCCAGGCCGCGTCCCAGTGCTCAACCAACGAATGCAGGTGAAACGATGACCAAAGCGCTAGTGGTGGACGATTCCAGGGCTGTTCGGATGATTCTCGCCAAAACCTTGAAGGAGATCGGCTTCGAGGTTCGCGAGGCGGCCAACGGACGCGAAGCCTTGGAAGTGATCGAAGCCGAGAAAACCGCGGTGAAGCTGGTTCTCGCGGACTGGAACATGCCCGAGATGAATGGGATGGATCTGCTCAAGCAGTTGCGCCAGAACCCGCAACTTTCTTCGCTGGTGGTAGTCATGGTCACCACCGAGACCGAGTTGGACCAGATGGCCGCAGCCCTGGAGGCGGGCGCCAACGAGTACGTCATGAAGCCATTCACCAAAGACATCCTGGTGGAGAAGCTCGAGCTCGTAGGGGTCCATCCTTGAGGAAAAGAACATGGTTGCCGTGAACAAGCGATGGCTCCAGCCTGGAGAGCGGATTCGCGTGCTGGTTGTGGACGACTCGGTGGTCATCCGTCGCTTGGTCACGCATGCCCTGGAGCAAGATCCGGCGCTCGACGTAGTGGGGGCGGCCGCGAACGGCGCGATCGCGCTGCAACGGATTCCGCAGTTGAATCCAGATGTTCTCACGCTGGATATCGAGATGCCGGAGATGGATGGGTTGGAGACGTTGCGGCGCGTCCGGCGCGACTATCCGCAATTGCGGGTCATCATGTTCAGCTCGCTGACCGAGCACGGCGCGGCGGTAACTCTGGAGGCATTGACTCTCGGCGCCGACGACTATGTTTCCAAGGCTTCCAATGAGGGGTCGCTCGATCGCTCGATGACGCGCCTGCGCGAGGAGCTGGTACCGAAGATCAAACAGTTCTTCCACCTGCCGGCCCAAAACCGCGCCGGGGCCCGGCCGGAACCAGCGCAGGTCCCGGCGGCGGCGCCGGCCTGGCGGGGCACGCCAGTCATGCAGGGCACGAAGGTGCGGGCCAAAGTGGTGGCGATCGGAGTCTCCACCGGCGGGCCGACCGCCCTAGGCGCGATCCTGCCGGAGTTCCCGGCCGGGTTCCCGCTGCCGGTCCTGGTGGTGCAGCACATGCCGCCTCTCTTCACCCGGCTGCTCGCCGAGCGGCTGCACACCGTCTGCCGTCTGCCCGTAGCAGAAGCCAGCCACGGCGGCCCGGTGGAAGCCGGCAAGATTCTGATTGCGCCCGGAGACTTTCACCTGAAGGTGGCCTCGGGCGGCGGCGGAGTGCACGTCTGTCTGGACCAATCGCCGCCGCTGAATTCCTGCCGTCCCGCCGTCGACGCGCTGTTTGCTTCGATCGGAGAGGTTTATGGCGGCGCCGCGATCGCCGTAATTCTCACCGGCATGGGGCAGGACGGGTTGCGTGGCACCGAGATTCTCAAAGCACGGGGGGCGTTCGTCCTGGCTCAAGATGAGGCTTCGAGCGTCGTTTGGGGGATGCCCGGCGCCGTGGTGAACGGGGGCTTGGCCGACCGCGTGTTGCCCCTCGGTCAGGTCGTTCCGGAGATTGTTCGCCTGGCGAGTCGAATCTAAGGGAAATTGGATGAGTAGCCAAACATCAATCGCGGAGATCCACTCGGACAACTACCGGTTCCTTCAGGAGCATGTCTATTCCGAAGCGGGCATTGTGCTCGAAGAGGATAAGCACTACCTGTTCGAAAGCCGCCTCACGCCGATTGTCCGGCAACTCGGCCTCGGCTCGATCAACGATCTGTGTGCGCTCCTGCGGGCCACGCGCGCGACGGAAGTCAACCGGCAGGTCGTCGAGGCCATGACGACGAATGAAACTTACTTCTTCCGGGATCCCGCCCAGTATGACGCCATTCGATCGGTCCTGCTCCCCCGGCTTAAGGAAGAGCGGCGAGACACCAAGCGGCTGCGGTTCTGGTCGGCTGCGGCCTCGACCGGACAGGAAGCCTACAGTCTCGCCATGACTCTGCTGGAAGACGGGTTAAGCGATTGGAACATCCAAATCCTGGGCACAGACTTTTCCTCGCAAGTTTTGGAACGTGCCCGGTCCGGCAAGTACAAGCAGATTGAAGTGAACCGGGGGATGCCGGCGGCCCTCCTGGTGAAGCACTTCCGGCGTTCGGGCCTGGACTGGCAGTTGAGCGAGCCGGTGCGCCGGATGACTCGCTTTGAGCCGATTGACTTGCGCAAGAGCATGCGCGCACTGGGACCGTTCGACCTGGTGTTCTGCCGCAACGTCATGATCTATTTCGACGCCGAAACCAAGAAGAAGATTATGAAAGAACTGCACGGCACGCTGTTTCGAGGCGGCTGGCTGCTGCTGGGCGGCGCCGAGACGGCGTTCGGCGTCGAGGAGTGGTTTGAAAGGCAGCCCGTGGGAGGCGCGACTGCCTACATCGCCCGCTGAGAGGACCCGATGCTAACCGAATTGAACGTAGGGATATTGCCGAGCGAACTGGCAGAGATCGTGGAATCCGTGTTCGCCGCGATGCTGAATTTGGAAGTGGGTGAATGCGAGACGCCCTGGTTCCCCAGTGGGGACCGGTTGACAGCGGCGGTCCACCTGGCGGGCGATTGGAACGGAGCGGTGGTGCTGGAGTGCGACCGGTGGCAGGCTTGCCGTTTCGCGGGCC
>Ga0209698_10003591_pt1 | contig 17186 bp, 20 predicted proteins | sample LitLauG_LLR_2012_FD_187203 | JGI IMG/M metagenome (GOLD analysis project Ga0209698, IMG submission 187203) | Freshwater sediment microbial communities from Pennsylvania, USA - Little Laurel Run_MetaG_LLR_2012 (SPAdes) (version 2) | ecosystem: Environmental > Aquatic > Freshwater > Creek >...
GGCGGCCGGGACGTCCGGCTGTGATTGACATCACCAACGCCGGTGTCCGGAGTTGCCGAACAAGTCCAAAGGAACTCTGGAAATGGGATGGGAAGACCATGGGGCGTGCCACCCGAGCCACACAGGTTTGTGATGCTAATCACAGAGGCTCGACTGGCCGGCCGTCTAGTATGACTCCAGGGATGGCACGACGACTCAGGGCGGGCATTCTAGGGTATGGGCGAATGGGCCGCACCTTTGTGGCTGCGATGCAGCAGAATGATCTGTGGGAAGTTTCAGCTGTCTATGACGTCAACCCAGGGGCTCGCAATCTCGCCCGCCGGAATCTACCCGAGGCTGCGATTTACGACGCTCCCGATCCGATTTTTGCGGATCCCTCGATTGACGTGGTGGGGCTATTCACGCTGGCCGATGCGCGGCCTCTGCAGATACGTCTGGCCTTGGCCACCGGTAAACACGTGCTCGCGGAAAAGCCCCTGGGGGCCGACGTAGCCACGGAATGGGAACTGGTTCAGGAGATCGAAGCCAGCGACCGCTTCGTCGCCGTCAACCTGTTCAACAGGAATGCCTGGTATCACAAAGATATCCAACAATTCATCCGCGACGGACAGATCGGCGACCTGGCCATCATCCGTATCTGCCACATGACGCCGGGGCACATGCCGCTGGAAGGACACGATCCGGAAGGGCCGCCCTTCCATGATTGCGGCATGCATTACGTGGACGTCGCCCGCTGGTACGCCCGAAGTGAATACCAGACCTGGCACGCGCAGGGCATACGCCTGTGGGGATACAAGGATCCGTGGTGGGTCCAGGCACATGGGACCTTCGCCAACGGAGTGGTGTTCGACATCACGCAGGGATTCGTGTACGGGCACCTCGCGAAAGAACAACCGCATAACTGCTACGTCGACGCGATTGGCACCAAAGGCATCGCCCGCATGCGGCACGATTTTTCAAATGCAACCGTGGAGTTATTTGGCGTCGGCGAGACCCGCCAAAAAACAGCGCCCTTTAACGACAAGAAGCTGGATGTGATGGTGGATGTATTCGCCCGGTCCGTGCTTACCGGTAAGAATCTTGGCTTTCCCCAGGCCCGGGATAGCGTAATCGCCTCGGACGTCAGTTGGGCGATGCTCAACGACGCAATCGCGAATCTTCCGCCTGTTCGGGGAACCCCCGAAGAGATGCAACAAATTCTGGAACACCGCCGCAACCTGATGGAAGGATTTGGACTGCCAGTGAAGACCCACGAAGTGTTGGACGGCTCTCTGGTGTCGAGCTGACTTCCGCATTTCGCCACGAACCGCCGTTCGAGATTCTCCCAGTTAATGCCAGATCTCATCACAGATTTACTGCTTCTTCGCGAATTTCCATCCGCGCGCAGGGACGGAAACCTGCCCGTATAATCAAGATTCGGGCTTTTTATGATTCAGACCTTATTCGGCAGTTTAGAAGAAGAGAAAAAGACCGGTTTCCTCGACCGCATGAAGCAGGCGGTCACGCGCACGCGCGAGAATCTCGCCGAGCGCATCGACGAAATCGTTTCGATCGGGAAAGAAATCGATCGCCATACCCTCGATGATCTGGAAGCCACACTGATTGGCGCCGATCTGGGCTCGACGACAACGCAGGAGGTCTTGGGCAAGCTGCGCGAAAAGGCCGACCGCAAGCAGATTAAGAACGTCGAAGAATTGAAGCGGCTGCTGAAGGAGGAATTGCTCGCCATCCTGAATACCGCGAACACTCGGCCAGTCAATAAGGTCGAGGGCACACCTGAAGTGATCCTTGTGGTCGGCGTCAACGGCACGGGCAAGACCACTACGATCGGCAAGCTTTCGCAGGTATTCCGCTCGCAGGGAAAAAATGTTCTTCTATGCGCTGCAGATACGTTTCGCGCTGCGGCCATCGAGCAGCTTGAGATTTGGGGTCAGCGCACCGGGACCGAGGTTATCAAGACGAAAGCCGGCGGTGACCCGGCAGCCGTATTGTTCGACGCCCTGCAGGCTGCGGTCGCCCGCAAAACGGATTACGTCGTGGTTGATACCGCCGGTCGCCTGCACACAAAAACCAGCCTCATGGCGGAACTCGAGAAGATGCGCCGAACGGCTCAACGGATCATCCCAGGCGCGCCCCATGAGACTCTGCTGGTGATGGACGCAACCACGGGGCAAAATGGATTGCAGCAGGCACGCCTGTTCACTCAGTCCGCGGGTGTGACGGGCATTGTTCTAACCAAACTTGACGGGACTGCCAAGGGTGGCGTGGTCGTGGCGATCTGCCGCGAACTCGGGCTGCCCGTGCGGTTCGTAGGCGTGGGCGAAAAGGCTGGCGATTTGCTGCCATTTGATCCAAAAGAATTTGTGGATTCCTTGTTCGAATAGGAGTGTGTATGCCGGATGCTTCGGAGAAGCGGTCGCGATTTAGTGTCCTGCTGGATTTCCTGAAAAGACTGCTGGGAAGGAAGCCCGATGCACCCGGAGATCCTTACGCTTACGTCATGGCTCCGGTGCGCCGTGGCCCCAAAGGACGGAGCGGAGCGGCTGTGGCCGAGATAAAGGACGATTCGTTCGGGAGTTTCCCTCCGCGTGGGTGAATCAACCACTCTGCAAACACTGCGGCATCGGTGTGTCACGTGTAAGATTCTTGCCTGAATGTCCCAGCACACTGCTGACGAAGCGTTTCTGCACCGGGCGCTGGAACTCGCACGCGCCGGAATCGGGCTCGCATCCCCCAATCCCTACGTGGGCGCCGTAATCGCCGATGCTCAGGGAAACGTCGCCGGGAGTGGAAACTACACGTACGACGGCGTAAAGCACGCCGAGATCCTCGCGCTCGAGCAGGCCGGCTCGCGGGCTCGCGGCGGAACGCTCTACATCAATCTCGAACCGCACGCTCACCAGGGACGCACACCTCCCTGCACCGATGCGCTGATTAAAGCCGGAATCCATCGCGTGGTCGCATCCATGGTGGACCCAAATCCGAAAGTCAGCGGACGGGGATTCGAGCAACTCCGCGCAGCCGGAGTCCACGTAGAAGTCGGCGGCCTCGAAGATCAAGCGCGTCGATTAAACGAAGCGTTCGCGCGATACACCCGGCATGGCGTTCCTCTCATAACGCTCAAAGCCGCGATGACGCTCGACGGCAAGATTGCCCCGCCACCTGCGGAAACTCTGCTGCAAGGCAATGGGATACCCGCGGGAGGCTGGATCACCAGCGAAATCGCCCGCGCGCACGTGCAGGAACTACGCCACGCGCATGATGCCCTGCTGGTGGGCGCCGGGACGATTCTCTCCGATAATCCGCTGCTGACGGACCGCAGTGGAAAACCCCGGCGGCGGCCTCTGCTGCGCGTGATTCTCGATTCGCGCCTGCGCCTCCCCCTCGATTCCCGGCTGGTAAGGAGCTTAGCGGCCGAGCGCAAAGATGATGTCCTCGTGTTTTGTTCGTCCGCGAGCGACCAGAAGAAGGCCGAACTGGAGAAGCTGGGGGTGCGCATCGAAATAATCCCAACGATTGAGATCGACGGCCGTCCCGATCTGCCCGCAATTCTGCACAGACTCGGCCAATTGGAAATCACGAGTTTGATGATCGAGGGCGGCGCGTCGGTGAATTGGGCGGGACTCGCGGCCAACGTCGTCGACAAGGTCTTTCTGTACTATGCGCCAAAAATCCTGGCCGGAACCGGCTCCATTCCCTTCGCTGCTGGCGCAGGCTTCCGCCACATGAGCCAGGCCGTGCAAGTCAGGCACCTGCATCTGCATCGATTCGGCGAAGACTTCGCGGTCGAGGGATACCTGCGGGATCCGTACGAGGAGTGACCATCTGCCAGTCGTCCTGGCGATAGCCGTTCGTACTCTGCCGCTTCTGTCCGCCGGTCACCGGCGATCCCATTTGGCTAGGCGCTGACTGCCAAATGCCGAGCTCTCGGATTTACAATACTCGGTTCATCTGGAGGTCTCTCGTGTTCACTGGCATCGTAGAAGAAGTTGGAAGAGTTACGAAGATCGAGCAGCGTGGAGAAAACCGGCGGATCACCATCACCTCGACCAATACACCGAAAGAACTTGGCACTGGCAACAGCGTATCGGTGAGCGGGGTTTGCCTGACCGCTCTCGACATCAAGCCCGGATCGTTTTGCGCCGACCTGGCTCCTGAAACCTGGGTTCGCACCTCGTTCTCCCGCATGCATGAAGGCGCGCTGGTCAATTTGGAGTTGCCCATGAAGGCCGATGGCCGCTTCGGCGGACACGTCGTCCAGGGCCACGTCGACGGCGTCGGAACGCTCCTGTCTTTCGATCGTATTGGCGACTCCGAGAACTGGTGGCTGAACATCGACCTTCCCGACGAGGTGGAGAAATACACGGTTTACAAAGGGTCCATCTCCATTGAGGGCATCAGCCTGACGGTAGCAAAGCTGGAGAAGGATCGCTGCACGGTCGCCATCATTCCGCATACCGTCGAGATGACAAACCTTCACTCGCTGAAACCAGGGGATCCGGTAAACCTGGAAGCCGACCTCATCGCGAAATATGTCGAGAAGATGATGAAGGGGGAATCATCACAGAATTCGCTGACAATTGAAGACCTGGTGGAGCAGGGGTTTTAGTTGTAGAGACGTTGCTCGCAACGTCTCTGTCGGCACACCGGTGGACTGCGGGTTTTGAGGGGCTGACGGCAGAGACGTAGCAAGCTACGTCTCTACGAGATCAGCGGGGGGCGATTTCATCTTTCACGACCACTCCGTCCTTCATGACGAACTTCACGTGTTGGAGGACAGCGATATCCGCGAGCGGATCCCCTTCGACTGCGATTAGGTCCGCATAGTGACTCGCCTCGAGCGCGCCGACGTCGTCTTGCCAACTCAACAGTTCAGCAGCGCTGATGGTCGTTGCCTGAATCGCCTCGAGCGGAGTCAGCCCGCGCTTCACCATCGCTTCTAATTCTGCAGCGTTCTTTCCTTGCGTCCCCGCACTCGCGGGATCGAATCCCGCCGCGATCTTCACTCCCAGGCTCTTCGCCATCTGTATTTCTAGGTGAATCCCCTCGAGAAAGGCGTCAACGTGCTTACGCTGTTCGGGCGTGAACGGATTCTTCTTGTTCTCGGCTTCCAGATCAATATCGATCCCTCCGATCGTCGGGACCAGGAACGTCCCTTTGGCCTTCATCATTTCCAGATCTTCCCGGTTGATCTGATGACCATGCTCGATGGAATCGACACCGGCCGTCAGGGCATTCTTGATGCCCTCAGGCGTTGTGGCATGTGCTGCGACTTTGTGATGCTGTTTGTGCGCTTCTTCCACAACAACGGCCATTTCTTCAATGGTCAGGGTGGGGTTGCTCCAGTCGGCGTACACCTTGATGAGATCCGCTCCATGCCCAAGTTGTTCGCGGACGGCGCGGCGGGCTTCCTCGACTCCGCTTACCATCTGCGCGCCCGTGGGGAAATCGTGCAAATCTGAGGAAACGCCAAATGGATTGTATTGACCCACCGCGGCAATGGCGCGGGTCGCGACCTGCATGCGCGGGCCGATCACCAGTCCCTGCCTGATGGCGTCCCGCAGAGCCACGTCAGCGTATTCGGAACCTTCGCTTTCGACATCGCGAATGGTGGTATAGCCGGCTTCGAGGGTAATCCGAGCGTTGTACGCTCCCTCGAGCGCACGAAAAGCCTGCGACTTGGTAGCGAGGTTCACGATATACCCGTCGTCCGTGTCAGGGATGCGCGCCATGATGTGGGTATGGCAATCGATCAGGCCGGGAAGCAGGGTGGCGCGGCCGAGGTTGATGATGTTGGCCGTTTTCGGCGCGTGCGATTGGATTTCCGCCGCCGAACCGACTTCTTTGATTCGCTCGCCTTCGATCCAGATGGCTGCATTTTCAAGGTAGCTGCCTTTGCGGACGTCGAGCAACCTGGCGGCCTTCACCAGGGTGGAGGCCGGCGCTTGCGCCGAGGGATTCGATTGAGCAAGCGCGGCGATGGAAAGCGCAAAGAAGAGTGCCGCTGAGGCAAGTCGGGTTTTCATGGGGAGGTAGCTTATCCGAGAGGAATCGGGCAGGCAAGGAACCCGGCCCTCTGCCAGGGCCGGCGGGCTGCGGTCCGCCGTGACTGCCGACGGAGGCTGTCACCACAAACGTTGGAGGCGCTGCCCGCAGAGCAGCTAGCTACGTCTCTACGAGGAATTTACCTTACGCTTCCAGTTTCAATTCGTCGAGCTCCAGGAATTCCCGAATAATGGGCTCTGGTGATTTCTCCATCTCCCCATACGTCCCAAAGAAGATCGCCCGGCCTTCGTGCAGGAAGGCAACGCGCTCGGCCAGTTTCTTGGCGAGACGCATATCGTGTGTAACCACGATGCTGGTCAGGTTGAGCTGAATCTTCAGCCGCTTGATCAGGTCCCCCAGTAGTTGCGCCATTAGCGGATCCACCATAGTGGTCGGCTCGTCGTAGAGCACACATTCGGGGCGTGCTGCGAGAGCCCGCGCAATCGCTACCGAGCGCTTCATCCCGGTGGACAGATCCGACGGCAGCAGGTCGCGCATTTGCTGCACGCCTACCATCTGCAGCAGGCCGTCAACGATCTGGTAGATCTGGTCCTCGTTCAGATCCCTGCTTTCACGCAGAGGAAAGGCTACGTTTTCACCCACGGTCAATGAGTCGAACAAAGCCCCGTTCTGAAAGACCATCGTGACTTTCTTGCGAATGGTTTCCAGCTGCTCTTCGGAATATTCCGTGATGTCCTCGCTGGCAACGATGACGCGCCCGGAATCCGGCTTCAGGAACCCCATGATGTGATGCAGCGAGACGGACTTGCCGACACCGCTGCGCCCAAGAATGCAGACGGTCTCGCCTATATTCACGTCGAAGCTGACATGATCGAGCACGACATTGTCACCGAATGCCTTCGAAACGTCGCGGAATTCGATGTAGGGCGGCATCGGCAGTGATCGGCGAGCAACCAGTGATCCCACTCGCTGCCCGCGAAACTCGTATGTTCACCTTACCAGATTTGTGCGGCGGAATTTTCAGGATGGGAAGGCATCGATGGCGGCCCTCAGCCTGAGGTTGGAGGCAATCGGTGCCTTCGGAGATCCCCCAAATCTCGAGCGACCCATTCCCCTACGACTTTGTGACTCCGATTCCATACCTCCCACACCGATCGACACCAGAGATCGATCGCCTGCCCGCGCGCATTATCCGGCGCTGCCATGACATCAATCACCGTCATTCTCGCCCGTTCTTTCGGGATCGGGAAATGCGGCCATTCTTTGCGACTGGGGCCGCGGCCGTGCGGCTGCGCGAGTCGCATATGAACGAGTTGCACTTCGCGTCCCGAGAATCCCTCGTTCAAGTGGAGGTACAGTCCGATTAATGCGAATGCAATGCCGATCGGTTTTGATTTCTCGTCTGCGTGCTGCGCTGCCCACACATCCACCACGTGCTGATGGATGAACCCGCCTTCTCGCTGGCTCAGAGTCCATGCTGTCAGATCGTCGTAGGCATGTTGTTCTCTCTCGGTGGGCATGCTGGAGATGGACTCACTTAGGTTGCGGCGGTGAGATCTTGCGGCGAGTTCAAGTTGCGAAAGACTTGGGGAGAGAATCCTGCGGCCTCCAACTCTTCTTCTGCGATGATCTGAGTGTGAACAGAATCGAACAAGGCGTCAATCTTGTAGCGCTGTTGGCGGAGGGACTTCTCGGCCACTTCGGCGAAGTCACGGCGATAGACAGCAGAGAGCGGCTGGAAACCTCCCAGGGCCCGTGCCGCAGTGACCGTTGCATCGGGAAGCTTTTTCGCCCGAGCGATGAGGTACTGCAGGAAAGCGAGCGAAACAAACGGTACGTCAACGGCAAGAATCAGGTTGAGGTCGCTGCGCGATCCACGAAGCGCGGCGTGGATGCCGGCCAGCGGTCCGCAGTTGGGGAAGGCGTCTTCGATGACGGAAGCAAATGCCGCGAATTTGCCGCGGTCCCCGACGATGCATACGTTAGGGCTAACCTGCCGGGCGACATCAAGCATGCGACAAAGCAACGTCTGCCCTTGGAACTCCACAAAGGCCTTGTCCCTGCCCATCCGGGTGCTCTTTCCGCCAGCGAGAATGAATACCGAGACCTCGCTCTCCATACTTGGGATCATACAGCGTGCGCCAAGGCGGCCACGGCTGCGACATTCCCACCACAAACAGCTCAAAAGAAGGTCCTTAAGTCGTGCCCGGGCCATCGACTGCACGAAAGTAACCTACCCAAAGTGACAACTTCGCGGGATGATTGGCCTGCGTCCTAGGCTGTTTTGCCTGACCCGGAAGTTAAAAACACTCATGCCGCAAAAATTCATGGATGTGCTTATGCTTGGGCGCTGCTCTCACGAGTTCTCATGGCCGCGCCGAGGCGCCGACGGCGATTACTACCAGGTCTGTCTGCTGTGCGCCGCGGAGTATAAGTACGACTGGGCAACCATGCGCCGTACCGAGCGCGTGGAGCATGCCAAACCGGAGACGGGCATCCGGCGGAGCCATCCCCGGGAGAAGCGTCCGTCATGGGTACCTCGGGCTCGCCGCCTAAAGCTTGATATCCCGCTGCGGTACCGCGTCAACAAGACCAGCACGTGGTATGAAGGAATCATCGAGAACATCAGCCAGAGCGGCGTATTGTTCATCGGACCACAGGGGTTGCCGGTCAACGCACTGATCGAGATGGTGTTCGAGATGCCGGAAGAAATTTCCGGACAGAAGAACTCGAATGTCGTCTGCCAGGGCCGCGTGATGCGCGCCAAAGACGCGCCGGAACTCGAAGACGGCCGGGTCGGACTGGCAGCATCCATCGTCGACTATAAGTTCATTCACTAATTTCCGTACAATTCTCCGAACAATTAAGACCTCGTTCGACTGGGAGCCGTGACCGCCTGTCCATGCGCCGCGCAGTTCCTTCCGCATTTACATCTGCAGGCAAGCCTCGCAGCATCTAAACTGGTTGGGATACTGGCGGTCTCCGACCGGCCGGTGCCGGGAGTGAATCATGAAAAGCAGATCTCCGCTTATTGCCGGTTTCTTGTTTGCTGTCATCTTGGGATTTGTGGTCGGCTGTGCGAAAAAACCGGAGGACACGAAGATTTCCAGCGAGGTTCAGGACCGCTTCAGTCAGGATTCTGGGCTGGGAACCAAACAACTGGCGGTGAAGGCCGAGAGCGGAGTAGTGACGCTGTCGGGTACGGTGGATACGGACGCCCAGCGCGAAGCCGCTGGAAAACAGGCTGCCAGCGTGGCCGGCGTGAAGACGGTAATCAATAACCTGCAGGTTAGCAATGTCGACAAGCCCAGCGCGGTGGCGGCCATGAATTCTTCTGCTTCGACGTCATCTGCGGCCGGCACATCCGCTGACAGCAGTCCTCCCAACGCATCCAAGCCGCCGAAGAATGGACAATCGCCCAAGCTCCGGCAGAACTCCGGCGCGGGTCAGAAGTCTTCCGATGATTCCAGCAACCAGATGGCTTCCGAGTCAACGGCTCCGCCCGCCGACACTGGAACCACCACTACCGCGGCGAGCAGCGGTCCTCCGCCTGATCTGGCCCCACCGCCTCCTGCACTGAAAAAACTGATCATCGATCAGGGGACGCAGATCACTGTCCGGTTAATCGATCCCATCGACAGCGAGAAGAATCAGACTGGGGATACGTTCCATGCCACCCTGAACGCTCCCCTTACCACTGACGGAGAGGAAGCGGTCCCTGCTGGAGTAGAGCTGGTGGGTCATCTGGTCTCGGTAAAGAGCGCGGGTAAGTTCAAGGGGCAATCCGAAGTTGTGATGCAGCTCGACAGCGTCTCCTCTGGAGGCAAGACCTACAACATCCAGACCGATCAATATTCAAAGAAAGGCAGTTCGCGGGGCAAAAACACCGCTGAGAAAGTCGGAGCCGGCGCGGCGATCGGAAGCATCATCGGAGCCATTGCGGGCGGCGGTAAAGGAGCTGCCATCGGCGCAGCAGCCGGCGCAGGAGTGGGAGGCGGCGCTCAGGCGGCCAGCAAAAGTCAACAGATTAAGCTGCCCTCCGAAACGGTGCTGAACTTTGTCCTGCAACAGGCAATCACGGTTGTCCAGGCGCCTTCGTCCGATGCCAATCGGCAAAAGCTTCAGGGCCAGCAGTGATCTTTTAACAATTCGTACGCGCCCGCGGTTTGGTCCGCGGGCTATTCTTTCTTAACTCTCAAGTCGGTAGCGCCCACTCTGCTTTCGCAGAGGACTTCGTTTTCCCGAACACGGCCTCGCACCATACAGGGCTGTCGAGTGTAACCTCAGTAAGTCGTTGGAGACATCAGACGACAACCACCGTGAACGTTCGTCCATTGTGGTTTGAGCCTTTCGATTCGCGTACACTGTGGCAGCCATGCCCAGGATCACGGCACTGCTGCATACCGAGAATGACGCCCTGCGCTTGGGAAGGGCGTTGGAGATGCTCTTCCCCTGCGACGAGATCCTGATCGTAGATCACGCTTCGGATGACGGAACTGGTGAGGTCGCGCGGGAATACGGGGCACGGGTTTTACAGGCAAGACCCGAACTTTCCTACGGTGCGATCGTCGGGGGAGACTGGATCTTCGCTCTCGATCCACGGGAATCTGTGACTGAGGCGCTGGCAGCGAGCTTATTTGAGTGGAAGGCCGAGGAAATTCCCGCGAGCTCACGTGCCTTTGCCGTGTACCGTCGGGACGAGACCATCGAAGGCTGGATCGACAATCCCATCGCTCAAACCCGCCTGGTGCGCGCCGACTGGAGCCGCTGGGCAGGGCACTTTCCCGAGCCAGACCAGTCGGCGGTCGCGCTCGAAGGCGATCTGCTGCACTTCGTCTTTCCCTGAAACCCGCAATCATAAGTGTCGAACGCGTTCCTGATGGACGGCGCGGCGGCAAGTCGCTGATTCTGCGAGCGCCACCAATGTTTACTCCCAGGCTCACCCGTCACACCCGTTGGTGATTTCAATCACATTCCTCCCTCCTGGGCGCGCCTAGACTGCGCTGTTGTGGCAGTAACGGGCCTGAGTGCCCTTGGAGGAATCGTATGCGTGTAATGAAATTCATCAGTGTGGCCGTGGCGCTGGCGATGCTCTTAGCCCTTGCCATCGCGCAGCAGGCGGCCCCAGTTCAAAGTGCTCCCGTCGTGAAGCACGTACCGATCACACAAGCCTCGCCGAATTCGGGCAGTGAGATGTTTGATAGCTATTGTGCCGTTTGTCACGGCAAAGACGGCAAGGGTAGCGGTCCGGCCGCGCCGGCGATGAAAACCCCACCCACAGATTTGACTGCTCTGGCGAAGAACAGTGGCGGAAAGTATCCGGCCTCGCACGTCGCGGCCGTCATTCGTGGACAGGCAGCGACGCCCTCCCATGGCAGTCAAGATATGCCGGTCTGGGGACCGCTGTTCTCGAGCATCAGCCAAGGACATGAGTCCCAGGTCCAGCAGCGGATTACGAATCTGACTGCTTACGTCGAGACTCTGCAGGCAAAGTAGTCTCAAGCCCTCGACATCAGGCTTCGGGCATAGCCTGAAGCCTGATGCCTGATTCCCGACAGTATCGAAGCCGTCCGCTTCGGTCTGAAGGTGTAAACTCCCGATGTTCAACGGCTTACTGGACCATGGCCGCATGGCCAGTGACTTCGGTACCTTAGTCCCCACCCCAGCAGGCGACTTATAATCCAATCAAGAACCGGCAATTTCTGCGTTCTCAGGCAGTGACTCGCACTGCTTCCGAATCAGGCTGGTTCGGACGACATCTCGCTTCTTATGGATCCTGTTTTGGCAGCGGCGATTTTTGTTCTCGGGCTGTGCTTCGGCAGCTTCCTGAATGTGTGTATCTACCGCCTGCCGCTAGGGATTTCGGTGGTCACGCCGCGTTCCGCTTGTCCGAAGTGCAAGCAAGGAATTGCACTGTACGACAACATGCCGGTATTGAGCTGGCTTATGCTGCGTGGCCGCTGCCGGCATTGCAAAGCTGGGATCTCGCCTCGCTATCTAATAATTGAGTTGCTCACCGGACTGCTGTTTCTGGCCTGTTATTGGTATTTCGGATGGACGCTCTCCACGCTGAAGTACGGCGCATTCGCGTTTCTGCTGTTGGGGCTCATCTTCACCGACGCAGACACCAAGCTGTTGCCCGACAAACTTACGCTGCCCGGGCTGGGGCTGGGAATCGTCCTTAGCATCTTCGTTCCAGTCAACGATCTGATTTCGCAGTTTCTTCCTGGCGCAATGAGCCTTCCCTTAAGCGGGGACATTTCTTTGAGATTGCTGTCTCTGATCGATTCTCTGCTGGGCGCGGCCGTGGGTGCGTCATTCATCTACGGTGCGGGCGCGATCTACCTGCGCTGGCGGGGCACCGAAGGTATGGGATTTGGCGATGTGAAGCTGATGGCGATGGTGGGCGCGTTCCTGGGTGTCAAGCTGACGATATTTACGATTTTCACAGCCTCGCTGGCAGGCTCTATTTTCGGACTGACCACGGTTTTGGTGGTCTGGTTGAAGCGGATGCACCGCTTCGGGAAACGATTTGCCGACGCAGCAGCGGCGCGGCGGCGCGCGTGGCATTCGGCACAAGTCGTCTACCGCAACTACCAGATGCCGTTTGGAGTATTTCTGGGCAGCATGGCGCTGGTCGCCTTATTCTTCGGCGACCGCTTCCTCCGCTGGTATGGGAGGTTCTTCTGAAAATCCTGGCAAATCCGGTGGTTCTGCGCGCGGCGTTACTCCTGTTCTGCGCTTCATTCGCCTTCCTGCTGGGATTTTTTCTTGTCCGGCGCCTGCGCAGAAGCATCACCCGGGAATCTGACCTGACGGCAGGAGGAACCCCTTCGCTCGACACGCTGCCGCTGCACGTATACAACACCGTGATCCAGCAGCTCAAACAGCAGAAACACGAGTTGATCGTGCAATCGCAGGCCGATCAACAGCGGGCGCGTGTCACCGAGAACTTCAGTCAGGCAGTGCTCTCCAATCTCTCCTGCGGCGTGCTCGTGTTCGGAGCGAACGGGCTGGTCAAGACGGCGAACCCAGCCGCCAAAGCCATCCTGGGCTTTGCCTCGACCACGGGCATGAGTGCACACGACATGTTCCGCCGCGCTGAAATCCATTTCGCGAGAACCGGACAGGCTGCCGTCTTCCCTGACGAGACGTGGGAGCAGGTAGCTCCGGTTGCGGATGAAGTTCTCGCGGTCCTGCATGAGGGAATCAAGAAGCGTCAGGTGGAAGCCGATTACGAGACTCCGGGAGGCGACAAGCGGTTCCTCTCCATGACCATTTCTCAGGTCCTTGCCGTAGACGGCAGCCTGCTCGGTGTCACATGTCTGATCAACGATTTGAGCGAACTCGCAAACATCAGGCGCCAGCAGGAGTTGCAGGGTGAGATTTCAGCCGAAATGGCGCTGCAACTGCGCACGTCGTTAACCACCATTTCTGGCTTTGCGCAACAACTGGCCAACAACCGCGATCCCGAGATGGCCGAGGAGATCGCTACCGACATCGCCCACGAAGCCGCGCAACTGGATCGCACGATCGGCGGCTTTCTGACGGCCAAACGCGCCACGGCGGGCTCTTCGCATTGAGATTGAGTACGAACAAAACGGGCATATGCCCACGAAAAACTTCGGACGATCAAGAGGTGGTGACCATGAAACATACCGCGAACATAGGAATCGGAATGGTGCTGCTTTTCGGCCTGGCAGGCATTCCTGCCGGCGCCCAGACTCAGCCTTCCACGAGCTCGAAACCGGGGCAGTCTCTCGGCGACTATGCGCGCCAGGTTCGAAAAGACCCCGAGGCGAAGAGCAAAGCGCGAGTGTTTGACAACGACAATCTGCCCACAGCAGAGAAACTATCGGTTGTAGGCACCCCTGCTCCAGCCGCTGATGCCGCAGCCGAGCAGAAGCCGGCGGAGTCTGCCACAGCGGCTCCGGCGGCGGCGAATCCGCCCGCTGACACCAGCAAAATGGACGAAGCGGCGAAGCAGGCGGCGTGGAAACAGTGGGGCGACAAGATCAAGGCCCAGCAGGACTCCATCGATCTCATGCAGCGCGAACTGGATGTGCTGCAGCGCGAGTATCAGATCCGCGCGGCGGCGATGTATGCCGATGCCGGCAACCGGCTGCGCAATTCCGGCGACTGGGACAAGCAAGACACCCAATATAAACAGCAGATCGCCGACAAGCAGAAGTCTCTGGACGACGCCAAGCAGAAACTCGAGGACCTTCGCGAGGAAGCCCGGAAGGCCGGGGTTCCCTCTTCAGTTCGCGAGCCTTAAAGGCCAATTCAGCACACACGTTTCAGGCGCCGGATTCAGCCCGGCGCCTTTTTGTGCGCACCAGACACCAACCCTCACGCGGTGTCGCGTAATCGTCGGATCTGTTGTAAGTGATGCAGGCCATGTACAAGATGAAGCTTGCGCCATTGCGAAGCTGTAAGGGGCCCGAGAATCGGATGATCAAGCACCTTTACCTTTTTGCCAAACCGGTTCTCACAACGAGCGATCACTTCGTCCATTTTCAAGATCTCAGAACCAATGTTAGCGGAAACTGTTTCCATGGGAACTCCGCGCGGCCGAGCCACAGCCGGCGCTTCCATGCCGCCGGGCATGTATCCGAAACGCACCACAACCAATGCTTGCGCCCGGTTTCTCCACGTCGGCTTTCGGGCCAGGGACTTGCCGGCCGCGAGCACACGTTCGAACCCTTTCACAGTTCCGGTATACGTGAGATAGAGATGCTCGAGAATCTCTGCGGCGCACCACTTGCCCGGAACATGGCGGAGCATCTCCTCCTTGCCCATCCCCGCCACTACCGTCTCAACTTCCCGCTGCAGTCTTTCCAGATGAGGGTCCACGAGTGTCACTCCACTTCCGCGCCCTTTCAGTTAGAATGTTGCCGCGACAATAAACCAAACGCAGTTATATCAGGAAGGATGCCATGACAACGGCGAGCCTTGCCAATGTGCGCTCCGCGATAACGCCTGCGGAAAACAACGGCGTGTTTTTCTCATGCAGAGAGAAGCGATCGAATGTCTGGGGTGTGTGGGTCGTGTTTTCTACTCTGGCGCTGCTCGGATTGTTGGCCGGATGTTCTTCGGAATCGACGAAGCCTGCCGAACCGGCCAAAGCGGAAGTGAAAGGACCCGAACTCCTCACCGCGCGTTCCGCTTTTCAGAAGCTTTACGTGGCGGCGCGAGGCTGGAACCAGGATGCTCGTCCGTACCGCATCGAATCAACAGCGACCAGCGACGGAAATGGCCACGACGGCAAATGGGCGGTGTGGCGGGGTGGCTTTGCGTCCGCAGCGCAGCGCTCGGCCAAAACTTATAACTGGTCGGGTAGTAGCGCAGATGGAGCACCGTCGCGCGGCATCAATCCCGGGATCGAAGACAGCTACAGCCCGACCAATGCATCTACGCAGACCTGGGACATCCAGTTTCTGAAAATCGATTCCGACCAGGCACTGGCCACGTCGCAGAAGCATGGCGGCGACAAGATTCTGGAAAAATCTCCCGATACCCCCGTCGTTTACGTTTGCGACTGGAATCACAACACGAACCAGTTGGTGTGGCACGTCATCTATGGATCGAGCCGGGAGGGCGCCAAGCTAACGGTCGCCGTCGATGCCTCCACTGGCGAGTTCATCCGGGTGGAGAAATAGAACGTCCGTGCTGATTTCTGCAGCGCTGCTCTACGCTCAGCGACTGGACTCTTCCGCTTTTTTGAGCTCCAGATTGATGAGCGCGAAATAGCGATACACAGCTTCGGCGGACGCAATCGCTTTTCTTAGCGTTGAGCGATCGCCGAAAGTGACAACGTCGTGCGGGGAATACTGAAGACGGACACGATCTGCGGCGCAATGAGCACTCAGGATTTCGATTCCCGCCGCAGCGACATCCGATTTCAGACGGGCTATATCAACCTGCTTCTTACTTCCAGACTGCATCTGCTTACTGCTCCTTCGTTGTAGATTCTGGAGGGAACGCAGGCGGGTTCCGGGATTCAATCGGGAGGACTGCCTTCGTATGGAATCCTGCGGAACCCACCCGCGACGTCGTTTATTTTGCTTTTATGTATTAAGTATACATCGTTACTAATACGTGGTGGAAGGAATCAGTTACTAAAGTTTTCCGGAGGCAATGTGCCGCGTCACCCTGATCTCGGACTGGAAAAACGAATTCTATCGGCGGCTTCGCGGTTGTGGGCGCGAGGCGGCGAAAAGGCATTGACGATGCGAGCCGTGGCTAGTGCCGCAGAAACCACAACGCCGACCGTGTATGAGCGCTATCGGGACCGCGCCGACATCCTGCGCGCCCTCCGCCTGCAGACGCGGCAGGAGCTCTACGCTGCAGTCAGCCCGACCCGCATTCTCAGCGACGCGGTTCAGAGCTATCTCGACTTCGCGCTAAAGAATTCGCATGGCTATCAAGTCCTGTTCGATGGCGTGGGAAGGCCTCCCTCGCTGCATGAACCGTGGCCTTCGTTTAACTTCATGCGTCAGCGATTGGCCGACAGACTGGGAGGAACGCCACGGCAGCACAACCGGCTGATGCTGGCAATCTGGTCGCTGATGCACGGCACGGCCATGTTGATCATTCGTGGCGAGTTCGAAGGCGCCCTCCGCACCCAGGCGGTGCACGCATGCACGGACGCAGTTGAAGCACTGCTCCGGGCCGCCGCCCGGTCAAAAGCTCGGGCTCAGTCGGGCCCGCGTTGGCCCGCAAATCTGATCCTCGGAGAAGCGGAGCAAAGCTCGGTTGGAAACAGCAGGAAAAGGAAGAAAACGGCCACTCAAAAACGACGCCGCTGACGAGAGCCCGAGCCCGCGAGTTTCGCAGGCAGAACAATCGGATCGCCAGATCAGTGTCCAGACTTAGCGCTGGCAGCGGGAGCTTTCAGGCGCTCAATGGCCTTTTTGGCGTTCGTGGAATCCGGTCCCGAGGGCAGGATTTTTAAATAGTCTCCGTATCGAGAGATCGCTTCATCGATGCTGTGCATCTTCTCCAGACACACCGCTAATCGATATGTGGCATCGGCATCCTTGTCCTTGTAGAGCAGGGCTTCGCGGTATCGACTCTCAGCAGCCGTATAGTTCTTGCGCCGGAAATAATAGTCTCCGACCTCAACATCCTTCGCTGCCTTGTGTGGGTCCCAGGGATGGAACTCGGTGGTTCCGCCT
>Ga0209698_10003592_pt1 | contig 17184 bp, 19 predicted proteins | sample LitLauG_LLR_2012_FD_187203 | JGI IMG/M metagenome (GOLD analysis project Ga0209698, IMG submission 187203) | Freshwater sediment microbial communities from Pennsylvania, USA - Little Laurel Run_MetaG_LLR_2012 (SPAdes) (version 2) | ecosystem: Environmental > Aquatic > Freshwater > Creek >...
AGCGCCCGTAGCTCAGCTGGATAGAGCATCTGGCTTCGAACCAGAGGGTCGGCCGTTCGAGTCGGTCCGGGCGCACCACTTCCCTTCATGCCTCGCACGATCCTGATCGATACCGATACTGCCTCGGACGATGCCGTGGCATTGATAATGGCGCTTCGGTCGCCCGCGGTGCGCGTCGCTGCGATCACCACCGTTGCCGGTAACGTCCCGGTGGAGCAGGCCACGCGCAACGCCTTGTACACGGTGGAGCTATGCGGCGCTTCCACGCCTGTCTTCATGGGCTGCGGCGAGCCTTTGACGCGTTCTTTGGAAGACGCGACGTGGTTTCACGGCCAGGACGGCCTGGGCGATCAGGGCTATCCGCCGCCGAATCGGAGCGCGGAAGCCATGCACGCGGTCGAGGCCATGATCGAAACCGTGCGCGCGAACCCCGGGATCGAGCTGGTGACGCTGGGTCCGCTGACCAACGTCGCGATGGCGTTGAAGCGCGCGCCGGCGCTGATCGCGAACGTCGGCCGCTGCCTGATCATGGGCGGCAATCCCTGCTGCGTCGGCAACGTGACGCCCGCCGCCGAATACAACATGTGGGTGGACCCGGACGCCGCGCGCATCGTCGTCCGCTCCGGTTTGCCAATTGAGCTGGTCGGCTGGCAGCTCTGCCGCGGCGACGCTGTGCTGAGCGCGCGCGACATTGAACAGGCGCGCGCGCTCGGCACAGCAACCGCGAAGTTCGCTATCGATTGCAACGCGACCGCGCAGGCGGCGTATCTCCGCCAGACAGGCGAGGTCGGCATTTCCCTGCCCGACCCCGTGGCGATGTCCGTCGCGCTTGATTCTACGATTGCCCTCGAGGCCAGCGATCATCACATCGACGTGGAAGCCTCCAGTGAGCTGACGCGCGGCATGACGGTGATCGATCAACTCAACGCGGCCACAAATGCGCGTAACCGCCACACGTGGGCGCTCACCAAGCCCGCGCGCGTGATCTGGAAGATCGACGTGGCGCGATGGAAAGCCGCGCTGTTCTCCGCCTTAGCCGCCTAGCACCTGTTCCGCCGCCCGCTTGCCTTGCGCCAGCGCTCCCGTGGCGTTCTGATGTCCGTTCAGCTCGGCATGCGCGAGTGCGATTTTCCCGAAGCCCTTTTCGACAATTTCACGCGCCGCGGGCTTGCCATCGTGGCCGTAGTAAAAGCCCGGCGGCTGTAAAATCCGTGCGTGGCCCCAGCGGTTCAGCACGATCCCCGCGATATCGCGCGATGCGTTGAAGCCCGCATCGGCGAACAGATGCGTCATCTGCGCGCGAATCTGGCGTTCGTAATCGGCGAACGGCGTCGCCAGCATTTTTTCGCGGCCCAGATTGCCCTGCTCCGCGGCCGTACGCCCGGGCGTGTAGAGGCCGAGGTAAAACGTCAGCAGCGTGGGCTTGTCCGGGTGAAGCTCGGGACGATACGCGCCCGCCACCATATTCTGGCGGATGTTGCACGACCATCCAAAGCCTCCGCCGAAGTAGCGCACCGCGGGCGCCCCCAGCTTATATAAGAAGCGCCAGTGAGTGAGCGCGACGTTGACGCTCATCGCGGGAGCGTAATGGAATTCGCCGTACGCGGACTGAATCTCGGAGGGCAGGTCGGCCACCACGTGGCGGTTCAGCCATCCAGGCGACGCCACCACCGCGGCGCGTCCGCGCGTGCGATACAGCTTGCCCTCTTTTTCGTACGTCACCGCGACACCTTGGCCATCGTGCTCCACCCGCACCACCGTCGCGTTCAGGCGCATGCGCGTCGGCAAGCCATTGCGGTCCAGTGCGTCGAAGCGCATCGAATGATTCAACACGTCGGCAAAGTTCAGTTCGCCGGGCATCGAATCCGGAATCAGAGACCGCACCAGATGCCGCGCGAACGTCGTATTTCCCCCTGGAAACGAGATCGTCGGACGCGCATTCAGCGAACTCACCAGCGCATGACCCGCGCGCGCACAAACCGCATCGGGACTCGCGCCGCAGATCAGTCCGGTGACCGGTTCGACGAACTTCGTTACCTCCGCACTCAAGCCAAGCTCGCCTTCGATGTACTGTTTATAGGTTATGGAATCGAGATGTCGCCGGACGTCCTCGTTACCCCCAGTCGTCGTGCGCCACTTCATCAGGTCGCGCTTCACGGCGGCGGAAAACGGGGCGCCATCCAGATGATTGGCGAAAATATTGCGCGCCCAGGTGCGGGTCGGTTCGTCAAAGCAGTAGCCGACATCCACCGACGCGTCGCCGATGCCGTCCATATGCGAGTAGTTGTCGCGCGGGATGCGCAGCTTGTTCAAGGACGCGTCCCCCTGCTGCCAGTCGAACGTGCGCGGGATGTTCAGTTCACGGAACAGGTCGTCCATCCGCGTGGCGGAGCCTTCGCGCGGCACCCCGAAATCGTTCGACGCCTGCGGACCAATCAGGCGCACGCCGTTCACCATCAACTCGTTCTGCTTGCAGTGACCTCCGAACATCGCGTGATTTTCCAGCATCAGGCAGCTCTTCGCTCCGCCCGTATTTTTGGCGAAATAATAGGCCGCGCCCAGGCCGCTCAGGCCCGCACCCACCACAATCAGGTCGAAGTTTTCGCGCGTGTCTTCGGCGCGTCCCGTGAATCCACCGTCACGCAGCTTGTGGCCCACGGCAATGTTCGACCATGGATCGCCATTCGCGGCAGCGTAATCGCCCACGCCGGCGAATCCTGTATACGCTTCGCGCGTTTGCGCCGGAGCGGACTGCCGCAGCAATGCCGCGCCCGCGCCCAACAACGCGCCATTCAGGAAGTCTCTGCGAAGCATCTAAAAATTCCTCGAAGACAACGTCAAATCGGAGATCGCGCCCAGCCGCACCGGATCGTTGACAAACAACCCCAGCGCGTAGTGGACGCCGATGGTTAAACCTAATAAATGCGCGCCCGCCATTTGCAAGCCGATGTAATTTTTGTTCGTCACCTGGCTCAAGTGGCAGTTCATCACCGCCTCCCACTCCTGAGCCAGATCGGAAATATCGATCACGATATCGGGCTTGTTCAAATGCTGCGTGATGTTGTAGAAATACAAATTCGCGACGCGATGCGCGGGCAGCGGCTTCAGCTCTTCGAGGCCTCCATAGCGCGCGAAGCGGCAGGCATCGCGCATCAGGCGTCCAGCCGTCGAATGATCCGGATGCTGGTTGTCATGGAAGTGCGGCGCAAGAACAATATCGGGCTGAAATGCTCGAATCTCGCGGGCGAGGCGAAATGCGTTCGCAGGCTTGTATTCCAGGCGGCAATCGCCCGCGAAGTCCAGAAACTCGACCTCCGCGCCCATCAGCTTCGCCGCATCCCTCGATTCTTTTTCCCGTGATTCGGGCGTGCCCGCGCTCCCGGCCTCCCCGCGCGACAGCACCAGATTCTTCACCCGGTTGCCGCGGCAGACCTCTTTCATCAGGATGGGCGCACAGCCAAATTCAATGTCGTCCGGATGCGGACCGACGGCCAATATATTCATCTCGCGCAGACTTCCTCGTAATAATGTTCGTACTGCGGAATCACCAGTTCGGTGGAATAGCGCGTTTCGGCAGCGTGGCGGGCAGCCGCGGAAATGCGTTTATACAACTCGTCGTCGGTGAGGAGCGAAACCACGCGCGCCGCCTGCGCTGCCACATCGCCGACGGGTTCTAAAAATCCATCCACATCGTGCCGGATCAGCTCGGGCGTGCCTCCGACACGCGTGCCGACCGGAGGCACACCGCAGGCCATCGCCTCCAATGCCGCCAGGCCGAAGGCTTCCATTTCGCTCGGCATCAGCAGCACGTGATGCAGCGGAATCAGCCGCTCGACGTGATCCTGCTTGCCCAAAAACTCGACGCGATCGTCGACCTTCAATTCGCGCGCCAGCATCTCACAGGGGCCGCGCTCCGGACCGTCGCCCACCATGACCAGACGTGCCGGCGTGGACTTCAGCACTTCATGCAAAATGCGAATACAATCCAGCGGGCGCTTCACCGGACGGAAATTCGAAAGATGGATCAGCAGTTTCTCATCCTCGCGGCGCTCCGGCGACGGCCGGTACAGATCGCAGTTGACGAAGTTGTGGATCACGCGAATTTCGTTGGTGACGCCGAAAAACTCCACCGTGAGGTCCTGCAGATACTTGCTGATGGTCGTCACGCCGTCAGATTTTTCGATGGAGAATTTCGTGATCGGAAAATAGGAACGGTCTGCGCCCACCAGCGTAATATCGGTGCCGTGCAACGTGGTCACAAACGGCAGGCGCCGCGTTGCCGTCATCTGCTGCGCGAGAAGCGCGGCGATGGAATGAGGGATCGCGTAATGCACATGCAGGAGGTCCAGATCGTAGCATTCCGCCACTTCGAACATTCGCGATGCCAGCGCGAGACAGTACGGCGGATATTGAAAAAGAGGATACGCGGACACCTCTACCTCGTGATAATGAATGCGAGGCAGGCCGGGATCCAGGCGGATGGGATTGGCATAGGTGATAAAATGAACATCGTGGCCGCGTGTCGCCAGTTCCAACCCGAGCTCGGTGGCGACGATGCCACTGCCTCCGTAAGTCGGGTAACAGGTGATGCCGATCCTCATGAGGGCAGGGTAACACTTCGTTCCGCGCAAAATTAGTCCCGATGCTGCATCGCACGATCCACGCCGCACTCCTGCTCGCACTCACCGCCAGCGCGCGCGCCACGGACCTGAGGGACGTCGAATACGCGCACACCGGATACACATCGCTGCGGCTCGATGCGCACATCCCGGACGGCAAGGGTCCGTTTGCCGCAGCGATCCTGGCGCATGGCGGCGGATGGGTGCGCGGCGACCGCTCCAGCGTCGATCCGATCTTTGAACCGTTGAGCGGCGCCGGCATCGCATGGTTCACGGTCAGCTACAGGCTGGCTGCCGATCTGTTGCGCGATCCGCAAGCGTCGGTCATGCAGCTCGGCGCGGCGGAAAAGGACATCAAGCAGGCCATCGCGTTTGTGCGCGCACACGCGGCGGAGTATCGCGTCGATCCGAATAAAATCGTGCTGATCGGCGAATCGGCGGGTGGGCAACTCGTATCCATGGCCGCCCTGCGCCCCGATCCTGGTGAAGGCGTGCAGGGTGTTGTGGCCTTTTACAGCCCCACCGATCTGGCCACGCTGGTGCGCACATCGAGTTGGATCCCCGATTCCATGCGCGGAGCCATTCGCGGCACCATCTGGGACAGCCTCATGATGGCGGAGCTGACCAGGTTTTCTCCCATCACCTGGGCGAGTTCCACCGCGCCTCCGTTCCTGATGATCCACGGCACCGACGATAATCTGATCCCGTTCGCGCAGTCGGAACGCTTCTGCGACAAATTGAACGAAGCCGGAGGACGCTGCGAACTGTACCCGGTCAAGATCGCGGGCCACGGCATGCGGTCCTGGGAATCATCGCGAATCGTGGCCTATAAAGCGCCGATGATCCGCTGGATTCAGCAAGTGCTCGCGCTGAAGTAGCCCCTAACGCCCGGCATCTTTTTTGCCGATACAAGAGCGTAACAAAAACAATTTGGGGGATTGACGTTTTTTGATCGTCCGCATTCGCTGGACTCCCATTTGGGGAGCCAACCGCCGCAAACTGATGCATCAACGCATCGCGCGAAGGTCGAAGCTCGCGCTCGGTGTATTGATGCTCGCGCCCTCGCTGCCTGTGTCGACCATCGCCGACGTTTCGCCGCGTGCGATGCCTCCGCCTGTGGTGGCGCAACCTCACCGGCCCGAGGAAGCCATCGCACGGTTCATGCGCGAGCACGACTTCGCTAAGCCATACAACATCGGCGACATTCTGGAGGCAGCCAACCGCGCGGCAATTCCTCCGTCGATGATCGTGTGCATCGAATTCTACGAAAGCTCCGGCGGAAAGCACTTCGATACGGAAACGAATAATCCGCTGGGTTGGAAAAACGGCGTGGCAGCGTTTCCCTCCGTGCCGGCCGCAATCCATTATGTCTCCCAGGAGCTTGGCTCCGGCCGCTGGTACGCCGGAAAATCCATCGAGGAAAAGTTGCACATGTACAATCCACGGCCCGTCTACGCAGAAAAGGTCCTGGGCTGCATGAACGGATTCCCCGACTAACGGGTATCATGAGTCTCATGACTCGCCGCGATTTGCCGTTGTTCGCTTCCGCTTTGCTCGCCGCCTCCGCCCAGGCGCGGAAGACGGCGCTTTCCAGCCACGCGTACAAGTTTGACGATCTGGTTCTGAACGGCACGTCGCGCGCCGTCTTCGATGGGCTCACGCACTCCGGCTTTCCCGTCGACCTGCATGAGACCGAGCTTGCGCCCGGCGCTGCGCCCCACGCCCCCCATCGCCATGAGCATGAAGAGATCGTGATGGTGCGCGAAGGGACGCTGGAAGTCACCATCGAAGGGAAATCCACCCTGGTGGGCCCCGGCTCAGTGGTTTACGCCGCGTCGAACGATTTTCACGGCTGGCGAAACGTGGGCGAAACCAAGGCACAGTATTTCGTCATCGCCCTGGGCCGAGCGTAACGATTCCCTCCGCAGGGCTATCTTCATGGAAATGCAGAAAGATTGGAAAGGCCGCACGGTCGCCGGATTCGTGTTGGAACGCTATCTCGGCGGCTCGGTTTATCTCACCAGCTACGAATCTCAGCCCGCAGCCATCAAGTTGATCCCGCGCAACCCTGAACAGGAGCTCCGCTGGGCCGAGGCGGTGGAGCTTTCTCATCCAAACCTGATCAGCATTTTCCTGAGCGGCGAAGATGGCGATGTTTCTTACTGCGTGATGGAATTCGCCGATGAAAATCTGGCGCAGGTTCTTCCCGAGCGCCCGCTGAGCGCCGTGGAAACGCGCGACATGCTGCCGCCCGCACTGGCCGCGCTCGATTATCTGCACAAAAAAGGCCTGGTCCATTCGAACCTGAAGCCCTCGAACGTAATGGCTGCGGGCGACCGCTTAAAGCTCTCTTCGGACCGTCTGCGCCGCGCGGGCGATCCGCCTGACTTCGCCGCCGGCCCGTACGATCCCCCAGATCGCGCGACGCTTTCGCCCGCCTGGGACGTGTGGTCTCTCGGTATCGTGTTGATCGAGGTGCTCACGCAGCGCAGGCAGGGTCCACCGTCGAATCTACCGCAGCCGTTCGCCTCCATCGCACACCGTTGTTTGCAGCCGAAGACCCAGGATCGATGGACCGCGGCGGAAATGTCAGCCTATCTGGCCGATCCGGATCCGGAGCCGGAGACGCGGCGTCCCCGGCCGTTTACCGTGCCTCCCGCGGTTTGGGGATTTCTCGCGCTGGCCGCCGTCCTGGTGGGAGGGGTGATCTGGAAGCGCACTGAGACTACAACGCCCGCGCCCGCGCCAGCACCCGTAGTCCGCTCCGCGCAACCCGTGCCCGATGCGCCTGCGCAAGCGCCTCCCGCAGACGAGAAGCCGTCGCGAAAGTCAAAGAAGACCGGGGCGAAAACCACAGCGCCGGCGCAGGAACCGGCGGCCGCGGCCAACGCGAGTCAACCCATGCCGAATATTCTGCCGGAGGCCCGCAGCGGCATTCGCGGACGCGTCCGAGTGTCGGTGAAAGTGGATGTGGACCCATCGGGCGCGGTCACCAACGCGGCCGTCGCGCAGCACAGCGGCAGCAAGTATTTCGACGCCCGGTCACTGGAAGCCGCGCGCCAGTGGACGTTCGCTCCCGGCGCCGCGCCGCAGCAATGGATCGTGCAATTTGAGTTTTTACCCAGCGGCACCAAAGCCACCCAGCGCCGCGTCTCGCCGTGATTTCCACCCCACCGCGGCAGTCCGATCCCTTACATTGAAGATCATGCTCTCGAGAAGACTCATGCTTTTGGCTCCCGCCGCCCAGATCGCTCCTCGCGCCGGCGGGAGTACGGGAAAGATGCCACTGTGTCTGCATCAGTACACGTCGGCAAACGCCGGCTTCCGGGCGTCCCTCGAGGGTTGGGCGCGCGCCGGAATCCAGAATGTGGAGATCACATTTGCGCTGCTCGATGAATTCCTGAAGACCGATAGTCTTGCCGCGGCGGGCCGCGTGATTTCCGATCTCGGCCTGACGCCGGTTTCAGCGGCCTGCGGCGTGACGGGATTGTGGGAGCCGAACCCGAACCGGGCTGCCGCGCTCGACACTCTCAAGAAACGCGCCGGGATGTTCGCGGCACTGGGCTTGGTCAAGATTTACGCCCCGGCGACGACGACCGGGAAGTTCACGCTCGACGATTATAAGGCCGGCGTTCAGAACATGCGCGATGTGGGAGAAATCGTCCGGCAATTTCCGATGGCCGCAATGGTGGAGTTTGTGCGGGCGTCTACGTTCATCTCGACGCTCACCACGCTGCTGAAGATGACCCGCGAGGCCGGCCATCCCAATCTCCGGCCCATGCTGGACTGCTATCACTTCTGGTCAGGCCTCGGAAAATTTGAGGATTTGGATCTTCTCCGGCCGGGTGAACTGGCCCACGTCCATTTTCAGGACGTACCCGATATGCCGAGGGAGTTGCTGGATAACACCACGCGGCTGATTCCCGGCGATGGGATCTCGCCCCTGGAACGAATTCTTCGAAAGCTGTCGGAGAAGGGCTATACGGGTCCACTGTCTGTGGAGTTGTTCCTGCCGGAGTTTCAACAAGGGGACCCGTACGAAGTGGCGCGACGCATTCGCGGCAAAGCAGAAGCGGTGATTCGCCGCGCCGGTGTCTGATGAGTCAGCAAGCTTCGTGCCGAGAAAGACGACCCGCCTACTTCACGCGCGTCTGACGCCACAGCGTGGTCGGCTCTACGAAGAACACGGCCAGCCCCATGATCGACGCCACGTTCATCGCGATGAACGTCCGAGCCGGCGATGTCAGCCGCTTTAATGGAAATCCCTTGGGCAGGAAGCGGTCGAAAAACGCCAGTAGAAAGAAAGCCGCTTCTGCGCACAGCAGTATCCATTTCACCGGCCCCGACGGCAGCGCGAACGGACCGGCCAACGCCGCAAGCACCGCCCACGGGAGCACCAAGCGTCCACATTTGTGCGACAAAAAATGCAGCCGCATCCGGTTTTTTGACGCGAACAACTGGGGATGCCGCGCGAACGTCTGCCACAGGCCCGATAAATTGCGCAGCCTGCGGCGAAACTCGGTGCCCGCCACCGCCGGATAATCGACCGCGATCGCCGCAGGGTCGAAAATGACCCGGTAGCCTTTAAAAAACGCCATCAGCGGCAGCGCGGCATCGTCGCTCAACGTGTCCGGAGGAATCGGCGCGGCCAGCCTGCGGCGCATGGCGTAGATGCAGCCGGTGGTATTGAAGATGGAATCGATCGCCGTCTGCCGCTCGCGCGCCCAAATTTCGTAGCGCCAGTAGAGGTCCATATCGGTCTGTTCGCCCGCCTCCCCTTTGACCAGTTTCATTTCGCCCGTGACCGCGCCTACCGTCGCGTCGGCGAAGTTCGCCACCAGATGTTTGAGCGATGCGCGATCCAGCGGCTGCCGCACGTCGGTGAAAAACAGAATGTCTCCGGTGGCGTGCTGTAGCGCGAGATTCACGGCCGCGGATTTGCCTCCTGGGGGCGCAACGAGAAGCGTCACTCCGCGGTCAGCGTATTCGCTGACGATCGCCTCGGTGCGGTCCGTCGAGCCGTCGGAAACAATCAAGATCTGCAGCAGCGCCCGCGGATAATCGAGCCCCAGCAGTGCATCGAGTTTGGCTCGAATTTGCGCCTCGCCGTTGCGTACCGCCATAATCGCGGTCACCGGAGCTTCAAAGCTGAAGTCCTTTACGACTGGCGGAGCGGTCTTGAAGCGTCCCTTCCACAGCAGCAAGGGATAGCCGAACAGGATGTAGAGCGCCAGCAACGCTCCGGACACGGACGCGCCAAGAATGAATGCCGCCAAGCGATCAACCCGCCTTCTGTCCGGCAATCCACGCGATCAGGATGTCGAGGTCGAAGTTCGGCGAGAGATGCTTGATGTAATAGAGATCGTACTCCAGTTCCACAGCGGAATTCAGCGCGCCCCGCGTCTGCGCCCATCCGGTGAGCCCAGGCCGCACCGCCAGCCGTTGCGCATAATACGGGATCTGATGGCATAGCGCATCGTGAAATTCAATGCGGTTGGGACGCGGCCCGACCAGCGACATCTCTCCGCGCACCACGTTGAACAACTGCGGCAGTCCGCCGATGCGCATTTTGCGGATCCACGGCCCCAGCCCGGCGCGCGACTGGAACCGCAGGCGGTCAAAAGGAACGCCGTAGAGTCCGGCGGCGCGGTAGGGTTCCATCAGCGGCACCGAGGGAGCCGAAATCTTCAGCGCAACGGCCGACAGAATCAGCACAGGCGAGCTCAGCGCCAGGGCCGCCAGCCCCAGCAGGTTGGAGTAAATCGCCTGCATCGCCAGACTCTGCCGCTTCGGCGCGATCTCTCCGAACAGGAGACGCACGGGCCGCAGGTGGCGGCAGGAGACACGCTGTAGCACGTCCTCGAAGTATGCCGCCGCGTCGAAAATGGACACGCCCCGGAACCGCAGGTCCAGTAACGCATTGGCCGGAAACGTCCCCGGCGCCTCGCCTTCCCCCACTACGATGTCGTCCGGCGCGAATTCATTGGCGGTCGCCCGAATATCCTCGGGAAACGGGATCGGCCCGAGCAGCTGATAGGCTCCGGAGCTCTCCGCCAGAAATCCCCCCATCTCCGCGAAGACCGGGTCGGAGCCTACCAGCAGTACGCGCGGCCGCGGCGGGAAATCCCGGAACATGAGCCGGAAGCAAAAATACCAGACGCTCAGCAGCACCGCGCAGATCAGGCTGCCCAGCAGCGTTTCCGTAATATCGAGCAACACCGGAAACCCGATGTAGCCAAGCAGAGCCTCCAGCAGAAACACGGCGCCCAGAGAGAGCGAAACCTGCTGCACGCGGCCAAACCATGAAGCGCCCGAATTGACTCCGGTGAGATACGGCACGCTTAACGCCGCCAAAACCGCCGCTCCCAGCGCCAACAGGGCACTGGCGGGATCGGCCTGGAAAATCAGCGGAAAATCTCCCGAAACGGAGAGAAATGCGCCCAGGGGAAAGGCCGCGCACACCGCCACAGAATCGCCGGCGTCCAGCACACGGCGGCGGAATTGGAACGAACGGAGACGGGAATCGAGCGGCAAATCGCAGTCTAACATGTGCTTCAGGCCCGGCTCGCCGTCTCTTGATCCCATTCCTCCAGGCGGCTCTCAAGGCCCCTGCGAAGCGTGTCCAAGAAGGGCGCGACCATCATCGGCAGCACGCCGGAGTCGAAGCGACGCGTCAGTTCGAAGGCGTCCGCGCGGCCCACCGGCACGCGCACGGACCAGCATGGGTGTAGGTCCGCGGACAAGCCACTGAGATCGCCCGCTTCGCGCAGGGACCCGCGCAGGCGCAGGCGTATCGACTCGAAGCCGAAGTCCTTAGCTGCCGCGGAGACTAGCCGCCAGCACTCGTCTTCACTTGCGGCTTCAGACAGTTCCTCGGCCAGCCGCTCCAGGCGCAGCTGCCCTCCCAAGGTCCTCTGCATCTCGCCTCCGAACAGCAGCCGGCTGGCCAGCCCGAATTCGGCGTAACGCAACTGCTTTACACCGAACCATACGACGGCACAAACCGCCAGCATGACGAAGCCGACATAGCGTCCGGCGTGAGGCATGGTCAAAAGCAGCGCGAACGCCGCCGCCATGGCACAAAGCAGATAGAGCACCAGCACGGCTCGCCGTGGCGTCAGTCCCTTGTCGATCAGGCGATGATGGATGTGCCCGCGGTCGGCGGTAAAAATCGGCTGATTGCGCAAAAACCTCCGCAGAATCGCCAGCGACACGTCGATCAGCGGAATCGACAGCGCCAGCAGAGGCACCGTCAGGCTGATCAGCGCATCGGATTTTTGCGTCCAAACCGCACCAAAGCATCCCAGCAAAAACCCGATCAGCAGCGCCCCGGAATCGCCCAGAAACACCGTCGCCGGATTGAAGTTGTAGCACAGAAAACCCAGCAGCGCGCCCACCAGAGGCACGGATGCCGACGCCAGAGCCGGATTGCCATGAATCAACGCCGCGGCCAGCAGCGTCAGCGTCGCGACCAGACCCACGCCCGCGGCCAGCCCGTCCAGCCCGTCCACCAGATTAAACGCGTTCGTGCAGGCGATCAGCCAGAACAACGTCAGAGGCAGCGTCAGCCACATTCCTCCGGCCACGCCGCCGATCGCCAGCACCCGCACACCCGCCCAGTAGGCCAGCGACGCCGCCGCCAACTGCCCCAGCAGCTTCTGCCATGGCTTCAGACCCACCAGATCGTCAATCAGTCCGATGGCGAAAATCATGGTCGCCGCCGGCGCGAGCTTGCGGATCAGCGGCAAATAGTCGGCCAGCGCCGAGGGCGTGTGGGGATACGGATAGAGCGCCAGCCCGTACGCAATGAAAATCGGAATGCCGCCTACCCGCGGGATCGGATGCGCATGGACCTTTCTGCGCCGGTCCGGCTGATCCACAATCCCGTACGAACGGAAGATGTCGCGAAAAATCGGCGTGAGCACAAGGCACACCAGGAATGCCCGGAGCCCCAGCCAGAATAGCTCTTTCACCTTTTTTTCTCCCCGCCCGGAGGCAAGCCGCGAATGCCAACCTCTTCAATTTTCAGGGCAATTGGCAACCAGTGTCAAGAAGGTTCAAGAATCCAACCCCCGCACCGATAAGGAACACCGATGCCTCAGATAAATCCCTCGGACTTAGCCCTGGCTTATTTGTTTGCAGGCGCAGTCATCGTTCTGCTGCTGTTTTTCGCCAAACAGAATCAGAAGCAGGGATGGAAAAAGCGTCGTGGGTCCTGGTACGAATCCCGAGCTACTGCCGCCATGCAGCCGTTCACGGCTTCAGCGGAGCCAGCCGTGTCCAATGCAGTCCTACATCACATCGACGACCTATCCCGCTTGCGATCTGCATTAGCTGTGCACGGCGAACCAACGCGCCCTGAACCGGCGGTGGCTCCGGCCTCTGGAAACCGCTGGAAAATCCCGCTGAGCCATTGAATCCATTTTTGTTAGCATGAGTAATGTGACCCCTGGTACCGAGACTTCCCTGGCCTCGCTCACCGATCCTCAACTGGCCGTGCAGGCTACCATCGTGTCGGCGGAGGGCAGACGCGCCGAACTGGAACTTCACGGCGAAACCTCCCTCGGCGAGGGCTCGCTGGTGCAGTTCCGGACCGCCCAAACCCTTTATATGGGCGAGATCGAGTCCCGCGGCGAATCGGGCCGGGCGCGCATAATGATCGAGCATTCGGTCGATTTAGAGCGCGCGGCAGCGATCCGCCGTACATGGAACGTGGAGCGATAGAATCCCGGCAGAGAACTCGCTTGGTGTTGCTATCCCCGACGCGGCGCGCTTGAGACTAGCCAGCGCTACCCTGGTAGGCTCAGGCTTAATCCTTACTCTCGGAATGCCCGGGATGCGGCACCACGAAATTCGTGATCGGCCGCCGCGACCTTAAGTACAGAAATATCGCATCCAGATCGCGGTCGGTCAGGTCGGCGTAGGCCAGATACGGCATTAGAGTATAGCGCTCCGGACCCACCTTGGGAAGCTCGGTGTCCTTATACATGCGGAAGCTATGCATGCGGTCACGGAAGCGGACGAAGTCCCACTTTCCGAGGCCGGTATCTTTGTCTGGAGTGATGTTCGCGCTCACAACCGTCCCGTTGGGAGATTGGAACACACGCCCGCCGGCGAAGCGCATGGCTGGATCGGCGGAACCGCGCTTCTGCTGCGTGTGGCACTCTTCGCACCCGGCGATGGTCACCAGGTATTCGCCGTAGATTTCGCCGCCGTCGGAAAACGCCGGAGGAATCGGCTTGGTGACCGGCATCGGCGCGCTCTTCATGAACATCGACGTGGGAAACGTGATGCTGGTGCGCGGCACGTAATTGCGCACCGCCGGAAGCGAGTCCATATACGCCACCAGCGCCCCGGTATCGATATCGCTCAAATAGCGGTAGCCCTGGTACGGCATCATGGGAAACAGCATGTGGCCGTCCTTGGCGATGCCCTCGCGCACGGCGCGGATTTTTTCGCCATCGGTCCAGTTGCCGATGCCCGTCTCTTGGTCCGGCGTGATGTTCGGCGCGTACACCTGCCCGGGGAGTCCCGCCAGATTCATCACCGCGCCCTTGCCGCGTTCCTTGGGGTTGAAGGGCCCGCCCAGCCGCGTGAAGTCGCGCTCCGAGTGGCAGCCATTGCAATCGAGCACCACGTTGAACAGATAGGCGCCGCGCGCCACCCGCTCCGGCGTCTGCGGAATCGAGACGTTCGGCGCCGGCTGGCTCGACGGACGGCGCACCAGCATATACACAAACCACAACAGGGCGATGATCGGAATGGACAAGATCACGCGTTTGAAGAAACGCTTCGTCCGGCGTCTGATCCTCATGGCAATTTCATAGTGTACGCGTAACCTTACTTAAGGTGCGCGGCCGGTCCGGGTCCAGGCCCTTCCATGCAGCCAGCGACGCGGCGAAAATTTGCGCTGGAATAATGTACGGGATGGGGGTGAACAGCTCCGCTGGTCTTGCGCCGCGCGCGGCGATGTTCGCCGGAATCACAATCGCACGCGGATGCGCCGCCGCCTCGCGATTGGAGCGGTCGGTGAAGATCAGCGTCTCCGCCTTCAGCGCGGCGAGCCGCGCCAGCATGTCGCGCGTGCCATCCCACGTCACGCCCGCAGGCGCGAACAGGAACAAAGGGAAATTGCGCTCCACCATGGCGATGGGTCCATGCAGAAAATCGGCTGAGGAGAATCGCTCCGCGACGACGTAACAGGTCTCCATCATTTTCAGGGCGAATTCGAACGCGTTGGCGTAATTCAGGCCGCGCCCGACGACGACGGCCTGATCCATGAAGCGGTAGCGCTCCGCCCGAGCCGCGATTTCGTCCTCCAGCTTCAGGGCATCGGCAGCCCAGCCAGGAACGCGGCGCAGATCGTCGATCGCGATCTTCGCGCCCAGGGCGTGCGCCAGAAGATACAGCAGCATCACTTGCCCGGTATAGGTTTTTGTGGCCGCGACGCTGCGCTCCCGTCCGGCGCGGACGAAAAATACGTGCTCGGCGAGTTTGGCCAGCGAACTGGCCGGCTCATTGGTAATGCCCACCGTCAGAGCGCCCTGCTCGCGTCCTCGCTCCAGCACCAGGTTGGTGTCCGTCGATTCGCCGGATTGCGAAACCGCAACGATCAGCGCGTCCTTGAAATCCAGCTTCGCGCGATAGAGCGTGGTGACCGACGGCGCGGCTAGCGACACCGGGATGCCAGTGGCGATTTCCAGCAAATAGCGCCCGAATTGCGCCGCGTTATCGGAGGTGCCGCGCGCAGCAAGAACAATGGTCCGCGGTTTTTTCAGCGCAATGGCGCGCGCCAGATTCGCCGCCGGGCGCAACCCCATCCGCAGCGTTTTCTCAAGCGCCGCGGGCTGCTCCCGAATCTCTTCCAACATCTTCGACATACCTGTTATGCTAACGGATCATGACCCGAATCTGCCTGCTTTTCGCCGCATCTCTGTCGCTGTTCGCCCAGGGCCCGTATAAAGTCGTGAAGACCGCCAAGGTGGGCGGCGTGGGCGGCTTCGATTACGTCTACGCCGATTCCGCAGGACGACGGCTGTACGTGCCGCGCACCGGCAACCCGGCGCGCATCACGGTGTTCAACCTGGACACGCTGGAACCGGCCGGAGAAATCGCGGACACCAACGCGCGCGGTGCGGCCGTCGATCCCAAGTCGGGCCACGGCTTCGTCACCAGCAAGCCCGTCGTGATGTTCGATACCAAGACGCTGGCCGTGATCAAGAAAATCGACGTCGAAGGCGGACCGGATGGCGTCCTGTTCGATGCTTTCAATCAGCGCACGTATATCTGGAGCCATTCCGCACCGAACGCCACCGTGATCGACGCGAAAGACGGCGCGATCCTCGGCACCATCGACCTGGGCGGCGCGCCGGAGCAGGCCGTGAGCGACGGCAAAGGCACCATCTACGTCGACCTGGAAGATAAGGATAAGGTCGCGGTGATCGACGCCAAGACCATGAAGGTGACAAAAAGCTACGACCTGGACGGCAAAGGAGGCACCTGCGCCGGGCTCGCGATGGACGTGAAGAATCAGATCCTGTTCGTCGCGTGCCGCAAGCCGCAGATCATGGTGATCATGAGCGCCAAGGACGGCAAGATCATCGACGCTCTGCCGCTGGGCGCAGGCACCGACGGCGCGGTGTTCAATCCGGCAACCATGGAAGCATTCAGCTCCCAGGGTGACGGGACGCTGACGGTGATCAAGGAAAACAGCCCGACGAGTTTCGTGGTGGAGCAGACGGTCACGACGCCGGTTCGCGCCAAGACACTGACGCTCGACAGTAAGACGAACCGGATCCTGCTGATCACCGCAGAATATGCGCCGGCACCTCCTCCGCCTCCGGGTGGTGGACGCGCGGGGCGCGGGCAAATGGTCCCGGACACGTTTTCGATTGTGGTGGTGGGAAAGTAACTAGGCCAGAGTCAAGCGGCGGCCCTTGGGCGTTGGAATAGGGTCGCCGAATTCCTTCGCCGTATCGATCCACAATTGGATAGCCTGTTGCGCGCTGGCAAGGGCAGCCTCCTGGGAAGGTCCGTGCGCGCAGCAGCCTGGCAGTTCCGGGGCCTCGGCGACGAACGCCTGATCCTCATCGCTCCAGTAGATAACCACTTCGTATTTCATTCCGTACCCACAACTTTATATCTCAGCAGGACTGTCCGCACTTGCCTCACTGGTAGGGCTTCGCATGTCCTCCATCCCTTTGCAGGTTGATTCGCTCCTCGACGCCGGCTTTCCGGAAGAGGTGATGGCTTCCTGTGACACGCTTATCGAAGCCGAGTCCTTGGAGCAAAGCGCATAGGTCATCAAAACGGATCGCTGCGTCCGACCTTCCGCTGAGTACGGCTCGTGATGTCTTCGCGAGGCCCAAAGCATTATCGTGCGCCTAGGCGGTTTGAATTCTCTTAACTATTTTCCCCTGGCCAAATCCGCCGGCTAGAGGTGGAGCCCAGGACGCCTGTTTGCGTTATTGGCGAAAACGTTCCATACGCTTATTCAATAGGTCGTTCGCGAAGCTGCGGACCAACATCGCCTCGACTTCGTTGATCATGCCGTCAGTGACCTCGT
>Ga0209698_10003593_pt1 | contig 17179 bp, 15 predicted proteins | sample LitLauG_LLR_2012_FD_187203 | JGI IMG/M metagenome (GOLD analysis project Ga0209698, IMG submission 187203) | Freshwater sediment microbial communities from Pennsylvania, USA - Little Laurel Run_MetaG_LLR_2012 (SPAdes) (version 2) | ecosystem: Environmental > Aquatic > Freshwater > Creek >...
GGTCAAAAGGGCGTCGACCAGGCACGCATCGCGGCGGGAGGCGCCAGTTGCGGAGTGACCCAGGCGTCGGATCTTGCGGCGCGCCATCATGAGATCAAGGCGCTCATGCTGCTCTCCGGCTCGGCGAGCGAGGCGACCAAAGGGTACCTCGCGGCGACTTCGGCCCTCCCGGTGTTCGGCGCCGCCAGCGAAGGCGATACGGGAGCGGCCAAAGGGATCAAAGAGGCGGTGGACTCATCGAAAAACCCGCGGACGACGGTAAAGATCTACGCAGGCACAGAGCACGGCGTGCCGATGTTCGCGAAGAACGCCGAGCTGGAACCGATGATCGTTTCGTGGCTCAAGACGCAGCTTGCCGGCCACGGCGGGGCACATTAGGCGGCGATGACTAACTCACGGAGTCTGGGCCTCCTGCCGATTCTCGTTCTGACGCCGGCAGTGCTTTTCGGGCAATGGCCGGCATACCCGAGCCCCGGAGTTCCTAAGACGGCGGACGGAAAACCGAATTTGACGGGGCCCGTCCCCAGGTCTGCGGACGGCAAGCCGGATCTGTCCGGAATCTGGCAGTACATGCGTCCGCCATCGGCCCCGGCGCCGCCAGCCGAGCCGCCGCCGGCGCCGGGGACGGCCCCCGACGTGATCCCGCTCGCCGTCCGGCTGAGCCAGTTTTGGAACCTCGGAGCCTCGTTCCAGGACGGTCTTCCGTTCCAACCCTGGGCGGCGGAGTTGCACCGGCAGCGCGTGGCCACCAACAGCAAGGACAATCCCGATGCGCACTGCTTGCCGCTTGGCGTGATGCAGCTTCACACCCACGGGCAGCCGCGAAAGATGATCCAGACCCCCGGTGTCATCGTCATTCTATACGAGGCGAATGCAGGGGTACGGCAGATCTTTACCGATGGGCGGCCCCTGCCCAGGGACCCCCAGCCGTGGTGGTTCGGCTACTCCACGGGCAAGTGGCAAGGCGACACGATGGTGGTGGAATCGGCGGGCTTCCGCGATCTCGGATGGCTCGATGTGGAAGGGAGCCCGTTGACGGAGTCGGGCAAGATCATCGAGCGCTTCCGGCGCGTCGATTACGGGCACCTGGAAATCGAAGTCACGATCGACGATTCCAAGGCGTACACCAAACCCTGGACCGTCACGGTGTACCAACGAATCCTGCCGGATACGGACTTAATCGAGTTCATCTGCCAGGAAAACGAAAAGGACGCGCCGCACTTGGAGAAGACAGGGACCGGGGGCCAGGGGCCAGGCAACTCAAAGTGAATAGCGGCCAGTCACGAAGTTCATGCGGCGCTGTATACTGCATTTCATGACCACCACGCGCAAACACTCAATGCGGCGGCGTTTCTTTTCAGGGGCGGCCGTTGCGGCCGCCATCATGGCCGCGGCATGCGTTCCCGCGGGAGCGCAAGGACAGGAGCAACAACCACCCAGTGCCGACGATGTTGCCGAGGGCATGAGACTCTATCAGCAAAAAGGCAATTGCCAGGCGTGTCATGGCTGGGCGGGTGACGGCCACAAGACCGACAGCCAGATGCCCGACGGCGCCAACTTGCGTGAGACCAAGCTGAACCGCGCCGGTTTGGTCAATATCATGAAGTGCGGGCGGCTCAACTCACAAATGCCGGCCTTCGACAAGTTTGCTTACAGCGATGGGCGATGCTACGGCAAGAAGCAGGCCGACCTGAAGGCGTACCCGACCCGCATGCCCGACCCTCCGGCAACGCTGCAGCAGCGCGAGATCGACCGGATTGCCGACTTTCTGCTCGCCAAAGTTGTCGGCAAAGGCCCCATGGACCGAGCCAAGTGCGTCGAATTCTGGGGCTCCGAGAACGACGCCTGCAAAGAATTGACGAAATAAATTCCGTTGTCCGCGTGAAGACGACCGAATCCGCCTCCACGGGTAGCCGGGGAAGTAATATAATCTCGCTTCAGGAGGCTCCGGATGAAAATTAAACTGTTTGCCGCGGCCTTGCTGTCCGTGCCCTTGGCGGCGCAGTGGCTCACTTACAAAACACCAGGTATCCCGCGGACTCCGGACGGCAAGCCGAATCTGTCAGCGCCCGCACCGCGAACCGCGGACGGCAAGCCCGACCTGTCGGGCGTCTGGCGCGGGCCGATGAGAAGCGCGTATACCCAAAACATTGCCGTGGATCTCAAGCCCGGCGAGATTCAGCCATGGGCGCAGGCGCTCTACCAGCAGCACGTCCGCAATCTGGGAGCGGACAGTCCACGTGCGCACTGCCTGCCCGACCCGCCACCGTACTACCATCTGGCGGGCCTCGCCCGGATCGTTCAGACCCCGGCGATGACGCTCATTGTCAATGAAGGTATCTCCAACAGCGGTGTCACGCGAACCATCTTCACCGATGGCCGCGGGCTCCCCGAGGAGATGAATCCCACCTGGCTGGGCTATTCGGTGGGGCACTGGGAGGGGGATACGCTGGTGGTCACCACCGCTGGGTTCAACGACAAGACGTGGCTGGATTTCAGCGGCCATCCGCACTCGGAAGCCCTCCGCATTACCGAACGTTTCCGCCGCCGCGACTTCGGACACATGGACTTCGAAATGACGCTTGCTGATTCGAAGACGTTCACGCGGCCGATTACGCTGAAGGCGAACAAGACGCTGGCGGCGGATACCGAGCTTCTGGAGACGATTTGCGAGAACAATGACCAGATTGCGCAGCACCTGGTGGGCGGGAACGGGTTCCGCGTCGCTCCGGAGACCCTCGCCAAGTACGCCGGGACTTACCAGGTCGCGCCGGGACGCGAGGCCGTGATTACGGTCGATGGCGAATCGTTGGCCCTGCGTCTGAACCCGAGTGGGGACATACAGAACCTGGCGGCCCAGTCGGAAACCACCTTCGTGGGGCGCGGCAATGGGATCGAGGTGTTGACCGGCGATCAGCTCGAATTCGTCAAGGACTCAAGCGGGGCGGTTACGGGTCTGATTCTGCACGGCCGGCGCGGCGAGCAGAAGGCGGTGCGCAAAACCGCGGCGCTCGGCGCCCGCTAGCAGGTCTCCGCGCCCGGGCGTTTTGGGACCGGACTCCGTTCGAGGGAGGACAAATGCATAAGCTCGCGATAATCCTGTGCGTGATGAGCGTTTCTCTCACCGCGCAGTGGCCGAATCACCCAACTCCGGGAATGCCTCGAACACCGGACGGTAAGCCTGACCTCTCGGCCCCCGCCGAGCGATCGGCGGATGGCAAGCCGGACCTGTCCGGAGTCTGGGCGGTGAGGAACGGAAACGCTCTGTTTTACATCACGTCGGGCCTCAAGCCGGAGGAGATCCGGCCGTGGGCGGCGGCTCTGTACCAACAGCGCGCCGATGATTTTCGCCGGGACACGGACGGAATCGCATGTCTGCCGCCAGGTCCGAAAGCCGGCTTTGCGGTTGGCGCAGCCCCAATGAAGATCGTTCAAACGCCCAGCCTCGTGGTGGTCCTTTACGAATATCACACCATTTTCCGCCAGATTTTCACCGACGGGCGCGCGCTGCCGAAAGATCCCAATCCGGCCTGGATGGGTTACTCGGTTGGACAGTGGGATGGAGATAACCTGGTAGTCGCCACCGCGGGTTATAATGACCGGACCACGCTCGATCTGGCGGGGCATCCCCACACGGAAGCATTGCGCGTGACCGAACGCTTCCACCGTCGCGACACGGGCCATCTCGATCTCCAGGTTACGTTCGATGATCCCAAGGCGTACACCAGGCCGTTCACGGTTCCGGTCGAGTTCGATCTGATCCCGGACGGGGATCTGATTGAGTATGTCTGTGAAAATGAACGCGATAGGCCACACCTGGTCGGCAAGCGAGGGGAGGAGTTTCGCGCTCCGGCTGAAGTCCTGGCACGATACATTGGCACTTACGAATCGCCCGTGGTCGCCTCAGGCGTGGTGGTCTCCCTGGAGGGGAGCCGCCTTATGATCGATACGGGTGAGGGGAAGGTCCCGCTGTTCGCGAACTCGGAAAACAGCTTCACCATGGAAGGGACCGGCGTGGAGTTCTCCAAGGATGACAAGGGCGTAGTCACGGGAATGCTTCAGCACTGGACCGAGGGCGACCGGTATTTTCCGCGCCGGAAGTAGCGCGACGCGCATAGGAAGCGCGGGCCCAAATGGAATCCGGCCCCGGCAGATGATATGCTACAGCGAACAGGAGGCCCAGGTATGCGAATACTGATTTGGATTGGGTTGCTGATTCCCCTGGTTGCCGTGGTAAGCGGCCAATCTGGAAAGGGAACATCGGCTCCTGCCCGTTCTGCCGCGCTACCCGCTGATATTAACGCGGACTCGCTCAACCGCCTTCCCGTGGTGAAACGGGAACAAATGGATGAGAACGGCAAACAGGTTTACGACCATGTCGCCGGCGGCGCGGGTAAGATCGCCTCGCCCACGGGTCCGGCCTCCATCGAGCTGTACAGCCCCGGGGCGGCCGAGCCGCTGCGCAGGTTGAACGAATATTTGCGCAGGCCGGGGAATCTGTTGGGCAATGGCATCACCGAGCTGGCAATCCTGGTGGCCGCGCGCGAGGGAGACTCGCAGTACGTCTGGAGCGCCCATGAGCCGGCGGCGCTCAAGGCCGGCATCGCGCAGCCGGCCATCGACGTGGTCAAGTACAACAAGGACGCCTCCGGCGTGGGCGAGAAGGAGACGGTCGTCATCCGGCTGGGCCGCCAATTGCTGCGCGAGCATAAACTGGATTCCGGAACGTTCGCCAAAGCGGTAGAGCTATTTGGAAAACAAGGGACAGTGGAGCTGGTCACGCTAATGGGAGACTATACGCTGAATGGTCTGTTGCTCGACGCTTTGGACCAGCACCTCCCGGCCGATCGAAAGCCGCTTCTGCCGCCCCGGCAGCCTTAAGCAGAATCTTGAAAGGAAGGAGTCCCCTGTGAAACAACTGATCTTGACGTTAAGTCTTGCCGCCCTGTTAGCGCCGGCTGCATCGTGGGCCATCGCGCCCCCTCCGAATGCGGCGGGCGTATCGAATGGCCACCTGCACTTGAACGTGCGCGACGTGGAAGCCAACACGAAATTCTTCGTTGCCATGGGAGGCGCCGCGACCAGCGAGGCGGGTGTGGTGGAGTTCCCGGATGTGGTGATCCGTCTGCGCAAGCAGGATCCCACCGGTCCCAGCGACGGAAGCGTGGTGGGTCACGTGGGGTTCCTGGTGCCCAACGTCCCGCAGTACATGGCGAAGGTGAAGGCTGCCAATTTGAAGACAGAGCCGGGAAACCGGCCGGAGCAGGGTTTCTTGTACACTCCGGACGGACTGAAGATCGAAATTCTGGAAGACAAAGCACAGACCGTCCCGATCCGCAATCACCACGTCCATTTCTACGTGAACGAGGCTGTTATTCCGGAGATGCAAGCCTGGTATGTCAAGACGTTCGGCGCCAAGGCAGGCATGCGCGGCCAATTCAAGGCGGCCGACATCCCGGGCGTGAATCTTTCGTTCGCGAAGTCCGATACGCCTACCGTGCCGACCAAGGGCCGGGTGCTGGACCACATCGGCTTCGAGGTCAAGCACCTAGAAGCGTTCTGCAAGAGCCTGGAGGCCAGCGGCATCAAACTGGACCGGCCTTACGGCAAGACGGCGACCGGGGTGGGAATCGCGTTCATCACCGATCCCTGGGGGACGCAAATCGAACTGAACGAACACGAATAGGATCGAGGCCGAGGTTCTCGGGGCCGGTGGAATGGTCCGGAATCCGAGTCAAGAGGCGGGAGTGACGGGAATGCCGCCTTTGATCTGGCGTCCGGCGCGCACATCCTCGGCATACGCCGTGATGGCCTCCAGGGTGATCCGGGCGACATTCGCGTAGGTGTCGGTCTTCGCATCGAGCGCGCTCGCCGCGTAACCGATGGCGGCGTGCGCCATTCGCATGCGTCCGTCGAGCCATGGGCCGCCGCCGAGGCCACCGATTACCGGGATGGAAACGGCGTCCACCACTGCGGGGCCTGCCACCGGCCCGGAGAGCGTAAAGTCGAGAAGCGAGCCGCCTGCGTCTTCCAGAAGCTTGGCCTGCTCTACGAATTTTGCGGTCATGGCCGCAGGCGCCTGCGCGCCAGGCTTCAACATATCGCCGTATGAGATTCCGTATTGGAGAGCAGTTTGGGGCGTGATCCCGAACTGCGCGAAGACGGGGATACCCGCACGAGCAATTGCGCGCACCGCCTCGGGAAAATCCGCCGCGCCGTCCAGTTTGATCATGTCCGCACCCGCCTCCTTCACCAGCCGGACAGCCGCCCGCAGCGCGCTGTCGATGCCCTCCTGGAGCGGACCGAAAGGCATATCGCAGCTCACCATGGCTCGTCTGACGCCGAGGCAAACCGCCTTGCAGACGACGATCATCTCCTCCATCGTGACCGCCAGCGGATTCGCGTGGCCCCACAAATTGGTTCCCACCGAATCTCCCACCGAAACGATGTCCACGCCGGCGCGGTCCACAATCTGAGCGATCTGAAAATCCCAGGCCACCACTCCGACGATCTTTTGCCTGGCCCGCTTCATCTGCTGAAGGGCGGGCAGGGTGACTTTAGATTCGCTGGACTGCATCGATGCTCCTCGATGAGCGTATCACGCTTTCCCGCAGGCGCGGCTGTCTGGCTGGAAGCCCTGCAATCACCCGAGCAGCCCGTGAGTGTTGGGCGGAAACAACTCTTCCACGGTCATTGGCCGGGGGATGATCCGCTGCTCCAGCGCGTACTGGATTAGCTCCTCGAGGGCCGGCCGGTTGGGTGCGATGCCGTAGGGCAAGGGGTCGCTGGTGATCTCCATGACCCGCCGGTGCAGATGGTCGACGCGGGTCGGGTTCTGGATCTGGCCGCTTCGGAGACGCCGGATGTAGTCGCGCTTGGACTCGGCGAACGCGTGGAAGATGTCGGGCGCCAGGTCCGCGTGCGCGTCGAGAAGCTCCTCCTTAACGACCACCAGGTGATTGATGGGGTAATGGCCCCGGCTGCGCAGGGCATCGAGACCGGCTTCGGCGGCGTTGGGAATCAGCGGCTTCACGTCCGGCGACTCGATCTCGAGGCCGATCGCCGCAGGCAACTCTCCGGACGCGACGAGGTCCGCCATCTTTTTGCCCTTTTCGAGGGGCACCACGTTTGAGGGCGGGCGGAATTCGGCGACGTGCTCGTCGCCGGAAAGCACCCAAGTGATCGTGTCCAGGTCGACACCGTACTGGTGCTGCAGCACGCCGCGAGCCCAAACGCCGGTGGTCACGGTGTAGCCGCGGTTGACGCCGACCTTCCGGCCTTCCAGATCCTTGGGGCTTTGGATGCCGGACCTCGTGTTATACAATATGGCGCCGTGATGGAAGGCCCGCACCAGGAAGACCGGCAGGCCGATAAAACGCTTCCCATGAGCCCGCGCCGTGATGTAGGTGGTCAGCGACATCTCGGAGACATCGAACTCGAGGCCGCGCACCATGCGGCGGAAGGCGTCGATGAGCGGGTCGACTTCCACGAACTCGAACTCGCAGGTGCGCGGGTTCACGGCGCGGTCCTTCAGGGCTTGATTGTTTCCCTGCGTGCGGGTGACGATTCTCAGCTTGAGCTCAGGCATCGCGCCCTCGTGTTACTCCCATGGCATGAGCGAGGCGTGGATCACGTCCGGCACCCCTTGGCCGCCGACCGACCGGATGGCAAGGTCCACATCGTTCAGGCCAAACTTGTGCGTCGTGACCTTCTCCAGCGGGAAGCGCTTCGAAGCGAGCTGCTGCAGGGCGAGTTCGCACGCCTGGAAGCTATGTCCGCGCGCGCTCTTGATGGTGATGGCTTTGATCGTGATCCGGCCGATCGGAAAATTCGGGAACTCCGCCATTTCTCCCTGGACCACCATGGTCCCGCCCCTGCGCTTGAGCGCTTCCACGCCGAGCAGGATCGGGGAAGTCCCGGCGCCGGCGGTGCAGTCGAGCACGACGTCCAAGCCCTTGCCGCTCGTGATCTCTTTGATGCGTGCGAGAGGATCTTCCTTCTCTACGTCGATCACGTAGTCGGCGCCCAGGGCTTTGGCGACCTCCATTCGCGCACGGTCGCGGGAAGTGCCCGTGACGATGATCAGTGAGGCGCCCGCCTGTTTCGAGATCACGGTCTGGGATAGCCCCTGCTGTCCCGGACCTTGAATGAGCACCGTGGAGCCATAGCCTACACCGCCGTCGAACAGCGACCACTCGACACCGTTGGACATCGGCGTCGCCAATCCCGCCAGTTCCGGTGTCACGCCCTTTGGCACACGGTGAACGACGGCATTCCAGGGAAGATACACGTATTGGGCAAAGCCGCCCCACAGATGCGGGGCCTCGCCGGCGGGAGTATAGCCATAGCGGATGGCGTTGGGGTTGTACCGCCAGTCGGTGTTTTCGCAGTGACGGTATTGGCCGCGATGACACCACTCGCATTGGCCGCAGGAGACGTAGTGCTCCAGAAATACCAGGTCGCCCTCCTGGAATCCCTGGCGTTTGGTGAACTCCCTGCCGGTCCTGGCGATGTATCCGATGTTCTCGTGGCCCATGATTACGGGAGCGCTCGAAGGTGGTTCCCGGTACAACTTCACATCGGTTCCGCAGATTCCAGCGACCTCCATTTTCAATAAAGCGCCGTCGGGCGGGATATCCGGCATGGGAAATTCGCGGATCTCGGTCTTGCCCGGGGCGACTCTCACGGCCGCCAGCACGCTTTCCACTGTGGTGTTGCTCCTCTTCAACGATTTCAGGTCAGGTTATTAGTGCACCTCCGGCCCCAACGGCGCCCTTTCGATGATTTCGATACGGGTACCCCAGGGATCGGTGATGTAGGTGAGGGTGCTGCCGTTGGGAGCCTTGCGAACAGGCTCGTCAAGCTTGATGCCTTCCGTCTCAATCTTCTTCACGAAGGCTGCGTGGTCCTTCACGTCGAAACCGATGTGGTCGAGCACACGCCCTCTAGTCGGCGCCTGCTTCGTGTCGGCCGTGGCGAAGCGAAGCTGTACTCCCGGGAGGTCCACGACTGGGGCGCCGTTGCGGGTCCCCGCCTTCCCACCGAAGGTCCTGGCATACCAAGCTTGGGCTTTAGGGATTTCCGCTTCGGGCATTGAGAAGTGGACGTGTTCATTGCGGACCGGCATAGACTGAGTCTTGTCTTCCAGGATTTCGATGCGCACGCCGTCGGGAGTCTCGACAAAGGCCTGGTCCAGCCGGTTGTTGTTGCCCGGGAGCACCGGCACGCCCGCGGCCTTCCACTGTGCGACCCGCGCCTGGACGTTGTCGACGATGAAGCCGACGTGGTTCACCACCGAACCCTGGGTGCCGCCATTTCCTTTCTCGGTGGCGAGGTTCAAATTGATATAGAGCCCGGGGAACATGATCAGCGGGTTTCCGCCAGGCAGGAACAGCTTGCCGCCCATGGCAAGGAAGAGCCCTTTGTTCGCTTCCAAATCCTTCGAGGCGATGTGCCAGTGACCCATGGTCACCCCGGTCTGGTTGAACGGGGCCGGTTGCGCGGCCGCGGTGCCTGCGGTTACCGCCGAAGCGAGCAATAAAGCCACAAACATATTTGTTTTCACGGATGCCACCCTGCTGAGCTGGATTTGAAGGTTACCTGACTATGCGTGAACGCTCAGCCCGTATTCAAAATATCACGTGAATCGCCTCGGCGGACTGCCCTTCATGGCGGAGTTTGACCAATGCGAAGCATCCTTGCTAGCATCCCATACAGACCATGATCATCGATTGCCACGGGCACTATACCACCGCACCCAAAGACTTGCAGACTTACCGGGACGCCCAGATCGCGGGACTGAAGGACCCTTCGCAAGTTCCTTCCAAGGGGAAACTGAACATCAGCGACGACCAGATCCGCGAGAGCCTGGAGAACGCGCAACTGAAGTTTCAGCGCGAGCGCGGGACCGATGTGACGATCTTCTCGCCCCGCGCGTCAGCGATGGCGCATCACATTGGCGACGCCATTACGAGTTTGCACTGGTCGCAGCACTGCAACGATCTGATCCATCGTGTGTGCTCGCTCTATCCGGGCAATTTCGCCGGTGTGTGCCAGTTGCCCCAATCGCCGGGAGTGCCGCCATCCAATTCGATCGGAGAGTTGGAGAGATGCGTGAACGAGTTGGGTTTCATTGGCTGCAATCTGAATCCCGATCCGTCGGGAGGCCATTGGACGGCTCCCCCGTTGACCGACCGTTATTGGTATCCGTTTTACGAAAAGATGGTCGAGCTGGATGTGCCCGCGATGGTGCACGTCAGTTCTTCGTGCAATCCGAATTTCCACGCCACCGGCGCGCATTATATTAACGCCGACACCACAGCGTTCATGCAGTTTCTGACGGGGGACTTATTTAAGGATTTGCCAACGCTCCGGTTCGTGATTCCCCACGGCGGCGGAGCCGTACCGTTCCATTGGGGGCGTTATCGAGGGCTCGCCCAGGACATGAAGCGCCCTCTGCTGCCGGACCTCATGCGCAACAACATTTTCTTCGACACCTGCGTGTATCATCTTCCCGGAATCGAGCTGCTGCTGAAAGTCGTGCCGCTCGATAACATCCTGTTCGGATCCGAAATGGTGGGAGCCGTGCGCGGCATCGATCCGGAGACGGGTCACTACTACGACGACACGAAGCGATACGTCGACATGCTTCCACTGAGCGAAGAGCAGCGGTACAAGCTATTCGAGGGAAATGCGCGAAAGGTCTACCCGCGTATCAATGCCAGGCTGGCGGGGAAGTAACCGCCGCCCGACGTCCGACACTGCCTCGATCACCGGGTTTCGGTAAGCGCGAGGACCGCGAATCCCGTTGCCGCATCGCGCATAAACTGGGACTCCATCGACCCTGGCTCGTAACGCGTGTTCATGGATTGCGCGTCCCAGAACCCCGCTTTGGGGTCCTGTTGTGACCGGAGCCACCGGAGCGCGCGCTCCACGTTCGGATTTGCCGCTGAGAGTCCGGTGGTCTCCAGAACGAACGCCGCTAATCCTGTGGCATACGGATTGGAACCTTCCGAATGTGGGGCGTTGGGGTGCTCTGACCAGGGGCCGAGAGATTCCAATGTCCACCCCCCGTCAGGTTGCTGCTTGCCGATGAGCTCGGTCACACTCGCTCTTCGATCTGCATCTCTCAGCAGGCCTTTGAGCTTTGTCGAAGCCCAAACCAAGACCAACCGGTTGTGCAGCGGTTGCGCGTTCCATTGATCCGCGAGATACGTTTTCAAGGCATCCAGTTTTTTCTGAATCTGCGGCTTCGACTGGTATCCGTCAGGCTCCACACCGATCGCCAATGCGGCCAGCGCTGCGCCGTAGAATTGCCCAGAAGGCGCGGAGAAGGGATCACGACCCGTAGAATTCCAGTTCCAAGCGCCTTGGGAGGGTCCGCTCGCTATTTGCAGAGACCAAAGGCTTTCGAAGGCTCGTTCGGTTTCCTTGCTCAGGCGGCCCTTGCGAGCATCTTGCTCTGCAAGCAGAAGAGCTGTCAGCACGGGCTCGGCCGGCGTCGTGCCGAAAGTCGGAATGCGCTTCTTCACAGCATCGAGAAAACCGGTTTCGTAGGGCGAGGGCGCGGCTTCCTTGAGGGCGGTCCTCAGAGCGGGTCGCGCCAGCATGTAAGGCAAGCCGGTGTGGCAGGAGACGCACACGCCAACGGCGGTATTTGCTCGCGGCCAGGCGAACCACTCTTTCTGCCGCCCGTCGAGGTAGTTGGCGGCGAGTTGGGGATTCCAATCACAGAACGCCGGCAGGGTTGCCACAAGCACCCCAAAGGCAATACGGGAGAACATGTGACTGAGTTTACTACCGGCAGCCGCCGGATGAAAGTCGGGACGCTGCAGGCCGGGCTGGCAGCCGGGTAACCCGTCCTCGATGCTAACTCTCCTCGTCCTCCCAAGGCTTTCCGCGCCGCCCGGTGATCTGTTCCAGGCTGGCCGGCTTAGGCCGCCAGGGCTGTCCGAAGTGCTTGTCGATTTCGTCGCGATAACTCATCTGCGGGCCCGGATATCCGACCAGTTGCCAGCCGATCAGGCCGGCGTTGCCGCCGTGCATGGGGTCGCTAAACATGCCTTCGATAGTGTGCGTGCGCAATAGTTGGAAGAAGCGCGACTTCTCAATCGACTTGAGTTTGGCATCCTGATCGGCGGGTGACTGGCGGGTGAAATCGCCCAGCGTCGGGATACCGGCGCGGTAGATCTCGCGAGGGCTCTCTTTACCCTGGTAACCGTGCTCCGGATAGGATTCGACGAAGGGTCCCTTGGTGTAGCGGTATTTGTCACGGCCGTAGGGGCCGGCGAGCTGGCGGTCGATAAAGATGACGACATTGGCCTCGGTCGCTCCGGGACCGCTCGCGTCACTCGGGAAAATGCGGGCGCAGGCGGCCGTGACTACGCGGGCTTCCTCGGCGGTAAAGAAGCGGAGCGGCACCTTCACGGTGCCGGTCTGAGCCTGCAGGCGCACCGGTTCGCCCGCCAAAGTGTACAGCAGGGTGCCGCCGATCGCGGCCGCGGGCACGGTGAGGAATTCGCGGCGTTTCATATCAGTCTCTCCGGATGCGGGAAGTAACGGTTGATCATCGCCTCGGACGCCCAATAGGTGAGCGCGAGCACGGTCAAGGTGGGATTGGGCGCGGCATTCTGCGGAAACGCGGAGGCGCCGACCACGAATAAATTCGGCATGTTCCAATGCTGCAAATACCGGTTGACGACACTGGTTTCGGGCGATGTCCCCATCATGACCCCGCCCTGGATGTGAGTGGACTGGTAGTTGATCACGTTATAACGGGCGCGGGAAGGCGGGCTTTCGTCGAATCGGCCGCCCATTTCACGGGCGATCTTGCGCTGGAGCTGCGCCGCGAACTCGCGCTCTTTGAATTCGTGATCGGTCCAGTCGAGCGTGAAGCGCAGCAGCGGATCGCCGAACTTATCGGTATAAGTGGGATCCAGGTCCATATAATTCTGACGATAGGCCAGGTGCTCGCCCGCCAGGCCGATGCCGGCGGAGTGATCCTTCCATTGAAGCGCGGCCTTCTTCCACTCCGACCCCCAGTTGGATTTGCTCGTGCCCGGAGGCATGGTGCCGAAGGAGCCGATGGGGCCGTCGCCATTGCTGCTGAGGTTGATCATGCCTACGCGCAAGAGCCCGTCTTCGTTGCCGGTGAGTCCGATGTCGCCGTCAAAATCGGAGATGCGGCTGCCGAGCTCTCCGGCGCCCATAAAGGCGTTGAGCGGCTTGTCGAAGAAGACGCGCGTGTTGACTCCCACCTGATGCGTGAGGTTGCGGCCCAGCGTGCCTTGGCGCGCGACCGGATCGTAGGGCGTGCCGATTTTCGAAAGCGCCAGCAGCCGCGTGTTGTTCAACGTGAATGACGCCAGCACCACGGTGGCGGCGGGTTGGAAGAATCCCTCGCCCCTGGCGTCGGTGAACTGGATACCGGTGGCGCGGCCGTCCTTGTGCACGATGCGCCGGACCCAGCTTCCCGTGCGCAACTGGAAATTCTTGCGCGTGGCGAGCACCGGCATCAGCGTGTTGGTGGGCTGTGCTTTGGCGCCGACCATGCAGCCGTAGCGCTGGCAATGGCCGCAATACGCGCATCCGGCCCGCGTGACGCCGTCCGGATTCTTGTACGCTTCACTCAGGTTCGCTGCCGGCGTGGGATAGGGATGGTAGCCCAGCCTGCGCACGGCGGCTTCAAACATGCTGCTGGCGTAGGAATGTTTCAACGGCGGCGTGGGGTACTCCTGCTGGCGCGGCCCTTCAAAGACGTTGCCGCCATCGATCTTCCGGCCGCGCAGGTTGCCGGCTTTGCCGCTGATGCCCATCAACTGCTCGGATTTCCAGTAAAGCGGTTCCAGCTCGTCGTACGTGATTCCCCAATCCTGAACCGCGAGGTCGTTGGGCAGCTTGGCGGCCCCATGTTTCTGTACGAGGTGGGTGCGCAGGGTGAACACATCGGGCAGGAAGCGGAAGGAGGCTCCGCCCCAGTGCTCGCCCGCTCCGCCGACACCCGTGCCGGGATGGAAGGACCCGTGCTGGCGGACCGGAACTGCGGAATCCTTCAACGAGTGCCGGTGGCTAATCGTTTCCTCGGCTGTGTTCTGCATCATGCGCAGACGGATATTGTAGTCGAGCTCATCCATCGTCACGGCGTAGTCTTGCAGCTTTCGCGGAATGCCGCGCTCGAAGACGGCGACGGATTGCGACGTTTTCGCGGTGAGTTCCTTGGCCATCAAGAGGCCGGTCCAACCGCCTCCAATGATGGCCACGTCTACGGGCTTGAGATTCGTCATGAGAGATCCTCGCTTCTATTCGAGTGGCTCGACCTTGACAATGGAGGCGCCGTGATTGCTGCCGACCCACAGCGTGCCGGGGTTCTTCGAATCGTCGACAAAGACCCGGCGGATGTTGGTCGGGCGCGGAAGCATGTATTCGGTGTACTGTCCGCTCTTGATATCCAGGCGGGCCACGCGGTCGGTGAGCATGGAGCCGGCCCACGCTTCGCCGTTGCGGTCGAGCAGGGCGTCATAGGGCGCGCTCCACGGCGTGGGCACCTTCCACTCGGTCATTTTTTCGGTCTTGGGATCGAACATTCCGATGGCGTTGCCCTGATATTCGCCAAACCACAACCGGCCTTGGCTATCGACGCGGCCGCGCCGCGGGCGGGAGTCCGGGGTCGGAGTCCGATAGACGGTCGGCTTCTTCGTCTCGGCATCGATCTTAACGATATTGCCGGCTGAGAAATCGAGCAGATAGGCGTTGTTCCGCTTGTCCGTGTGAATGCCGTAGGTCCCGATCCGCTTGCCGGTCTGCGGATCCTTGAAGTTGCCGAGGTTCTCGAACTGGTTGGAGATCAGATCGAGCCGGTAGATGTTGCCGACATCCGAGTTCTTGATCCACACCTTGTTGTCAACGGGAGTGCCCTCGATGGCGAGATGGCCGAGTTGGCCGCCGTCGGTGTCCCATTCCTTGGGCGTGGACCAAAACTGGAACTTCTCGGTCTTCCTGTCGAACTTCGCGATCGCACTCTGGTACATCACGCCGATCCAGGGATTGTCGTCGGTGTCGAATTCGAGATCGAGTGTGCCTACCGGCCATCCCGGTTTCACAACCGGGATCGGATATTGCGTCACCTTGCCGGTTTTCGGATCCATCTTGCCGAGAAACATCTGACCGAAGTCGGAGTACCAGACGTTGGCGGCGCGATCGAGCACCACGTCGTGCGGCTGGATCAACGGATTGGGCAAATCGTATTCGGTGATAATCACGCGTGTGGACTTGCCGGTGAGCCGCGGCTCGGTCTTCAGAGGGAAAGCCCAAGTCGGCTGCTCGCTCAGATTGATGCTGGCGAGCCATTCGGCGGTCTTCCTGCCGCTTCCGCCGCGTTCCACATCGCGAGTGGCCGTGCCGACGAGACGCTGCGGCTTCAGGGGAGTGCTGCCGGGATAGTAGAGGCTCATCCGCTGGATCACTTCCAGGAAGCCGTCGGTGTCGTGCGTCGACTTCATAATGCGCTCGAGCGTGTGGCAGCCGGTGCAATTGAGCAGGAAGCGTTTCTGCTCGTCGGTGCCCGGCATGCTGGTCAACCATTCGGCATTGGTGAGCTGGGCGGACAGGTTCTTCACTTTTTTGAGCTTGATATCCGCCTTGGCTTCCTGGCCCGAGGCGACATCGGCGGCTCTGGCGCCGTCGAGCTCAAAGCCGGCCGCGCGCGCTTTCAATGCGTAGTGTCCGGGTTCGAGTCGCGCGGCCGGGAAAGCAAAGCGGCCCGCGGCGTTGGTAACCACGCTGATGCTGACGGTCGAGGCGTCCTTCTTCGCGCTGACCACCACACCTTCCATCGGACCTTCCTCGGTGGAGGTGACTTGCCCGGTCAACGCGGATGGCGTCTGCGACTCTGCGTGAAGCCGGGTAGACGCGGTTTGAAGAAGGATGGCAGCAAGAGCGCCACCTGCGATAAGCAAAACTCGCTTGGTTTCCATCGGTATCCCCTCCTGTTGGAATGGGTGATTTGGGAATGATTATCCTCCGTTGGGGAAGCGGAGCGCAACCGTGCCTCTGGGGCAGAGTGGCACTCTGCAGCAGATGGGCAATCCACCTGCGCAAGCGGGCCGATTACCAATCGACCGTAGGTTGAACAACCGGTCCACAGGGACCGCCACGCCGGTCAGTTCAACGCAAACACAAACAGGTAGCTGGAATCCTGGAAGTTGTCGTATTTGACAGGATGGAGGTGCCGGCCGCTGGCTTGCACCGCGAGATACTGCTTGGGTCCGATCGCATAAGTCACCGGCGCGCCTTTCAACGCGGTGCCCACGTTGAACCGCCACAGTTCCTCGAGCGTTTCGTCGTTATACGCCACCACCCAACCGTCCTGCAGGGCCGTGAACACCAGGCCACCTGCGGTGACGGTGGCGCCCGATCGAATTTCGATGTCGGTCACGGCCTTGGCGATGACCTTGTGGCTGATCGTGTCTACGGCCGTAATCGAGCCATAGTAGAGGTCGCTGTTGGAGGTGCGCTTTTCGCTGTTCTTCCGGTCGATGCCGCCGTTCGGAGAGAGGAACTTCGCCTCTGCCCCATTTTGTGAGAAGCAGCCCTCGACGCCCACACCGTAGGCGATGTGTTTGACGGGGTTATAAGCGGTGGGCTGGTGGGCTACGCCGCCGTGCCACGTCGGGCAGGTCCGCTTTTCGGGGTCGCCACGCAGCGCGCGCGCGACTGGATTGTACACCTGCACGTCGAGCTTGGGACTGTATTCGACTGGCTTGCCGGTCTCCGGATCGATGCCCTTGGTCCAGTTCAGGTCATTTACGTACTGACCAGCCCTTATGAACCTCCCGGTAGTGCGATCCAGAGAGTAGAAGAAGCCGTTACGGCCGAAATGGCTGACCACCTTGCGTGTCTGGCCGTTGATGACCGTGTCGTAGAGCATGTGGACGCCGATCTCGTCGTAGTCCCAGGAATCGTTGGGCGTGTATTGGAAATGCCATGCCAGCTTGCCGGTGTCGATATTGAGGGCGATGGCAGAATCGGTGTAGAGGTTGTCGCCCGGACGCGACTGCGGATCGTATTGCGGAACCGGGTTACCCGTGCCCCAAATCGTGAGCTTGGTCGCCGGATCGTAGGAGCCGGTCTGCCAGATGCCGCCGCCGCCGGTCTTCCACGCGTTATTCTTATCCTTCCACGT
>Ga0209698_10003594_pt1 | contig 17178 bp, 16 predicted proteins | sample LitLauG_LLR_2012_FD_187203 | JGI IMG/M metagenome (GOLD analysis project Ga0209698, IMG submission 187203) | Freshwater sediment microbial communities from Pennsylvania, USA - Little Laurel Run_MetaG_LLR_2012 (SPAdes) (version 2) | ecosystem: Environmental > Aquatic > Freshwater > Creek >...
CGCCCACAAAATGATCGTTGGTCCCAAAATCGGTGGTAAGAGTGATGATCGGACGATGCGCCAACTTAATCCTCGCTGGAAGACAGAATTATCCCTGTAAGTGCGAAGTTAATTTGCACGAGAGCTTCGCGTCAAGGCACTGAGGTAATACGGAGTCGGCGTACAATCATCGGCTTCTGCTATACTGACGTTGACGCTTTTTCCACGGTTTGCTTGTGACGCGGTGGTCCTGCTCGTTTTGACCAGTTTCATCTCCGCCTTTCCTGCCCGCCGTTTAGTTAGCGCAAAATCCAAACTCAAATGTGAGCGGCGTTGCGGCTCTTGACGTGTGTCAGAGTGTGCGTGACAAACGGCCCCTCCAGAAAGAAAAATTTCGAATGACCACATTTTCAGAACTGCCCTTGTCTTCTGCGTTGCAGCAGAGGCTGGCGGCAGGTCAATTCACCACCTTAACCCCCATCCAGCAAGACGCGATCCCTCCCGCTCTCGAAGGACGAGATGTCATCGGCACCGCCCAGACGGGCACCGGGAAGACGCTCGCATTTCTCATTCCGCTGATCGAGTCCCTTCAGCGCCAGCCGGCCGACCACACCACCGCTCTGGTGCTGCTGCCAACCCGTGAACTCGCGATGCAGGTTCATGAGCAATACGAGCAACTGCGCACCCGCAATATGCCGAAGGCTGCGCTGGTAATCGGAGGAGTGTCGGAGAAGGCCCAGATTCAAAGCTTGCGCTCCGGTTCGGAGATGGTGATTGCCACTCCCGGACGTTTGCAGGATCTGATGAATCGCAAGTTCGCAGACCTGCGGCACGTGAACATCCTCGTGCTCGACGAAGCCGACCGCATGCTGGACATGGGATTCCTGCCCGCGATCCGGCGGATTTTGTCGGTGCTCCCCGCGAAGCGACAGACTCTGTGCTTCTCGGCCACGATGGAACAGTCCGTTGCCGGCCTGGTAAACGACTACATGCGCGAGCCGGTGCGGGTAGCGCTCGGCTCGGTGCTGAAGCCCGCCGAAAGCGTGCAACTCCGAGCCTACGAAGTACGGCCCGGCGAGAAACTCGATGTCCTGCGCCAACTGCTCTATGCCGAAAAAGGCCAGACCCTCATCTTCACCCGCACGAAACGTGGCGCCGAAAGGCTCGCCAAGGATTTAGTCCGCGACGGCTTCAACACCGGTGTGATTCACGGCGATCGCTCGCAATCCCAGCGGAACGCGGCGCTGAGCGGATTTCAGGAAGGCCGCTATCAAGTGCTGGTTGCCACCGATGTGGCGTCGCGCGGCCTGCATGTGGACGAAGTTGCGCACGTCATCAACTACGACCTGCCCAAGATGGCTGAGGATTTCATCCATCGCGTAGGCCGCACCGGCAGAGCCGGGCTGCAAGGGCAAGCTTCGAGCCTGGTAGCAGGAGCCGAGGTGATTGAACTGCGCCACATCGAGCGCGCCCTGAAGCTGCGGATCGAACGCGTGCAGAGCGATGCCGCTATGTCCGGGCAGCCGAGGCGCATGATTCAAAATACGCTGGCTTCGAGAACCTTGACTGCTTTGCCCGGAGAGGTATTCGTCTGAGGAACGCAGGCGGTCGCTGAGGCTCTTGGCCTCAGCGATTGCCGCAATTGATGTTGCAGCCTATCAATCTTCCCGCAAAGCCTCGATCGGCTGAATCGACGCCGCCTTGCGTGCGGGCAAAAGCGCCGCCGCCAAACCGATTGCCGGCAGCATGAACAGAACGGAGATATAGGTCCAGGCGTCCAGAGGACGCACCTCGTACAAGAAACTCTGAATCAAGCGCTCTGTCGGGAATGCCAGAAGTAGACCTACGCCAAGTCCGATCCCGATCACGATCGAGCCCTGACGGAAGACCATTTGCGCCACACTCTGCCGGGTCGCACCCAATGCCATGCGAACACCGATCTCGCGGCGGCGATAGCCCACGAGTTGCGATAACACGCCGTAAAGTCCGGCGACTACCATCGCGATCGCAAGTCCTGCGAACGAGCCGACCAGATACAAACCCAGCCGCTGGCTGAAGGTGTTCTGGTCGACAGCCTCCTGCATGGTCTGAAAGTTGTCGAGGGCGACGCTGGGGGCGACCTCATGGAAGGCCGACCGCATTTCGGCTGCGACCGGAATGTTGCCTCTGGTTTTGACAGCAAAGTGAACAATTGTCTTCAAGAGGGCCTGATAGAAAAGCGACGTTGTTGGAACCTGTTGCTGCGGGAGCATGAGGAACGGTTGAACATCGCCGCCTACGTTTCGGTCCGCCTGGTCGCCAAGAATCCCGACAATCGTGTACGGCTTGAGCATGCCCGTGTCCTTGCCTCCCAGATCGACTTGCATTCCCAGAGGATCTCTACCCTTGAAGTATTTTCGGGCGAGGGCCTCGTTGATGACCGTTACAAAGGGAGCAGAGGCAACGTCATCGTCGTTGATCATGCGACCGCGAATGACAGGTGTTCCGAAAGTTCTGGCGTAGTCGCCACTCACGGCAGTGACGCGAGTCTGCTCCGGATTCGCCGGATCTTCCGGTTGCCCGATGATCTTGAAGCTCGAACCTAAATCGAATCCCGAGAGAGGCGACGCTGTGACCAGTGCGGCGCTTTCGATGCCGGGCACTCGGCGCATGCGCTCGAGAACCGGTTGATAAGTGAGCGTGGCGACTGAGGCGGGCGCGTTCGCCGTATCCTCCGAGACGGCCATCGCGGAAAAACCTGCGGCATCGGCGGGCATGGCCGTAAAGGTGGTAATGTTCGCAGTTTCGAAGCCCAGCCGCGCTTTTCCGAGATTCCAGAGTGTGTGGAAGAGCAATCCGGTTCCCACAAGCAGAAGCGTGGAAAGAGCGACTTCGGCGGCGACCAGGGCTCCGCTGAGCTTCCCCCCCACCGTGCGCGAGCCGATGCCTCGCGAAGCGGCTTGCAGCGCGGCTTGAGGATTGGCACGCGCTACCAGAAGAGCTGGCAGCAGCGACGACAGCACCGTGGTGAGGGCGGCGATTGCGCCCAGCGCCAACACGATTGTCCAGTGAATCGCGATCGAATCGGCGCGGGGGATGGTTCCGTCGGGTAGTTTTCGAATCCCGATCATGGCCAGTTTCGCGAGCACCAGCCCGGCTCCGCAACCCAGCAGACTTAGCGTCAAGCCTTCGGCCAGCATTTGACAGACAAGCCTGGTTCGGCCGGCGCCAAGGGCTGTCCGCACGGCAAATTCCTGCTGGCGCGCCAGGCAACGGGCAATCAGCAGATTGGAAACATTGGCGCAGGCGATTAGCAGCACCAGCGCCAGTGCGCCGAAAAGAGCATAGAGAACGGGACGCACCGGCCCCGTGAGCAATTCCTGGTACGAGGAGGCTTGAAATTTGGTCTCTCGACTGGAACCCTCCCGCGGAACGTGAGCGGCTATCGCGTCGAGTTCGTGCTGAGCCTGTGCGACAGTGGTTTTCGGACGAAGCTCGCCCACTACGTTGAAGAAGTTATAGCCGCGGTCCTTCAACATTTCCGCGGTAGGCTGTAACGGTACCCACACACCCTTTTGAAGATCCGACCCCAGTTGTTCCGGGAAGTGGAAGCTCTGCGGCATTACCCCAACCACAGTGTGCGTCCTGGCGTTGATTTTCACCGCTTGGCCGACGATGCCGGGATCGGCATGAAAGCTTTGCCGCCACAATTCCTCCGAGAGCACTACCGCCAGCGGTCCCCCAGTTTGGCCCTCTGCGTCGATGAAGGTGCGGCCTAGCAAGGGCCGTGCGCCGAGCATGGGAAAGAGATTTGTGGTTACATGCGGCGCCAAAATGCTTTGCGAACCGTCGTGAGTTTCAAGCACGCTGACGTCTTCCGTGTACCCGGCGGCATTCTGGAGCAGTGTGGATTGGCTGTGAATGTCGCGATAGTTCAGCCACGAGGTGGAAGAAAACGATGCTTTATCGACCGCGGAGCCGATGTAGACCAGGCGATCGGAATGCGCATAGGGCAACGGCCGCAGCAGAACGCTTTCGATCACCGTGAAGATCGCGGTGTTCGCGCCAATACCTAAAGCAAGGGTGAGGATCGCAAGTACAGCCATTCCCGGTGTCTTGCGCAACTGGCGCAGGCCGTAGCGCAAGTCGTTGAACAAGGTAAGCACGGACACCTCCGGCGCACGAGTCTAAGGGAGGCGCTGGCACTTTCGTCGCCAAAGGATGACAAGGAACATCCTAACTGTTATCAAGCAATTCCGTGGGTGTGTGGGGATGGGTGCGGCGGTGCGCCTGACCAAAAGCGGAGTGAGTTGTCCGAAAACGAACAGAGCGAAAACGGCAACATCCAGGTTTTTCTATTCGTACCGCAGCGCTTCAATCGGATGCATCCGCGCTGCCTTCAGGGCAGGGAAGAACCCGGACACCACGCCCACTATCGAAAGAATTGTGAACGAGATAATCATCACGCCCATCGATGCATGCAGGAAGATCGCACCTTCATGGTCAGTGGTCTTGTAGAACTCGTCATACAACGGCATGGGGGGGATCACCCAGGTCAGAAACTGCGCTACCAGCATCCCGATCGTTCCCCCGACAAACGTCAGCACCAGAGCTTCCAGTAAGAACTGCACCAGAATGTGCCGCGGCCGCGCCCCGATCGCCTTCCGCAGCCCGATCTCCCGTGTCCGTTCCGTCACTGAAACCAGCATGATATTCATCACGCCAATCCCGCCCACGGCCAATGTGCAAACTCCAATCAGTCCCAGCACCGCCTGCAATCCATACGAAAAGGCATTGATCATGCTGCGGTCTTCGATCGTGTCCCACTCTGGGGTTGCCTTATCGTCCTTGGGATCGAAATGATGCCGCCGCGCAATCACCTCGCGTGCCGCCATCAGTGCCTTTTTGTTCTGCTCCGGAGCCATCGGCTGAATGATGATCTCGTCCGGATCCCGCAGGTTCTTCAGATCGCGCATCAGGGCAAACGGAATAAACGCATTCTCGTTGTCAGGCCCCTGATACATCGAGTCTTGAATCTTGTTGCGCATAGTCCCGATCACTTCGAAATCCAGCCCGCCAATTTCGACGTGCTGTCCTACGCCCGGCGCTCCCTGGAAAACTTTTTTCGCCGCGTTGTATCCCATGATCACCACGCGCCGGTGATCCGCGAAGTCCGTTTCATTGAAATAACGCCCGTCGTCGAGATCGAGCTTGCGCATCTGCCCGTATGGCATATCCACGCCGCGCACCATGAGCGAAACCACGCGCGTGCCGATCTTGAATCCGAAGTCGCGATCGATTTCTCCGCTCACCGCCCGGATGATCGGAACGTCATCGCGAATCGCTTCCACATCTTCAAGCTCGTACTTCACCGCTTTGCCCGCCCGCTGGCCGCCGGCTTGCATGCTCGTCTGCCCCGGCCACATGACGATGACGTTATTCCCCATGTTCAGAAAAGCGCTGAGCACACAGCCGCCGAGCCCCTGCCCGTAAGCCAGCAGCAGCACCACCGATACCAGGCCCCACCCAATGCCCAGCATCGTCAACGCCGACCGCGTCCGGTCGCGCATCAGCGCCTGCCATCCCTGCAATACGAGCTCTTTTAGAAATATCGTTGACGTGACGGAGGCGTGCCTTCTGGCGCGGGGAGCACGGAGCGGCACCGGGGACGGTAACTCGATCGCGCGAAATCTCGGCGTCGCCTCGTTCTCGCTCGTCAGTGGTGGAACCGCGCTCATCTCCGTGCCCTCCGTCTCTAATCGCTACTCGATGTGAATATCGCCTGACCCGGTGTGCACGCGCAGCAATGGGCCGCCGCCACGCACTTTACCGTGGATCGATTTGTGCGAATCCCCGATGCGCCCCTGCACCGTCATCTCGATAGGAGCGCCGACGTCAATGGAACCGGAACTGGTGGAAATATCGGCATCAAACGCCGCATCCGACGGCAGCCGCAGACGCACATTGCCGGACCCGGTACGAGCATCCCAGGTGCCGCTCTGCTTGCCTTCGGCGGTGATCTCGCCGCTGCCGGTTTCTCCGTGGAAGCTGCCCTGCACGCCTCGCGCAGTGATGTTCCCCGAACCGGTGTGCAGGTCGATGTCGCCCGGTCCGGTCTCTTCAATCTCGACATCGCCGCTGCCGGTACCGCCTCTCACCGTTCCCGAAACCTGCCGTGCGCGCACGTCGCCCGATCCGGTCTGCACCCGGATCTCGCCCTGCAGGTTCGTAAGTCTCACATCGCCCGACCCGGTCTGCGCTTCGGCGTTGCCGCGCGTGCCCTCGATCGTCTGATCACCGGAGCCACTCTTGGTGCGGACAGTCGTTTCCGCAGGCACCGTGATCTCGTAGTCGATGGCAATGTTCCGGTAATTCACGTAGTCGATGTGAATGCTGTTGCCACTTTGCCGTATCGGCGGATTCTGCTCGATGGCATGCACATCCTCCTCGCGCCGAACTCCAAACCAGCGGTCGCCGACATAAATCTTGCCGTGGATTTGCACTGACCCCGGAGAACCGGCCCGCACCCTCACATCGCCCGAGTGTGTAAGCACTTCCAGATCCACGGGTCCACTGACTGAGAATGACCGATCGAACGTTCCTTGCGGCGTCGAGCCAAATGCCGCGGCGGAGGTAAACAGCACGACCAGCGTAATCGCCACCAACAGTCCCAACTTCGATCCGCTGGACTCAAAAGCCGAGGGGAGAACTTGATTTTTTCTATTCATAACGTAGCGACTCCACAGGTTGCATATCCGCGGCGCGCTGGGCCGGATACATGCCTGCCGTCACGGTGATCAACGAAAGCGTCAAAATCGAAACCACAATCGAAATCGGCGAGACAATGGGATGCGGGACAAAGTCGGGCAAGGGGACAACGGTCATCGCGATGCAGGTCCCCATCCCGAAGGTGAGCCCCAGAATCCCGCTGACGATGGTCAGCATCGCGGACTCGGCAAAGAACTGTCGCAGAATGTCACGCTTGGTTGCGCCCATGGCTTTGCGCGTCCCAATCTCCCGCGTGCGCTCAGAAACTGAAACCAGCATGATGTTCATCACGCCGATTCCTCCCAGGCACAGCGTCACCACCGCGACGCACCCGAAGAACAGAGTGACCACTCCAAAGATTTTGGCCAGTTGCTTGGCGCCATCCATCGTGTCCCAGATGAAAAGCGCGTCTTTATCCAAAGGATCGAAGTGGCGGACTCGCCCGATCGCGCGCCGTACCTGCAGCACCGCCGTCTCGTGATCCTCCGGGTCGCCAACCTCAAACACGATGTCATCCAGATATCCGCGCGTGATGCCGGCTCCAGGTTTTTCCGGGGGAGGGAAGTCGCGTGAAACTGCCGAATACGGCGCGAAAAGATAATCGTTGTCCGGTCCACTGTAATTCGAGTTCTGCTTCTTCTCCTCGAGTACTCCGATCACGGAGTAAGGCACGCTCTTTACGAGCACAGTCGCGCCAATCGCCGGCTGCCCAGGAAACAACTGCCGGTACGCCTTCGATCCCAGTACCAGCACGCGCCGTCCTTCGCGCTCATCGTCGTCGGTGATCAGGCGCCCCTCAGCAACCTTTAGCGACCGGAAATCCTGATACGACGGCCACATTCCAACGACGCCGCGATTCGCTAGATTGAATTGGCTGACTTCCGGAATGGTTCTGCGCAATTCAGGGCTGACATTCTTGACCAGGTAGCATTCGTCGCGGATCAACTCGGCATCATCCACATTCAGGCGAATCTCCCGCCCGGCGGCCCGTCCTCCAACCTGCGTGCTCGTCCGCCCGCCCCAAACAATTACCAGGTCCTTGCCCAGCGTCTCCATGTGCTTCTTCTGATCCACGACGAAACCGCGCCCCAGCCCGACCAGTAGAATCACGGATGCGATTCCCCACACCAGCCCGAACATCGTGAGGAATGTCCGCAATTTGTGAGCTCGGAATGTGGCGACGGCTTGTCGGAAAATCTCGGAGAGAGTCATGGAACCGGACCTCTGTAATCAGCCCGAAGACTTAAGATTCGTTCCTACGCAACTCAGACCTCGGAATCGCAGGCTGGTTGGCCGAAGTCCGAGGTCTGAGGTCTGACACCGCGTATTACTGCAGTACGACTTGATCCCCTTCCTTCAGCCCGCTCAAAACTTCTGTCTTCGCGCCGTTCGAGATCCCAATATTGACAGCCACTTTATCCTTGCCGTCTTTACCCTTCGGATCGGGAATCTCGACTGACGCCTTCTTGTCCTTGTCATATAAGATCGCGCCTTCAGGGATCTGCAGCACGTTCTTGTGTTCTTCCAGGATAATTTCTGCGTTCGCGGTCATCTCAGCCTTGAGTTCGCCGCCCGGATTCTGGATCGACACACGGACTTCAAACGTCGTGACGTTATCCTTCTCCACGCCCATCGGAGAAATCTTCGTGACCTTGCCGTCGAAGGTCTTGTCCTTGAAGGATTCAACCTTGATTCGTGCCCGTTGTCCGAGGTAGACCTTCCCGATATCGCTCTCGTCCACTTTGCCCTTCACGTAGACTTCGCTCGTGTCGCCGAGAGTCATCACGAGCGTAGCAGACGATCCCAACACCAGGATCGAACTCACCGCATCGCCCATCTGCACATCGCGCGACAGCACGATGCCGTCGATCGGCGAAATAATATCGGTATAGCTGAGCTGCTCTTCCAACTGCTTCAGATTTGCCTGGTCCTGTGCAACATTGGCTTGGGACTGGGCGATCTTTGCCTTGAGCACGGTGACTTGCGCCTTCGAAACGTTCTGCTTGTTCAGCGCCAACTCATAGTTCTTCTGCGCATCTTCCAACGCCGACGTGGAGACTACGCCATCCTTCGCCATATTGACGGCGCGGTCGTAGGCCCGCTTCAGCAGCGGTACATCCGGACCTTCCGCATCCACTTTGGCGCGCTCATAGTCTGCCTGGGAACTCTTCAGATTTGCCTGCGCTGCCTCGAGCGCGGCCCGCGACTGCTCCACCTGCGCTTCGATCTCGATCTTGTCGAGCTGCGCCAGCAGTTGACCTTTCTTCACGCGGTCACCGTAGTCGACCAGCAACTTCTTCACAATGCCGCTGGCCTTCGACTTCACCTCAACCTTCGTGATGGGTGTGACTTTGCCAGTCGCCACCACACTCTTGGCCAGGTCTCCCTTTTCCACCTTGGCGAGTTTCGAAGGATCAATCTTGGTGCCGCCCCGGGTCGCTGCAAATACCCCAATCGAGATCAGCAGGACGATTCCCAGTCCAACGCCGCCCCAGATCATCAGTCTGCGGCGTTTCTTTTTGCCATTAGTGCCGTTACCGTTCACAGATCCTCCTCGATATACCACCATTTGAAGATTGGGAGCCATCTTGCCGCCCTTACCACTTGTTACGTGGCCCCTGCTGTATAAGTTCCGAAGAATTGCTGCGTGCGATGCGAAAAGAAAGCGCGACGTTGCCAACCAGCCCGCTTTCTTTGAATTAGACCAACTTCCCATAAAAAGGATAGCGGAATGGCCCCCGGATTTTTGTGATGCCAAACACATTCCTGGAGCATCTGCGGACCCGGTAACCAAGTCGGATTACTGACACGTAAGACCTAAGACCTGAGACCTGAGACCGAGAAGCCAGAACTGCCCCTGCCCCTGGCCGCTGACCCCTGCTAGAATTACCCCTCAATGGTCGCTTATGTGCTGCTCCGGGTCTTCCTGATCCTTCTCCTGGTAGCCGCCAATGCGTTCTTCGCTGCCGCCGAATTCGCCCTCGTCAGCGTGCGCGACACCCGCATCCAGCAGCTCATCGACGGCGGACGCATCGGCGCCCGCATCGTCCAGCGCCTCCACCAGCACCTCGACGAAGTCGTCAACGGCGTCCAGCTCGGCATCACCATGGCCAGCCTCACCCTCGGCTGGATTGGCGAGCCCATGGTCGCCAGCCTCGTCGGCAACCTGCCCATCGTCCAGCGCCTGCCTCACGTCGCCATTTACGCTCACACCATCGCCATCGCTATCGCCTTCAGCCTGATCACTTACATGCACGTGATCCTCGGCGAACTCGTGCCCAAGACGCTCGCCTTGCAACGCGCCGAGCAAATCGCCTTGGCGGTCGCCGCGCCAATGGAAGCCTTCCTCACGCTCACCCGCCCCATCCTCTTCTTTATGCGCCGTTCCGGCGGGCTGGTTCTCAGACTCTTCGGCGCGCAGACTGCCCGCCGCGGGGGCGCCGTCCACTCTCCCGACGAACTCAAACTGATCGTCACCGCCAGCCGCCAGTTCGGACAAATCCCCGAATTCCAGGAAGAGATGATCCACAGCGCCATCGAACTCGACAGCATCACCGTCCGCGAAGTCATGGTCGCGCGCCCCGACATCTTTTCCTTGCCCTCCGACCTGCAACTCGATGAGGCTCTCGCCAGGGTCGTCGAAGGCCAGCACTCCCGTATCCCGATCTACGATCCGCAGCGCGGTCCCGAGCACATCGTCGGCGTCCTGTACTACAAAGACCTCATGCGCTGGATGCGCCTACGCCTCAGCAACCTCGGCCAGTCCACCGCTACCCGCATCTCCCGCATGCAGATCGGCCAGATCATGCACGATGTTGTCGTAGTTCCCGAGACCAAGGTGCTGGCGGAATTGTTAGCCGAATTCAAAGAGCGCCGCCGCCATCTCGCGGTGGTTGTCGATGAATTCGGATCGACGGCCGGGGTGATCACGGTGGAAGATATCCTCGAACAGTTGGTCGGCAACATCGAAGACGAATTCGACGTCTCGCCCAGCGAGCCGGCGCTAGAAGATGAGTCAGTAATGGTGCTGGAAGGCTCCGTGAATATTCGCGACCTGGAAATGGAATACGGCCTGACGCTGCCCCGCGACGCCGGATTCGAAACCCTGGCCGGCTTTATGCTCGCCCGCCTGCAGCGCATCCCCAACGTCCGCGACAATTTCGAGTACGAAGGCCGCCGCTACACAGTCGAGGAATTGGAAGGCCACCGAATAGCCCGGGTAAGAATAGAAAAGACCGCAAAAGTAGAAGGCGAAGCCGAAGCCGCTAAACAAGGTGGAGATTAGTAGCGTCGGCGTCCTCGCCGGCTGTCCGGCGGGCGTCTCGCCCGCCGCCGGTTGCAGGAAAAAAAGCAGGAGTAACCATGCACCGTCATCCTGAGCGGAGCACGACGGCGAGCAAAGCGAGTCGTCGCACGCAGTCGAAGGATCCCTACAGGGAGCACGCTCCTTTACTGCATCAAGCATTCTCACAATGAACTAAATCACTGATCATTGAGAACTGAGAACTGAAAACGCTCCTCCAACGCGTCCTCTACACCCTCCCCGTCATCTGGCTGGTGGTGAGCCTAGTCTTCCTCCTGATCCACCTGGTCCCCGGAGACCCCATCCAGCAGATGCTCGGCGAAGGCGCCCCGCCCGCCGACATCGCGGCCACGCGGCATGCCTTCGGCCTCGACGCCCCGCTCGGCGAACAATACCTCCGCTATTGGAAAGGCGTCCTCCACGGCGACCTCGGTCGCTCCATCCGCTACAACCAGACTGTGACCAAGCTTCTAGCGCAGCGCTATCCCTACACGCTCCGTCTCACACTGGCGAGTCTCTTCGTCGCGATCATCCTCTCTATTCCCGCGGGAGTCCGCTCCGCCCGCCGCCGTAACCGCTGGGACGACCGCCTGCTCTCGGTCGTCAGCCTCTTCGGACTCTCGTTCCCGAATTTTGCGCTCGGTCCAATCCTGATCCTGCTCTTCGCCATCAAAGCCGGTTGGCTCCCCGTCTCCGGCGCCGGATCGTTCGCGAATCTGGTACTTCCCGCGATCACGATGGGCAGCGCCCTAGCTGCCATCCTCACCCGCATGGTTCGCACCAGCATGCTGGAAGAACTCGGCCAGGACTACATCCGTACCGCGAGAGCCAAAGGACTCCCCGAGCGCACAGTCGTCTACCGGCACGCGCTCCGCAACGCCATGATTCCTGTGTTGACAGTGCTGGGTCTGCAGTTCGGTGCCCTATTAGCAGGCGCCATCGTGACCGAAACAATCTTCTCCTGGCCAGGCGTCGGCCGCCTCACCATCCAGGCTATCTCCAACCGCGACTACTACCTGGTGCAGGGATGCATCCTCGCGATCGGCCTGACGTACGTAGCCGTAAACTTCCTGACGGACGTGCTGTATTCAGTCGTGAACCCGAGGATTCGACAGTGATGCCGACCACGGTACTCATGGAATAGGACGCGCCCTGCGGAGCAAGAAATTAGAGGCGGGACACTGCTATCCCGCCTCCTGTGCCGGCCAACTTACGCTGCCTGCATTACTTTCTTCATCCGTTCTTCCAGTTCCTTCGGCGAAACATCTTCCACGTGAGTAGCGACGCCCCACAGGTGTCCGAACGGATCCTGAATGAAGCCGGAGCGGTCCCCGTAGAACTGGTTCTCCACCGGCTTCAGAATTTTCGCGCCTTCCGCCGCCGCCCGCTTCACCACGGTATCGACGTCGGGCAGGTATACATAGAGGCTCACCGGGCTTTGGCCAATCGTCGTTGCACTGGTGTGCCCTTGGCCCATGGCGGGATTCTCGTCGGCCAGCATGATGTGCGAGTTCCCGATCTTCAATTCGGCGTGACCGACTTTCCCGTCCGGACCATTCATCCGAATCACTTCCGTCGCTCCGAAAACTTTCTTGTAGTATTCGATCGCTTGTGCCGCACCCTTAACGATCAGGTATGCTGTGATGGTGTTGTAATCTTTGGGAATATACGAGACTTTACTCATGATCTTTTCTCCTTGGAATGTAAGGCTGAGGGTGGAGGTTTCGGCGCGCGCTTGCGGAAGGGGTTTTACGATCCCGCTGTTTCTCTCTTATAAGAACACAACCGAATTTCGATCTCAAGCCCTGATAACGGCGATTTAATATTCCACAATATCTGCCGGGTGCCCCATCCTTCCCGTTGGTTGCGAAGAGTGGCACGATGCTGCCTTTAGCGGGTCCTGTTCTTGATTGTATATACAAATGATGTAGCATATATATACGAGGCAGGCACTATGGCCGTAACCATGACATCGATCCGCCTGGATACGCAATTGGCCGACCAGGCTGTAAAAGTGCTCAAGGCAAAATCCCGCACAGACGCCGTTCACATCGCCCTCCGCGAAATCGTCGCGCTGAAGCGCTTCAAAGCCTTGATGAAGAAGAACGCGGGAAAACTCTCGTTCGCCGGGCACCGTGAGTGACATCATCGTTTTCGACACGTCAGTTCTGGTGGACGACCTGCGCACCGCTCGTCATCAGGCGATGATCCAATCCCTCGGCGGTCTGATACGAACATCTTCAGTCGTCCTGGCGGAGCTATGGCGCGGCGCGACCAAAGCTGCCGAACGCGACTTCGTAAGAGCCCTCGGCAAAAACCATCCCATCTTTACTCCCACGGAAAAGATCTGGCTGGAATCCGGCCAGTTGCTGGCCAAGATTCACGCCGACAAAGGCTTCACGCCTGAAAAGCTCCGTGACCTGCATTTCGATGTGCTGATCGCTCTTACCGCCCGGTCGCAGGGGGCTCGTCTGATCACCTCCAACCGTGCCGACTTCGAACTGATTCATCAATACCGCAAATTCCGCCTGGAAGTTTGGTAGCTTGGGATGGTTCATGTCTTCCACCGCCGCCATCTCCTTCGGCCGCCGAATCGCCGGCAACGCCCGCCACAATCCCCTGGCCGCCATCGGAGTCGTGCTGATCCTCATCTTCCTGATCTTCGCCCTGTTCGCCCCCTGGATCGCGCCACAAGATCCGGCCGCGATCAATCTCCCGGATCGTCTCAATTCGGCGTCTCCCGCTCACTGGTTCGGCACCGACGAACTCGGACGCGACATCGTCTCCCGCATCATTTACGGCGCCCGCATTTCCATGCTGGTGGGTGCCTGCGTGGTCGCAACTTCGCTCACTCTCGGTCTGATCATCGGTTCCATCGCGGGCTACTATGGAGGCGCGATCGACCGCTTCTTCAACGTGATCGTGATGAATGCCTTCCTCTCCTTCCCCGGAATTCTGCTCGCCATCGCTTTCGTCGCCTTCCGCGGTCCCGGGATCTTCAACCTTGTTCTCGCTCTTTCCATTGGCGGATGGGTCGGTTACGCGCGCCTGGTTCGCGGACAAGTACTCGCTGCCCGCGAGCGCGAATTTGTCGAAGCCGCCCGCGCCCTCGGCGCCAGCGACCTGCGCATCATAGTCCGCCACATCCTGCCCAACATCATTCAGCCCGTCGTCGTACAGGCGGCGATTGGCATGGCTGGAGCGATCCTCGCCGAGGCCACCATGAGTTTCCTTGGCCTCGGCGTTCCTCCACCAACCGCGAGCTGGGGGACCATGCTCAATGACGGCCGCGCCCATCTCTTCGACGCTCCCCACCTCGTCCTCTTTCCCGCCTTGGCGGTGATGCTGGCGGTGCTTAGCTTCAACTTCATCGGGGATGCCCTCAGGGATTACTTGGATCCCCGCTCCCGGATTGAGGCCGGACTCTAGGAGATCCTTCGCTGCACTCAGGATGTCGGCTGCGGGCTCCCCCTTCGCTCACGCCCGCAAATCGCCTCAACTTCATTGGGGACGCGCTCAGGGTATCTGGACCCGCGTTCCCGCATCGAGGCCGGGCTCTAAGGGCGGAACTGCTGAAAGCTGCAAACTACTCCCAGAACCTTCGTTCGCCGTCCGATTCGAATGCGTGTGATTGAAGAGAACAGCGGTACCAAAACCGCCCGGGGGCGCGGCTTCCACGATACCGCCAAATCATTCAAATCAAGGCTGATAAAACTCTCGCAACATTTCTTGACAATCTGGGTTTCATCCGACGTGGCCACAATGCAGGTGAGAATCACGAACCCAAAACCAACGGAGAAAAACCTATGAAGAGCACCCTCAGGATTTCGTTTCTCAGTACAGCGCTCGCAATTCTCGCGCTGCCAGTTGTGGCTCAGAGTCCGGCCCCGTCTACACCGGTAACCGGCGAGAGCATTCAGGACCGCAAAGAGAACCAGCAGGACCGCATCGCCAATGGCGTAAAGAGCGGGGAACTGACCGCCGGAGAAACCGCCAACCTGGAAAAGAAAGAAGCCACGATCAACCAGGAAGAGCGCGATATGCGCAAACTCGACAACGGGAAGCTGACCACCGCCGACAAGAAAACCTTGACCCAGCAGCAGAATCAAATGTCCAACCAGATTTACCAGGACAAGCATAATGCAGCGGTTCAGAACACCGACCCTAAGGGTGAAGTCGGCAAGCGCGCCGAGAACCAGCAGGACCGCATCGCACAGGGCATCAAAAGCGGACAGCTCACGGCCGGCGAATCCGCACACCTCGAGAACAATGAAGCCAAGATCAACAAAGAAGTGCGCAACGACCGCGCGGCCAACGGTGGCAAGCTAACCCCGCAGGAGCGCAAGCAGGTCAACCGCCAGCAGAACCGGATGTCGCGCCAAATCTATCGCGACAAGCACAACGGTCGCCATCAATAAGCGGATTCCCACAGCAAAGAAACGTACGAGCGATGCGGTGGTGCGCCCCCGGCCCAAACCGGGGGCATTTTTTCTTGAGCTACGAACTGCGAGCTGTGAGCTGCGAGTCGACCGGAGTTGCTCGCGGCTCGTAAGCTCGAAGCTAGACTCGACCTCTCCGCAATTCATTGATGAGATTGCAGATACAAATCTTGACAAACATCGCAAATTGCAATATAAATATAGCGATTTGAGAAGGGCGTCACTGTGAAGCTGGGCGAAAAAATCCGCTACCTGCGCGAAGTCGAAGGATCGCTGCGCGGTCTTGGCCGTCCCATGACGCAGCTCGAACTGGTGCGCGCCATCCGCCAGGAAATGGGCAAAGGGAAGAGCATCAGCCAGTCCTATCTTTCGCAGATCGAAAACGGTTCGCGCCCGCACATGACGCAGTCCTCGCGCGCTCTGCTGGCGAAGTTCTTCAAGGTTCACCCAGGTTTCCTGGTCGACGACCCCGAGGGCTATCACACCGAGTTGACTTCGGACCTGCGAACCGTAGAAGGGCAGATTGACGTGTGGCTGCTGCAAGGTTCGGAGCGCTTCGCGGGCGATCCCGAGATCAGCCAGGTGCTGATCAAGGCCGCGCGCGAAAAAGACACGCGCCGCTGCCTGCTGCTGCTGGGCACGATTCTCGATACGCCGGGCTTGGCGGATCGTCTGCTGGAGGCATTGCGTCCGGAGTTGGCGGCCGCAGGAAATCATCATCGTCACGCGGAAGGGGGGCGAATCCGATGACCTGGTCTGATTTTTATCTGATCTGTTTCGCAGTCGGTTTCTGCTTCAGCTTCTTTTCGTTCGTGTTTGGAAGTTCGCGCTTTGGGAAGCTTCATCTGCCGCACTTCCATGGCCACGGAGTTGGGCACATGCCTGTGGCGCACGGGCCCGTCGCTCACGGAGCGGGCGCCGCAGGTCAGACCCATGGACCAAGTCAAGCTCCTCGCGGTGCCAGCGTTTCGCCAATGAACCCACCATCCATCGCGGCATTCTTGGCGTGGTTTGGCGGGACGGGCTACCTGCTGACGCGCTTCTCGGCTCTGTGGGTGGGTCTTGCGCTGCTGCTGGCAGTTGTCGCCGGCCTCATTGGTGGGTCGATCATTTTCTTGTTCCTGACCAAGATTCTTATGTCGGATCAGGAGTTTCTGAATCCCGCGGACTTCGAGATGGTGGGCGTACTCGGCAAGCTTTCGGTGCCAATTCGCGAGGGAGGTACGGGCGAGTTGATCTACTCGCAGATGGGCACGCGCCGCGTCTGCGGTGCCCGCAGTGACGACAGTGCGGTGCTCACGAAAGGCGCGGAGGTGGTTGTTACCCGCTACGAAAAGGGAATTGCTTATGTCCACCTGTGGAGTGAACTATCCGGCGAACTGGATGAGGCGAATGCCACCGAGAAATCCCAGTAAGTCGCGAGAGACACGAATATGAATCGCGTTTGGCACAAACCGGCGGTCCTGTTGATGTGGCTGGCGCTGCCCTGCGCTGCGTGGCTCTATTGGCGAAGCTGGGATCAGTTGCCCGCGCGCATGGCGGTCCACTTCGACGCCAACTGGCAGCCCAACGGCTATACCTCGCGCGAAGGGGCAGTTCAATTGGGGCTCGGGATCCTGGTGGTCATGCTGGTGCTGTTTACCGTGGCGACACTGATTATCGACGCGCTCAAGCCGGCTGCATTCTGGCCCGCTTTGGTGATCTCGTACG
>Ga0209698_10003595_pt1 | contig 17174 bp, 14 predicted proteins | sample LitLauG_LLR_2012_FD_187203 | JGI IMG/M metagenome (GOLD analysis project Ga0209698, IMG submission 187203) | Freshwater sediment microbial communities from Pennsylvania, USA - Little Laurel Run_MetaG_LLR_2012 (SPAdes) (version 2) | ecosystem: Environmental > Aquatic > Freshwater > Creek >...
CGTGCTCACGACCTCTCCGCTGGAAACCTTCAGCGTCGGAAACACCATCGTCATCAGCCGTGGGATGATCGACGTGCTCCCCGATGAAGCCAGCCTGGCCATGGTCCTTTCGCACGAACTGGCCCACGTTGTTCTGGGACATAACCTGGGCAGCCAGTACGCATTCAACGATCGCATGCTCTTCTCCGACGAGGGAACGTTCGCCAACCTCGGCTTCAAACACATTCCGGAGGAGGAGACGGCCGCCGACAAAAAAGCGATTGAAATGCTGAAAGCCTCTCCCTACGCCCAGAAACTCGAAACAGCCGGGCTGTTCCTGAAGGCACTGCAGGTTCGCGCTCCACAATTGACGGCTCTTTTACAGGCCCACCTCGGCAACAGCATTACTGAGAACGGGACGGTGACGCGGATGGCGCAGTTGGCCACTTCGGCGCCTGCCCTCGATTGGAACAAACTCGACCAGATTGCGGCACTGCCCTTGGGCGGACGCGTGAAGCTCAACCCCTGGGACAACAAGGTCGAAATGGTCAAGGCACAGCCGGTGGCGATCACTTCCGCGCGCGACAAAATGCCGTTTGAGGTGACGCCGTTCTTCCCGCGGCTGGCCCGCTACAACGCAACGAGCGCGCCCGCAGCCACCCCAACAACTGCGACCACCGCCGCCAACGCCGCGCCCGGTCCCACCAACTAGGGCGGCTCACAAGTTGATCGAAGCGCAGGCTGGAACCGGAAGAGATTCCGGGCTTCCAGCCTGTGTCTATTAGGACCAATTTGAGCGACCTCCCTCCCGGGACCCCGCTTCGGACGGCCCTTTTCATTTTTTCCCCAATTCCGCCAAATTTTGCTAGGATTGATCACCCCCGCGCTTTGCACTTGCCGTTATAACCCCCAGGAGGGTACGAATGATGAGTCGTTCAGCTAGATGGAATACCTTTGCGTCCGCACTTCGCGGATTCTCCCGCACCATTTCTAAGCCACTGATTTTCACAGTGCTGGTTCTGCTGGCAACTTCCGGCGCCGGTCTGGCGCAAACTATAACGCAACTCAAGCATCAGCCTCCCAATGGCGCACAACTGACGTTTCAACTGACTGACGGCACGGTGCTGGCGCAGTCATTCAATGACCCCCTATGGTATAAGCTCACTCCCGACAACACCGGCAGCTATGTCAACGGAACCTGGACGCAGGTGGCAAGCCTGCCCTCTGGATATTCTCCCGACGCCTTCTCTTCGGCGGTGCTGGCGGATGGACGCGTGGTGGTTGTCGGAGGCGAATACAACTTCGGCAACTTTACCCTCACCAACCTGGGCGCGATTTATGATCCAGGGGCGAATACTTGGACGAGTTTGAACCCGCCGAAAGGCTGGACCTATATCGGGGATTCACCTTCCGTAGTGCTTCCGGATGGCCGTTTCGTGGTGGGCAACAAGCTTACCAAGCAAATGCGGGCGCTCGATCCCAAAACTCTGACGTGGTCAACTCTCAGCGCAAAGGGCAAGAAAGATTTCGATGCGGAGGAAGGCTGGACGTTGCTGGCGGATGGCACCTTCCTCACCGCCGATGTGAAGAGCGCCCCCAACTCTGAAATCTACTCGACTCTCCACAAGGGATGGAAGACGGCGGGCAGTACCATCGTCGATTTGCACTCTCCGTCTCCGTTCGGCTGCATACCCTATGGACCAAACGGCAAGCTCTGCTATTTTCCCCCTGGGGAAATTGGACCGCAGATTCTCCGTCCTGATGGCACCGTGCTCGTGACTGGCTCCTACACAAGCGTTGGAAATGGCGCCGGACACACCGCTGTTTATGACAGTCTGACGGGCAAGTGGACGGTCGGCCCCGATTTTCCAAATGGCGATAACGCTGGTGACTCGTTTGCAGCACTGTTGCCCAATGGCGACGTTCTGGTGGAAGGTGATTCGGGAACTTCCTATGTGTGGGACGGGACGAACCTGACTCCGGGACCCGCAGTGCCAGGATGTCTCATGGTGCTGCCCACCGGGCAAGTGTTGGTCGCCGGTAGTGAAGTATACAATCCGACGGGCACTTACCAAACGTCGTGGCAGCCCGCGATTACGACTTTTCCCGCTACCGTAACTCGCGGTTCCACTTACCCCATCTCCGGAACCCAGTTCAATGGATTGTCGCAAGCGGCGCACTTCGGAGACGAATACGAAACGGCCACCAACTACCCACTCGTGCGGATCACGAACAACAGCACAAAGCACGTGTTCTACGCGAGAACTCATGATCACAGCACCATGGGAGTTGCCACGGGATCGGTGACCGTTTCCACCAACTTCGACGTACCGGCTTCCACGGAAACCGGAGCGAGCAAGCTCGAGGTTGTAGCGAACGGAATTCCTTCGGTAGCGGTTGCTATCACCGTTCAATAAGATACCGCCGGATAGCAAGTGAGTTGACTTTGTGCCCTTGTATCTCCTGTACATCGAGATACAAGGGCATGTTTTTTGCGAGTAACACGAACCTTCTGCGTGATTATCTAGAAGTGATTTCTCAGATCGGCGAAGCGCTCAACTACCAGCAACCACTGGGAAGGTGGAGCGCTGGCCAGTTCTTCGTGCTCCAATATCCACGTGTTGTCGTGGGGGACGAACACGGCGTGCAATCCAGCGGCCAGCGCCGGATTGATATCGGACTTGGGACTATTACCAACCATCCATGTAACATCGGCTGCAAGCGCGTACTTAGAGATGGCAGAGCGGTACGTCGGCTCGTCTTTCTCCGCCACAATCTCCACCGCTGCAAAATATTCCTTCAATCCCGAACGCTCGACCTTCCCGGCCTGTTCAGTCGGATGTCCTTTGGTCATAAGAATGAGGTGATGACGATTGCTGAGGTATTCCAGCGTCTCCGCCACCCCGGGAATCACCTCGATCTCATGGTCGGCAATCTGGTGGGCGAAACTGTGAATCCGTTCATGCAATTGCGGGGTGACCGGGTCGGCGGACAGCTTCTCGAATGTTTCCATGAGGGAATGCGCGAAGCTGTGCAGGCCATAGCCGTGCTTCACAATGGAATCGCGTTCCACGTCGTTGAGCACCAGGCGAACCTGTTCGGGCGAGTATTCGCGATGGTCAAGGAATGAAATAAACTTGGCGATCGCGCGTTCGAAATAGATGTTGTTCTCCCAGAGCGTGTCGTCAGCATCGATAAGCAGCGTCTGGGCTCCATTTTGTTCCTGCATGGAATCATGATACCGGCTTCGAGGCGAGTCCCAGCTTTGGTAAGATCGAAGGCGCATGAAAAAAACCGGGCCCATTGTTTTCCTGACCTTGTTGCTGTCTATTTCCAGTTCCTCGAAAACCAAGAACACTCACTTCATGACGGGCTCGGCATCGAAGGGGGCGACCTCGGCTAATCTTCATGTACCGCCCGACCTGGCGCAGCGCGTGGCCCGATTCCGTCGCGTCCAGATGCCCTTCCGAACCGCAGGACTGACTCCTCGCGAAGTACAACTCATTCACAAGCTGGTGGAGGCTTCCTCCTACCTGGAAAGCATCTACTGGCGGCAGAGCGATCCTGAAGCACTTGCCATTTATCTGTCGCTGGCGTCGAGTAAGAGTCCGCGGGATGCGCAGTTGCGCCGCTATTTATGGATCAACGCCTCGCGCTTCGATCTGCTCGACGGCAACAAGCCTTTCGTGGGAACGGACCCGATGCCATCGGGGGCGGGCTTTTATCCTGCCAACTTGACACGCGGGGAGATCGAGCAGTATGTCAAAGAGCATCCCGCACAGAAGGCCGCAATCTACGACCAGTTCACGATCGTTCGTTGGCACGACGGGAAGCTGGAAACCGTTCCTTATCACCTTGCGTATCGCACGTTCCTCGAGCCCGCGGCCCTGGCATTGCGGGGGGCGGCAAAACTGAGCAATGACCCAGCTTTCGCGAAATTCCTGGGACTGCGAGCCGATGCCCTGCTCAGCGACGATTATTTTCCCAGCGACCTGGTGTGGCTGGACTTGAAGAATCCAAAATTCGACATCATCTTTGCTCCCTACGAGACCTACCTGGACGGTTTGCTCGGAGTGAAAAGTTCGTACGGGGCGGCCGTCATGGTGCGCAACGAGCGCGAAAGCAAGAAGATCGAACTGTTCGCGAAATATGTACCCGACATTCAGGATGCGTTGCCGTTAGCAATCGAGGACCGCCCATCGAAACATGGACTGGAGACGCCCATGGAGGTCGTAGATAGTCCATTTCGCGCGGGCGACATGACGCACGGCTATCAGGCAGTGGCCGATAATCTTCCCAACGATCCGCGGGTACACGAGCAAAAGGGCACCAAGAAACTCTTCTTCAAGAACTTCATGGACGCCCGGGTGACCTACGTGATCGTGCCGGTGGCAGGCAAGCTCATGGAGCCGAAGCAGGCGACGAAAGTGACCAGCGAAGGCTACCTGGTGGGAACAATCCTGCACGAAATTTGTCACGGTCTCGGTCCAGCGTTTGCCCGGACCGCGGCGGGCAAAGTCAGCATTCGGGAGTCGATTGGGCCCATGTATAGCGCCCTAGAAGAGGCCAAAGCGGACGCGACCGGTATGTTCGCTTTGCAATGGCTGCTGGATCATGGCGTGCTCCCGAAGGAAAAACTGGAAGAGTATTACGCATCCTACGTTGGCGACCTCTTTCGCACGGTGCGTTTTGGAACGGCCGAGGCGCACGGGCAGGCGGAGACGATGGAGTTGAATTACTTCCTGGAGCGCGGCGCGGTCATTCGCACGGCTGGCGGCCGCTACGCGATTGACTACCAGAAGATCGCGAGAGCGGTCATGGATCTCGCCAAGGAACTGCTGGCGATCGAGGCCGCCGGCGACGGCCCGCGCGCCCAGCAGTGGTTTCAGAAATATGATCCGATTCCGGAGCAGTTGAAAACTTCTCTTAAGGCGGTGTCGGATGTGCCGGTCGATATCGACCCGGTATTTTCATTTCCGCAGAGGGTGAGATAAGACCAGCTACTAGCTTGCAACTTGCGGTCCAGCTTTAACCGCCCTAACGCTGAAATTCGTGGCGAACTGATCATTGGAAGTGAGGTTCAGCCCCTCCAACGCCAAACCAAGAAGATTCAGCATGGGGCTGAGCGTGAGTCGATACACGAGGCGTGCGGTCTTGTAACGAACAAATGCATCGAGCCCAAGATTTACCGTTCGAACGAGACCGGCGACGCTGTGTAATTCCGGGATTATTTCCACCGTTGCGAACGGCTCCAGTATTGTCCGCAGCCCCGAGGGAGTAAACCTCCAGCGCTCATCTTCCACAAAGCGGGGCGTACAGGCTGCAAAGCTCGCAAGCAGCACGCCGCCAGGTTTGAGCACTCTAAGGACTTGCTTTGCCGTTGCAGACGGATCCCGAAAATATTCGAAGACCTGAGTCGCAATTACTAAGTCGAAAGACTCAGATGCAAACGGCATGGTTTCCGCATCTCCCACAACATTCACGAATTCAGTTTTGATCAGATCCAATGAGAAGTAACGGTCAATGGCGCCATCAAATAACGGACGATAAGGCTGATAATTGCCGCCAATGTCCAAGACAGTTAGGCGCCTGCCCCGGAATTCTTGAGCCCAGGAACTGAAAATCAATCGCCTGGATCGGAGGGTCAAGAAAACAGGATCTCTGAGTAAGGGAAAGAGTCGGCGGTGTGCTGTCTGTGAGAGTGATCCCATTTTGATATCAGGAGAGGAGCCCCGTATTCCGACCTAAGCTTGCGTCGTTCTTGGCGGATCTCGCCCTGCGCCCTTGCGATTGGGCAAACGCTCGTTTCCAGGTCGCTGGAAGCGAGTGGCTAGCCGCTGTTCCTAGACCCACTCCAGGCGCGAGGCGCGAGGAATGATGCCGGCCTTGTGACCCATGTCCAGCAGGCGCCGGACCGCTTCCCGGCCGTCGTCACCATAGTCAAGGGTCCGCTCGTTGACGTACATGCCGACAAATTTATCGGCGAGCTGCGTGTCGAGATCGCGAGCGAACTGCATAGCGTAGGCGAGCGCCTCTTCTCGATGATCAATGGCGTACTGAATGCTTTCACGCAGCGCCTGCGTGACGCTCGCCATCATCTCCCGGCCGAGCGAGCGGCGAATGGCGTTTCCCCCCAGCGGCAGTGGCAAACCGGTCACTTTCAGCCACCACTTTCCGAGATCGACAACGCGGTGTAATCCCGACTTGTCGTAGGTGAGCTGGCCCTCGTGGATGATCAACCCGGCTTCGTACTTCCCTTCGAGAATCTGCGGGATGATCTGGTCGAAGGGAACGACGTCAACCTCAATGCCGGGCGCAAATAGTTGGAGCGCCAGGTACGCGGTAGTCAGCTTGCCGGGTACGGCGATCCTCTTGCTCTTGATTTCGGTCGGGGTGAAAGAGCGCGTCGACACCAGCATCGGGCCGTAGCCGTCGCCTACGCTGCCGCCGCATGGCATTAGCGCATAATTCTCTTGAATGTAGGGGTAGGCGTGGAAGGAAATGGCTGTGACGTCGTATACACCCTGCTGGGCGTCGCGATTCAGCGTTTCGATATCGCAGAGAGTATGCGCAAAGCGCAGTCCCGGAACGCGAACCTTGTTCGTGGCCAAGCCGTAAAACATGAATGCGTCATCGGAGTCCGGGCTGTGGGCCACGGTGATTTCACGAACTGGCGAAGAAACTGTACTCATCTGATTCGGCTTTCGGCTTTTGGCTCTGGACGGCGAGCCTCAATCAACTCGTCGACTCTTAGGATCGCAATGTCCGGTTGCTCCAACGGGCGGCGACCGCGGCTGCCATCAGCACCTTGATTACTTCGGCAAAAATAAACCAGTAAAGTCCCAAACGGATCGCCATTGCGATGGAGTGAGTTTGGAGGGCAAGCCAGCTGAGGCCACCCGCGAAGAGCACGAGTTCAGCAGCGCTTGAGGACAAAGCAGCCCATGCGAAGCGGCGCGAGCTGCGCGCGATTGATTTTTCGTAAATCCAGCCGGCAACGAATGCCACCAGCGGATAGGCCATCAGGAATCCGCCGGTTGGGCCGAGGATCTGGGCAATCCCTCCTCCAAGGATCGAAGGGCTAAACACGGGCAAACCCGCCGCGCCTTCGGCGAGATACAGCGCCAGGGCCGCAAAGCCGCGACGAGAGCCCAGCATCAAGCCCACCGCGAGTACGCCGAAGTTTTGCATGGTGAGGGGAACGGGAGTGAAGGGCAGCGGTACGGTCACGCGCGCACACAGCGCTACAAACAGGCTGGCGCCGATTACGATACCGGCCTGCTTCGCCCATTCCAGGGAACGAGACGATTGCGGTAAAGCGTCACTGGGCAAGATATTTGTCGTAATTTTCGACATGATGGCATTCCTTTCGTGGTGAATCACGATTCGGGAGGAAACGGGCGTTGGTCCGGTCCGTCCGATTCCGCCTTGAGGGCGGCGGAGTGCTTCATCTGCCGCCGCACCCGCATGTAGAGCAAAATCGCAACCGACACAACCAAGACTGAGCTGACTCCCAGGATCAAGAACCACCAGAGCATTCGCACAACTAAGTAGGATAGCAGAAGCGCAATGCCGCTATGGCAGACAGGACAAGAAAAACCGCTCCCGGAACTTGGGAGCGGTCTTCCAAAACGCGAGTCAAAGAAATTCTCTACCCCGAGGCCACGGGGCTTGCGGAATTTTCTCGGCAACGATTAGCTATTTCTTCCCCTTGGCGAGCGCGGTACGTCGCTGATTGACGGTGGCAGAAACGCGCTCGAGCCGCTTGCGAGCGAGCTTCGATCCGGTGGCGACCTGCTCGATGTTCCCCCAGGCATCGGGATTGTTCATTTTCTTGCGCAGCTCTTTGAGAAATGGTTGAATCTTGGCGAAGATGAAGAACATTTCGCCGCTGCAACCTGGCTGCAAAAACAAATCTTCGTGGAGCGCGCCCTGCAGGACCAGCGACGCGGCCATGTCCCAATAGCTACCTACCTGCCGAATCCAGTTGTTCTCCTGGCTCGGAAACGCATTGGCTACCTTCAGGAAGTCGTCGGCGCTCACCGGCCAGAACTCGACGACGAACCAGTTCCTCGCCTTGCGCATTTCGGCTTCGCGGCGGAGATCATAGAGCTGCAACATCAACATGCCATCATGTGCCGTTGCTTTTTTTCCCATAGTTTCGCCTCTTTGATTTTATTTTGAATCCTGCTGCGGCCCGCCATGCCGTCTGCTCAAGCTGGTTTCGCGGTATCTGGATTTCCGCCTGCGACCTCTCGCTCGTAATCGCACTCTTTATTCGGACACGCGACTACGACGCCGTCTTTTCGCAGGCGCTCGACCAGGTATTCATTTCCGCAGTCGGGGCACTTTTCCGCGATTGGCTTGGCTGCCGAGGTGAACTTGCACTTCGGGTACTTCGAGCATCCGAAGAAAGTGTTGCCCTTGCGTGCGCGTTTTTCGACCAGTTCGCCTTCCTTGCAGAGCGGGCACTTCACGCCAATGAAATTCTGCTTCACGTACTTGCAGTCAGGATATCCGCTGCACGAGGTGAATTCGCCGTAACGGCCGTGGCGGATGATCAGGTTGCGTCCGCAGTCGGGACACTTCTCATCGAGCGGGATGTCGGGCACGCGCTTGCCCTGGTCGAGCCGCCGCGTCGTTTTGCAATCGGGATAGCCGGTGCAAGCCATAAACTGCCCGAAACGCCCGCGTTTCAGGACCATCACGCGCCCGCAGTTCTCGCAGTATTCTTCCTGCGCCGTCTCCTGCAGATCGGCCGAATCAAGATCCGGAAGATTGATCGGATTCTCCTTGGTGAAGGTGCAGGAGTTCGGATCCTCCTTATCGTAGGTGCTGCAAGCATAGAACGAGCCGTGCTTGCCCCATTTAATGACGAGCGGCGCGCCGCAACGTTCGCACTTCTCGTCGGTCGGCTTCTCCATACGCTTGATGTTTTCCATGTGCTTCTCAGCGTATTTGAGATCCTTGGCAAACTTCTTGTAGAACTCGCCGAGCGTGTCAGTCCACTTCTCCTTGCCTTCTTCAATCTCGTCGAGTTCTTCTTCCAACCGCGCCGTGTACTGGAAATCGAAGATGTCCTTGAAGTTGTCAACCAGCAAATCGGTGACGACCAGCCCGATCTCGGTGGGCGTAAACTTACCGCCGACCTTCTGCGCGTACTGGCGCTCCTGAATCGTGCTCAGGATGGTCGCGTAGGTGGACGGCCGGCCAATGCCGCGCTCTTCCAGCTCCTTCACCAGCGACGCTTCGTTGTAGCGTGGAGGCGGCTCGGTGAAATGCTGCTCGGGCTTGAGCGACTTCAAGGTCAGCTTCTGCCCCGCTTCGAGCGGTGGCAGCTTGTGCTTCAACTCTTCGTCTTCCTCGTCCTTGTTGTCCTTGGACTCCTCGTAAACCTTGAGGAAGCCGTCGAACTTCATGACTGAGCCGGTGACTCGGAACCAGAAAGTTTCAGTCGCTGACTTGGCATCGATATCAACCGTTGTCTGATCGAATACAGCCGGATTCATCTGCGAGGCGACGAAGCGCTGCCAGATGAGTTTGTAGACCTTGAACTCGTCTTCGTGGAGATACTGCTTAACCTGGTCGGGATGCCGCATGGCCGACGTCGGGCGAATGGCTTCGTGCGCGGCTTGCGCTTCTTTTTTCTCTTTATAGGTATTCGGCGTTTCCGGCATGTACTGGGCGCCGTATTGCTGAGAGATGAACTCGCGCACCTCGCTGATGGCGTCGGGCGAGACGCGGGTCGAATCGGTACGCATATAAGTAATGAGACCGACCAGACCTTCCTCGCCCAGTTCGATGCCTTCATAGAGGCGTTGGGCAATCATCATCGTGCGCTTTACGCTGAAACGCAGCTTACGCGAGGAATCCTGCTGCAGCTTGCTGGTGGTAAAGGGCGGGGTGGCATTGCGCCGCCGCTCCTTCTTTTCTGCCGAACGAACGACCCAGTCCGCCTTTTCAAGAGCGAGACGTATCTTTTCCGCGTCCTCGCCGTTGGTGACTTCAACCTTCTCTTCACCCTTGCCCAGGAAACGTGCATCGAAAGCAGGAGGCTTGCTGGCGGCAAGATTCGCGTCGATCGTCCAATATTCTTTTTTCTCGAAGGCCTTGATCTCGCGCTCACGGTCAACAATCAGGCGAAGCGCGACGGTCTGTACCCGTCCCGCGGACAGGCCACGACGAACTTTATCCCATAAGAGAGGAGAGACCTGGTATCCCACCAGACGATCAAGCACGCGGCGGGCTTGCTGGGCATCAACCAGGTTGCGGTCGATGTCGCGAGGGTGATCGAAGGCGGCCTTTACGGCACGCTGGGTGATCTCGTTGAAGGTTACGCGCCGGATGCGCTCGCCATCGGGGAATTCTTTCTTGCTGGCCTTGCTTCTCTTCTTTTTCTTGCCATCGTCCCCGAGTTCGTCGGCAAGGTGCGCGGCAATCGCTTCCCCTTCGCGGTCCGGGTCAGGCGCGAGGTAAATCATGTCAGCCGACAGCGCCAGCTTTTTCAACTTGGCTAGGACCTTTTCTTTACCGGGGATGACCACGTATTCGGTTGTGAAATCTTCATCGACGTCGACGCCCAGACTGCTCTTGGGCAGATCCTTGACGTGGCCGAACGAGGCATCGACGGTGAAGCCCTTACCAAGATATTTCTGAATCGTTTTCGCCTTCGCGGGCGATTCGACAATGACTAGACCTTTGGACAATGGTTCCTCGAAGGAGTGTTGTTGTACTCGAAACTAGCACGATTTGGCAAATTTCGCGAAGAAGTGGCCCTAGCCGCGAGTCGCGAGTTTCGGGCCGCGAGCATGCAAAACCTGATTCCTATACAGTACGAATTAGCCTCTTAATGACCTGAACGGGTTGGACTTGTTGGATAAATGCGGTCAGCATCCGCTGAACTTCATCGGCCCGCTTAACGAAATCGTCACATTTGTCACCGGCCAAGTAGTTCAAATCTTTCGCAAGGAGCAGATGATTTTCAAGCTCGACAGCAGACCCCCGAGCGATGTGCAGGAAACGCGTGAGTTCGGCATCCGATCTTCGGCCGCAACCTTCCGCGATATTCGCGCCAACCGATGAAGCCGCGCGCCTCATTTGGGAAGTCAGCCCGAACAACTCCTCTCTTGGAAATTCTCGGGTGGTTCGATAGATGGCGACCGTCAATTGATGTGCCTTATTCCACACCTTCAATTCTCTAAAGTCATGCACGACGTCCCCCTTTATCTTCTTGCAATAGCCTCTATACGCCATCGGCATCGCTGGCCTTTGCTCGAGACTCGTGACTCGAGGCTCGCGGCGCAGCTAGAAGCTCTTCACAAAATTCTTTCCCGGCAGCTGCCGTACCTTCCCATTCAACTCCAGCTCAAAGAGCGCGGCAAAAATTTCTGAGGAGGACATTTCTGTCTCGAGCATTTCCACGAGCTCGTCGATGTGGGTCGACTGGTCCGGCTTCAGCAGCTTGAGGAGCTTCTGTTCGTGAGGCGAATGAACGTCGTCCGGGAATAGAGATGCGCTGGCTGCCTCGGGGGATTCATTCTGCACCGATTTGAGAGAAAGCTGTACATCGGTGGGAAGTTCTTCCCAAACATCTTCCCAGGTGGCCACCAGCTTCGCGCCTTGCTTGATCAGGGTGTTCGGGCCCCAGGAGTTTTTGTTGGTCACGTTGCCCGGGACGGCGTAGACATCGCGATTTTGCTCCAGCGCGCAGCGGGAAGTAATGCGCGTGCCGCTGTATTCGGCGGCTTCGACCACCAGCACCCCGGCCGACATGCCGCTGATGATCCGGTTGCGAATGGGAAAATTCTGCGGAACCGGCGAAGTGCCCACGGGAAACTCTGAGATGAGCGCGCCGCCCAGCGCGAGAATCTGCTCGGCGAGACGGGTATTTTCCTTGGGGTAGGCCACATCGATTCCGGTACCGAGAACTGCGACGGTCTTTCCTTTGGCCGCAATGGCCCCACGGTGTGAGGAGGTGTCAATGCCGCGCGCCATGCCGCTGATAATCACAAGCCCGCGCGCGGCGAGGTCGGTTGCCAAACGTTCAGCCATGCCACTGCCATAAGGCGTGGGGTGGCGCGTGCCCACCATGGCGATCCCAGGGTTCGACAGCACCTCGACACTTCCCTTCACGAATAAAATCACGGGCGGGTCGTAGATTTCCTTTAACCGTGGAGGGTACTCCGGATCATTGAGAGAAATGATTCTTGCCTTCGCCTGGACCGCTTTTGCCAATTCATCCTGCGCCAGTTCCAGCGACTTGCCGGTGGCCAACGACTGCGCGGAAACAGCGCGCATGCCGGTTGCTTCCAGTTCGGTCAAGCTGGCCTGAAACACGCGTTCGGCGGTGCCATAGTGTTCGGCCAGCTTTCGGATGCGCGATGGTCCCAACCCCGGGGTGAGCGCCAGCGCGAGCCAGCAGATTGTTTCGGTGGATGGGGCCTCGACAGTGCGAACGGCGGTTGTTGGCGCAATGGTAGACACTGTAACTGACGCTAGCCGCGCCCACCCGCGCTGTCAATGATGGCGCACACATCACTTTTGGTAGAATTCGTAAACTGATGAGCCGGTTAAGGATCTCAGCTATTTCCTACCTCAATACCGCCCCTCTTATGTGGGATTTTGAGCATGGGACTCCGGAGCACGGAGAGGCAGCCACGGATTTCGATATCTCCTACACCATTCCCTCAGCCTGCGCGGCGGCGCTGGGCGATGGCTCAGCTGATATCGGCATCATTCCGGCTGCGGCCTACACTACGACGCCCGACCTCGTCATCATTCCCGACGTCGCGATCGCGGCACGTCGGGCGGTGCGATCGATTCTGCTCGTTAGCAAAATGCCGATCCCTCAAGTACGCAAAGTTGCGCTTGATACTTCTTCGATGACGTCGGTCGCGCTCACCAAAATCCTTTTTGCAAAATGGCTCGGTGGAGAACGCGCTTACTCGCGCATGGCCCCGAACCTCGAAGTGATGCTCGCGAGTTGCGACGCCGCCTTGCTGATCGGAGACCCGGCGCTGCAGGTCGATCGCGCAAAATACGTCACCCTTGACCTTGCGGAAGAATGGCAAGCCCGTACGGGCAAGTCATTCGTTTTCGCCTTCTGGGCGATTCGGCATGCGGCGCTGGCGGGGCGGGACGGAGCGGAAATTTCACAGGTTTTCAAGCAATCGCGGGATCATGGGCTTATGCCCGAACATCTCGAAGCCATTGCGCAGGAGTGGGCGCCCCGGCTTGGGCTAAGCCTTGAGTTGATTCGATCCTATCTGGTCCGCAACATTCACTACTACCTGGATCCGCCTTGCCTGGAGGGATTAAAGCTGTTTTATCGCTTGGGCGCGGAGATTGGAGCCCTTCCGCCGGCGCCCGAACTCAAATTTCTATAGCATCTTCTTGGGAAATGTAGAACCGCCGCTTAGACTACATCTGGCATCCATAATCCCGCCTCTAATACCAGATGATGCGTCTCGCCGCCATCGCCGTGCTCGCCACTAAGGTCGCCACAAAACAGAAAAGTGCCCTGCGGTGGTTAATCCATCTCGGCGGCCCGGGGCTGATTCTGCTGGGTCTGGTTGACAACTCGGTGATCCCGCTGCCGGGCAGCACCGACGTTGTCACTATTTTGCTGGCTGCGCATCATCGCGAACCCTGGATCTACTACGCGATTATGGCCACCGCGGGCTCGGTCCTGGGCGGTTATCTTACTTACCGCATGGCTCGCAAGGGCGGCAAGGAAACTCTGGAAAAAAGGTTCCCGAAAAAGAAGACCGACAAGATCTACGCGATCTTTGAGCGGTTTGGCTTTGCGGCCGTCGCCATCCCCGCCCTGCTGCCACCGCCGTTTCCAATCGTTCCCATGCTGCTGGCTGCCGGCGCCATGCAATACCCGACCAGAAAATTCCTGACCGCTCTGTCGGTGGGGCGCGGAGCGCGCTACGCAATCTTCGCCTATCTTGGATTCCACTATGGCCGTCATATCGTCCGACTGTTCTCGCAGTACTACATGCCGACGCTGCTGCTGCTGATCGCTTTTTCGGTGATCGGTGCGCTCTACGGTTGGTTCGAGTACAAGCGCAGACGGAAGGCTGGCGGCCCAGCAGTTCCACTCAGAGCAAAAACACGTCGCCGGACCGCGTGAAAAGCTCGCCTCAAGCACGCTTGCCCAGCTAAAATAGTATTTACCGTGGGGTAAGGAATGTCCTTGACCAAACAGCAAGCACTCGAGATGTTCCGGTCTGACGACCTGATTGGCATCGGCATGGAGGCGGACGCGGTTCGGCGCAAGCTGCATCCCGAAGGCACGGTCACCTACATCATCGACCGCAACATTAATTACACCAATTTCTGCACGGAGTACTGCACCTTCTGCGCCTTTTATCGTCCCTTGAAGGGTCCGGCGTCCAAGGAAGGTTACATCCTCGACTTCGACACCATCTACGAAAAGATTCGCGAGACCGTCGAACTCGGCGGCACGGGCGTACTGATGCAGGGCGGTCTGCATCCCGATCTGAAGATTGACTGGCACGAAAAAATGCTCCGCGGCATCAAGCAGCGGTTCCCCAGGATCCATCTCCACTGCTACTCGGCGTCGGAAATTCTGGCCATCGCCGAATACAGCGCGCTTAGCGTCCGCGACACAATTGCGCGACTCCGCGATTCCGGGCTCGATTCGATCCCGGGCGGCGGTGCGGAGATTCTCGACGACGAAGTCCGCCACCGCATCGCGCGCCTGAAGTGCCTGACCGATGACTGGCTGCTCGTGCATCGCACCGCCCACCAGCTCGGCATGCGCACCACTGCGACCATGATGTTCGGGGTGGGTGAGTCCTTCGAGCATCGCGTCAACCATTTCGACGCCATCTACCGCCTCCAGGAAGAGACAGGCGGCTTCACTGCGTTCATCCCATGGAGCTTCCAGCCCGCCAATACAGCGCTCGGCGGCCGTCACTGGGATGAGGCGACAGCGGTCGAATATCTGAAGGTGCTCGCCCTCTCGCGTCTGTATCTTTCGAATGTCCTGAACGTTCAATCCAGTTGGGTGACACAGGGTCTAAAAGTCTGCCAGATGGGACTGCGCTTCGGCGGCAATGATGTGGGCTCGGTTATGCTCGAGGAGAACGTGGTCCGCGCCGCGGGCGTCACCAACTGCACAACCGAGGAAGAACTGCGGCGCATCATACGCGATGCGGGCTTCCGTCCGGCACAGCGGGACACCTTGTACCGGCAATATTTCCTGAATTGATTCCTGCGTAGGAACCGACGCCCCCGGCTGTCCAGCGGTAATGGTAAATGTGGTGGCGGGGCTTTGCCCCGCCAGACGGGGCGAAGCCCTGTCACCACACAATCGCTCAGGTACAATGCTAGGTCTGCTGCTTTTGAATTTTTAATGGTCCTGCTTGCCTTCAGCGGTTTCCGGCTCATACCTTCCCTGCCCGCAATGGTTCTCGCCTCACGGGGACTGGGACCCTATCTTCGCCAGCACTTTCTGGACAAGACTTTCCAAGGCCTATACCAGGTCAACGCCTTCGACCTGGCGCTCCTCATCCCCTATTTCATCGTGCTGATCATCCTGGCCGCGTACGGGGGACACCGCTACTGGCTGGTCTATCTTTATTACAAACACAAAAAGAACAAAACGACCGAACCCGCTGCTCATTTTGAAGAGTTGCCGCGTGTCACCGTGCAGTTGCCGATCTTCAATGAGCAATACGTGGTGGATCGCCTTCTCGATGCCATTTGCCGCCTCGACTATCCACGCGAAAAACTCGATATCCAATTACTGGATGATTCCACCGATGAGACCGTAGAAGTGGCCCGCCAGCTGGTGGAGCGTTACGCCGCATTGGGACACCCGGTCACCTACCATCATCGCGACAACCGTCATGGCTTTAAGGCGGGAGCTCTGGCCGAAGGGCTGAAAACCGCCAGGGGCGAGTTCGTCGCTATCTTCGATGCCGATTTCGTTCCGCCGCCCGACTTCATTCTCAGCTGCATCCACCATTTCACCGATCCGAAGATCGGCATGGTGCAGACGCGCTGGACACACATCAACCGCAACTACTCCCTGCTGACCGAAGTCGAGGCGATCCTGCTCGACGGCCATTTTGTGCTGGAACACTCGGGCCGCGCCCGCAGCGGTGTCTTCTTTAATTTCAACGGCACGGCGGGGATGTGGCGTCGTCAGGCCATCGACGAGGCGGGCGGCTGGGAGCATGACACGCTCACCGAAGACACCGATCTCTCCTATCGCGCACAGCTCAAAGGTTGGAAATTTCTTTACCTGCAGGATGTGGAATGTCCGGCGGAACTGCCCGTGGAGATGACCGCCTTCAAAACGCAGCAGGCTCGCTGGGCCAAAGGGCTAATCCAGGTTTCAAAGAAAATACTGCCCAAGGTCTTCGCCAGCGACGCATCGCGCCACCAGAAGGTCGAAGCCTGGTATCACCTCACCGCTAATCTCAGCTATCCGCTGATGATTGTGCTTTCCGTGCTGCTCTTGCCCGCCATGATCATTCGCTTCTATCAGGGATGGTTTCAGATGCTCTATATCGACCTGCCCCTGTTTATGGCATCCACGTTTTCCATCTCCAGCTTCTACCTGGTTTCGCAGAAAGAACTTTTCCCGAAAACGTGGATGCGCTCGTTACTTTATCTGCCTCTGCTGATGGCCTTGGGTATTGGCTTGACGGTAACCAACACGCGCGCTGTCCTCGAAGCGCTGGTCGGGAAGCAAACCGCTTTCGCGCGCACTCCGAAATACCGCGTCGAATCCAGGCAAGATAAAATCGGCGCCAAAAAGTACCGCAAGCGCCTGGGATGGGTTCCCTGGATTGAACTGGCAATCGGAGTTTACTTCGCGCTCGCGGTTTACTACGCCATCGACAACGAAAACTACTTCACAGTCCCGTTTCTGTTTCTATTCGTGCTCGGATACTGGTGCACAGGATTGATGTCGCTGTTGCAAGGCCGCTTCGCAGGACTTTCGGTGAGTTCAGAGACGCACAGCAAGCCCTTCCCGGTGGGCGTGTAGGAAGATTGAATCACTGGGTCACTGAAGCGTAGGAAAATTGAATCATTGGGTCATTGAGACATTGGAGCATTGGGACTATCCAACGACTCAATGACCAAATGATTCAATGACTAAATGATTCAATGACTCAATGATTCAATGACTCAGGGAAGCTTGAAATCAAGGG
>Ga0209698_10003596_pt1 | contig 17172 bp, 12 predicted proteins | sample LitLauG_LLR_2012_FD_187203 | JGI IMG/M metagenome (GOLD analysis project Ga0209698, IMG submission 187203) | Freshwater sediment microbial communities from Pennsylvania, USA - Little Laurel Run_MetaG_LLR_2012 (SPAdes) (version 2) | ecosystem: Environmental > Aquatic > Freshwater > Creek >...
AAAGAAAGAACAGAGGCTAATTTCTTATTTAGGTATAACCCCCAGTGCCATACACCGAGTCCAACATTTCCCAGGTGCTCGTAATGCTCGATAAAACTCGCCGCGTCAGCGCCGTCAATTCGTACAAGTTTGGCGTTCGACAGCATCAATCAAGTTTCCTCCCAAGAAATCTAACAAGGCCGAACAACACTATGGGTCGCGACGGACAGGGTGGTGTCCGCCTCGCGCTGAGCATCTTGCATTGGAAATCGATAGTACAGTTGGAGCGTGTAGCGCTTCCCACGCACGAGTGGATAATAGACAACGTTCGAAGAATACTTTGGAAGTTGCTGCTTACCGCTCGCCGTTCTAACTGATCCTCTGGCGAAAACCGCCTTCTTTCCTACAAAGCTCCTGGTCTTGGCCATGTTCTCCACGGCGTAAATCCATGCTTCCTCCCCGCGGGCGTAAGCGGCGTCGACGGATTTGCCCATTAGCGCAAAATAGCCGCCAGCGTTACTGTCAGGCCCCGCAGACATCGGGTGGGGGATTTGTTCCTCCGCGAACGATGAACGAAATCCTTTCTGAAATTCTTCCAGGTTTGTGGGATATATAAAATCTCCTAACTTCAGTCGGAAATACACCTGATCACCACGGACCTCGGGTATCCCGACTCATTTAACTTCCGGTAATGCCGGGACGCTGGTGGTGATGACGGTAGCTGGTCAGTTTGCGATCCATCCCGCCATGACACGCATTTCGAGCGCGACATCGGTCAACGAGCGATTCTCGTTGGCGACCGCAAAGTCCTCTAATCACGCGCGGTCAATAACAATTTCACTCTAGCCCAGTCTCCCGGTCTAGTGGAGAATTTCGATGCGTGTAACGGGATGAACTTCATTCCAGCCGTTGTCACGGTCGGTGACGTAGGCGCCAGTTACACGGACACGATCGCCGACGTGGGGTACCGTGATCCGCGAATGAAGACTTCCGCATGCGGCTCTATCACTGGCATCGTCCGCGGCGTGCTCGCAGATTATCTCCACCACGAGTGCGCCATGGGCGTGTATCACGTTGACCAGATTCAAAACCGATTTATGTTCGGGATCGAGCGCAACATGCAAATCGCCATCCGACGCGCGGTATAGGGAGAGTACGCGACCCTCGACGGCGGTACACGACTCAAGTACCCGCAGTCTTTCCTTCTCATTGACATGCTTCCACAGTTCAGGATCACAGTCGTCAGCCCGCAACTTTACGAGCGCCTTTCCTTCGTAGCGAAGCCTCGCCACCGCAAATAGGGTAATCAACGCCATCAGCACAGCCAGCGTGATCCATGAGATTCGATTCAAAACGGCTTCCTCCGGGGTTTCCACAATCTGCTTATCGAACGGCAGAATTAACTAAAGGTCGATTGGTGAAGATGATCTTCCCTCCGCCGCGCGCCATCACATAGCGCGGCAACCCAGTCAGTTCGCGCGGATTCTCATCCTCCGCCCAGAAGAACACGTGCTGCGCGCCATTCCATAATTCGGTGAACGATGTCTGTGTCTCCCAGACGCGGGGCGCATCCGGGAAGCGCGAACCGTACCACATGTTGCCGGCCGGCTCGCGCAGGCTGCGCAAGGGCAGTCCGCTGTAGAAATTCAGCGCCGACGCGTTTTCATAGAGCCCCGCGACCACGATTTGATCTCCGGGTTGATAGTGCGACCGAATCGCCAGTGCCAGATCCTTCGAAGAAAGAATCGGCGAGAAGATCGTGAAGGCGACATGCACGCACGCCAGCACCACCACCATCATCAACGCCAAGGCCGCATTCCCTGCGCTCGCGCGTCCGCGCCGGCGCAAAAGAAAGTTAGCCAGTGTCCCCAGCAGAAACGCCACGGAGAACCCGAACAACGGCAGCCGGAACGCACCCATCGCCTGCGGCGTCAAATCAAGAAAGTGCCCGAACGAAAGCGCGTACTCCTGCGGATTCTTCCTCAGCAAGTCCGCGAGATCTGTCCCCGGCGCCGGGGCTTTCGAGAACCACAGGAGCGCAAAACCAACCGCAGCGATTACCACCCCAATCGCCAGCAACACCGCTGACGAGATTCGTCCCTCATGCCGCTCCCGGCTAACCGCCGCCGATTCTCTTTCCCACGCGAGCCATCCGCCCACCAGCAGTGCCATCCCCGGAATTGCCGGGATGGTGTAGTACTCCTGCCGCGTCGAGAAACTGAAGAAGCCGACGATCACCAGGTTCCACAGGAAGAAAAGCAGATACGCCCGCTGCCGCCGCGTCATCTGCGAACGGAACTCGCGCCAGCGCCGCGGTACCTCCTTCAGAGATTGCGGAACAAAGACGCTCCACGGCACCAGCCACAGCACCAGCAGCACCCAGAACAGCACGAGTGGCACCGTGTCGTAGTCGCGCGGCACGCGCTTGTTCAAGAAGCGCAGGATGTGCTCGTTCACGAAATAGAACCATAAGAATCCGCGCACCTGGCCCTGCGCCGGATTTTCGATTTGAGCAAGAATGTGCCACGGCAAGGCGATGGCCAGAAAGATCACGGCACTTGAAAACAGCCGCAAGCGAAGCAAGTGTTTCAGATTTCCGGTCAGCACCAGATAAAGCACGATCGCGCCTGCCGGGAACACCAACCCGATCAGGCCTTTTGTGAGCACGTTCAGCGCACACACGGCGGCCAGTCCCCAGCAAATCCACTTCGAAGGCTGCGGTTGCTCCAGCGATTCCAGAAAGAGCCAGAACGTGAGCGTGAGCCACAGTCCCACGAGCACGTCAGGTATCAGAAAACGCGTGAACAGATACGGCCCGAGCGCGGTCGCCAGCACCAGGCCCGAATCGAATCCACCCGGCCCACCAAGCGCCCGCCGTCCAAGCCCATACGTCGCCAGGATCATGGCCAGCACGCCCAGCATCAGCGGGAAACGCGTGCTCCACTCGTTGACGCCGAACAGTTTGTAGCTGGCAGCCACGCTCCAATACATCAGCGGCGCCTTCTCCAGATACCGCACGCCATTCACATACAGCGTGACCCAGTTGTGCCGCAGCAGCATTTCCCGCGCGGCCTCGGCATGCACCGTGTCCGCATCATCGAGCAGCGCCGGAGTGGAGAGCCCGACCATGTAGATGACGAACCACAGCACAATCAGAACCAGCACAGAGATCCGCCAGTCCGCGAGCAACCGATTCGGGCGGCTTATGGTTTCAGTTGTCTGCTGGTCTGTCCCGGAAGTCGCGGCAGAATTCATCGCGGAAGGCCATTATACGAGAGTGAGGCGATGCATCGTCTCGCGGATAGCAACGCAACCGGACAAACTCAATCCGCAGCCACCACGCGCGGGACTTTGCTCGCCGCTACCTCCCGGTAAATCTCCAAAATCCGCGATACCGAAGTCGTCCACGAAAATCGCTGCGCCTGCTCGTAACCACGCTGCTTCATTCGCGTGCGAAGCGCCGGGTCGAGCAGCGCACGCTGCAGCGCACGCTGAATTTCGAATACGTTCTCGGGGTTCACCAGCACTGCGGCGTTGCCCGTCACTTCCGGCAGGCTTGAGTTGTTCGAGGCCACCACCGGCGTTCCGTGAGCCATCGCTTCCAGGGGTGGCAGTCCAAAGCCTTCATAGAGTGACGGAAACACGAAGATCTTCGCGACATCGTAGAAAATCCGCAGTACTTCAATCGGCACGAACCCCAGGAAGCGCACATCGTTCTGCACGCCGCTTCGCACCACCGTCCGGCGCAGTCGCGGATGGCTGGAAAGATCGTCCCCAATCACGATCAGCTTCAGGTCAGGGAACTGCTGCTCTTTTTCCAGTTCAGTCTTGAGCGCCGAAAACGCCTCGATGATGCGCACCACGTTCTTGTGTGGTCGAATGGCGCCCGCGTACAAAATGAACGGATACGTGACCTGGTAGCGCTCGGCAATCAACTCGCGATCCGCCTGCGAGGCGTGCCCGTGCAGAAAACGCTCGTCAATGGCGTTGTACACCACCTCGATGCGCTCGTCCGGGATGCGGAAGATCCTTTCAATTTCGCCTTTGGTGAATTGCGAAACCGCCAGCACCCGCGAAGCGCGGCTCAGCGCCCGCCGCGTCAGTTGAAAATGTACACTTCGCCACCAACTGGAAGCATCCCGCGACGGATACATATGTTCCAGCAGGTCGTGCACGGTCAGAACATAGGGACACGGCAGGCCGCGCGGAATCCAGAACAAGTGAGGGATGTGCACGACGTCGCAGCCCAGCCGGCGCACGATCGCGCGGAAATCGAGATTGCCTTTGACCGTGTTGTCACGTCCCTCCAGCGCGACCGCATGGAAGTTCGGCGGCAACGGGGCGCATTCCGCCACCTTGGCCATCGACCCGATGAGGAAATACTTGCTCTCGCGGTCCAGGCACGCCAGCGTCCGGACCACGTTCCGCATGTACGTGCCAATGCCGAATTCCGTCATGCGACGGATGTCGATGGCAACCTTCACGATTTGAATTTAACCACAGCGGGCCATGGAGGGACACTGAGGATTGCGAGGCCTCTGGATTTTATGCTCTCACTTCCGCCTGCGCCCGCGTCCGACGCTCGGCATACAGCGGAAACTCCTCCGCCAGTTCCAACACCTCTTTGCGAATTCGGCCCAGCACCGCCGCGTCCGTCCGATGATTCAGCGCCTCGGCGATCCAGCGCCCGATCTGGCGCATCTCCTCTTCTTTCATCCCGCGGGTTGTCATCGCCGGAGTGCCGATTCGAATACCGCTCGGTTTCATCGGCGGATTCGTATCGAAAGGAATCGCGTTCTTGTTGACCGTGATCGCCGCCTCGCCCAGCGCCTTCTCCGCCTCGCTACCGAGCATGCCCTTCGCGAACACGTCGACCAGCATTAAATGGGTGTCCGTCCCCCCGGAGATGATGCGGAAGCCCTCCGCTGCCAGCGTGTCGGCTAGAACCTTGGCGTTGGCCACGATCTGCCGCGCATAGTCTTTGAAACTCGGCTGCAGGGCTTCCAGGAAGCACACCGCTTTCGCCGCGATGATGTGCACCAGCGGCCCGCCCTGCATCCCCGGAAATACTGTCTTATCGATCGGCGCCGCGAACTCCTGCCGGCTCAAAATCATTCCCGAGCGCGGCCCGCGCAGGGTTTTGTGGGTGGTCGAAGTCACAATCTGCGCGTGCGGCACCGGAGACGGATGCGCTCCGCCCGCCACCAGTCCCGAGAAGTGCGCCATATCCACGAGGTAGATGGCACCCACTTTATCGGCGATTGCCCGCATGCGCGCAAAATCAATAATCCGCGGATACGCGCTGCCGCCGCCGATGATCAGCTTTGGCCGCTCCCTCTCTGCCAGCTTTTCGAGTTCGTCGTAGTCGATCGTCTCGGTTTCTTTCGTGACGCCGTAAGGAACGATCTTGTACGTCTTGCCCGAGAAATTCAGATGATGCCCGTGCGTAAGGTGCCCGCCGTGGGCCAGGTTCAAGCCCAGAATCGTGTCACCCGGCTGGATCACCGCGGCATACGCGGCCTGGTTCGCCTGCGATCCGGAATGCGGCTGCACATTGGCGTGCTCTGCGCCAAACAATTTCTTCGCGCGCTCGCGGGCCAGTTCCTCCACCACGTCGGTGAACTCGCATCCGCCGTAATAGCGCTTGCCCGGATACCCCTCCGCATACTTATTGGTGAACACCGACCCCGCGGCTTCCAGCACCGCCTCACTGACAAAATTTTCCGAGGCAATCAGCTCCAGCCCTTCATGCTGGCGTCGAGTTTCGTTGTCAATGGCAGCGGCAATCTGCGGATCGACTTCATACAGCGGACGGGACATCGAGGGATTTTTCATAGTGAGGTACCGGAAGCTATTTTACCCGGATGCAGCAGCAACATGTAGCGCGCACACTCGCTTCGACTCCCCTTACTTCAATCCATCGACCACGTAGAGGTCGGAAAGGATCCGCCCGGTGGAATAGGCATACGACTTCCCGTCAGCGCTGAACCTGAGGCTGGGGATGCTTTGTACTCCGGCTGGATCGGCGGGAACGATTTCCTTCCAGGGCTCACGCTTACCCGTGGCCAGATCGATGCGCGTGATCTTGACGGGAATGTTGCGAGAGCGCAGGAGTACACTCTTGCCGTCGGGAGTGAAGCCAATAATACGTTCGTCGGGGTTCGGGGTAACGGTGAATTTTTGCGGGTCCCCGCCCGCGATCGGGTAGAGCCAACGCTGACGTTTGGCATCGAGGGCCAGAACGAACTTGCCATCGGGAGTGATCAGGCCTCCGCTCGTGCCCTCGGGAGTGAGCGCACGGGGGGACCCTCCCTGGATATCAAGCAGGTAGGTTCGCGGCCCATGGCCAGGTTCGGCGGTAGAAAAGATGACGGACTTGCTGTCCGGTAACCACGCACCAGCGAAGTGATCAGTTTTGTCATCGGTGAGTTGCCTGGGCTCGCCGACACCGGTGGGAAGAAGCACCAGCTTGGCCGGCGACCGGTCCTCGGAGAGAACCCATTGCCCATCCGGGGAGAGAAAGCCAAAACCGCCATCTCCGAGCCGGACGGCGGGCGAGCCATCGGTCTTACGGAGAAAAATGCTGTAGTTCGAACCCACCGCCTCCCCAGTCTCAGAGAAGATGATGGTCTTGCCGTCGCGGGACATATCGGTGAGCAGCGACCAGTCAAACCACGAGAGGCTACGCTCGTGCGTCTCTCCCGGTGGAAGCGCGAAGATGGCGACGCGCGACTTGTCCGCGGTCAACAGAACCAGTCCAGTCCGGCTGATGTCGTGTATCGTCAACCCGCCCGGCGAACGGTAGATGAGACGCTCTTTGCCAGAGAGGTCCAGCGCATAGATCGACCGTGCGGCTCCGGCCGGGACCGCCGAGAACCAGACCTCCTTGCCGGTTGCGCTCCAGGCCAGCCCCTCGACGCTCGAGTAAAAGGAAGAGCTGGCTTTGCGATTTCCGTGCACATCGATGATGACGACCCGTCCGTCGTCGCCGCTATTGACATGGTCGGCAATCGCCAGGAAGTCGCCGCCTGGCGAGAAGCGCACATGGCTCACCCAGCCTTGCGGTTCGTAAAGAACACTGCCGACGGGGAATTCCAGATGGGCGAGTCCGGCGCCGCCGGGGCGAATCACGGCCAAAGACTGCCCATCCGGCGTCCAGTCTGCCCAAAACACATTCTCGAGCATCTCGCGCGGCGCACCTCCGGCGAGCGGCACACGGGCCAGAGTGCCGGCTTGTGCAAAGGGGATGAAATTCAAGGGGCGCTGGGAAATCGCCATCTCCCCCTTGGACGAGATAGAAAGAATCTGCGCGGGCGACAAGCCGACCGGCCGCGAGTCGGAACTGTCGAAACGGGTCGAGAAAATTTCCTGCGGTTGGCCCTCCCAGGCGGCGCCGTACACGATAGTCTGGCCGTCGGGCGCAAAGCGAGCATCCCAAATAGTGCCGTTGCGGAAAGTAACTTCATGGAAAGTCGGGTTCGCGAGCGCTTGTCCGCGATGAGAGAAGCGGTAGATGGCCGCCCACGACGCAAGCAGCAGCACGCTGCCAACCAACGGCAGCAACCAGCGACGACTGGCCGGTTCTTCCGGCAGGGCGCGCACGCCGCCACGGCTGGAGGTCGAGATATCAGTCAGCGCCTCGAGGTTGAAGGCCACGTCGCGGGCGGACTGGAAGCGCTCGGGAGGATTTTTCTCAAGGCTGTGACGGACAATTCGCTCCAGCGCGGGCGAGACATTGCGGTTAGTCTCGGCAAGTTCGGGCGGATCATCTTTGAGGATCGCGCTCATCGTGTCAGCGGGGGAATCGCCGTGGAAGGCGCGCTTGCCGGATAGCATCTCGTACAGGATCGCGCCGAAGGCGAAGATGTCGGAGCGTGGGTCGGCGTGTTTACCGCGAACCTGCTCGGGTGACATGTAGCCGACAGTGCCCATGACGGTGCCGGCGTCAGTGCCGACCTGCTGCGTGGGAGCGTCCCCTGAAGCATCGTCGGTCTCAGGGCGAGTGAGCTTAGCGAGGCCGAAATCCAGGATCTTTATGCGGCCGTCGTTGGTGACGAACAGGTTCTCCGGCTTTAGGTCACGATGGACAATGCCCTTCTCGTGGGCGGCGGCGAGGCCGCTGGCGATCTGCCGAGAGTAGTCAATGGCCTTGCGGGAAGACAGTGGGCCGGAGCGAAGCCGGTCCCGCAACGTCTCGCCTTCCAACAACTCGGAAACCACGTAGGGTGCGCCGCGGTCTTCGCCAATATCGTGGATCGAAAGAATGTTGGGGTGACTGAGCGCCGCGGCCGCGCGCGCTTCCTGCGCGAAGCGCTGCAGGCGGTCCGGATCCGCAGAGAATGACGCAGGAAGAATTTTGATGGCAACGTCGCGATTGAGGCGGGCGTCGCGGGCGCGATACACCTCGCCCATACCGCCCGCACCCAGCTGGGATTGAATTTCATAGGGGCCGAGTTTGGTGCCAGCGGTGAGGACCATGGGTGCGCGCAATTATAGCCGAGCATATCGCAATGTGTGGCGCGCTCCCTTGGGCTCCGCTCAGGGCAGGCTTTGTCCGCCCAAGGCTGCGATCTTGCGGAAGCGTCGTGCGTCCCGCGCCGCATTTCGGCGTGCGTCATCCAGGCTATCGAAGAGACGCGAACGCATAGGCCAAGTTCAAGGGCAAAGTCCAGGGCAGTCCGACTGGAGAGCGCGACAAGCGCTTGCCGATGCTTCTCCAGGAATAGAAGCGGTGGTTCGCATACTGGTATCCGGCCAGAAGTTCCTCCGCGCTCATTAGTCTGGGCCGGAAGACCACGTGAGCCCGGCCGTTGTACTTGCTCCAGTCGCGCGTCAGGATCCGGCCCTCTTCCTCCAGGCGCCGGTAGAGCCGCGTCCCCGGAAACGGAGTCAGGATGTTGAAGGTCGCATTCTGTACACCGGCTGCCTCAAGGAAGTCCAGCGTTTCGCGAAAGATCTCCAGCTGATCGTGATCGAATCCGAACACGATGCCCGCCTGCACCGCGATGCCATGGGATTGAATTCGCTCAATTGCGCGCTGGTAGTCAGACACGCGGTTGAACCCCTTGTGCACTTCATCCATGCTGCCTTGCGAGATCGATTCCAGCCCGACGAACAGTTGCTTGCAGCCGCTCTTCGCAGCCAACTCCAGGAACTCGTCGTCCTGCGCCGCCTGGATGCTTGTTTGACTGCTCCACCACTTGCTATGGGGGGTGAGCGCCCTGAAAAGCATCTTGGCGTAATCCATGTCGCTGGCGATGTTGTCATCCCACAGGATGATCACCTTCCCGCGGAAAGAGCCATACTCTTCTGCGACCGCCTCGACTGGCCGCTTGCGCACACAATTCTGGTACATCACTACAAGCGTGCAAAAATCGCAACGGTATGGGCAGCCGCGCGTGGCAAACAGGACTCCGCTCGTATGGTCGCGCCGGTGGAACAGATCTTTCCGCGCCATCGGAGCACGTTCCAGACTTGGAGCGTCCGTGGAACAGTACCTCTCAGCGTGCTGTCCCAGCTCAAATTCGTGCAGGAATCGCGGCCAGCTTGTTTCCGCCTCGCCGACGAAGATTACATCCGCGTGTTCATGCGCCTCATCCGGCATCAGCGTCACATGGGGTCCGCCCAAGGCCACGGGAACTCCCCGCTGCCGGAACCGGTCCGCCATGTCATACGCGTGCGGCGCACTCGGGGTATGGAAGGTAATCGCGACCAGGTCTGCTTCGATCCCAAAATTGACGGGCCTCACGACTTCATCGACGTGCAGCGCCGTCCAATGCGGAGGCGCGAAGGCGGCTAGATACGGCATGGTGATCTGCTGGAAGTTCAGCACGCGGGAAAGCCGTATTCTTTGGATCTCCGGTGCGGAAGCGGTAATCAGAAGAACGGTTGGCACAAAGGTCGGCAGGCGCTCAGGGAACGCTCCCTGTGCAGCTTACATCCATTCCGATTGGATTTCAGGCCGTTCGGAGTCTGGTAGACGACTCGCCCATTGATCAGATAAGTAGACCCGTTTCATTCGAATGCCGTCCGCAGAAAACTCGCCAGCTGCCACCCATCCATGTAGTTGTAGGGGAACTCGCCCATCGAATAATGGCCGCAGGGCAGCACCACCACTTTGTGATCCAGTTCGTGGCGCCCGAACTCCGCTACAATCTGCCGCGAAAACTCCGGCAGAAATGTCAGATCGTACTTCGCATAGATCACCAGCGACTTCCGCGCCCAGCGTGAGAACCTGTCGAAGTACACCATCGGGCTGACGGCCCGCCACACGCGCCGCAGGTCATCCACGCCGATCGCCGGTTCCAGCGCTTCGCGAATGTGCCGGGTCGACTGCCCGTGCCACACCACATCGGCAAAATAGGTAGAAGCATGATTGAAGGCCGCCACCCGAATCCGCGGATCGTGCGCGGTAGCGATGAAGGCATAGCATGATCCGAGGCTGGTGCCAACAATTCCCAGGCGGTTATAGCCCTGCGACTCCAGCCAGTCGAGGCAGCAGCGCGCGTCAATCACGCCCTGGCGCACCGAGTCGATGGTCCGTCCAATATTGGCCGAGGCGGCGTAATCGGCGCGGTAGACTCCATCCGGGCGTCGGATGTCGTGATACGGCATGCTGAGCCGCAGCACCGCGATCCCGAGCCAGTTCAAAATCCGGCACAGGCTGTTGTAGGCCAGCCCGTCCGCGTTCCAATGCGGAAGGACCACTACCGCACGCCGTCCACGCGCCGGAAACCAGCGCGCGTTGACGAGATTGTTTTCCGGAAACGGAGTCGCGACCGGTGAGGTAAAACGCAGGAATTCCGCGCACGTTCCACGAACCTTTTCCTCTAATCGCGGATCGGGAACCTCGCGCGTGCTGAATACCTGCACCTTCCGGCGTTCCAGTCTGAAGTCGGCCGGCGTCTGATAGGAGTAGAAATCGTCGCTGTGCTGGATGATGCGGTCGTTGAAGCGTCCGTAAAAATCAATCAGCTCGCGTGCCGAGTCGCCACCCGGTCCGCCGTTCCGGCCCGGCCAGCCCATAGTCCACTCCAGTCCCCAGTCCAGCGGACGCACCACGCGGTTGTTGTCCACCGACGTGAGCCGGGTCTCCCAATCGTGCATCCATCGGCCGTAACGAGAGTGCATACCTATACAACGGTTATAGCAAAAACTCCGCTTAGGAAACTGCGGTTGCCAGCGAGCTGGGTCTTAGGATTGTTGGCGGCTAAGAGCCAAATGGCAACGGCTACAGGTAGACTCGCGGTACTCGCTGCGACAAGCCACACAGAATCTCGTAAGGGACGGTATCGCAGAGGCGCGCCAACTCGACCGCATCCACGCTCTTGCCGCGGCTCTCGCCAATCAGGACAACTTCATCTCCCACCGCGACCCCGGGAATTTGGCCGACGTCTACAATGGTCAGGTCCATCGACACGCGTCCCACCACCGGCGCGTATTCGCCGCGCACGATTACGCGACCGCGATTCGAAAGCAGGCGCGGATATCCGTCCGCGTAACCGACCGGAAGCACGGCAATGCGGCTGCGCTCTTTGGTCACGTACGTTCCCATGTAGCCGACGGCTTGCCCGGCCGCGATGTCTTTCACGGTGAGCACGCGGGTTTTCCAGGTAAGCACGGGCCGCAGGGGCAGCGGCGCGGCGTCCGCTGCCTCGCCTCCACGCACGATGGGCAGCGAATAGCCGTAGAGCGCGATTCCCGGGCGCACCATCGTCTTCCACGAACCCGGACGCGCACTCATTGCGGCCGAATTTGCCATGTGGACGAGCGGGGGAAAGAATTCGTAGCTCTTGAGGATTGCCAGTCCTTCTTCAAAGTTCCGAGTCTGGCGCGCGGCATCTTCGGCGTCGAGCACCTCGGCGGACGCGAAGTGTGTGCTCACGCCTTCCAGTTGCAGGTGTCGGCAGGAAGCAAACGCCTCGCAAAAACGCGGCAGGCGGTCCTTCGAAACGCCCAGGCGATTCATCCCGGTATCGAGTTTCAGGTTTACGGGTAGAACGATTTTTCGTTTGGCAGCGGCACGTTCGAGGCGTTCGATGTGCCACGGTTCCCAAACCGTTGGCGTGAGATTCTGTGCGGCGATGCCCTCTTCCTCGCCCTTCCAGATTCCAGTCATCAGCAGGATGCGGGTTCCGATTCCCGCGCCGCGCAGGGCGACGCCCTCGTTAGCGTCGGTGACACCGAGCCAAGTAGCGCCTTCGGACTCGAGCGCGCGCGCACACTCCACCGCACCGTGGCCATATCCGTCGGCTTTGACGACCGCACAGACCGCAACGTTCTGACCCACATGCTTACGCACGGTGTGGAAGTTGGCGCCGAGAGCTGGCAGGGAAACTTCCGCCCACGTGCGTCCGTCGAGAATCAGCGTGCGCCGCTCGGGCGTCTGCAATCGTTCAAGGCGCGGAGTGCTCACGTAGCCGATTATAGCGACCACACGGCGCCGCGCTGTTAACTGCCGGTGTTAACTGCCCGAAAGCACGAAGTTCACCGTGATTTCCGTTTCGACCTCGATCGGTTCGTTGTTCAGCAGATAGGGACGATAGCGCCATTGCCGGACTGCATTGATTGCCGCCGGGATGAGCATTGGATGGCCGCGCAGCGCCACCAGGTTTTCGATGGTCCCGGATTTGCTGATGATGGCCCGCAACTCAACCGCTCCCTGGATGCGAGCCTGCCTCGCCAGCAGCGGGTAGACCGGCTGTACACGATAGATCAACGCGCCTTCCGCCCAGTCTGAGACTCGGATCGGATGCGTGGGCGGAGGCGGTGGTGGCGGAGCGACTTCAACCGAAGGACCAACCGATCTCAAGACTCCGTTTCTGCCCGCACCCGTTCCTCCGTCAACGCCTCCGGCATCGATATTTGGTGCCGATGCAACGGTCTGCTCATTGAGAATCGCAATCGTTGGTGGAATCGTGGGCGGTGCCACGATGTGCGCGCCAGTGAGATTGGTCGAACTCTGCGTTTGGTGCCGTTCGCCGTGTGGCAGCGGAGCAGGCGCAGGTGGGGGTGTGAGAATCTCCGGTGACTCGAACCACTGCAGTCTGGGTGGTCCTTGAACCCAAATGAGCGGAGTCAGCAGCAGCAGGCTTAACGCCATGGCTTGAAAGCCAAACGATGCGAGGGTAGTCCATCCTCTGCGGGCAGACCGGTCCCAGGTGTTTTCCAGTGTGTTGAACATGGTGTCCTCCAGAACGGCCCGTTACCCGTACAGACACCTTGGCAAGCGAATTTGCTCCTGAACAATCGGAGAGCAAGCGCAAAAAAAAAGGCCGCGATTTTATGCGGCCTCGGAACTTCATCGAGCTTACCGGTGTCGTTACTGGGACGGCGGTTTGCTGGCGGGCGGAGTCGCGGGCTTGGTCCCGGCCGGCGTGGACGGCTTCACGGGCTTCGTAGCTGTGCTGCCAGCGGCGGGCGGGGCCACACCGGACTGCACGTTATAGGCTTCGATGATCGGCTGCGTGATGTCAACCGCCTGTCCGTACCAGATCACCGGCCCACGCGGCCACTGCTGCGACGTGTCGATGATGATGCCGTAACCGTTCTTGCCAGCGTAGTCCACGATCATGGGAGCCATCTTGGTGAGGATCTTATTGCCGATCTCGCCCTGCTGGCCTTGGTATTCTTCCTGCGCGTCCTGCGAGGTGCGCTCGAAGCTTTTCTGCTTGCTTTCGATCTGCTTCACGAGCGAAGCCTTCGCGTCTTCGTTCATCTTGTCGCCCTGCGTGCTGAGCTGCTTCTTGAGGCTCTCAATCTCATCGCTTAAGCCCTTCAGCTCATTCTGCTTGGGCTCGAACTTTTTCTGGAGCGACTCGAACTCCTTGCGGCCCTCGTTGGAGGCAAAGATGGCCTGTTCAATATTGATGGTGCCGACCTTCGTGCCGTTGGCAGCGGTGGAGGGGGTGGTTGGTGTGACGGCAGCAGTCCCCGCAGCGGGGGCTTGGGCCACAGCCATAAGCGAGAGACCGAATACTGCGGCCAGAGAAATTCGCGCGAACTTGCTGATCATTGGATCCTTTGGACTCCTTCGGATTTGTTTCAGGATAGTTGGATGCTCCCAGCTCGCTGGGCTCCCTACGAACTGATCGCAGCCGGGCTGATCAGGCCTCCGCAGCGAGCGCGCGAGGCACATACTTCACCCGGTTCTTCACGCCGAACCTCAAGCGTGGTGATCACCCACATGCCAGTTTCAGGGTGTGGACGGCTCCGATTATACGGAGCGCATGGGAAGGCCGTCAAACGGGAAGAGCAGGCCTCAGGTGGGAGGTGTCAGGTCTCAGGAAAACCGACTTAACGCAAGCGGTTTTGGGTTCCACGCTCCTGTCTGTTTACCACCCTTTATCGAGTTGTCTCTCCACACTCAATCTTTTTGAATCATGGGGTTAGGCCGGATACCTTTCAACTGGTCAGTAGTGGAACCGGTAGCGAACTTCAACGAAGATTTCGCGCGGGTTCATCCAGTGAAATCCTCCGAAGGTCTGGCTGTTGTCGAGCTGCACTCGGCGGTTTGCCACATTCAGCGCATTGAGCGATACCGAAACTCGCTCGCCAAAGTTTTTGCCCAACGACAGATCGAAGGTCGTGTGTCCGGGCAGATGGCGTCCAGGATACGGGTTGCCCGGGAACGACGCGTTACTGAAGCCGGAGCCGTAATAGACGTTCGTGGATGCGTAGGAGCGCGACGGCAGAGAAACGTCGGCACCGACGTTGAGCGTGTTGGTCTGATCGTGGTCCAGGGCGAAGGGGCCTTGGGGCGGAGAAAAACTAGTCAGTCCTCCGTTGATGGCGCCAGCGCCGTCTGCGACTTGGTTGGAATAAGCAAGGTGAAGCTGCCCGCGGTGGGCGATGCGTGGCGAACGCAGGGTCAGCTCCCAGCCGCGGATTTTGGCTCCGTCAATCGTGATGGGCAAACACAATCCGGATCCTATGCAGCTGTGGTCGAAGAAATTGCGCGCATTGCTCTGAAAGTTGTCGGCATCGAGAATCCATCCGTGGTAGGGGATGGTGACTCCGAACTGATGTTCTTCGTCACGCTCCCCCTGGAGCGGGAGGAACCCGCAATTGTTTGTGTTGCAAAATTGCTCCAATGGACCCGACACCGTGAGAAGAGGTGGCGCCTGAAAATAGTGGCCGTAGAAAGCGCGGAAGGTCCAATGCAAGCGGGGGGCAGTCAACGTTGCGCCGAAACGCGGGCTGAGGCTGTTCTCTGTCTTTCCGCCACTGAAGTGCGTGGGGCGCATACCCGCAGTGAGCGTCAGCCAGGAAAACGGTTTGAACTTGTCGTCGATGTAGAAGGCTTCCAATCCGCCGGATGCGCGATCGGGCTCGGCAAGAGGCGCGGTACCGCTGCCGTCGTTGAAGATAATTCCGAAGAACTGGCTGTCATTTTGGTGAAAGCCGTAGAAACCCGCCTGGAGATTATTCTTCGCAAGGTTGGCGCTGAAACTGACTTGCCCGCCCGCATAAGTCGAGGTGTGGTGGTCGGTCGTAGCGAGCTTGATATCGGCAGGCGAACTGTCGTAATTGGCGACGTTGCGGTGATAGAAGGGCGAGACAGTCAGTAGCACCTTGGAATTGAACGTGTGCACCCACGAAAAATTTGCCAGCGCGTCGGATTCATGGTTGCCGTCGCGAAGATAGAGGGTCGGATACTGCCCGGTAAGCTGGCCATTCACCAGATTGTTCTCGATATCGTTAGGAAACGGGTCGTACGGGATCTGGTAGTAGTCCTTGCGCAACGACGTCACCAGGCGCAACTGGTTGGCAGGATCGACGTTCAGAATGAACGACCCGAAACCGCCGTAGCCGTTGGCGGCATCGTGTACCACCTCCGAAACAGGTGTTTGCAAGCCGAGATTGCTGCGGTTCCCGTTGACGCTCCCGTAGTAGGCGAAACGCTCGGTGTGACTGCCGAAACTGAGACAGTCATTGGTCTGGTAAAAGTTGCCAGCGCTCAGTACGAGTTCGGCCTGATTGTTGCGCTCGAAACCGGAGCGCGGGACAACGTTAAACACGCCATACGTCCGGTCACCAAATTCTGCGCCATAGCTGCCGCGATTGACCTCCATGTAGTCAATGTCTTTGGGATCAAACTGCGGGCCAAGATTCGAAGCGATGTTGGTGTTGGGCACCGGAACGCCGTCCACCAGCCAGCTTGTCTGGTGCCCGCCGCGAATGTGAAGCTGGTCGTGCGTGACGTAGGCGCCGGGCACGTTGTTGGTGATCATGGCCAGGCTGTTGGTGCGGTCGGCGCCGGGCGTGCGCTGGATATCGAGGCGGTCGACCATGGTAATGGGCGTGGCCGAATCGGTCGGAGCAATTTCGGCGGCGGCGGAGACAGTGACGGTGCTATTGGTAGCCGCGACCTTCAATAGAAAGTGTACGACCGGAACGGTGCCTGAGATAACCGTGACGTCCTGCGCAGTTTGCTCGAAGCCGGGGCTGGCTACACTCACGGAATACTCGCCGAGCGGGACAGCATTGAACCGGAACTCGCCCGTGGCGTCAGTGGTGACGCTCTTGCCCCAGTCCGACGACTTGGCTTTGAGCATGACCATGGTGCCCTGGATGGGACGATGCTGCGGGTCGTGCACGACCCCGCGAATGCCGCCGTAGATGTTGGCTAGGGCTGGGAAGCCGGCGAGCAGCAGTGTACAGACCAGAAGATGTCTTGCGCGCATCATGGTGTGTAAGTCCCCTTTGTCATTTGGCAGATCGTGAGAAGGCCGCGCCATTTACCTCGCCCGACGTGGGCTGTTCAACGGGATGGCGGCTCCAAAGCGGGAATCCCTCATCGTGCGTGCCGAGATGAGGTAGGGGGTCGTTCGACTCCGCAGAGCGACCGCTTCGCGATCACGCTGCTCCGCTCCGGATGACTGAGGTAAGGGGTTAGCTGCGGGGCGGAGCGCGGGTGGAATCTTGTCCGGCTGGATCGGCGGAGATATGTACAGCGAGCTGCGGAGCGGGCGCTGGTGCGATCAGGAACCTGACATGCGAGAGCAAACTGGAGGCGGGGCGAGGCCACTCCGAAGTCTTCAGCCCGCGGCAGCAGTCATGATTCTGGCAGCAATCGTCGATGGCACGGAAGGAATTTTCAGGGCTTTCCTGCACGGGCGCCTGGGCCATTCCGTGATGGCAGTGCATCGCGGGCTGGACCGACTGGACCGGCTTGCGCACGCAGTACATGGC
>Ga0209698_10003598_pt1 | contig 17165 bp, 13 predicted proteins | sample LitLauG_LLR_2012_FD_187203 | JGI IMG/M metagenome (GOLD analysis project Ga0209698, IMG submission 187203) | Freshwater sediment microbial communities from Pennsylvania, USA - Little Laurel Run_MetaG_LLR_2012 (SPAdes) (version 2) | ecosystem: Environmental > Aquatic > Freshwater > Creek >...
CCGACGGCGGAACGCCCCTGCCGAGCGTGCAGACGATGGGCTTCCACTGGGTCTCCTTCGGCTACCGGCCGCAGCAGCCCGTGCTGCGGGAAATCACCTTCGAGGTCCAGGACGGCGAGGCGATCGGGGTGGTGGGGCCCTCCGGCGCCGGCAAGTCCACCCTCGTGCAGCTGCTGCTGCAGCTTCGCGTGCCCGACTCCGGCAGCTACCTGGTGAACGGGATGAACGCCTCGGAGTTCCTGTTCGAGGACTGGGCGAGGTGCGTCGCCTACGTTCCCCAGCAGCCGAAGCTGCTGCACGCGTCGGTCGCCGAGAACATCCGCTACTTCCGCGAGCTCGACGACGAGGAGGTGCAGCGCGCCGCGAAGCTCGCCCGCATCCACGACGAGATACTCAGCTGGCCGGCGGGCTACGACACCATCGTCGGCCCACGGGCCGACGCGGTCTCCGGCGGCCAGCAGCAGCGAATCTGCCTGGCGCGCGCGCTCGCCGCCCGCCCGCAGGTGCTCGTCCTGGACGAGCCGACGAGCGCCCTCGACCCGAACTCGGAGAACCTGATCCAGGAGTCGCTCACGGGCCTGCGCCACGAAATGACGCTGTTCATCATCGCGCACCGGATGTCCACGCTCGACATCTGCGACCGTGTGATGGTGATCCAGGACGGGCGCCTAGCGGCCTTTGACACCACGGAGTCGCTCAAGGCGAACAACTCCTACTACCGGCTCGCCTCGACGATCGCCACCGGAGGCGCGCTGTCGTGAGCCGCGTTCCCGCCTCCCGGCCCGCCGCCCGCGAGAGGCCCTCCGAGCCCGGCGCGGAGGGCCGAGCGCCGGACTTCTTCCTGATCGGGCAGCCGAAGAGCGGCACGACCGCGCTGTACGAGATGCTCGGAAGCCACCCCGAGATCTTCATGCCCGCGAACAAGGAGCCGTGGTTCTTCGCGGACGAGCTGCACGAGCGCACCCCTCCACGGAGCGCGGGGACACCCAAGACGCTGGAGGAGTACCTGGAGCTGTTCCGGCCGGCCGCGCCGGGGCAGCTGACGGGCGAGGCGAGCGCCCTGTACCTGTGGTCGCGGTCGGCGGCCGGGAGGATCGCCGAGGTCGCTCCGGGCGCGCGGATGATCGCCGTCCTGCGAGACCCCGCGAACCTGCTGCGCTCGCTGCACCTGCAGTTCGTGAAGAGCTACATCGAGACCGAGACGGACCTCAGGCGAGCACTCGCGCTCGAGGACGCCCGGCGCAGCGGCCGCGCGATACCTCGCAACACCTACTGGCCCAAGACGCTGCTGTACTCCGACCACGTCCGCTACGTCGAGCAGCTGCAGCGCTATGAGGCGCTGTTCGGGCGCGATCAGATGCTCGTGCTGATCTACGACGACTTCCGGCGCGACAACGAGGGCCACGTGCGGCAGGTGCTGCGGTTCCTTCAGGCCGACGCCACGGCCTCGGTGCAGGTAGTCGAGGCCAACCCCAGCGTCGCGGTGCGCTCGGGACGGCTGCACCAGCTCGTGCACGCGGTGTCGGTCGGCACGGGACCGGTCTCCCGCGCCGTCAAGGGCACGATCAAGACGCTCAGCCCGCAGGCGCTGCGCCGGGACGTCCTCAGCGCCGCACAGAGCAAAGCCATCTACTCGAGCCCGCCTCCCGCGGATGAGGCGCTGATGCGGGAGCTGCGTGAGCGCTACCGCGATGAGGTCGTCGCGCTCAGCGAGTACCTCGACCGTGACCTGCTGGAGCTGTGGGGATATGACGACGTCGCCTGAGAGCATCACGGCCGGCGCGCTCAGGCCGGGCGTCCGGGTCCCGGACTTCTTCATCATCGGCCAGGCCAAGAGCGGCACGACCGCGCTCTACGAGATGCTGCGCCGCCACCCGCAGATCTACATGCCTGAGGCGAAGGAGCCATGGTTCTTCGCGACCGACATGCGCCCGCGCTTTCAGCACCCGATGGCGGGGGCGGCGCCCGAGACGCTCGAGGAGTACCTCGAGCTGTTCCGCGAGGCGGGCCCCGGGCAGATCGTCGGCGAGGCCTCGACCTCCTACCTGTGGTCGCGCACCGCCGCGGCCGGCATCAGCCGGGTGGCGCCGAACGCGCGCTGCATCGCGATCCTGCGCGAGCCGGCGAGCTTCCTGCGCTCCCTGCACCTGCAGCTGGTGCAGACCCACGTCGAGTCCGAGAAGGACCTGCGCGTCGCGTTCTCGCTGCAGGAGGAGCGGCGCCGCGGCAAACACGTGCCGCGCCGCTCACACCGCCCGCAGCTGCTGCAGTACTCCGACCACGTGCGCTACGTGGAGCAGCTCGCGCGCTATGAGGCGCTGTTCGAGCCCGAGCAGCTGATGGTGCTGATCTACGACGACTTCCGCAGCGAGAACGAGGAGACGGTGCGCTCGGTGCTGCGGTTCCTGCACGTCGACGACAGCTACCCCGTCGACGTGCTCGACGCCAACCCGACGATCGGCTTGCGCTCGCAGGGCCTGGACGACATCGTGCACGCGGTCTCGGTCGGCCGCGGGCCCGTGTCCCGGACCGCGAAGTCCGGCCTGAAGGCGCTCACGCCGCGCGGCGCACGACGGCGGCTGCTGCGGCTGACCCAGCGCCGCGTCGTGCACGGCACCCCGCCGCCCGCCGACGAGGAGCTGATGCTCGAACTCCGCCGCGCCTTCCTGCCGGAGGTGCAGGCGCTCAGCGAGCACCTCGACCGCGACCTGGTGACGCTCTGGGGATATGGCGACCTCGGCTGAGGAGGGCGCGGCGCGCGAGCCGGCCGGAAGGGTGCCGGACTTCTTCATCGTCGGGCACGCCAAGTGCGGGACGACCGCGCTCTACCGGATGCTCGGCCGCCACCCCGAGATCTTCATGCCCGACGTCAAGGAGCCGCAGTACTTCGCCCGCAACCCGGCGGGGAGCTCGGGGCCACGCACGGGCGCAGCGCTGCTCGAACAGACAGGCAGGCGCGAGGAAACACTCGAGCAGTACCTGTCCCTGTTCGCGGCGGCGGCCCCCGGGCAGCGAGTCGGCGAGGCCTCGACGTTCTACCTGTGGTCGACGCGTGCCGCCGAAAGGATCGCCGCCGCCCGGCCGGACGCGCGGATCATCGCGATCCTGCGCGAGCCGGCGAGCTTCCTGCGCTCGCTGCACCTGCAGATGCTGCAGAACGAGGTCGAGGTCGAGCGGGACCTGCGCACCGCGCTCGCGCTCGATGAGCCGCGCCGGCAGGGGCGCATGATCCCGCCGCAGGCGCACTGGCCCGCCGCGCTGATCTACTCCGACCGCGTGCGGTATGTCGAGCAGCTGCGCCGCTATGAGGCGGTCTTCCCGCGCGAGCAGATCCAGGTCCTGATCTATGACGACTTCCGGAGCGACAACGAGGCGACGGTCAGGTCCGTGCTGCGCTTCCTCGATGTCGCCGACGAGATGCCGACGCGGCCGGCGGATGCCAACCCGAGCGTGGTCGGCCGTCCCGGCCGGCTCTCGTCGCTGACGCGTTCGGTGCGAGCGGAATCCGGGCCGATCGCGGCCGCCGGGCGCCGCGCCTACCAGACGCTCGCGAGCGAAAGGATCCGCAGCTCGCTGGCACCGCTGCGCCGGCGCCTGCTGTGGGCCGAGCCCGAGCCGCCGGACGCGGAGCTGATGGCGGAGCTCCGCGCGCGCTACCGCGACGAGGTCGAGGCGGTGAGCGAGCATCTCGGGCGGGACCTCGTGAAGCTGTGGGGCTATGACGATGTCGCCTGAGGACGCGGGCCGGGTGCCCGACTTCTTCATCGTCGGTCATCACAAGAGCGGCACGACGGCGCTCTACGAGATGCTGCGACGGCACCCGCAGATCTTCATGCCCGACCTGAAGGAGCCTCGGTGGTTCGCGTCCGACATGCGCGCGCTGACCGACCCTCCTGCGCACAGCCCGCTACCGAAGACATACCAGGAGTACCTCGCGCTGTTCGCGCCGGCGCGGGCCGACCAGATCACCGGGGAGGCGTCGCCGTCATACCTGCGCTCGGCGACCGCGGCTGGTGAAATCGCGTCCGTGGCGCCGAACGCCAGGATCATCGCGATCCTGCGCGAGCCGGCGAGCTTCGTCAGATCGCTGCACCTGCAGCTGCTGCAGGAACATGTCGAGACCGAGACCGATCTGCGCCGCGCGTTCGAGGGGGAGGAGATCGAGCGCAACGGGCTGACCGTGCGCCGGTACTCCGATCACATCCACTATGTGGATCAGCTGCGCCGCTATGAGGAGCTGTTCGCCCCCGAGCAGATGCTCGTCCTGATCTACGACGACTTCAGGCGCGAGAACGAGGCGACCGTGAGGCGCGTGCTGAGGTTCCTCGACGTCGACGCGAGCGCCCCCGTGGAGGTCCTGGAGGCCAACCCCACGATCGAGGTCCGCTCGGTCCGGGCGGACGGCGTGCTGCGGGAGCTTCGCCGCCGGCGCGGTCCGGTCGCGCGCACGCTGAAGAGCACGGTACGGACGCTGACGCCGTCGCGGCTGCGCACCGACGCGATCCGGACCCTGAAAACCCGCGTTCTCAGCGGAGCCCCGAAACCGGTCGACGAGCGCTTCGCCGCCGAGCTGCGCGAGCGCTTCAGGGGAGAGGTCGTGGCGCTCGGCGAGCACCTCGACCGGGACCTGGTGGCCCTGTGGGGCTATGACCGTGAGCGCTGAGCCGGGGGGAACCGTACCGGCTCACCGCCCCCCGGCCGATCAGGCACTGCGGGTGCAGGCGGAGGCGATGCCGCAGGGCCGAGTGCTGGTGAGCTGCCCGGCGCCCTACGGCAAGGGCGGCCTCGGGCGCCACCTCCAGGAGATCATGCAGGCGCTGGAGCGCCGCGGGGAGCCCGGCACCTGCATCTGCAACTCGACGCCTGAGCCCGAGGGCACGCGGCGCATCCCGGGCGCCGCGGACCTGCTCACGCCGCTGGTGCGCTTCTCTCCCTCGCTGCGCATGTGGACGGGGAGCGTGCGGTTCGACCAGCGCGCCGCCCGCGAGCTCTCGCCCGCCGATCACCTGATTGCCTTCAACGGCACGGCGCTCGCCCAGATCCGTGCCGCGAGGGAGATGGGGATGTCCTCGGTATCGCTGATGTCCGCCAACTCCCACATGCGGCGCGTGATCCGCCAGCACGAGCTCGCGCACAAGCAGTACCCGATCGAGCGGCCCTGGTCGGCGCGGCTGCTGCGGCGCAACGTCGCCGAGTACGCCCAGGCCGAGCGCATCTACGTCGCGTCCCGCTACACGTGGGAATCCTTCACCGACGAGGGCTTCGCCGACGATCGGCTCTCGTTCTTCCCGCTGACCGCGCACCCGCGCTACGCCGAGGCCGGCCCGCGTGAGCAGCCCGGCACCTTCGACGTCGTCTACGTCGGGAGCCTGATCGTGCACAAGGGCGTGCCGCTGCTGATCGACGCCTTCCGCCGTCTCCCGCATGCCGACATGCGACTCGTGCTCGTCGGGGGCTGGAAAACACCGGGGATGCGCCGCTTCATCGAGCGGGCGCGCGCCGAGGACCCGCGCATCACGGTAAGCCCTGGCGACCCGCTCCCGCACCTGCTGCGCGCCGGTGTCTGCGCCCACCCCTCCTACGAGGACGGCTTCGCCTACGCGCCGGCGGAGGCGCTCGCTTGCGGGGTGCCGGTGATCGTCAGCGAGGACACAGGCATGAAGGACCTCGTGGAGCGCGGCCGCACAGGCGTGGTGCTGGCGACCGGCGACGCGGGGGCTCTCTCGGAGGCGCTGGAGGCCTCATACCGCGGCGAGCTCCTCGGTGGCTGAGCACCCCTCACTCGCCGTCGTCGGCATGTCGATCCGGAGCACGTGCGGGGTCCACGACCATGCCGACGTGCTCGCCGCCGAGCTGACCAGGGAGGGGGTCGCCTGCTCGAGCCACTGGCTGGTGCGCACGGACGGCTCGCTCGCCGGCTCACGCGCCGAGGTGCGCGGGTGGCTGGGCTCGGTGACCGGCGAGCTGCGGCGCGAGCGTCCGGACGCGATCCTGCTGCACTACTCCGTCTTCTCCTACTCCCACAGGGGTGTGCCGCTGTTCGTCCATCCGGTGCTGTCCGCGCTCGCCGGGGCCGGCGCGCCGGTGATAGGGATGCTCCACGAGTTCGCCTACCCGTGGAACTACGGCGGCGCGCGCGGGGCGGTGTGGGCCGTCACCCAGCGCGCCGTCATGCTTGAGCTGATGCGCGCATGCTCGTCCGCGATCGTGACGACCGACTGGCGTGCGAGCTGGCTGCGCACGCGGCCCTGGCTCCCGAAGCGGCCCGTCCTGATGGCGCCGGTCTTCTCGAACCTGCCGGCCCCTTCGCCGGCTGCGCCGCGCCACCGCCCGGGCCCGGTCATCGGGCTGTTCGGATACTCCTACCAGGGTGCCGCGGTCTCACTCGTGCTCGACGCGCTGCGCCGGGTGCGCGCCACGGACGGCGGGGCGAGGCTTCTGCTCCTCGGAGCACCCGGCCCGGACTCCTCCGCCGGCGAGGCATGGACCGCCGGCGCTGCACAGCGAGGCATGCAGGAGGCGCTGTCGTTCACCGGACCGCTCCCGGCGCAGGAGATCTCCGACGCGATCGCCGGCTGCGACATCCTGCTGTTCGCGGACACCGCGGGCCCGTCACCGCGCAAGGGCTCGCTCGCCGGCTCGCTCGCGTCCGGGCGTCCGGTGCTCGCGCTCGACGGCAAGCACACCTGGCCGGAGCTCGTGCGCGCCGACGCCGCCCGCGTAGTCGACGCGACGCCGCAGGCGCTGGCCGATGCCCTGGCGGTGATGCTCGCCGACCCCGGCGGACTGGACGAGCTCGGTGCCCGCGGCCGCGCGTTCGCCGAGAGCGAGATGAGCATCGGCAGCACCGCCCGCGCCGTCAGGGAGCTGATCGCGCTCCCCGCGGGCTCCTAGGCGCGGCCGCGCTGCCAGGCGGCACGGGCGGCCGTGTAGGCCTCGAGCAGCCGCTCGACGTGCCGGTCGGCTGAGAAGCGCTCCGCGACCAGGCGGCGACCGGCCTCTCCCATGCTCCGCTGGCGAGCGGTGTCGGAGAGCATCTCGCTCAGCGCCCCCGCGAGCCGGCCGGGATCGGCGGGCGGCACCGAGAGACCGCCGACGCCGTCCTGCAGCCAGTCGCCGACCCCGCCGGTGGCGCTGGCGACCGCCGGCCGGCCGCACGCGAACCCCTCGATCCCGACGAGCCCGAACGGCTCGGGCCACAGCGACGGCATCACGACCACTGACGCGTCGGCGAGCTGCTGGGCGAGGTCTCCGCCTCCGAGCCACCCGGTGAAGTGGACGCGGTCGGCGACGCCGAGCCGCCCCGCGAGCTCGCGCATGCGCCCGAGTTCGCGCCCGTCGCCGCAGAGCACGAATTCCCCGTCGACCTCGCGTGCCGCCCTGATCAGGACGGCGACGCCCTTCGGGCGCACGATGCGCCCCGCGAACACGACCCGCCGGCGCCCCTCGTGCCCGGACCCGGACCGCGCGGGCATCGTCGGGAAGTAGGGGACCAGTGCGCGCGAGCTGATGCGGTTGACGGCGAGGTGGCGGTCGACGGCGCTCGAGTAGGAGATCGCGAGGTCGGCCCGCGCCAGCGCGGCGAGGCCGAGCCCGGCGTTCCGGTACTTGACAGGGAGCGTTTTCGGGTGCCGTGTGTGGCTGCACCGCAGGAGGTTCGGGATGCATCCCGGGCCGTGCGCCCGGTCGCACTCCCGGCCGGGGCTGAAGTAGTGCACGCCGGCCGTGCACGCCGTGTAGCCGTGCGCGCTGACGATCACCGGCGCGGCGGTGCGCAGCTCGGCGACCAGGACGGGGTCGTCGACCTGGTGCAGGTGGATGACATCGGGCGCCGCCGCGCTCAGGTCCCCGACGCGCTCGGCCGGCGAGGCGCCGGCGCTGAACAGCGACGGCCGCTCGATCAGCTCCACGCCCTCGATCTGCTCGCTCGCGTCGGCCTGCGCCGCGATCACCGAGACGCGCACACCCCGTTCGGCGAGCGCGCCGGCGCTGGCGATCGCATGCGCCGCGACGCCGCCGTCGCGTGCCCACCGCGGCGTGATGAGCAGCACCGAATTGGGCGTCATCGAGGTGGCGGCATACGGGTAGGGAGGAGCCTGCGTGCGCTCGGAGGATGCTGCCCGAGCGGCGGGGCGGGCGGGAGAGCGATGATAGCCTACGCCTCCCGATGGCCGAGACAGCGACCTCAACGCCGCGGCCGGCCGGCGGCGAGGCCCGCGAGGGCCGGCCGAAGGTCATCTACGTGATGGGCGCCGGTCGCAGCGGAAGCACGATCCTCGGTGTGACGCTCGGGAACAGCTCCGGTGTGTTCTACGCCGGCGAGCTCGACGCGTGGCTGGCGCGCTCGGGCGAGCCGCAGCTGCACGACGACGAGCGGATGCGCTTCTGGGCCGCCGTGCGCGAGCGCGTCAGCGGCGCAGCCGAGCTGTACGGGCATCAGGCGCAGCGCGCGATCGAGCGCTCGCTCTCGCTGTTCCGCGTCCGGCTGTGGCCGGTCCGGCGGCGGCTGCGCGGCCCCTACCGGCGAGTCGCGGAGAGCCTTTACCGCGCGGTGCGCGAGGTCTCCGGAGCGGAGGTGATCGTCGACAGCTCCCACTACCCGCTGAGGGCGATCGAGCTGCAGGCGCTGACGGGTGTGGACCTCTATCTCGTCTACCTGATGAGGGACCCGCAGAGCGTCGTCGCATCCTTCAATCGCACGGACGTTCAGCAGTACTCCAAGCACACGCTCACGACCAACGTGTACCTGTGGCTCACGACCGCCCTGTCGGTGCTGGTGTTCCGCCGGCACCCCGCGGAGCGGCGACTGTTCGTCAGATACGAGGACTTCATCGCCGACCCCCCGGGGGTCGTCGCGCGCATCGTCGGATTGACCGGCGAGCACGCTCCGCCGCCGGACTTCTCAGAGCTGCGCACGGGTCTGCCCTTCCAGGGCAACCGCGTGATCCACTCGCAGGTGATCGCGCTCGAGAGCCGGCCGCCGAAACCGGGTCCGCGCTCGCGCCTGACAGCCGTGCTGCAGCTTCCGCTCGCGCCGCTGCTGGCGCGCCTGACCCCGGCGGCCGCGGCTCATGGAGGGAGGGCTCATGCGACTGGTCAATAGGCTCGTGGGCGGCGTCTCAAGGCGCGTCGGCCGGCCGGAGCTCCTCGCCGTCGTGGACGGCGCTGCACGGCAGGCGCAGCGCGAGGAGATCGGGATCCGTGCCGTGCTCGCGAGCTCGCTGCGGGGCAGCGGCACGTATGTGGATGTGGGCGCGAACCGGGGCCAGGTGCTGCGCGAGGCGGTCAGGGCGGCGCCGGACGCCCGCCATTTCGCGTTCGAGCCGATCCCTGAACTGGCGGCGCAGGTGCGGCGCTCCTTCCCGTCGGTGGAGGTCCGCGCGAAGGCGCTCGGCGAGCAGCCCGACACAGCCGAGTTCTGCCACTTCCGCAAGCTCGACGGGTGGAGCGGGCTTCGCAGGCGCCCGGAGATCAGCGACAGCGTCGGCGAGCCCGAGTACATCACGGTCGAGATCTCAACGCTCGACATCGAGATGCAGGGGATCGAGCCCGCGGTGCTGAAGATCGATGTCGAGGGTGCCGAGGTCGCGGTTCTGAGCGGCGGGCGCGGCCTGCTCACGAGCGTGCGACCGCTGATCATCTTCGAGCACGTGTACGAGGCGGCGGCCCTGTACGGAGTCGAGCGCGGCGCGCCGTGGGATCTGCTGAGCGAGCTCGGGTACGAGGTCTTCTCGGCGACGGGGGAGGGGCCGTTCACGAGGGCGGCGTTCGCCGACCCCGGGCCGATCGTGAACTGGCTGGCGGTCCCCTCCGGGGCCCGCGCCTAGCCTTCGGGTTCTTCGCCTTCCGCCCGTTCGCGCCGTTCGCGCTTCGCGGCCGAGCCGGCTTCGGCTGCTTCTTCGCTCGCGAACTGCCGGCGCGCGGCCGCTTCCTGGGCGCTTTCCGGACCCGTGTGGCGCTTGCCGCCTTTCGCGCTCCTGCCGCCTTTGCCGCCCCTGCCGCCTTTGCCGCCCTTGCCGGCACCTTTGCCGCCCTTGCCCTTTCCTCCGTGGCCCTTCTTGGCGGCGATGGGCCCTTCGGCTTCTTCGCGCTTGCGTGCTTCTTCCTGGTGTTTGCGGAATTCGGCTTCGGAGGCCGCTTCGCGCTGTTTGGATTCTTCTTCGATCTTCTTTGATTCGGCCTGTTCTTCGCTTCCGGCCGCCGACGCGCTGGCCGACGGTTCGGCGGCTTCGGCCTTCCCGGAGGAGCTGCTCGAACCGCCGCAGCCCGCGAGGGCTCCGCCCAGGCCCGCGCAGAGAAGCAGCGCGAGCATCGTGCGCAGCAGCGCAGAACGGCTCCGAACGGGTGTTCTCACGCTGTGCATTCTACGCCCCGGCGCCGAACTGCAAGCCGGTATGCGGACGGTCAGCCGGGGGGCGTCGCGGGCGTCGTGGACGTCGTGGTCTTGCTTTCACTCTGCTTCTTCTTGCGCGCCGCTTCTTCGCGCGTCCTGGCGGCGCGCTTCTTGGAGGCTTCTTCGCGTGCCTTCAGCGAGGCGGCAGCTTCCTGCGCTTTGACTTTTTCTTCGGCTTCGAGTTCGCGTTTCTTTGCGGCGTTCTGCGACGCTTCTTCGCGTTTCTTGGCCTTCGCTTCGGCCTCCCGTTCGCGCTTCTTGGCCTTCGCTTCAGCCGCCTGTTCTTTGTTCTTGGCTTCGATCGCGGCGAGCACTTCGCGGTCCTTCGCTATTTCGCCGGCTTCTTCGCGCTTCTTCGTCGCTTCTTCGGCTCGTTCGGCGGCTTCTTCGGCCTGTCCTCCCGGGGTGGCGCCGCCGGCTGCGCCGCCCGCGCCGCCGTTGCTGCTCGCGGTGCCGCATCCCGCCAGCAGCAGGGATGCGAGCAGGCACGGGAGCAGGGCGCGGGCTCTGAGGATCGCGCTCATGGGTACTGGAGGGTGAGCAGGCGCGGATAGTCCGACGCGGCGACTTCCAGTTCGGCGCGGCCGGAGCTGGCGCCGATCAGGCGCGCGGGTGAGCTCGTGTTCAGCAGCGGGTCATATGCCGAGACCGCCGGCGGCGCCGCCGAGGCGGGGAGGTTCCCGAGCGTGATCCTGAAGCTCTCCTGCGGCAGGTCCCACCGCGTGAGATCGCCGGCGGGGGCTCCCGGCCTGTAGAGCGTGAGCAGATCGCGGCTCATGACATAGATGGGGATCACGAATCTCGTCGGCGAGGTCTGGTAGGGGAACACGGCCAGCACTTCCCTGTCATATAGCGCCGGATGCGCCGCCGTGCCGTCGCCCTGGAACTGGGAATGGTCGCCGAGCTGGTGGATGGAGATCAGTTTGAGCTGGCGCGGCGTGCCGGATGGCCCGGGCCCGCGAAACCGGCCGAGGAGGTTCCTGAACGCCAGCAGCGTCGCGCCGACCGCCCCGTCGCCGGGGTAGGAGCCCGGGTGCGCTGCGAGGGCGGCCCAGAAGCCGCGGCTGATCAGGCTCAGCGCGCCCGGCGCCGCAGCGAAGAAGTAAACGCGGCTGACGCCCTTGCTCACCATCGCCACGAGGCTCCGCAGCAGAGCCTTGGCCCTGAAGTGTTCGGTCTCCGCGCTCGTCAGGTTCACGGACGCCAGCGGCGTCGACTCGTCCGGGCCGACGGGTGTCGCGGAGGCCTCGAGGTTGTACTCGGTGATCCACTTCTGCACCGGCGTGCCTCCGGCCGGGCCGACGTCGCGCCCGTGCGGGAACCTGTAGACGGTCGTGGTGAAGGGGGCGAGGTCGCGGATCAGCGTCTCTGTCGAGGTCGCCTGCAGCGTGTACTCGGGCAGCAGCGTCTGGTAGGAGGGGATGAACGCGGGCGTGAAGCTTCGCGGGGAGCTCGTGTCGCGGGTTCCCAGCGCGTTGATCGGCCGCGAGGCACGCACCTTGTATTCGGCGGGGAACACGCGGGCGCCTGCGTACGGATGCTTGCTGAGCGCCGTGAGGCCGACGGGCGAGAGCGCTCCGCTCGGGAACGGCGTCTCGCTCGCGAACCCGTCGGTGATGCCGACCTGCGGCGAGAGCCCGCTCGCGGGGTTGCGCACGTAGGCGACCGTGGCGTCGAGGATCGCGCGGGTCACGGCCTTGGTGTCCGCTTTGGCGGATCCGCCGGCGTCTGAGTAGTGCGCCACGTTCAGGAACTCCGATCCAAACGTGAGCTCGTTCCACACCTCGATGTCGAATCCTCCCGGCCCGAAGATGCTCCTCGCCAGCCCGGTGACCGCGCCGACGTAGGAGAGCCAGCCGTTCAGCGTGGCCTGGAAGGCCGGGTTCGGGGAGCCGTCGGGGAGCTTGGGAGCCGAGAACGGGGCGTAGAGCAGCGTGGTGCCGGGATGCGGGCCAGCCGGCAGGGCCCTCGGGATCGCGCGTGAGAGCGTCGCGACCCCGCCCGCGCCCACGGAGGTGATCAGGATCCCCGGCGCGCCGCGCAGGACCAGGCGGTTGATTCCTTCGGCGGCGTGGGTGCGGCGCAGCGCGTGCCTGGCGGCGCGGCGAGCCGCTCGCTGCTGGCGCGAGAGCCGGGGACGCTGTGAGGCCGGGTGCTTGCGTTTCTTCAGCGGGGCGAAGAACGCGCCGCGGTCAAAGCCCGTGCGACCGGCCCTGACCGCGGCCGCGCTGGCGGCGGAAAGGACCACGGTGCGCGATCCGGCGGCGGCCGCCACGGTGGTTTCAAGCGTCACCTTCTGGGACGGGCACGGCGCTTCGCTGTTGGCGTTCAGCACGATCAGCGGGCGCAGGCCGTATGCGTGCAGCGCGAGCAGCCGCGCGCGGATCGACGCTTCATGCACGAAACGATCGGGCTGCTGGAAGGACAGCGCGCTCCACTCGATCTCCATACGCGCGAGACGGAAGCCGAAGTCGTGCAGCGCGCGGGCGGTCGCGAGCGCCTGACCCGGTTTGACGTTGAAGTTGATCCCCAGGGCGGCCGGCAGGCGTTCGCCGGGCCAGGTGTCCAGGTAGGCGCGCCAGGGCTGGATCCAGAACGAGGTGCGCCCGAACCGCAGGTCGGTCAGGTAGCGGGGGTCGATCGGGTCGCATTCCGCGCCGCATGCCGGCAGCGGCCCGGAGGCCGGCGCCGTGCTCCCGCTCACATGTGTCTGCGCGATCACGTGGATGCGCGGGGCGTGAGAGGGGCCGATCGTCAGGAACAGCGCCGCCGCCGCCAGCAGCACGACCACGATCGCGACGGAGTAGCGGGCCGCTGGCCTGCGTCCCGCGGCGGGGCCGGCCGGCGGCGCTCCCTCGCGGCCGCTCTCCTCGGCGGGATGGTCGCCCATCCCGCCGATTGTAGGTCCGGGCTGAGTCTCAGGCGCCGGTGTATTCGATGTTCAGGAGCCGCGGGTAATCCGTGGCCGACACTTCGAACACCGCGGTGCTTCCTTCACGGGAGAGCAGCCGCGCCGGCGTACTCGCGTGACGGATCGGATCGTAGGAGCTGACGGTCGGCGGCGTGGTCGTTTCGGGCAGGTTGCCGAGCGTGATCTTGAACGTCTCGTCCGGCAGGTCGAAGCGGGTCACGTCGCTCGGTGAACCGAGCGGCTGGTAGAGCGTCAGCATGTCGCGCGTCATCACGTACACGGGGATCACGTAGTGGGTGGGAGATGACTGGAACGGGAGCACGGCGAGCACGTCGCGGTCATACAGGCTCGGGTGCGGCGTCGTGCCGTCCCCGGCGAACTGGGCGTGGTTGCCGTTCTGGGTGATCGACAGCAGTTTCAGCTGGCGCGCTTCCCCGCTCGGGCCGGGCCCTTCGAAGTGCGCGAGCATGTCGCGCATCGCGCTCATCGTTTCCCCGCCCGCCGCGTCGCCCGGGTATTTGCCGGGGTGGGCTTCCAGTTCGTTGAAGAAGCCGTTGCCGATCAGGCTGAGGGCGCCGGGGCCCGCCGCGAAGAAGTACTCGCGGCTCATGCCCTTGTTGACCATCGCGACGAGGCTCCTCAGGATCGCCTTCGCCTCGAAGTGCGCCCTGTCGGCCGTCGACAGCGTCGCGGCGGGGCCGCTCGCCGGCGTCACCCCGTCGGGTTCCACGACGGTCGCTTTGCCGTCGGAGCCGAGGTTGTACTCGGTGATCCACTTCTGGACGGGGACGCCGCCCGCGGGGCCGACGTTGCGGCCGTGCGGGAAGTGGTAGATCGTCGTCGTGAACGGCGCGAGGTCGCGCACCAGCGTCTCGGTGGAGGTGTCGGTGAGCGTGTACTCGGGGAGCAGCGCCTGGTAGGCGGGGATGAACAGCGGCGCGAAGCTGCCCTTGAGCGTGTCGCGTGTGCCGAGGGCGTTGAGCGGGAAGTCGTGCCGTTCCTTGTATTCGGCCGGGAAGGACCGGGCGTTCACGTAGGGGTGCTTGCTGAGCGCGGTCAGCCCGATCGGTGCGGCGGCACCGGACGGGAACGGCGTCTCGCTCGCGAAGCCGTTTGTGATGCCGACAGCGGGAGCGATGCCGTTGGCCGGGTTGCGCACGAAGGCGACGGTTTCGTCGAGGATCGCCTTCATGACTTCCTTGTTGACCTGTTTTTTGTGTGACTTGGCGGCGTTCGGTCGCGCCATCGCGGCCGGTTCGACGCCTTCGCCTTCGATCCCGGTGCCTTCGGCTTCGGGCGCTTCTTCGGCTTCGGTCGGGTTCGCCGCTTCTGAGGCGTAGTCCGTTTCGGAGTTCGAGGAGAAGCCGGGTTCGGTTTCGGTTTCTTCAGCTTCTGAGCCCTGTCCCGCGGACGCGGCTGCGGGCTGGGAGACGCTCATCGACCGTGCCGCGGGCGCGGTTCCGGGCGTGTAGTAATTTTCGATGTTCAGGAACTGGGACCCGAACGTGAGCTCGTTCCAGATCTCCAGGTCGAAGCCGCCGGGGCCGACGATGCTGGCCGCCTCTTTGCTGACCATCGCGACGTAGTTGAGCCAGCCGGCCATCGTCGCCTGGAATTCGGGGTTCGGTTCGCCGTTGGCGAGCTTCGGCGACTCGAACGGTCCGTACAGGAGCGTCGTGCCGGCGTGCGCGCCGGCCGCCAGCGGGGCCGACAGAGCTTTCGAGAGCGTCGCGACGCCGGACGGGCTCACGGAGGTGATCAGGATGTCAGGGGTGCCGTTGAAGGCGAGGGAGTTGAAGCCGCTCTTGCCGGGGACCACCAGCGCCGCGCTTTCGGGTGTGAGCGTGACGGTCTGGGCGCCCGCGGGAGCTTCGGTGGTCGTTTCGAGTTTGATCGGCTTCTCCGGCGCCGGGCTGCCCGCGTATGCGTCGAGCACGATCAGCGGGCGCAGCCCGTGGTTGTGCAGCGCGGTCAGGCGGTCGACGATCGACGTGAGGCGGCTCGGGATGAACTGCGTCGGGTCTTCGTAGGAGAGCGCGGACCAGTTGATCGGGACGCGAGCGAGCTTGAAGCCGCTGTCCTGCAGGAGCTGCGCAGTCGGTTCCGCGTCTTCCTTGGAGACGTTGAAGTTGATGCCGACGGCGCCTAGCAGCCGCGAGGCCGGCCACGTGTCCATGTAGGCGCGCCACGGCTGGATCCAGAAGGAGGTGGTTCCGAACGGGTCGGCCGTCAGGTACCGCGGGTCGATCGGGTCGGTGACCGTTTCGCCGCTGTCCTGGGGAAGCGTCCCGGTCGGTTTGGACTTCCCTTCGGTTCCCGCCGGAGGGGCGGCGCCGCCGCCTTCGCCGCCGGTGCCTTCGCCTGTGCTCGGGGCGCCGGCCCCGATCGGTGTCGCTTCGAGCCCGCGTGGCGTGCGTCCGCGCACAGGTGTGCGTTTGCCCTTCTTCGCGCTGACGCAGGAGCCGGCCCTGGATGCCGGCTTCTTGGCGTGCCTGCCCTTCGCCGGCCGGGCCGCGACGCACACCTTGTGCGCGCTCGCGCGGCGCTGGGAGGCGGCCGAGAGGCCAGGGGAGATCGCTGCGCACAGAAGCAGAGCGAGCACGGCGGCGACACGGAACGGCTGGCGACGGTGGGGGATCATCGGCGTCCTCTTCACTTGGAGCGCGCGCCTTGGACCCGGGCGCGGCGCTGGGGGGAACTCTTTGCATCCATCCGATCGGCCCTCCGCGTGGCGCGCTTGAAGCGCCGTGGAGGCCGCGGACGTTTGTCCACCGCGGAAGCCCGCGGAGTCGGTCAGACGTCCAGTTGGGGCCCGCGGTTAGCGGCCGGGGCCGGCGGATGCGCGCCCCGCCGGCGTCATCTATGTTGGGCGGATGCCCGATGGCGTCCCGGTGCACGACCGCCCCGGCGGCCGGTTGCCCCGGCTGCTCGTCCTGTCCCCCGACTACCCGCCCGCGCGGGGGGGCATCCAGGTCCTCGCGCACCGGATCACCTCTGGGCTGGACGGCTTCGAGCGCCGCGTGCTCACGTTCGACGGTCCCGGAGCTCGCGAGTTCGACGCCGAGGGCGAGCTGAGCGTGCGCAGGGTGCGCGCGGACCCGCGGCTTCGCGCGGGCCGCAACGCGGTCCTGAACGCGGCCGCGATCTCCGAGGCGGCGCGCTTTCGCCCGGCGGTGGTGCTCGGGATTCACATCGTCACGGCGCCCGCGTCGGCGCTGATAGGCCGGACGCTCGGCGCGTGCAGCGCCCAGTACTTCCACGCAAAGGAGATCGGGCACAGGCCCAGGCTCTCCTCGTTCGCCGCACGCCACGCCGACGTTCCGATCGTCGTCAGCGAGTACTGCGCTCAGCTGCTCGCGGCCACCGGCGTCCCGCGCTCGTCGATGACCCTGATCTCGCCGGGCGTCGACCTGCCGGCGGATCCCGCGCCGCTTGCGGCGGGGCAACCGACGTTCGTGACGGTCTCGCGGCTCGAGGACAGATACAAGGGCCACGACGTTGTGATGCGGGCGATGCCGCGAATCCTCGAGCGTGTGCCCGACGCGAGATGGGTGATCGTCGGCGACGGGCCGCTCCGCGTCGAGCTCGAAGCGCTAGCGCGCAGCCAGCACGTGTCCGCATCTGTCGTGTTCGCGGGCGCGGTCTCCGACAGCGAGCGCGATGACTGGCTGCGGCGCTCAGCGCTGCTCGTCATGCCGAGCCGCCTCCCGGGCGGCGACGGCGCGGGGGAGGGGTTCGGGATCGTCTACCTCGAGGCGGGTGCCTTCGGCAAGCCGGTCGTCGCGGGCAACGTCGGCGGCGCGCTGGACTCGGTGCTTGACGGCCAGACCGGGCTGCTCGTGGACCCGACCGACCCCGCCG
>Ga0209698_10003600_pt1 | contig 17158 bp, 13 predicted proteins | sample LitLauG_LLR_2012_FD_187203 | JGI IMG/M metagenome (GOLD analysis project Ga0209698, IMG submission 187203) | Freshwater sediment microbial communities from Pennsylvania, USA - Little Laurel Run_MetaG_LLR_2012 (SPAdes) (version 2) | ecosystem: Environmental > Aquatic > Freshwater > Creek >...
GGGGCGAGCACGACGTGGGTGCGGGGAGGTCCCGGAATGCGCCCGGGGTGCGGGACGTTGACGCCTGCGAGATGATTACACCGTTACAGATTTCTACGGAGCGCGACCGTCCGGGTGAGTCCCGGCCCGTCAGCCGACGCGGGTCGGCGCCGCGGGGTAGCGTGGTCCGCCTAAGGGAGGAGCGGGACATGGTGCTGCTGCGACGGCTGCTCGGCGACGAGCTGCGGCGTCGCCGGCTGCGGCAGGGTCGCACGCTGCGCGAGGTGTCCGCCGCCGCCCGGGTGTCGCTGGGGTACCTCTCCGAGGTGGAGCGCGGGCAGAAGGAGGCCAGCAGCGAGCTGCTGGCCTCGATCTGCACCGCCCTGGACGAGCCCTTGTCGGTGGTGATGCGCGCGGTCAGCGACGAGCTCGCGCTCGCCGAGCTGGCCGCCCTGCCGGCGAACCTGGTGCGCCCGGTGGGCCCCGGCCTGGTGCCGACGCCGGACGGCATGGGCCCGGCGCCGCACCGCGGTCCAGTCGTCGCCTCCGCAGCCTGAGGCACACCGTCACCGCCGCGCCGGCGCCCAGCCCCCCGGGGGTCGCACCGGTCCTGGTCCCTCGTGCCGCGCTGGCGGACCTCCCCCGCCCTCCCGCGGTCCGCTGGGTCCTCCCCACGGTGCGTGCCGCCCAGGTGGCGGCGCTTGCCGCTGTCCTGGCCGGGCTGGCCGGCGGGGTGGACGCCGTCGTCGGCACGCCGGTCACCCGGGCGGTGCGACGGGGGGCAGCGGGTCTCGCCCTGGCCAGTGCCGCCGCCACCGCCGGGCTCGCTGGGGTGTTCGCCGCGGCCACCCACGCTGAGCACCGCCGTGGCTACACCACGGTGCCCTTCTCCACCTCTGTGGTCCTGCCCGCCTGGCTGCCCCGGCCGCTGCGCCACGCGGCGCAGCCCTGGCAGGCGCCGGTCGCGGCCGGGGCCGGCTACGACGACCCGGCCCGGGCCCGGGGCGCCTAGCCGGCCCGTCGCCGGCCCGCGGCCAGACGCGGCAGTCCCGGGGGAGGCGGCGGACCGGGCTGGCAGTGCGGGCAGTAGCTGACGGAGCGCTGGCGCGGGGGCACCCCGACCTGCCCGGCGGCGACCCGCGTGCCGCAGCGCCGGCACGGCCGCCCCGTGCGCGCGAACACCCAGTGCTCCTGCCCCCGCCGCGCTGACCCGGTGGTCGGCTGCTGGGTGCGCGCGGTGTTGGCGGCCAGCATGGCGGCCGCGGTGCCGACCAGCCGGGGCAGGCGGGCGACCTCGGCCACCGGCGTCCACGGGGACACCCCGGCGACGAAGCAGGCCTCGGTCACGTAGAGCAGGCCGAGCCCGGCGACCCCGCGCTGGTCCAGCAGCGCCTCGGCGACACCCCGCGTGGGCGTGGCGGCCAGCCGCACCGCCGCGTCGCCCAGCCAGCCCGTGCGCGCCGTCCCGCTCAGGCCGGCCAGCGTCAGCACGTCCGGCCCGAGGTGGCCGACGAGGCGCGCCTCCTCGGCGGTGGGCACCAGGGCCAGGTCGTGCACCCGGTAGCCGACGGCGACGCTGGAGCCGGTGGCGAGCACCACCCGGACCTCGTGCGCGGGGCCGCCGCGCCAGCGGGTGCCGGGTCGGTACAGGTGCCACGAGCCGTCCATGCGCAGGTGGGAGTGCAGCGTGCGCCCGTCGTCCGTGCGCACCAGCAGGTGCTTGCCCACCGCGACCACGGCCGCCACGTGCGCACCGGCGAGGCTCGCGGTGGCCAGGGCGGGGACACGCAGCTCGGCGCTCAGCAGCCGGTGGCCGGCCAGCGCCCCGTGCAGCCGGGCGGCGGTGCGCCAGACGACGTCACCCTCAGGCACCCTGGCCGCCCGGCGCGCTCGCCCGCAGCCGCAGGCCGCGCGGGGTGGCCAGGAACCCCCCGCGCTCCAGGCTCGCCCCGAGCGCGGTGGCGGCGACCGGCTGCCCGTCGGCCCGCTGCACCACCAGGCGGCCGAGCCTGCCGTCGCGTCCCGCCGTGGCCAGCGCCGCGGTGGCGGCGTCCAGCACCGCGGGGTCGTCGCTGAACGCCAGCAGGGAGCGACCGCCGCGCTCCACGTAGACCGCGGCGTCGCCGTCGACGAGCACCACGACCGCGCCCGCCTTGCGACCCGGCCGGTGCCCCGTGCCCGCGGTGCTCGCCGGCCACGCCAGCGCGGCGCCGTAGGGGTTGGCGGGGTCCGCGGCCGCCAGCACCGTCACCCCCGCGGCCGAGGTGCTGGCCAGGGCCCGCAGGCGGTCCACGGCGCCGGGGACGGCGAACTGGGCCCCGCCGAGGCCCTCCACCGCGTAGGCGCGGGTGCAGCGGCCCGCGTCCTCCATCCCGACCAGCACCCGGTAGGCGGCGGCGAAGCCGCCCGGGGTCCGCTCGGCGACCACCGCGCCCCGGGTGAGCACCCCGTGGCGGTCCAGCAGCACCGTCGCCGCTGCGCCGGCGCGCAGCGTCGGGCTCGCCTCCGGCGCGGGCAGCGCCCACCAGCGCCCGGCCGCGGTGGGCGCGGGCGCGGGTGCCGCGGGAGCGGGGGTGCCGGGGGGGAGCAGCCCCCGCAGGCGGGGTAGGCGGCCGGGGCGGCGGTAGCGCCCGCGGGGGGCCCGTCGCGCGGCCACCGGCCCCACCGCGGCGCGCAGCGGCGCGAGGGTGTCGTTGGTGACCCGCCCCGACCACACGAGGTCCCACAGCACCCGCAGCACGTCCGCCTCGCTCGCGCCGCCGTCGCCGTCGCCGTCCGGCAGGGCCGCCACGAGGCTGCGGAAGAACACCGCCCCACCGCCGGCCAGCGCCTGGAGCACCAGGGGTGCCAGCGGGTCGGGCGGCAGGTCGGCGGGCTCGGGCAGGGTCAGCGCCGCGGTGGCCGCGGGGTGCAGGGAGACCACGCCGTCCCCGCCGGGCAGACCGCTGTGCCCCGCCCACACGACCTCCCCCGCCGCGGTCAGCTCGTCGAGCATGCCCGGGTGGTAGCCGGCGACGCGCGCGGGCAGCACCCAGCGCTCCAGGTCGCTGGCGGGCACCGCCGCACCGGCCAGCTGCTCGACCACGCTGAGCAGCCCGTCCGTGCCGGACAGCGGTGCGCCGACGTGCTGCCAGGCAGGCAGGAACCGCCCCAGCGCTGTCGGGGGCACCGGCTCGGCCTCGGCCCGCAGGGCCGCCAGGGAGCGCCGGCGCAGGCGGGCCAGCACGGACACCTCGCAGAACTCCGTCCCCGACCCTGCGGGGGTGAACTCGCCCTCGACCAGCCGGCCCGCGGCGACGAGGCGGGCCAGGACCGGGGTGACCACGGCGACCCCGACGCCCAGGTGGGCGGCGACGTCGCCGGCCCGGAACGGGACGTGGGTGCGCGCGTAGCGGGCGACCAGGTCGCCCAGCGGGTCGGGGACCGGCTCGGCGAACGCGGCGGCCAGCCCGACCGGCAGCGCGGTGCCCAGCCCGTCCCGCAGCCGGCCGGCGTCCTCGACCGCCGCCCAGCGCTCCTCCCCGGCGACGCGCACCGTCATCGCGCGCCGCGCGGCGGCCAGCGCGGCCAGCCACGCGGGGTCCACCCCGCGCGCCGCGGCCTCGCGGGGGCTCAACGGCCCGAGCTCGCGCAGCACGTCGGCGGTCTGCTCGGCGGAGGTGACCGCGCGGGCGGGGGTCAGGCGCTGCAGCTCCGCGGCGACGCTGGCCAGTGCGTCGGGGTCCAGCAGCTCGCGCAGGTCGGTGCCGCCGAGGAGCTCGGCCAGCAGCGTCGGGTCCACCCGCAGCGCCGCGGAGCGGCGCTCGGCCAGCGGCGTGTCGCCCTCGTAGAGGAACTGCGCGACGTACCCGAACAGCAGGGACCGGGCGAACGGGGACGCGGCCGGGGTGGCGACATCGACCACCCGCACCGACCCGGTCGCGATGTCGGCGAGCAGCCCCCGCAGCGCGGGGGTGTCGTAGACGTCGGTGAGCACCTCGCGCAGCGTCTCCAGCACGACCGGGAACGTGGGCAGCTCGGCGGCGACGGCGAGCAGCTGGGCCGAGCGCTGCCGCTGCTGCCACAGCGGGGCGCGCCGGCCCGGGTCCCGCCGCGGCAGCAGCAGCGCCCGGGCGGCGCACTCGCGGAAGCGGGCGGCGAACAGGGGGGAGGCGCCGACCTGCGCGCGCAGCGTCGCCTCCACCGTGTCGGGGTCGATGCACAGCAGCCCCGCGAACGCCTCGACGGCCTCGTCGCCGTCGGCGTCGGGCAGCCGGGCGACGATCCCGTCGTCGCCGTGGGAGACCACCGCCTCCACCCCGAACCGCTCCCGCAGCGACGCGGAGATCAGCAGGGCCCACGGGGCATGGACCTGTGCCCCGAACGGGCTGTGCACCACCACCTGCCAGTCGCCCAGCTCGTCGCGGAACCGCTCGACGACCACGGTGCGGTCGTCGGGCAGGTGCCCGGTCGCGGCCCGCTGCTCGGCGAGGTAGGCCAGCAGGTTGTCCGCGGCCCAGGCGTCCAGGCCGGCACTCGCCAGGCGGTCGCGCGCAGCGCGCGGGGCCGCCGCGGCCACCTCGCGCACGAACGCCCCGACGGCGGCGCCCAGCTCGGCGGGACGCCCGAGGGTGTCCCCGCGCCAGAACGGCAGCCTCCCCGGCTGCCCGGGCGCCGGGGAGACCAGCACCGCGTCGTGGGTGATGTCCTCGATGCGCCACGAGCTGGACCCCAGGGCGAACACGTCGCCCAGACGGGACTCGTACACCATCTCCTCGTCCAGCTCGCCGACCCGGGAGCGGTGCTCGCCGACCAGGAACACCCCGAACAGCCCGCGGTCGGGGATCGTGCCGCCGGAGGTGACGGCGAGGCGCTGGGCGCCGGGTCGGGCGGTGAGCAGGTCGGTCTGCCTGTCCCACAGCAGGCGGGGCCGCAGCTCGGCGAACGCGTCGGAGGGGTAGCGCCCGGCCAGCATGTCCACCACCGCGACCAGCGCGGAGTCCGGCAGGGCCGCGAAAGGTGCCGCCCGGCGGACCAAGGCCGCGAGGTCGTCGAGGGCCCAGTCGTCCATGGCCACCATGGCCACGACCTGCTGCGCGAGCACGTCGAGGGGGTTGCGCGGGTAGCGCAGCGCCTCGATGGCGCCGTCGGCCATCCGGGTGGCGGTCACCGTGGCGGCCAGCAGGTCGCCCCGGTACTTCGGCATCACCACACCCACCGAGGTCGCACCGACCTGGTGACCGGCGCGGCCCACCCGCTGCAGCCCGCTGGCCACCGACGGGGGGGACTCCACCTGCACGACCAGGTCGACGGCCCCCATGTCGATGCCCAGCTCCAGGCTGGAGGTGGCGACCACGGCGCGCAGCCGCCCCGCCTTCAGGTCCTCCTCGATCGCGGCGCGCTGCTCGCGCGACACCGAACCGTGGTGCGCCCGCGCCAGCACGGGCGGCGCACCGCCCGCCGACCCGGACGCACCGGCGACCTCCGCCGGGCGGCTCGGGTCCGCTCCCGGCAGGCCGGCCCGCTCGGCGGCGATCTCGTTGAGGCGGGCACACAGCCGCTCCGCCAGCCGCCGGGAGTTCGCGAACACGATGGTGGACGTGTGCGCCTGGACCAGGTCGACGATCGCCTCCTCCACGTGCGGCCAGATCGACGCGCGGGGCACCCCAGCGGCCGCAGGCCCCTGCAGGGCCGCGGCCTCGTCCGGGCCGCCCAGCGGCCCGACCGGCTCCCCCAGCGCCGTCATATCGGCCACCGGGACCACCACCGACAGCGACACCGAGCGCGTGGACGGCGGGTGTACCACGGCGACCGGGGCCCCCCCGGACAGGAACCCGGCGACCTCGTCCACCGGTCGCACGGTCGCCGACAGCCCCACCCGGCGCGGGCGGGTGTCGGTGAGCGCGCCCAGGCGCTCCAGGCTGAGGGCCAGGTGGGCGCCCCGCTTGCTGCCGGCGACGGCGTGCACCTCATCGATGATCACGGTGCGCACCCCGGCGAGCATCTGCCGCGCGGCGGAGGTGAGCAGCAGGTACAGCGACTCCGGCGTGGTGATGAGGATGTCCGGGGGGTGCGAGGCCAGGGCGCGACGCTGCGCGGGGGAGGTGTCCCCGGTCCGCATGCCGACGCTGACCTGTGGCGGGGGCAGGCCGGCGGCAGTGGCTGCGGCCGCGATGCCGGCGAGAGGCCCGCGCAGGTTGCGCTCGACGTCGACGGCGAGCGCCTTCAGCGGGGAGACGTAGAGCACCCGCACACCCGGCGTCTCGGCCGGGGGGCCGAAGGCGAGGCGGTCCAGCGACCACAGGAACGCGGCCAGCGTCTTGCCTGACCCGGTCGGCGCGACCACCAGCACGTCGGTCCCGGCGGCCACCGCCGACCAAGCCCCCACCTGGGCCGGGGTCGGCGCCGCGAAGGCTGCGGAGAACCAGGCTCGGGTGGGTGCGGCGAAGCCGGCCAGGGCCGCGTCGGCGTCCACCGGACCGGGCTCGCTGGCCTGTACGGGAGGGCGACGAGCCTTGCCCGTGCCGGGCGGGCGGTGCGCGGCAGCGGACATCCCCCCATCCTGCCCGCGGCCGGTGACGCGGGCGCCCGGGTCGTCGCCACCCGGTAGCGTGACCGGCGTGCGGCTCAGTGACTTCTGGGAGCGGATGGACGGGGTGCTGGGGCCCGCCTACGCGCAGAGCTGGGCCAAGGACACCGTCCTGGCCGAGCTGGGCAGCCGCAGCGTGGTGCAGGCGCTGGCTGACGGGGAGCCCACCGTGGACGTGTGGCGTGCCGTGGTGGTGCACCTGCGGCTGCCGGCCACGCATCGCTGACCCCGTCGGCGTGTCGTCGCTATTCGAACACCCGTTCGACCTAGGGTGTGCATGCGCGGCCGCTCCACAGGGACGCGTGCGGGTCGGCACTCCGTCGGTACCGACCTCTAGCGTCTGCACCGCACGGCCCGCACCGACCCGGGACTGGCGCCTCGAGCTGGCCCAGCTCCGGTCCCGAACCACTGCACTGCCCGTCCCACCGGTGGCCACACCGTTCCCGCCCGCCGACACGCCCCAGGGGTGCTTCCAATGGCTGCAGCTGACCGCGACAAGGCTCTCGACACCGCGCTCGCCCAGATCGAGCGGCAGTTCGGCAAGGGGTCGGTGATGCGCCTGGGTGACGAGGGCCGCGCCCCCGTCGAGGTGATCCCGACCGGATCGATCGCCCTCGACGTCGCGCTCGGCATCGGCGGTCTGCCCCGGGGCCGCGTGGTGGAGATCTACGGCCCGGAGGCCAGCGGCAAGACCACCGTCGCGCTGCACGCGGTGGCCAACGCGCAGGCCGCCGGCGGGATCGCCGCTTTCATCGACGCCGAGCACGCCCTGGACCCGGAGTACGCCAAGAACCTGGGGGTGGACACCGACGCGCTGCTGGTCAGCCAGCCCGACACCGGGGAGCAGGCGCTGGAGATCGCGGACATGCTCGTTCGGTCGGGTGCGATCGACGTTTTGGTGATCGACTCCGTTGCCGCCTTGGTGCCGCGCGCGGAGATCGAGGGGGAGATGGGGGACAGCCATGTCGGCCTGCAGGCCCGGCTGATGTCCCAGGCGCTGCGGAAGATGACCGGCGCGCTGTCCAACACGCAGACCACGGCGATCTTCATCAACCAGCTGCGGGAGAAGATCGGGGTGATGTTCGGCAGCCCGGAGACCACCACCGGCGGCAAGGCGCTGAAGTTCTACGCCTCGGTACGCCTGGACGTGCGGCGGATCGAGACGCTGAAGGACGGCACGGACGCCGTCGGCAGCCGTACCCGCTGCAAGGTGGTCAAGAACAAGATGGCGCCGCCGTTCAAGCAGGCTGAGTTCGACATCATCTACGGCGAGGGCATCTCCCGCGAGGGCGGCCTGGTGGATATGGGCGTCGAGCACGGGATCGTCCGCAAGAGCGGCGCCTGGTACACCTACGAGGGCGACCAGCTCGGCCAGGGCAAGGAGAACGCCCGGGCATTCCTGCGGGACAACCCCGACCTGGCCAACGAGATCGAGAAGAAGATCAAGGAGAAGCTGGGGGTCGGGCCGCGGGTCGACGTCGACCTCACCGAGGCACCGCTGGTCACCGCACCTCCGTCGCTGGCGTAGCCGAGGGTGGGTAGCTCCCGCGCGCCCGGGCGCCGCGTCGCCCGCCCGGCACCGGAGCCGCCCGCGGACCGGGACACCGGGGCGGCGGCGGACCCGGTCGAGGTGGCGCGCACGATCGTGCTGACCCAGCTCACCGCCGGACCACGGACCCGGGCTCAGCTCGCCGCGGCGCTGGCGCGCCGCCAGGTGCCCCCCGAGGTGGGTGACGCCGTCCTGGACCGCTTCACCGAGGTGGGGCTGGTGGACGACGCCGCGTTCGCCGACGCCTGGGTGGCCTCCCGGCACGCCGGTCGGGGTCTGGCCCGGCGCGCCCTACGCCACGAGCTGGCGAGGCGGGGGGTGGACGACGCGGTCGCCGCGACAGCCCTGGAGCAGGTCGACGACGACGCGGAGCGGGCCAGCGCGCTGGCGCTGGCACGACGCCGGATGGCGGCCACGACGGGGCTGGACCCCCAGGTGCGGCTTCGTCGGACGATCGGCGCGCTGGCGAGGCGGGGCTATGGCGGCGGGCTCGCGGCCGACGTGGCGCGCCAGGCACTCCAGGAGCACCCGTCGAGCGGTGTCGGCGCCGGACCCGGTCCTGACTCGACGGGGTCGGGGGAGTGGTTCGTCGAGCTGTAGGTGGTCGCTGAGCACCCCGGCCCCCGCGGCCTCCGCGCCGCTGGGGTTGGGAGGACCTGCCCGCCGGTGGTCCGGCTACCGGCCCTCGGTGGGAGCGGGTGTGCCGTGGGCGGCGAGCTGGCGCATGCCGGCACGGACCAATGCAGCGGTGCCCGGGGTACCCGCCGCGTCCGCCGTGGCGACGTCGACCCACGCCACTGACGAGTCGCGTGGCGGCGACCAGGCGGCCGGGTCGCTGGGGTACGCCGCCGCGTAGCAGTGGTCGACGTGGCGCACCGCGGTCTCGCTCGCAAGGCAGGCGTACTGGTCCTGGCTCAGTCCGAGCCGGGGGTCGAGCACCTGCGCCTGACCGATGCCAATGTCTCGCAGCAGCCGTCGCGCGGCCTCCTCGTGCCGCTCGCCGCCCTCGACGTGGGTGGTGGGCACGCGCAGCGACCCCGTGGCTGGGTCCCGAACCAGCAGCACCTGCGCGCCGGAGGCGTCCAGAACGACGACGCTGGCAACTTCGTGGGCGCGCATGACGTCGGAGCCTACGGCCCTCCGCGAGCGCGGCAGTCCGGACCCGGGTGGGCGCCGCCGGTGAGGTCGTCGGGGGAGCGAGGGCAGCAGGAGTCGGTGGCGGGGTCCCCTCGGGTGCCCGTTCGTAGACTGACGAGGTGACGACGTCGCCGCGCAGCTACCAGGTGCGCACCTTTGGCTGCCAGATGAACGCCCATGACTCCGAGCGGATCGCCGGGCTGCTGGAGTCGGTGGGGTACGTGGCCGCCGCTGACGGCGACGACGCAGACCTGGTGGTGTTCAACACCTGCGCCGTGCGCGAGAACGCCGACAACCGTCTGTACGGCAACCTCGGCCAGCTGCTGCCGGCCAAGAAGGCGCGGCCGGGGATGCAGATCGCGGTGGGCGGCTGCCTGGCGCAGAAGGATCGCTCGCTGGTCGTGGAGAAGGCGCCGTGGGTGGACGTCGTGTTCGGCACCCACAACCTGGATGCGCTGCCGGTGCTGCTGGAGCGCGCGCGCGTCGAGCAGGTGGCCCAGGTGGAGCTCGCCGAGACCCTGCAGACGTTCCCCTCCGTCCTGCCGGCGAGGCGGGAGTCCCCGTACGCCGCCTGGGTGGCGATCAGCGTGGGGTGCAACAACACCTGCACGTTCTGCATCGTGCCGTCGCTGCGTGGCAGGGAGACCGACCGCCGGCCCGGTGAGGTGCTCGCCGAGGTGCATGCCCTGGTCGACACCGGCGTGGTCGAGGTGACCCTGCTCGGGCAGAACGTCAACTCCTACGGGGTGGAGTTCGGCGACCGGGGTGCGTTCGCCGCGCTGCTGCGCGCCGTGGGGGCGGTGGACGGCCTGGAGCGGGTGCGCTTCACGTCCCCGCACCCACGCGACTTCACCGACGACGTGATCGCCGCCATGGCCGAGACCCCCACCGTGATGCCCCAGCTGCACCTGCCGCTGCAGTCCGGGTCGGACGCGGTGCTCGCGGCCATGCGGCGCAGCTACCGCCGGGAGCGCTACCTCGGGATCGTCGACCGCGTCCGCGCCGCGATGCCGCACGCCGCGCTGACCACGGACATCATCGTCGGCTTCCCGGGGGAGACCGAGGACGACTTCGCCGAGACCCTGGAGGTCGTGGCGCAGGTGGGGTTCGCAGGGGCGTTCACCTTCCAGTACTCCCCGCGGCCCGGAACCCCGGCGGCGGGCATGGCTGACCAGGTCACGCCCGAGGTGGTCGCGGAGCGCTACGGGCGGCTGGTGGCGCTGCAGGAGGAGATGTCGTGGTCGCTGAACCGGGCGCTGGTGGGGACGGAGGTGGAGCTGCTGGTCGCCGCGGGAGAGGGTCGCAAGGACGCCGCGACGGCGCGGCTGTCCGGGCGAGGGCCTGACAACCGGCTGGTGCACTTCGAGCCCGGTCCCACCCGACCGCGTCCCGGGGACTTCGCGACAGTGCGGATCACCCGGGCCGCGCCGCACCACCTGATCGCGGGCCAGCCGTCCGCGGTGCGGCCCACCCGCGCCGGCGACGCCTGGTCGGCCGGGCACTCCGCCGCCGCCGGGGCGGCGGAGCAGCCCGCCGCCGCCCAGCCGGTGCTGCTCGGCCTGCCCGGCCGGCGTTGAGCCGGTCCGGGACGGCCCGATGATCGCCGGGGTGGTCTTCTGCCCGCAGGCGCCACTGCTGCACCCACTGCTGGCGCCCGGCGCGGCGGGGGACCTCGACGCGCTGCGGCAGTCCTGTGTGCGGGCGGTGCAGCAAGTGCTCGGCCCCGCCGGGGCCGCCGACGCCGTGGTGGTCCTCGCCGGGGGCGCCCCCGCCGGCGCACCGGTGGCACGGACCCCGCTGCCGGTCGCCCCGGCGGTGGGGCTGCCGCCCGGGCTGGCCCGCTTCGGCGGCCCGGCGGTGGCGCGCACCGCCGGCGCGCACGGGGACCCGGCGGCGGCGCTGGGCGGTTGGCTGCTGGCCACGGCTGGCTGGGTCGGTCCGGCGCAGTGGCTGGCGCTGCCCGACGACCTGACCGGCGACGACGCGGCCGCCGCCGGCGCCGCACTGAGTGCGGACCCGCGCCGGCTCGCCCTGCTCGTCCTCGGTGACGGCAGCGCCCGGCGGGGGGTCCGGGCGCCCCGCGCTGACCACCCGGACGCGGAGGCTACCGACGAGGCGGTGGCCTCCGCCCTGGCCCGCGGCGACGCGGCCGGGTTGGCTGCCCTGGACGTCGTCGCCGACCCCGCCCGGGCACGGGAGCTGGCGGTGGCGGGCCGCGCCGCCTGGGCGGTGGCCGCGGCGGCGCAGGCGGCCACCGGGCCGGCCGCGGGACAGCTCCTGGCGTCCGCCGCCCCGTATGGGGTGGGGTACGTGGTGGCCACGTGGCGGTGAGCCCACCGGGCGAGCTGGCGGACCTGGCCGACCTGGTCGCCGTGGTGGGCGCTACCGCGACCGGGAAGTCCGCCCTCGGCGTGGCGCTGGGCCAGGCGCTGGGCGGGGAGGTGCTCAACGCCGACTCCATGCAGCTGTACGCCGGGATGGACATCGGCACGGCGAAGCTGCCGCGGTCCCAGCGTGGTGGCGTGGCGCACCACCTGCTCGACGTCTGGCCGGTGACGGCTCAGGCCAGCGTCGCGGCCTACCAGCGCCTCGTCGGCGAGGCACTGGGGCAGGTGCGGGCCCGCGGCGCACGCCCGCTGCTCGTCGGAGGCTCGGGGCTGTACGTGTCGGCGGTGGTGGACCGACTCGCGTTCCCCGGCACCGACCCGGGACTGCGCGCGGCGCTGGAGGCCGACCTGGCCGCGGACGGTCCGGGCGCCCTGCACGCCCGCCTCACCGCCGCCGACCCGGCCGCCGCGGCGGCGATCCCCCCCACGAACGGGCGGCGGTTGGTGCGGGCCCTGGAGGTACGGGAGCTCACCGGTGCCGCGCCGCCCGCCCGGTTGCCCGGGCGCGGAGGTGGCTCAGGCGCGCCGGTCGTGCTGGGCCTGCAGATGGACCGGGCGACGCTGGACGAGCGCATCGGGGCCCGCGTCGACGCGATGTTCCAGGCCGGCCTGCTCGACGAGGTTGCCACCCTCGTCGGCCGCGGGCTGCGGGGCTCGCGCACCGCCTCGCGGGCGCTGGGCTACGCGCAGGCGCTGGCCGTGCTGGACGGGGACATGGACGAGACGACGGCGCGGGCGGCTACGGCAGCCGCTACGCGACGGTTCGTGCGGCGCCAGGAGTCCTGGTTCCGCCGCGACCCCCGCGTGGTGTGGCTGGACGCCACGCGCACGGACCTCCTCGACGCCGCACTCGGCGCGGTGACGGCGCACCCCGGCCCGTAGGCTCGCCGCCGTGGGGACCGACACCGCGGCATCGCGGCAACGGCTGGCGTTCGTCAAGGGGCACGGCACCGGCAACGACTTCGTGCTGCTGCCTGACGGCGCCGGGCCGGGCGGCCTGACGGCGTCGCTGGCCGCGTCGCTGTGCGACCGGCACACCGGCCTGGGGGGCGACGGCGTGCTCGCGGTCGTGGAGGTGGCCGCCGACCCTGTGGCTCGGGCACTGGCCGCCGAGGTGGGGGACGCCGACGCCGACGGCCGGGTCGCCGCCTGGTTCATGGACTACCGCAACGCCGACGGCTCGCTCGCGGAGATGTGCGGCAACGGCGCCCGGGTGTTCGCCCGCCACCTGCTGGACAGCGGACGGGTCGCGCCGGGGGCCTTCGCGATCCTCACCCGGGGCGGCGTGCGCACGGTGCACGCCGAGGCCGCCGGGGACGTCAGCGTGGCGATGGGCCGCTGGCACGCCCTCGGCGCCGACGTCGCCCTGGTCGTGGGCGTGGGCCCCCGGCACTGGCCGGCGCTCGGTCTCGCCGTCCCCAACCCGCACGCCGTCGCCCAGGTCGACGACCTGGCCGGCGTCGGGGACCTGGCGCAGCCCCCGTCACTGTCGCCGGCGGGGACGTTCCCCGACGGGGTCAACGTCGAGTTCGTCGTCGACGCCGGACCGGGCGCCATCGCGCTGCGGGTCCACGAGCGCGGCGCGGGGGAGACCCTGTCGTGTGGCACCGGGGCGGTCGCCGCCGCCGTAGCCACCCGGTTGGCGCGGGGCGAGGCGGTGCAGGCGCCGCGCACGACTCGGGTGGGCGTGCCGGGCGGCAGCCTGACGGTGCGCGAGCACCCGGACCGGTCGACGTGGCTCACGGGGCCCGCTGTCCTGCTCGCCGAGGGGGTCGTCGACGCCCTGGCCCTGGGCGGGTGAGCGGCGTCCGCCCGCAGCGATATCGCATCGACGCCGGGGTCCGGGCATGCGAGGCTTGCCACGATGACTGAGGGACCGGTGCGCGCCGAGCGCGGCAGCGCGCGGCCCGAGGTGGACGCGCAGGTCCTGCCCGGCCCACCGGCATGGGAGCGCGACCCGCTGGACGACGAGCCGTGGGCCCCTGACGCCTCGGCGGACCTGTCCGACCGCCAGGCGCTGCGCCGGGTGCCGGGCCTGTCCACCGAGCTCGCGGACGTCACCGAGGTCGAGTACCGCCAGCTGCGCCTGGAGCGGGTCGTCCTGGTGGGGGTGTGGACGTCGGGGACCGCCGCAGACGCGGAGGTGTCCATGGCAGAGCTGGCCGCGCTCGCGGAGACGGCCGGGTCCCAGGTGCTGGAGGCGCTCGTGCAGCGCCGGGACAAGCCGGACGCGGCCACCTTCATCGGCTCGGGCAAGGCCGCGGAGCTGCGCCAGGTCGTGGTGGCGACAGGTGCCGACACCGTGGTGTGCGACGGGGAGCTGACCCCCGGCCAGCTGATCCAGCTGGAGAAGGTGGTCAAGGTCAAGGTGATCGACCGGACCGCCCTGATCCTGGACATCTTCGCCCAGCATGCGCGCAGCCGTGAGGGCAAGGCGCAGGTCGCCCTGGCCCAGATGCAGTACATGCTGCCGAGGCTGCGTGGGTGGGGGGAGGCGATGTCCCGCACGGGCGGCGGCATCGGCACCCGCGGGCCGGGGGAGACGAAGATCGAGACCGACCGGCGCCGGATCCGCACGGCGATGGCGCGGGCGAGGCGCGACCTCGCGTCCATGCGGACCGCCCGCGCCACCCGTCGCTCGCAGCGCCACCGCCGCGCCGTCCCCGTCGTCGCGATCACCGGGTACACCAACGCCGGCAAGTCCAGCCTGCTCAACCGCATCACCGGCGCCGGCGTGCTCGTGGAGAACGCGCTGTTCGCCACCCTGGACCCCACCCTGCGCCGGGCCCGCACCCCCGACGGGCGGGAGTTCGTCCTGGCCGACACGGTGGGCTTCGTGCGCTTCCTGCCCCACCAGCTCGTCGAGGCGTTCCGCTCCACGCTGGAGGAGGTCGCCGACGCCGATCTGCTGCTGCACGTGGTCGACGCCACCCACGCCGACCCCGAGGGGCAGCTCAGCGCGGTGCGGGGCGTGCTGGCCGAGATCGGCGCCGCCGGCGTCCCAGAGCTGGTGGTGATCAACAAGGTGGACGCGGCGGATCCTCTCGTCGTGGCCAGGCTGCGCCGCCGCGAGACCCGGTCCGTCGTCGTGTCGGCACGGACCGGGGCCGGCATCGAGGACCTGATGGCGGCGATCGAGGCGGACCTGCCGCGGCCCCGGGTGGAGGTCGACGTGGTCGTGCCGTACTCGGCGGGCGCCTTGGTGTCGCGGGTGCACCGGTCCGGGCAGGTCATCACCGAGGAGCACCTGGAATCTGGGACCCGGCTGCACGCCCGGGTGGACGAGACGCTCGCTGCGCAGCTGCGGGCCGAGGCGGTCTCGCCGTCCCCGTCGCCCGGCTGACCCACGCACACCCGTCCCCGACCACCGCGACTCGCGCGAGACAATGCCCGGGTGGACGCCCCCGGGACAGCGCGGGAGGCCGCCGCACCGGCGGCGGAGGCGTCCCCAGCGGCCGCCGACGAACGGCTCGGCGTGGGGGAGGACGAGGGGGCCGAGCCGGCGGGCACCCCCGCGGCCACGCCTGACGTCGCGGTGCCGGATGCGCTCGCCGTCGTCGTGGCCGCGCTGGGTGGGCAGCCGCGGGCCGGCCAGCTGGCGATGGCGCAGGCCGTAGCCGCGGCGCTGGTCGATCGCCAGCACCTGCTGGTCCAGGCCGGAACCGGCACCGGCAAGTCGCTGGCCTACCTCGTCCCGGCGCTGCTGCACCGCGGCAGGCGCCCGGTCGTGGTCGCCACGGCGACCATCGCCTTGCAGCGCCAGCTGGTGGACCGTGACCTGCCCGTGGTCACCGAGGCGCTGGCGGGGCCGCTCGGGCGCCGCCCGCAGGTCGCCCTGCTCAAGGGACGCTCGAACTACCTGTGCCTGCAGCGTCTGCACGGCGGTCCGGCGGACGACGACACGGACCAGGGCACGTTGTTCGCTCCCCGCGGCGGGCACTCCCCGATCGCCGCGGACGCCCGGCGGGTCCGCGCCTGGGCGGAGGCGACCAGCACCGGGGACCGCGACGAGCTCAGCCCGGCCGCGCACCCCCGGGTCTGGTCGGCGTTCTCGGTGACCTCGCACGAGTGCCTGGGCACCCGCTGCGCGTTCCTGACTGAGTGCCACGCGGAGGCCGCCCGCGAGCGGGCCCGTCGTGCGGACCTGGTGGTGACCAACCACGCGATGCTGGCCATCGGAGCGATGGCTGGCATCCCGCTGCTGCCCGAGCACGACGTCGTCATCGTCGACGAGGCGCACGAGCTCGCCGACCGGGCCACCACCGCGGTGACCGACGAGCTGACCGCGGCGTCGGTGGACCGGGTCGTGACCCGGCTGCGCCGGCACGTGACGGCGGAGACGGCCGCGGGGCTGGCGACGGCGTCGGAGCTGATGGCGGAGGCGCTGGCGGGCGCCCCCGGGGGACGGCTGCGCCGCCTGGAGGGCGCGCTGTTCGACGCGGTGGCCGCCGTGCGCGACCTGGCCACCGCCGCTCTCGCCCAGACCGGGGAGCGCGGCGGACCCGCCGCCGAGGGCGACGACGCCGCCCGCCGGCAGGCCCGCGGCCTGGTGGAGGAGCTGCACGAGCAGGCGGGTCGCCTGCTCGCCGCCGACGACTCCGACGTGATCTGGGTGCGGGCGGGGGAGCGGCGCGGGCCGGCACTGCTGCGGGCCCCGCTGGATGTCGGGCCGGTGCTGCGCGACCGGCTGTTCGCCTCCGCGACGGTCGTCGCCACCAGTGCGACCCTGACCCTGGGGGGGTCCTTCGAGCCCGTGGCTACGGCGCTCGGCCTCGGACCCCCGTCCGGGCCGGATTTCGCCACCCTGGACGCCGGCTCTCCCTTCGACTACCCGCGCCAGGGGATCCTGTACACCGCCGCGCACCTGCCCGCTCCCGGTCGCGACGGCCCGTCACCGCAGATGCTGGGCGAGCTGGTCGGGCTGGTCGCCGCCGCCGGTGGGGCGACGCTGGGGCTGTTCTCGTCCCAGCGTGCCGCCGAGGCGGCAGCGGAGGCGGTGCGCGCGGCCTGGGATGGCCAGGTCCTGTGCCAGGGGGAGGACGCCACCGCCGCCCTGGTGGAGCAGTTCGCGGCCACCGACGCCACCTGCCTGTTCGGCACGTTGTCGCTGTGGCAGGGCGTGGACGTGCCCGGCGCCTCGTGCCGCCTGGTGGTCATCGACCGCATCCCTTTCCCGCGGCCGGACGAGCCACTGGCCAAGGCCCGCCAGGAGGCGGCCGGCGCGGACGGGTTCCGGCGGGTTGCCGTGGTGGGGGCGGCGCTGCGCGCTAGCCGGCGGCGGCCGGCTTTCGTGGTGAGCAAGGTGCTGCCGTCCAACGCGAGCCGGCGCGGCGTGACTGCGGCCTGCGAGCGCAGCCTGGAACGGCTGGGCATCGACCGCATCGACCTGTACCTGCTGCACTGGCGCGGCGCCACGCCGCTGGCCGAAACCGTCGAGGCCTTCGAGCGGCTGGTCGACGCCGGCAAGATCGCGCGATGGGGCGTGAGTAATTTCGACCTGGAAGACATGCAGGAGCTCGCGGCGCTGGGTCATGGCGC